>Ga0209536_100013339_pt1 | contig 11859 bp, 15 predicted proteins | sample DeeMarSeWOR28_12_FD_187461 | JGI IMG/M metagenome (GOLD analysis project Ga0209536, IMG submission 187461) | Marine sediment microbial communities from White Oak River estuary, North Carolina - WOR-2-8_12 (SPAdes) (version 2) | ecosystem: Environmental > Aquatic > Marine > Intertidal zone >...
ATCATGGTGGGGGAGATGCGGGACCAGGAGACTGCCGCCACCGGTATAGAGGCCTCTTTGACCGGCCATCTGGTCTTTAGCACCCTCCACACAAACAGTGCGCCTGAGACCATCACCAGGCTCCTTGAAATGGGCATGGATCCATTCAATTTCGCCGATGCGCTCTTGGGTATTCTTGCACAGCGTCTGGTCCGAACCCTGTGCAAGGATTGTAAGGAGGCCTACCATCCCAGTCGAGAGGAATATGATGGCCTTGTTCGGGCATATCATGGGGAGTTTGAGGCCCTGGGATTTTCCTATACAGACGATCTGACCCTCTATAAACCAAACGGGTGTGACGCATGCAATAACACAGGATACAGGGGCCGCACGAACATTTGTGAACTTCTCGACGGGACATCCGCAATAAAGACCCTCATCCAGCGAAAGGCCACCATGGACAAAATCAGGGCGCAGGCGGTAAAGGACGGGATGACCACCCTCATGCAAGACGGGATCAGAAAGGTGTTTCTGGGACTTACGGATCTTCAGGAGGTCAGAAAGGTCTGTATCAGGTAGGGATCGACAGGATCACATCCTCTTTGCCACGTGCACTTCCACAGAATCAGCTTGAAAAAATTCTTTTGAGAAGCCTGCCACCTGTTCAGGCTCATAGGCCTTGCAACTGAATATGTCAATGTAGGCGGAATTGGTAAGGTTGGCGAAGTGCCCTGAAATCAGGGAAGTTTCAATGAACTGGACCATAGAATGCCCTTCCACACGCTCATCTTTGCCAAAATGAACCACCTGGCACTCTCCAAATCGTTGCATACCAATTAAGTCGCACAGTTCGATTACGTATCGTCTTATTTTCTCAGCATCCCGGATAATCTCAGGATTGCAGCCATAGATATCGAGACTGGTCAGTAGTCCCCAAGGGATGGCATCTTCTTTTAGTGCAACCTTTGAAGCCATCTTTTCCATCCCTGCCTCCGCTATGCATCGTTTGGGTTTTCTACTCAATTAAAAACGAAACATAATAATCCTTTTTCATGTTTTGTCAACAAAAAACTCAGGTTAATGATAATGATATCAGGGGATTCGGACAAATTTTCTCCACCAAATTCCACGGACCGGGCGAGCAGAATGATTTGATTTTCACGAAATGCAGTAACAGTATGAAAATGAGGAGAGGTTTCAGAACCTGATGATATGGCCACGGATTTCTCTGTCGATAGTCAGCAGACCTATACTTCTCCGCCACAGTGATGAAATTCCCCCGGAAAAGGAACCAGGATTGAAATAGAGGATACCATTTGTGTGGTGATTTGCGGACCAGTGGGTGTGTCCGAACACAATACAGTCCACTCCGTTAAAAAAGGAGGTCAGTTTTTTCTCTTGCCTTACGGGGAATCCCCAACCGTGCGTCAATCCTATCTTGAATCGGTTGACTGAAATAACTTCTTTTACCGGAAGTTTCTTTTTCACCTCGGGGGGGTCATTGTTGCCAGCAACCGCAATGACTTTCTTTCCATTAAAGGCCTCAAGCACGTTCAGGGAGGTGAGATCACCGGCGTGAAGGATCAGATCCACGCCGCGGAAATACTCTCCCGCGATCTTCTTGAGCAATCCGCTGGGTCCCTTAAGGTGTGTGTCTGATATAACGCCTATCTTCATAAAAGTTGACTCCGCTTTACTCTCCTTCACCAAAATGCCCCGTGGCTTGGCGCGGGGAGGCTTTACTATATACTGGATGCACGCCGGAGTTTATCCCGCACTTGATGCGGGGCGGGCATGACGGTGTTGAGAGACGTCATTCCCGCGGAAGCGGGAATCCAGGTGTCCTTAGATTTTCAGGCCCGTGAGAAATCCTTCTTTTATCGCCTCTAGGGCGTTGCGCGGTGCTTTGGCATCCCCTATGGTGTAGATTTTTGGGACAAGGTCCACCAACTCATCAACAAGGCTGTTTTCTGGCTCTGCTCCCGCCGCGATAACCACAGATTCAGCAGGCAACAGGTCACGTTTCTGGCCCTTCTCAATCTCCACCTCTTCGGGCCTGATTCGCACCGCTGTGGCGCCCGTCAAAATGGTCACCCCGAGTCTTCGGAGTTCCATCATGACCGTCCATCGCGTTGAGCTGCCTATGTCCTCTCCTGCCCTTTTCATCATTTCCACGACGGTAACATGCTTATTCCCGCGATTCACCAATCCTTCCAGGGTCTCCCAACTCTCTGCCCTGTTCGCCACAAGAAAGTGGAGCACCTCTGGAGAAAGGGTCCCTTGATCAGCTAGGTAAAGGGCCGTCTCAAGTCCCACCGCGTTCCCGCCCACGATGACCACCTTCTCACCCACATGGACCTTTCCGGACAAGACATCCCATGCCGTTACCACGCCTTGGGTTTCAATGCCAGGAATATCGGGGAGAATGGGATTCGCCCCTGTGGCCAAGATGACCACATCCGGTTTCATTTCCCCTACAAATCCCTGGTCAACCTCTCTCCCGAGAAGGGTGTTCACATGAAGGGCCCGCAAATTATTCATCAAATCTGTGGCTGCCGTGACCATTTCTTTTCTGCCCGGTATATTACGGTTTAGGAGGAGCTGTCCACCCAACTCGTTCTCCCGTTCAGCAAGGGTCACCTGATGGCCCCTTTCAGCCGCAGTACAGGCAGCCTTCATCCCCGCAGGGCCCCCTCCGATCACCAGGACGTTTTTGACGTGAGCGGCAGGGGTGATTTCTGTCTCCGCCTCCTTGCCCGCCCTCGGGTTGACCAGGCAGGTGACGGGCCTGTTCTGGAACACGGCGTCAAAGCACCCCTGGTTACAGGCCACACAGTGGTAGATCTGATCACTCCACCCTTTTCTGGCCTTGGCGAGAAAATCTGGATCTGCCAGGAGGCCTCTCGCCATGGTCACCAGATCGGCTTGGCCGTTTCTTATGATCTCTTCGGCAATATGCGGATCATTTATCCGGTTACTCGAGAGTACAGGCACGGAAACAGCGGATTTGATGCCTTTTGCCAGGTAGACAAAGCTTTTCCTGGGCACAAACATGGTCAACTGAGGAACGCGCGTTTCATGCCAACCGCCAGTCACATTGAAGAGGTCAGCCCCCACCTTTTCCAGTTCCGAAGCAAAGGTCTTCGCCTCTTCATTTGTGTTTCCTCCCTTCATAAATTCGTTGCCCGCCAACCGCATGATAATGGGGTACGCAGGCCCCACAGCCTTCCTCACTTTTTCAGTCACCTCGAGACCGAATCTCATTCTGTTCTCAAAAGATCCTCCATACTTGTCATCCCGTTTGTTCGTCAGAGGCGAAAGAAACTGGCTGATCAGATATCCTGCGCTTCCCAGGATCTCCACGGCATCGAATCCAGAATCCTTGGCACGCCGAGCGGCCTCTGCGAACTTTTCCAGTTGGGCCGGGATCTCATCAAGTTCAAGGGCCCTGGGACTCTCTCCCGTTAGTCTGGACCTTATTGCTGAGGCAGAGATGGGTTTTTTCCCACCAAGCATGGAAGAATGGGCATAACGTCCGGCCTGATAGAGTTGGGCGGCAATCATTGATCCCCCAGCCTTGACCGCATCGACGAGTGTCCTGAGACCCGGAATAAAGCGGTCGTCATCTATACGCAACATGCTTTCCGCTCCAGCGTACTCATCTATGCGACAACCTCCCACGATGATAAGACCGACGCCGCCTATGGCCCGAACTCTATAAAAGTCAGTGAGACGATCAGTCACAGCACCTTCAGGTGTATAACAGAGGTGCATCGCTGTGAGGACGACCCGGTTTTTCAGTTCCATGCTGTTAATATTTATAGGTGAAAACAAATGGGGAAATTCCATTTCACTCTCCTCTGAGACAGAATAGGGTCTGTTAGAACGTCGCCTTCCCGCACCGTTGATGAGTTTGGATCATACAGAAAAATGGAGAGTGAAGCAAACAGAAGAAGGTTAAGGACATACCCATGTGGTCATGGCCTTTGATGGCTAAAATATGAGAAAACCGGGAAATAAGATTTATTAAAGACATTTGTGCCTGATTTTGAGAGAATTGGCTTCCGGGCGCAATCCCTATGTGTAAGAGATCCATTCCGTATCCCAGCTGGTTTCCATCCAGAACAGGCCCTTTCCCCAAACTCGGTGTGACGCCTCGGAATTCCCTCTGCGGCGCGTTCCTCGAATGTCAGCACATAAGTCCCTGATTTTATTGGCTCTACGAAAAATGGCGCATTTCTATTTAGGTAATTCACTCCTGCGCAATAAGAGATACGAGATAGGCCCCAGCCAAAAATAGAGTTGACATTTAATATCACCTTGTAGAATACATCACTAACTCACGCTGAGTTTCCAGCTTGGAAGAGACACTTGGAGGATGGTTTCATGGAAGAGAAGATCCTCATTGTTGAAGATGAAGATGACATCATAGAATTTGTATCAGCCGCACTGGAGGAGAATGGCTATACCCCCGTTGTGGCCAGAAATGGTGAAGAGGCCATGGAAAGGATTGCGCAAAGCAGACCAGATCTGATCATTATGGATATCTTGATGCCCCAACAGAGCGGGATCAAGATGTATCGTGAACTGAAATTCTCAGACTCCTTGAAGGACATCCCAGTGATTGTCTATTCTGGGGTCGCCAAAAGGACCTTCCTGCGCACGCAAGCGGCTCGCTCAGAAAGGGGAGGGCGAAGCGTGCCCGAGCCAGATGCCTACATCGAGAAACCGGCAAAACCGGAAGAGCTTGTAAGCGTCGTGAAAAAAATACTCCTTTGAACCGATTTTAGAGATTTTCTTCATCATGGAGATAACAAAAATACTTTATGTCACGGACAAGGAGAACCCCAGCTTCAGTGAAGTGGGGCGTCTGATGACCCTTCGAAAATTGGGTCTGAAGGAAATCATAAGCTTGAATCCAAAAGGAGACACGGACTGGGGGAAAACCGTAGGTGATTACGGGGTAAAGTCCAAGACTTTGGCCGGGGAAGGCCCAATTCTGACAAGAATATTAAGTACGGTAGAGCAAGAGAATGCCTCCATGATAGCAGTGAACCTGAATAAGGAAACGAAGAAGGTGTTGAGCGGTTCTCGCATCAAGCCATTGCTCAGATCCTCTCCCATACCTGTCCTCGTACTTAACGAAGATGCTCAGCCCGAAACGTCTGAGAAGAATGGCATATTTGACCATGTCATATTTGCCACGGACTGGTCGCCTCTGTCAGATTTGGCTACCAGGTATCTTCTGTGTTTCAAAGAGATCATAAAAATGGTAGAGATCGTCAATGTGATCAGCAAGAGGTTGTCTATCAGGGATCTGCGAGAGCTCAATAAGAGGCTTGTGAAAACCCGTAAAATCTTTCTGGATGAGGGGATTGATGCGGAGGCACACGTCTATGCGGGGCGTCCGCCTGAAGAAATCATGTTGGCGGCTCGGGAGTATGGTGCCACAGCCATCGTGATGGGGACCTCTCGTAAATCCCCCATACAGGAGATTATACACAAAAGTTGCTCTTATCGTGTGGCGGAGGAAACGGAAATACCCGTATTGGTCGTTCCAAAAAAGGGTTTGAGCGATCAAAACGTGTAACACTTAAGAAAAACAATCTGTAATTCGATTTGAATTGAATATTTACTATTGACTATCTTCGATTGAAGAACTCGGCCCAATAATAATCAATCGTCAGTAACCAATTGTCAATATATAGGAGGGGCTACACATGGAAGTCACCCTGTTAATAGAAGCCACGGACAGGGCTTTCAAGATCCTGGAAGAGGCCAGGGCCCATGCCACAGGCATACTGGACACGACAGTGGAGCTGATGGCCGAGGAGACACGCTTTTTCCAGGAGCGCACCCTTCAGACCCTTTTCACGGGGGCACAAAAAAGGAGAACCCGATTTCAGAATTTCTTGGGGACTGCATTCATCCTGTTTGCATTCTGGGCTTTGCTATCCGGGAAGTTTGATGCCTTTCATCTCACCCTTGGGGGAATTTGTTCCATTATAGCCGGCTACTTGTTTCACGATCTTCTGTTTGTGAACGTGCGGGTCGGGGATATCCGCACAGTCGCATTCAGGTTTATCAGGTACGTTCCATGGCTTCTCAAGCAGATCTTCTTGGCCAACCTCCATGTGGCCTCCCTGGTTCTCAATCCAAAGATGCCCATAGACCCGCGGATTGTGACGTTTAAGACAAAACTGGAGACGGACATCTCTAACGTCACCTTGGGCAATTCCATCACGCTGACCCCTGGGACCATTACTATGGACATCAAGGACGGTGTCTTTTATGTGCATGCCTTGAGCCAAAAGGTCGCTGATGATCTGAACGCGGGCGAGATGGAGGACAGGGTGGCGCATATCTTCATGGAGGCAGATCATCTCTACGTACAAGACGTGCTGGATGCAGCACGGATATATGAGAGGCTTCGGGTATGAAGAGAGAAGTGAACTAAAATGCCTAAAATGAACGAAAGTTAAGAATGAAAAGACTTGGAATTTGGTTTAGCCTCTGTACCCTAAAAATCTAGCTCACTGTAGGCACTTGTTTTGTAAAGGGGAAAGAAATGGTCAGGGACAGTGATGATGTGATCGTGAAGACGCTGGCTCGAATTCTCATGCCCTTTATCGTGGTTTACGCTCTCTACGTAATCATGCACGGGCATCACAGCCCGGGCGGAGGCTTTCAGGGGGGCGTGATTTTGGCGGCGGGCTTTGTCTTGTTGGTCATCAGCCACGGCTTAGAGCAAACGAGGAAGCGGATGTCCGAGAAGATGGCAGGCGCCATTAGCAGTGTGGGTGTCTTCATTTACGGGGGTATAGGAGCCCTCTGCCTGATTCTGGGGGGAAACTATCTCGACTATGGGAAACTGAGCAAAATCATTGGGGTTGAGGTTGAGGAAGCAAGATCCCTGGGGATCTTAGGTGTTGAGATTGGGGTTGCCCTGTCCGTTATGGCAGTCATGTGTACCATTTTTTTTGCCATCTTCACCGTGGGTGATTCTTCTGAAGAGGAAAGGAGCGAGCAGTGAGTCATTTCTTCCTGATCTTGGGTGTAGGCATGTGTGTCCTGGTCTTCGGTTGCCTCTACAGGGCCACAATGGGACCTGGTGTTTTGAACAGGGCGGTAGGGATTTCTGCCATTGGCACAAAGACTTTGATCCTTCTGCTGCTCATGGGCGTTATCTATGGCAGGATAGAGATGTTCATAGATATAAGCATGGTTTACGCCCTGTTGAATTTCTTGGGGACCTTGGTTCTGGCAAAATATCTGGAAAGGACGAGGGAGGTGTCATGCTAATTAAAGATATCCTAGTCATATTGTTCATGCTGGCGGGTATTTTCTTTTTTTTCACGTCAACCCTGGGCCTCCTGCGCCTCCCTGATTTCTATACCAGGCTTCACGCCACGGGTAAGGGAGATACGCTGGCGGTTCTCTACTCACTCATTGGACTTGCCATATATCACGGGCTCTCCCTGACAAGTGTCAAGATCATATTTATCGCCGTTTTCATGTTTCTGGCCCAACCCACAGCCACCCATGCCATCTCAAGGGCAGCCTACAGGTGTGAAGTGGAGCCCTGGACGTGTGAGCTGGATTTTACCGGCTAACGAGGAGGAGGAGAATGATTCTGGCCTTTAATTTGATCCTGGTCCTATTTGTATTCATCTGTGCCATAGCAGCTATTACCGTGCGGGATCTATTGAGCGCGGTCATCATCTTAGGCGCCTACAGTTTCCTCATGTGCCTTCTATGGACAGAAATGGCCGCTATTGACGTGGCTTTCACAGAGGCCTCTGTAAGCGCAGGTATCGGAACCGTGCTCATGATTGGAGCGGTGAGTAAAACAAAAAGGAGGTCAAAGGATTGAAGGCCTTAAGCCTCATCGTGGCAATCGTTATAGGGGCAGCACTCATATATGGTACCCTGGATATGCCCATGTGGGGGGATCCCCATTCGCCCGCCAGCTCTCATGTATCCCCTTATTATCTTCGTCACAGTCTGGAACAGACGGCCACCCCAAATGTGGTCACCTCTGTGCTTGCCGACTACAGGGGGTATGACACACTGGGTGAAACAACGGTCATATTCACTGCGGGCATGGCATGTATTTTATTACTTAGAAGAGCTAGAAAAAAGTAGGATGAGAGTGATGTGGGATTTCATCGTTGGTCACTATAACTATTGGATGTACATAGGGCTCATGATGATAGGGTTCTATGCCATGATGGCAAAGAGGAACCTGATCAAGAAGATCATCGGCATGAACATATTCCAATCAGCCATCATATTCTTTTTCATTTCCACGTCTGTCAAAAAGGGTGTAACCGTACCCATCCTGGAGCACGGCCATGAAGGCCACGGGAGCCATGCCATAGATGTTATGCAATATGCCAATCCCTTGCCGCACGTGCTCATGCTCACAGCCATTGTGGTGATGGTGGCCACTCTGGGCGTAGCGCTATCTGTTGCCATTATGATTTACAGGAAATATGGCACATTAGAGGAAGACGAAGTCCTTGGGAATATGAGAAAAGACTAAGAAAATGATAGAACAGATCCCCATCTTGATCGTCATCATTCCTTTGATATCTTCATTCCTTTGTCCTCTCATCGGGCTATGGAGGAAAGAGGCCTGCCACGGTTGGATCGTTTTCTCCCTCTCATTAAGTGTCCTCGCATCCATCCATACACTGCTTTCCATAATACAGAACGGTACTGTCCGTTACCACCTGGGAAATTGGAATCCTCCCTGGGGAATAGAATGCGTTATAGACCACTTTGGTGCATTCATGGTGGTCATCATATCAACCATGAGTCTTTTTGCCGCCGTCTACGGGAAGAAGACGATTGAAAAGGAGCTACCTGGCAAGACCATATACTTCTATACCATCTTCCTCCTACTGGTCACTGCGCTTTTGGGCATAGCGGTAACGGGGGATGTGTTCAATCTTTATGTGTTTTTAGAGATAGCCTCCTTGGCAGGTTATGCCCTCATAGCCGTGGGAAAAGACAGGGCGCCTGTGGCCAGTTTTAGATATATCGTAATGGGTACCATTGGCGCCTGCTTTTATCTTATCGGTCTCGGCTACCTCTATATAGTCACGGGTTCACTGAATATGGAAGACCTAAGAATCCTGCTGCCTCCACTCTACGCGAATAGAGTCGTTCAGACGGCATTTGTTTTCATGTTTGTTGGTTTTGGTATAAAAATAGCTCTATTTCCTCTTCATACTTGGCAACCGGATGCGTACACCTATGCCCCCTCCGCGACGAGCGTGATCATATCCACAGCAATGGCAAAGACTTCGGTTTACGCGCTAATAAGAATAATCTTTTCAGTCTTTACCCTGAATTTCGTCACGGGTTTTGTGGCTGTATTCGATGTTATTTGCTGGATATCTGCGATAGCCATGATCTTTGGCTCTGTATATGCGATAACGCAGAATAACCTGAAAAAGATGCTTGCCTATTCGAGTATAGCGAATGTGGGGTATATCATGCTTGGTGTCGGGCTTTCCGCTTCCACATCCTTGGGGCTCACGCCCGCGCTGATGCACATACTCAACCACGCGCTTATGAAAGGATGCATGTTTATGATCGCATGTGCATTCATTCATAAAGCGGGTTTGTGGGACATAAGAGACTTTGTGGGGTTGGGAAGGAGGATGCCCTATACATGCTTCGCCTTCATTTTGGCCGCCCTTGCCATGATAGGAATGCCACCGAGTGTGGGATTTATCACGAAGTGGTATTTGATACTCGCTGCATTGGAGGCCGGCCAATACATATTCGTGGCTGTGATATTGTTTAGTACGCTTCTTATGATCGTCTATTTTTGGCGCGTGATAGAAATTATGTACATAAGGGCAGGCGAAGGTGAGGGAAATGAAATCAAAGTGGAGGAGGTACCCGGGAGTATGCTCATACCCGGGTTAATCCTTGCGGTCCTCTGTTTTCTTGTGGGGATTGCCTGGATATCGGGACTTCTCTCTCCCATCTTGGAGGCCGTTAATTCAGGATTCGGACTGGGGGTGGTGTCATGACGGCGGTCATATCCATCAAGCCATTGTTAGCGATCTCATGCCCCATTATTTGCGCTTTTCTCATTTTCCTTTTTAGGAAACGACCGAACATTAGGGAAAGCTGCACCATAATCGCCGGTATTGTACAATTTCTAATAATCATCTCAATGGCACCCACCATTCTCCACGGTAGTGTGATCAAATTCCATCTCCTCACCGTATATCAGGGGATTGATTTCAGTTACAAGGTTGATGCTTTTGGTCTTATTTTCGCTATCACCTCTTCTTTCCTCTGGATTCTGGTTTCTCTTTACTCCATAGGGTATATGCGGGCACTAGAAGAACACGCCCAAACGCGATTTTACTTCATGTTTGCCCTGGCTATTTTTTCTGCAGTGAGCATAGCCATGTCTGAGAACCTGATCACCTTTTATCTGTTTTATGAGGCGTTAACACTTTCAACATACTGGTTAGTTGCGCATCACGAGGACGAGGAGGCATTCTTTGGAGGGCGTAAATACCTCACGTATTTGCTCAGCTCAGGTTGGTTCTTATTTGCTGCGGTGGTGTTGACATATGTCCTGGCGGGGACGACGGATTTCGTGGGCGGAGGAATATTGACATCAGGTTCTGGGTCTAGGTTCACACTAACCCTGTTATTTGCCTTATTTGCGCTAGGTTCCATGAAAGCGGCCTGGATGCCTTTTCATTCTTGGCTTCCCAGCGCAATGGTTGCGCCAACACCGGTAAGCGCATTACTGCACGCCGTTGCCGTGGTCAAGGCGGGCGTTTTTGCTGTATTGAAAGTAACGATTTATATATTCGGCGCAGACTTTATTACAAGCTCGGGGGCGAATGACTGGCTCATCTGGTTTGCAGGTGGCACCATCCTGCTGGCATCGCTGGTTGCGATGACCAGGGACAACCTCAAGTTACGCCTGGCCTATTCGACCATCAGTCAGCTGAGTTATGTCGTACTCGGCGCACTGCTGGCGACCAATATGGGCCTGCTGGGCGGTGCCCTGCATATTTCCATGCATGCTTTTGCCAAGATCACCCTGTTTTTCGCTGCCGGCGCTATTCTTGTGGCTGCAAACAAAAGCGAAGTCAGTGACATGGGCGGGCTCGGCCGCGCCATGCCGATTACCTTTGGTGCATTTCTGATCGGCAGCCTTAGCATCATCGGTTTACCGCCTTTTGGTGGCATGTGGAGCAAGTGGTACCTGGGCCTGGGCACAGTCGAGAGCGGGCAATGGTTACTGCTTTCTGTTTTGCTGATCAGCTCGTTGTTAAACATCGCCTACCTGCTGCCCGTTTCGGTGAAGGGCTTTTTCGGCAAGACAAGGGATGGCACAACATACACTCGTATCAAGGAGGCACCTGTAAGCTGCCTGATAGCCATGATGATTACATCGCTAGCCTGTGTGCTGCTGTTTTTCTACCCTGATCCTTTTTATGAACTGGCGTTGAACGCTGCTGGAGGCAAGTGACATGAATGAGCCAGAGTCAGAAATCGTGGAAAAGCAACACCTGTTTGACAATCCGCGCAATGTATCGCTGGTAATTGGTAGCTTATACAGTGTTTGCATCCTGTTATTCCTGCTGGACTTTATTCTGCATCGGCATGCCACAAACGAATGGGACGGCTTCACAGGTTTTTACGCCCTGTTCGGATTTATAGCCTACGCAACAATCGTGCTGGTAGCCTTTCAATGGCGCAAGCTTGTGAAGCGCAAGGAAGATTATTACGATGTGGATGACTGACCTTCCTGCTTTTGTTCCGTTTTTCATTGCTGCGCTGCTGGCATTAATCACGCGTGGCTGGCTGCGAAATTTCATCATGCTTGCCACA
>Ga0209536_100013340_pt1 | contig 11859 bp, 18 predicted proteins | sample DeeMarSeWOR28_12_FD_187461 | JGI IMG/M metagenome (GOLD analysis project Ga0209536, IMG submission 187461) | Marine sediment microbial communities from White Oak River estuary, North Carolina - WOR-2-8_12 (SPAdes) (version 2) | ecosystem: Environmental > Aquatic > Marine > Intertidal zone >...
TGATGAAATCACAAAACTGGATTTGAAGGCCAATGAATTATTGCGGCAGAGAAATCTGGCTTTAGGGAAGATTGACAATCTGATGCATGAAAAAGTGCCCAAGGGAAAAGATGAATCTGAGAACAAAGAAATCAGGAAGTGGGGAAAAAAGCCGGCATTTAATTTTGAAATTAAAAATCACGTAGAATTGGCTGAAAGTTTGGGAATTGGAGATTTTGATGCTGCTGGCCGGAGCAGCGGCAAGGGGTTTTATTTTTTAAAAGGAGATTTAGGAATGCTGAACCAGGCTTTGATACAGTTTGCAGTTGAGTTTATGAGCGGAAGAGGTTATGTTTATATTGAGCCGCCTTTGATGCTGCGGAAGGAAGTATTGGGCGGGGCTTTGGACTTGGCTGAATTTGAAAAAACAATTTATTCTATTGAAGGAGAAAATCTGGCTTTGATTGGGACAAGTGAATACAGTCTGTTAGGCATGCATATCAATGATGTGATTGAAGTTCCCAAAAGATATTTTGCTTATTCAATGTGCTTTAGAAAAGAGGTTGGAGCGCACGGCATTAATGAAAAAGGTCTTTGGCGGACGCATCAGTTCAATAAAATAGAACAGTTTGTATTTTGTGCGCCTTCAGAGAGCTGGAAATATTTTGATGAGATGGCCAAGAATACAGAGGAACTAATGCAGGCTTTGGAACTGCCTTACCGGGTGTTGGAGATTTGCTCTGGAGATTTAAGCGCCTGGAAAGCTAGAAGTTTGGATGTGGAAGTCTGGAGGCCGACACTTAAGAATTATGGCGAGGTGGCTTCGCTTTCTAACTGCACTGACTATCAGGCCAGAAATTTAGGCATTAAATTTGTTGATGGAGAGATGAAAAGGCATTTTGTTCATACATTAAATAATACAGTATTAGCTACTTCTAGAATTATGGTCGCAATATTAGAGAACTTTCAGACTGAGAAGGGGACAGTAAAGGTTCCTAAGGCTTTGTGGCCGTATATGAACGGTGTGAAAGAGATTAAAAAAGTTTAGAGGGTGGTTCTACCCCAGATTTGTGTTCTTCTGACAATTGTTTTTTTGCCTTCGGATTCATAAGGCTGGTCACGAAAATAGTGTATTTGATAAAGATTGTCTTCAGTGACATCATGTCCTTTTTGGCTTATTTCAGTGAGAACAGCATCAATTGCGTCAGGCAGATAATAATCTGGTTCCCGTTCATCAACAAGCCTGGTTGGAGGATGAAATCTTCGATAATTTTGGTCGCTTCTCTTGCGCCGGCCAATGATAAAACTTTGCCACTGACCATTCCTATAAGTTGATTGAAGTGTCTCGCGGCGCTGAGGCTTATGGCATTGAATAATCATCTTCCAGCCAGAACCATTTTTTCTAAAGATAACATCATCTAAGTTCGGGCATCGATTAAATAATTTTAAGATTGGGTCAGTCATCAAAATGAGTTTTTGCTAGTAATTTAAATATCTTTGGGGTAAAATTTAAAAACGAGTATTTGTTTGGGTTTTGTATGGGGATGTTTAAAGATATGCTCGGTTCTGAGGAAAGTTTGTTTAGAGATGCAGTTGCATTGGATTATGATTATCTGCCGAAGATTTTGAAGTTTCGTGAAGTTCAGCAGAAACAGTTTGCAACCTGCATTAAGCCTTTGTTGGCTGGAAGAAATGGCAGGAATCTGTTTGTTCACGGGGCGCCTGGGATTGGAAAGACAGCGGCCTGCCGGTGGGTTTTGCGTGATTTAGAAGAAGAGACTTCTGAGGTTATCCCAATTTATGTTAACTGCTGGAAGCACAATTCCAGTTTTAAGATTCTGACTGAGATCTGCAGTTTGCTGGGGATTCGTTTTATTGTCAATAAAAAAACCTCTGAACTGTTTGAAGAAGTCAAGAAGGTCTTGAATAAAAAATCAGTAGTATTAGTTTTGGATGAAGTTGACAAGCTGGATGATTTTGATTTAATTTACATGTTTCTTGAAGAGATTTACCGCAAGAGCCTGTTTTTGATTACCAATTACAAGGAAACTTTGGGGAAAGTGGATGAAAGGATTATGTCCAGGTTTAGTCCGGAATTTTTGGAATTCAAGCCTTACAATAATTTTGAGACAAAAGGAATTCTAGAAGAAAGAAGCAAATATGCTTTTGTGCCTGGTGTCTGGGACAGTTCTGCTTTTAATTTAGTGGTGGAGAAATGTGTTGAAGCAAATGATATCAGGGCTGGTTTGTATTTGATGAGAGAGTCTGGCAATCTGGCTGAAGACAAGGCTGCACGTAGAATAAGTTTGGAGCATGTCAAAGAAGCAGTTAGGAAAGCAGATGAATTTACAATCAAGGACAAAGGGGATTTGGATGAAGAAGTGCAGGAAGTTTTGGAAATTGTCAAAGCTAACAGCGGTTTGAAAATGGGGGATTTACACAAGATTTATGCTGAGAAAGGCGGGCAAATGAGCTATAAAAGTTTTTCGCGCAAGATTGAAAAGTTAGAGAAAGGAAAGTTTATTTCGACTGCCAAAAGCACTGGTGAAGGCGGCAATATTACAATTGTTGAATATGAGAAAAAGCTGACTGAGTTTTAGACTTTCTCCCAATCTTCTATTTTACCTTTTTTAACTCTGAACAAAGGATGAGGTTTTGGTTTTAATGATTTGATTTCTTTGTATTTTGTTTGGTTCCTGATTTTTAATTTCTTTTTGAGATGTTTGAATTCGTATTCGAGCTGTTTGTCTGTGACTGAAATTTTCTTTTTAGTGAAAGGTCTGTTGATTTTTCTTTTGTCAAAACAATAGCCTCTGCGGCAGGATTCTTTATAAATATGATAAAGATAAGTATTGATGTACTTAAGAGATCTTTGATCTCTTGGTACACCAGAAATTTTCTTTGAAAATTTCTTAGTGTATTTTAACGGCAATTTTTTGAAGCGGTTTAACTGGGGATGATTTTTGTATGATTCTGTTTTACCTTTAAGAACTTTTTTAGCCAGCAAGGCTTCTCGCCAAAGAGCAGTCAATCCTTTAGCGTCAAGAAATTTTGGGTGCAAGCTCCAGAGTCTCATTTGAATTGAAATAGCCTTATTTTACTTAAATTTTTTGCACAACCCACTGGACAAGTGCTGACACGCGATATATAAATGATGTTATTATTACTAGTGTTAACGAGACAGCAGCCAATATTAAGGCATATACTGGAGGACAAGTCCTTCATATATGCGCAAAGGCTAGCGCCTTTGGCATAAGACTGGCTCTTTTTTCATTTAAAATTGAGGTGATGAAGATGGTTGATCTAAGTGTTGGGACTATAAATAGATTATTTATTCAGCAAATTTCTGATTTGACTGAAAAGGCCTGCAATAAAGAAGATTCTTTTGACTACCAGTTCAGTGAGTGGTGGTTAAGATGAATCATGATTTCTATGACTGCGAGGAAGTAGATGAAAACCTAGATTGCGACGGAATCAGCAGCGCAGAAGAAGGTTTTATGAAAGGATATCTTGAATCTGAGTAAGGTATATGGGGTATATATACCTATAGGAATAACTTTATAAAGTGTCTACAGCGGTTTGGGTTTTATATGGAAACATTAACCAAAAGTGAAGTCAATTACAGGAAAGATGAGCTGAAGCAACGGATTGCTGAAGGAGAAGTTTTCATCCATCCAACTGACACAATCTATGGTTTGGGTTGTAATGCTCTTGATGAAAAAGCAGTCAAAGCTATCCGCGATCTGAAAGACAGACATAACACTCCTTTTTCTGTTTGGGCGCCTTCAAAAGACTGGATTCGGGCAAATTGTGAATTGGGTGAAGAAGGGGAAGAATGGCTGGATAAATTACCAGGACCTTATACTTTGATTTTGAAATTAAAAAACAAAAAAGCAATTGCACCAAATGTTTATCCTGGAAATGGCTCCATAGGTGTAAGGCTTCCTAATCACTGGTTTAACTTTGTAGTTGAAGAAATTGGCCTGCCGATTGTAACTACTTCTGCCAACAGAGTCGGGCAGCAGTTCATGACTTCGGTTGAGAATATTGACCCAGAAGTTCAGAAAGGTGTTCGATTCATTGTCTATGAAGGCGAAAAAAAAGGCAGACCAAGCCAGATAATTGATTTGGCTCACGGCAAGACGAGTGTTAAAGAGAGATAGTTGTCATTTCTAAGTGGTTAAAAACAGAAAGATTTATAAAGGGTTAATCTCTAATAATTAAGATGAAAATACTAGCAACAAGCGACATTCACGGCGATTCACGCTGGGTAAAAGAATTGGCTGAAAAAGCTAGTCAGGAAAAAGTAGATTTAGTTCTGTTGTGCGGAGATTTAACTTATGCAGAAGAATTCAGCGAGAATTTAATCGGTCCTTTCAAAGAAAAAGGATTGAAAGTTGCCTTAATTCCAGGCAATCATGAAAGCATGGCCACTGCTAATTTTCTTTCTGAGAAATATGGTTTGAAGAATTTGCAATATGAACCAATGAAAGTCGGCAATATTGGCTTGTTTGGCATGGGCGGAGCAAATATCGGACCTTTCCCAGTCAGCGAAGATGAAATATTAGACACTTTGAAAAAGAATTTTGAGAAGATTAAAGATGCCAAAACAAAAATCATGGTAACACATGCCCATCCTAAAGGAACTTTAATTGAGAAAATGAGTTATCCGGGCAGCCCTTCTGTTAGAAAAGCAATTGAAAGTTTTAAACCTCAACTGCATTTATGCGGACACATTCATGAGTGCGAGGGAATGGAAGAAAGAATAGGCGGGACAACTGTGATTAATGTCGGGAAGAAAGGAAAAATCATAGAGATTAAAGATGATTCTAACTGATGCTGGAAAGATTGTAGAATTCTTGAATAGGGTTGCAGAGAAAGAGGTGCCTGTGGTAAAAAATAGATTAAATTTAGGCTCTTTTGTGGTATTAACCAAGTTTGATGACAAACGAGCTTATTTGATCGATGACCAAAAAGTTTTTGAAAAATTACCTGGTTTTGATAATGGACTTCCTTTAGAAACAATTTATCATATTTTTACTGGAAGAACAAAAGAAAGAGAGGAATTGTTTGAGGCAGAAGGTAAGAGTTCTCTTGCTTATGAATTATTTCTGCCTTTTTCAAGAGCAGTTGAAGAGGAAGTCGGCGGATGTCTGGAAAGATCAGTTCTTTTACAATTGACACAGCAAGACAAGAGAAGAAGCTTTTATCTGTCTGGCAGAGGCATCTTCCCAAATACGAGAGGAGGGCATGCTTTTAATTTAATGGAAATAGATGGAAAATGGCAGGTGGTTGATGTCAAGCAAATGGAGCCTAAAGAAGATAAGTTTAAGCCTTATGTTGCTCCGCTGACTGGATTTAACCTTGCAACTGGAGAGATCCATGTTGATCCAAGATTTTCTGACGGAAGAAGATATTGGTTGGGGAGAATAGGAGAAGTTAAGGATTATTTAGAACTTAACCTTTGCAAACGCCGATAGGCCTGACTCTAACGACTTTCTTGCCGATATTAGCCTTGTGGGAAACTTCAACTACTTCTTCAATGTCTTTGTAGACTCCAGGCGCTTCTTCAGCAATACCTTTCCAGGAAGCTGATTTGACTGAGATTTTCTTTTCTTCGAGTTCGCGTTTAACTTTTTCTCCACGGAACTGCCTTAAAGCTTCGTGTCTTGACATAACGCGGCCAGCGCCGTGGGCAGTAGAGCCAAAGGTTTGTTCAACTCCTTTGTCAGTGCCGACTAAAATGTAAGAAGCAGTACCCATAGAGCCTGGGAGGATGATGGGCTGGCCAACTTCTTTGTAGGCTTTGGGGATTTCTTTGCGGCCAGGACCAAAAGCCCTGGTGGCACCTTTGCGGTGCATGTAAACTTTGGTCAGTTTGCCATTAATACTGTGTTCTTCAACTTTACAAATATTATGAGCAACATCATAAACTGTTTTTAATTCTGCCTGGGGAAAAATTTTTTTGAAGGCTAATCTGACTTGATGGGCAATAACATGTCTATTGCACCAGGCAAAATTAGCAGCAGCAGACATGGCCTTGAGATATTTTTCTGCCAAAGCATGGCCAGCAGGAGCATAAATCAATTCCTTGTCAGGCAGTTGGGCTATGATTTCAGGAAAAGTGCGTTCCATTTCTCTTAAATAATCTGAGCAGACTTGATGTCCTAAACCACGGGAGCCGCAATGAATCATAACAGTAACCTGGTCTTTTTCTGTGATGCCAAAAGCTTTGGCTGTTTTTTGATCAAAAATCTCATCAACATACTGGATTTCCAAGAAATGATTGCCAGAACCTAAAGTGGCAATTTGTTTGCGGCCTCTGGATTTGGCTTTTTCTGAAACTGCTTTGTGGTCAGCGGTTTTCATGGCACCATCTTCTTCGCAATGCTCCATATCCTCTTTAGTGCCATATTTGTTTTCAACTGCCCATTGGGAGCCTTTGTCAAGGATTTGGTTGAGCTGCTCCATGTCAACGCGGATATTAGAACTGCCGAGGCCGGCAGGAACATGTTCAAATAAAGATTCTAACAACTCTTTGATTTTGGGATGAACATCTTTTTTAGTAAGATTAGTTCTAAGCAAACGGACACCGCAGTTAATGTCATAACCAATGCCGCCCGGTGAAATTCCGCCTTTTTTGAAATCCAAGGCTGCGACACCGCCGATAGGAAAGCCATAACCTTCATGACCGTCAGGCATGACACAGGCATATTTGTAGATGCCTGGAAGAGTAGCAACATTGCGACCTTGCTCTAAAGTACGGTCCTGCTTCATTTTTTCAAGCATTTTTTTAGAAGCAAAAATTCTAGTGGGAACATTCATCTTACCTGACTGGGGGATTTCCCAGACTACATCTGAGATCTTTTTAAGCTTGGTTTCTTCTTGAGATTCCATTTTAATGGATGAAGCAAAAGGTTTTTATATAGTTTTTTGTTCTTAAGGTTAAAATGGTTGAGACGACGTTGATTTATATTCTGGTTTCAATATTCATAGTTAGTGCTATTTCTTTTATTGGTATCTTATTTTTAATCAAAAAGAGATTAGTGGACAAGATTTTATTTTATTTAGTAAGTTTTGCAGTGGGTGCTTTACTGGCGGGGGCTTTTTTACATATTTTGCCAGAAGCCATTGAACAAAATGGAGAACCCCACAATATTTTGATATTTGTTTTGGTGGGCATGATCTTATTTTATATTATTGAAAAGTTTATGTGGTGGCACCACTGCCACCATACACCCCATAAGGAATGCAAAAGGGGTGTTAAAACTGTAGCTTATTTAAATTTAGTTGGTGATGGTTTGCACAATATTCTAGACGGCGCAGTAATTGCCACAACTTATTTGGCAAGTGTTCCAATTGGCATCATCGCCACTTTAGCAGTGATTGCCCATGAAGTGCCCCAAGAAATTGGTGATTTTGGAATTTTAGTTTTTGGCGGGTTTAGCAAATTTAGGGCCTTGGTTTGGAATTTTGTTTCTGGCTTAACAGCCTTTGTTGGCGGCTTAGGAGTTTATTTTTTGGCTTCAAGGTTTGAAGGAGTTTTGGTTTATTTGATGGCGCTTTCTGCTGGCAGCTTTATTTATATTGCTGGCGTGGATTTAATCCCTCATCTGCACGAAGAGAAAGAATTAAAAAAATCATTGATTCAATTTGGATGTATTTTGGGAGGTATCTCAATAATTGTAGTTTTAAATTTATTTTTACATGCACATTAAGGGGGTGAAATTATGGAAGCAAAAACATTGGGAATTATCCAATTGGTCTTGGCTGTTCTGGCAGTGATTTTTACGTTTTGGCAGGTATGGGGTTATTTACCAATATTGTTGTTGGCCCTGGCCTTTTTGGTGATGGGTTACCATCATTTGACAGAAAAGAAGATTTGATTTTTTTCTTTTTTCTTGATTTTTTTTCCGAAACATTTTGGAAATCAAAGATTTCTAAACCTTTTGTTTTTTATGCCTCAAAACCACAAAGTTTATATACTATTATGAATATATATTCATTATAGCTTATGAATATGTATTCATAAAGCGGAGGAAACCAAAATGCCAATGAGAGATGGAACCGGACCAATGGGAAAGGGCCCTGCAACTGGATGGGGCCGCGGACCATGCGGTAGCGGAGTGAGACAAGGATTAGGACAAGGAATGGGCAGACGATTCTGCGCTGGATGGGGTGTGGGTCAAATGCCTATTAATCTCAGCAAAGAAGAAGAAAAGAAAATCTTAAAAGCTGAAAAAGAATCCTTGGAACAAGAACTTGAATTAATCAAGAAAAAACTAGCTAAAGAATGAGACCAAGAAGATGCAGGCGAATAAGATTCAGGCCAGACATCACTTACTTCAAGCCGGCTGGAGTAAGGATGGCTCAATTAGATGAAGTTATCTTGAGTTTAGAAGAATATGAAGCAATCAGGCTGAAAGATTTGGAAGGTATGGAGCAGGAAGAAGCAGCCAGGAAAATGGGCATTTCACAGCCCACTTTTCACAGGCTGGTTTTGGGGGCAAGAAGGAAGATTGCTGAAGCCTTGATTAAAGGCAAAGCTATTAAGGTAGAAGGCGGAAATTATAAATTTGTTTAAATATCCAGAATTACCTGAATCACATACTGCCCTTTTTCTTTCTTGATGAACATTTCCTGGTAAGTCACAGCTTTGATGTGGGTGTTAATTTTGTATTTCTCTGGTTTGGTGTCGCCGATTATTTTAGCAGTGAGCTTGTTTTTGGTGATTTTTAGTGATTTTATTTTGTTTAAGATGAAACCTTCAGAGTCTAAAAGGATTAAGAATTGCTCTAAGAAGTCGTAAAGCAAAGATTCCTGGTTTTCTGATTCAATCTCTATTGTTTTTTCTGTGGTGGGTTTAATCTTTTTGTAATCAGTGATGGTTTCTGTTAAAGCATAGGCGCAGTTTTTGAAAGCTTCTTCCAAAGTCTTGCCAAAAGCCTGGAACTTGACATCAGCGGTGTGGGGGAGAAATTTATAGTTCTTCATTTTTAATATTGTTTTAAGAGACTAGGAATAGCAGCACCAATAGCACAAGGCATGGAAACAGCAATAACAATTTTGAAAACACCATAAAGAGAGCCAGCTAAAGAGTCCATGTTAAAAAGATAGACTAAAGACAAAGAGACTAAAATAGCGATGAAATAAAGTGTAAAGAAACGCTTGGCCCAGAACTGGCCAAATTTTCTTCTGTGTTTATATTTGACGCGGCTATAGCCAACAAAATAAATTTGAAAAGTAAGAATGACAGCGGTGACTAAAACAATGAAGGCCAGGTGGGCTTTAGTAAGAGTCAGGCTGATTTGAATCAAAGAACCTTTAAAGACAAAAGTCAAACCTAAAACCAAAGAACCAACAAAGGCATTGATGATGTCCCGGTAATGAAAATGACTGGGAACTTTTTCATAAAGTTTTTCGTAGAGGTTGTCAATTTGTTTTTCAATGTGCTTAACCTCTTTTTCTAGTTTTTCTTCTTTCATTTTCAATAAAACTCAATAGTTGTTTTTTCTTTAGGTGTTTCTTTGGTCTCTGCAGTTGAAGGGTTGTCAAAGATACTAAAAAGATTGTCAGTTGCTTCAGTAGGCTTGGAATCGTCAAAAATGTTTCTGTTGGATGACGGTGTCTGGCCAATCAAATGGGTCAGCAAAGAAATGACTTTTTTGATCTCTTCATGAGAATCCTCTTTTGTATCAATAGTTATTTTCATATTGAAAAGGAAGTTTTTGGAGTTTTTAAGATTTGCTGTTTGGAGAACATTTATAAATCAAAAAAATTTACTTTTGATTATGACAAGATTGATTGTTTATAACATTGAATATTGTGAGGGCATGAAAGGGCATTGGTGGGGCTATCTGAAGTTCTGGAGAATTTTTTCTCCGCCACCTAAAATTGAAAAGGGATTGATTAATTGGCTCAAGAAAAAGAAACCCGATATTCTTGCTTTAATTGAAGTTGATAAAGGTTCTTTCAGATCAAAATTTGAAGATGTGCCCCAGTTTATTGAACACAAATTGGGTTTTAAAAGCATGGTTGACTATGTTAAATATCCATTTGTTTCTTTTCTGCGTTTATTTCATTTTATCCCTATCTTAAGGGAACAGAGCAATGCCTTGCTATCAAAATACCCCCTTATCCAAGTTAAACATCATCTTTTTAGCGAGGGCACCAAAAGAGTTGTCATTGAAGCTTCTACCAAGTGTCCTAAAAAAATTACTTTTTTTGTGGTTCACCTGGCCTTGGGAACCAAAACCCGTGCCAAACAGCTAAAAGAACTAGCTAAAATCATCAAGAAAATCAAAAATCCCGTTATTCTTATAGGAGATTTTAATCTTTTCCACGGCAAACAGGAACTGGATTATTTAATCAAAGAAACACATCTTAAAGATGCTTATGAATTGGATTATACTAAAATCAAATTTACAGCACCAACATTCCATCCCTGCAGGAGACTTGACTTTGTGCTTGTTTCCAAGGAAATAAAAGTAAAAGATTATGAGATTTTAAAGGCTGATTTTTCCGACCATTTGCCAGTCATGCTTGATTTTAAGGTTAAATAAACTGGATATCTACTTCCAGAGAATCATAAGTAGGGTATTCTTCTATGATTGTAGGGACAAGTTTTAATTTTTTGATTTGATTTTTGTAGCGGTTGATGTTGGTTTGTGAGGTTAAAAGACGGAGTTTTTGCTGGTCAATCTGAGTTTTGAATTTGAGGTGTTTTTGGAACTTTTTTAGTTTTTTGAGATATTTTGATTTATGTTTTAGTTTTTTTAATTTATTGAAGTAACCGGCACCTGGGGTTAATTCTTTGAGGAAAATAGCGCCGCGGATAAGAAGGCCTTCTTTAGTGACCTGGTCAAAAGGCTGTTTGATGTTTTTAGCCCGGCGTTTGAGGCGGTTGGCTAACTGAACTTTGTCTTTGAGCTTGGCGGTGCAGAAATGGACATTGGTTTTTGAATTTTTGAGATGTTTAAGAATTTGCATTCCTAATTCAAATGAACCTTTGACTGTTGAGGAATAAAGGTCTCTGGGGGTGTAGCCAAGTTTTGTTAATAAGTTATGTTTGGAATCAGCAATTTCTAGTTCATTGAGATTGATGAAATTGACTTTGTCTTTGAAATAGCTGACTAATTTTATAGTCTGTTTCTTTTTGTTTGGGATAAGGGGGATTTCAATGCCAATATCCCAGTTGTATTTTCTGGCAAGTTCTATTTTTGGCCAGAGAGTTTGATTATCTAAATCCGGATGGAAACGGATTTCGTCCAAACCAGCTTTATGGAGTTTTTCCATGGTTTTTTCTGTGATAAGATTGAAAGAAGTGTACAAATGGATGTGGAATTTCTTGCCAAAGTGTTTTTTTAGTTTTTTGAGAATGAATAAAGTGCGCCAGAGTTTTTTTAATGGATCGCCGCCAGTAAAGCCAGCTCCTTGGGCATTGATGAGTTTAGCTTCTGTGATAATGTGCTTTATGTTTTTGACTGGCCATTCGTCAGCATAGATAACATCTTTTTTGTATTTTTGCTCTGACAACGGACAGTAGAAGCAGTTTCTGGGGCAGAGGCCAGTGATAAACATGACTAATTTAGCTCCCTGGACACAATACTGGCAGCCTTTTGGTAAGGAATTAATTTTGTAAGAGAAGTATTTGGTTTTCATAGGAATGTTTTTTCAAAGTTATTGTAGATTTGTTTTTCAACTTCTTTTTCTGTCAGTTTTTTGATTTCAGCTATTTTTTTGATGGTTTCTGTGATAAAAGCTGGTTCGTTTCTTCTGACATCTTTGTAAGGCGAGAGCCAAGGAGCATCTGTTTCTGTGAATAATTGATTTAGGGGTGCAAGTTCAGCAATGGTTTGAAAATGCTGGAGCTTGACAATA
>Ga0209536_100013341_pt1 | contig 11859 bp, 13 predicted proteins | sample DeeMarSeWOR28_12_FD_187461 | JGI IMG/M metagenome (GOLD analysis project Ga0209536, IMG submission 187461) | Marine sediment microbial communities from White Oak River estuary, North Carolina - WOR-2-8_12 (SPAdes) (version 2) | ecosystem: Environmental > Aquatic > Marine > Intertidal zone >...
CAAACAAGGTATCCCCAGATACGTCGTTTCCTCCTGGATACCGCCGGAATCGGTCAGCACAAAACTGGCCCGGCGCATCAGCTGCATAAAATCCAGATAGCCGATCGGATCGAGCAGCATCAGATTTTTCATCTGAGCTGCCTTTTCTGCCAGCCCGAACTGATGCATCATTTTGCGCGAACGGGGATGGATCGGAAAAACAATATTCAGATCTTTCTCGATTTCTGCAAACGCATCCAATATGCTGCTAAAATTTTCCTTGACATCCACGTTACTCGGGCGATGCAGGGTGATCAGAACATAAGGCTTACCATCTAATTTTAACTGGTTGAGGATTTGTGACCCCTCGGCCTTTTGCATAAAGTATACCAGCGAATCGATCATTACGTTCCCGGTGAAAAAAACTTTTTCATCCGGAATCCCTTCATGTTTCAGATTTTCCAGACCGCTTTTTTCAGTCACAAAAAGAAAATCCGATAAAGCATCCGTTACCAGCCGGTTGATCTCCTCTGGCATACCGCGGTCAAAACTGCGTAATCCCGCCTCCACATGAGCTATCTTTACACCCATCTTGGCTGCCACCATGCTGCAGGCCGCCGTTGAATTCACATCACCAACAACGAGCACCAGATCCGGTCTTTCCTGTTCCAGAATTTTCTCGAACTCTACCATGATCTTCGCTGTCTGTTGTGCGTGTGTTCCGGAACCCACCCCCAGATAGATGTCCGGCTGCGGCATCTCGAGATCTTCGAAAAACAATTTGGACATTTTTTCATCATAATGCTGGCCGGTGTGCAGTAATAGAGGCTGGATTGATTTGTGCCGGGCCATTTCCCTCTGGATGGGTGCAATCTTCATAAAATTGGGACGCGCACCAACAACATTTATTATCTTCATATATTTATGCTCAATTTTCAAATATTATTGGAATATATCCATAATTCTTCAGGCATACAAGCATGTTATCAGCTGCCTGCCATGTTATTTTCAAGCAGCTGCGGGGCAACTTTCCGAATCAGCTCCTGGGCGGCTTCCTGCTCGGCCAGTTTTTTACTCCGGCCCCTGCCGGTTGCTACTTCGCCTGAATTAAGATTAACCTCAACCGTAAAAAGTTTTTCATGGTCAGGGCCGGTATCCCCGACCAGATGGTAATGCGGCACACCCACTTTCTTCCCCTGAGCATACTCCAGCAAAACACTCTTATAATTGACATTGCGTTCATCGGCCATAATATGCTCATATACGGAAAGGAGCGTTTGCTCTATAAACCGACAGGCCGGTTTCAGACCACCATCCAGATAAATGGCACCCAGAACCGACTCATAAAGATTTGCCAGATTCGAGGCCCGGGTCCGGCCCCCGGTCTGCTCCTCCCCGCGGTTCATGAGCAAATATTTTCCCAGCTGTAGATCTGAAACAATTCTTGACAAAACGCGGCGGGAGACCAGGATCGATTTGACTTTTGAAAGTTCCCCCTCACGGTTCTCAGGAAATTTATCATAGAGGAACCGAGTCACGATTAATTCCAGTACAGCATCTCCAAGGAATTCAAGCCGTTCATTAGAGGAAAGATCTGGACCTTTGGAATTGGCCAGATATGATTGATGGGTAAGTGCCTGGAGCAAAAATTCCGGATGGGTGAATGTATATCCGATTATTCTTTCAACGCTGGATAAAACAACCGGTGAAGCCCGGCGACCACGTAATAGTCTGAGAAGTCTTTTATACATAAAAAAATGAGGATTGCTCATGGTCAACCCTCACAATTTCAATTCAGTATTTTTTTATGCTGATGCAGGCGTTATGGCCGCCAAATCCAAAGGTGTTGCTGATCACAGCGCGCACCTCCCGCTCTGCATATTTGTTCGGGGTATAATCCAGATCACACTCGGGATCCGGTGTTTCATAGTTGATCGTTGGTGGTATTTTACTTTCCTTTATGGCAAGTGCAGAAACGATCAGTTCAATGGCACCCGCAGCCCCCAGCATATGACCGGTCATCGATTTGGTGGAACTGATTGCCAGTTTATAGGCGTGTTCACCAAAAACAGTTTTGATGGCCTGCGTTTCATTTTTATCATTATAAGGCGTGCTGGTCCCATGGGCATTGATATAGTCAATATCCTTAACGTTAAGTTCGCCATCCTCAAGACATTTGCGCATTGCTCTGACCGCTCCTTCTCCCCCCGGAGCCGGTGCTGTGAGATGATAAGCATCGGCCGTGAAACCAATACCTGCAATTTCCGCGATAATCTTTGCCCCGCGTGCTTTCGCGTGCTCCAATTCCTCAAGGAATATGATACCGGCACCCTCGCCCATGACAAAGCCGTCGCGGTTGAGATCAAAGGGGCGGCTGGCTTTCTTTGGATTATCGTTGTTGGTTGATATGGCTTTCATGGCATTAAATCCACCGATGCCCATGGGGGTTACCGCTGCCTCCGATCCGCCACACACCATCATGTCGGCGTCACCTCTCTGTATCGCCATAGCTGCCGCACCGATGGCGTGACCTGACGTAGCACAGGCAGAAACCGTGGCATAGTTTGGCCCTTTAAGACCAAACTCCATCGAAATATGTCCTGCTGCGATATCTGATATCATCTGAGGTATGAAAAAAGGACTGATTCGTCGCGGTCCCTGATTGATAAGTTTTGTCATTTCCTCTTCAAACGACAACATGCCGCCGATCCCGGACCCAACGATAACACCGATCTGATCCCTGTTTTCATTCTCCAGATTCACACCGGAAGAATGTATCGCCTCCCTGGCGGCTACAATGGCATATTGAGCAAAAGGATCCAGCCTACGCAATTCCTTTTTTTCAAAATGTTGTTCAGCATCAAACCCTTTTACCTCCGCCGCAATTTTTGTGGCGTAATCCGTGGTATCGAATCTGGTAATTTTATCTGAACCACTTTTCCCTGCCAGAAGTGATTCCCAGAATTCACCCGCATTCAGACCAATAGGATTAATCGTACCTATCCCTGTGAGTACAACCCGTCGTCGCATACCAATTACTCTGCTTTTCTATTAATTTAAGCTAATTTTTCTTTGAGATAACTGATCGCATCACCGACGGTACGCATTTTTTCAGCATCTTCATCGGGAATTTCAATATCAAATTTTTCCTCAAATGCCATAACCAGTTCGACCGTATCCAGTGAGTCTGCACCGAGATCATCAATAAATGATGCTTCCGGGGCAACCTGCTCTTCATCAACACCCAGTTGTTCAACAATAATTTCTTTTACCTTGGCTTCGACATCCATTATTTGTCCTCCTAATTAAAACACGCAATTATTATATGTATGGTTAAAGTAGATGACAATTTTAATTTAAATTCTCAATTTACACAAATTTTAATTACATCACCATGCCGCCGTCCACATTGATCACCTGTCCGGTCATATAGGAAGAAGCATCGGACGACAGGAACAGAACCGCTTTCGCGACATCTTCAGGCTGACCGAGACGACCCATTGGGATTACGCTCATCAGCATCTCTTTTGCCTTTTCCGGTAACTTGTCGGTCATGGCCGTCTGAATAAATCCGGGTGCCACCGCATTGACATTTACATTCCGGGAAGCGAATTCCTTCGCAACTGCTTTGGTAAGTCCGATCACACCGGCCTTTGAGGCAGCATAGTTGGCCTGTCCCGGGTTACCCATCTGGCCAACCACCGAAGCAATATTTATGATCCTGCCTGATCGCTGTTTCATAAACGACTTCGTCGCTGCCCTGATACAATTGTAGGTTCCGGTAAGGTTTACATTGATCACACTCTGCCATTCCTCATCCGACATCCGCATCATTAAGTTGTCACGGGTGATACCTGCATTGTTCACCAGAATATCTAATTTTTCAAACCTGTCCAGAGCATTCTGAATCAGTTTTTCTGCTTCTGAAAATTTACTCACATCCGATTTAATCCATATTGCCTGCCGACCGAGACCACTTATTTCTTCGACCACCTCCAGACCAGCCTCTTCATTAAGATCCGAAATGACCAGATCTGCCCCTGCCCTTGCGAGCATTAGCGCTATTTCCCGGCCTATTCCTCTGGCTGAACCGGTCACGACCGCTGATTTTCCTTTTAACTCCATTTGATCCCTCTTTAATTCTCGGTTTCAAAAATTTCATATAAACCGCTCACATCCCCGATGGGATTACAGGGTAAATCGCGGTTAATTCTTTTGTTTAATCCCGCCAGGACTTTTCCCGGTCCTATTTCATAAAAAACATCAATATCATCTGTGATCATGTGTTCCACGATCTCTGTCCAGCGCACCGGATGGGTGAGTTGTTTGTACAAAAGATCTTTCACTTCATCGGCACTGGTGGTTGGCGTCGCCATCACATTGGTATATACGGGGATCAAACATTCTTTTATCTTTGCTTCCGCGAGGGCTTTCTGCAGTCCTTCCTGAGCATATTCCATGAGGGGTGAATGAAAAGCCCCGCTCACGACCAGTTCGATAGCGCGTTTTGCACCCGCTTCCTTTGCTTTTTCCATCGCCGCATGAACCGCATCGACTTCGCCTGAAATCGCCACCTGGCCCGGTGAATTATAATTAGCCGGACAGACAATCCCGGTGTCGGCTACCGCATCACAAATCTCCCTGGTTTGATCAAAGTCAAGGCCAATTATTGCGGCCATTGTCCCGGGCTGAATTTCGCCCGCCCGCTGCATCAATTCGCCCCGGATCTTGACCAGTCGCAAACCTTCCTCAAATGATAAGGCGCCTGCTGCAACCAGCGCACTATATTCCCCGAGGCTATGTCCGGCAACCGCGTCCGGCATAAAATCCTTCGTTTTCAACAGTTCAGACACAGCCACACTGTGGACATAGATGGCCGGTTGTGTTATCCGGGTCTGCTTCAGCTCATCCTCAGGACCTTCAAAGGAGATCCTGGCCAGGTCCAGTTGCATGACATCATTGGCCCGGTTATACAGATCTTTCACAGCAGGAAATGCATCATACAAATCTTTTGCCATGCCCACGTATTGCGAAGCCTGACCGGGAAATAAAAATGCTTTTTTCAAGGTGATTCCCAACAATTAATGTAATTGTTTTTCAAGATTTTGCTGTTCGATCTTTCGCTGACGGATATTGGCAAGAGCTTCCATGTAAAGATCATTTGGTTCGATATCAAGTGCCCGGTTATAATATGATTCCGCCTGATCAAAATCCCCCATTACTTCATGAGCGAGTCCAAGATTGTATAAGGCGGCGGTATTGCGGGGATCACGGCCGAGTTCATCTTCCCAGATAGACATGGCCCGGTCCCACAGATTTTTCTGCGCATATTCAATACCCAGATCCACCGCATCATTATCTTCCTCAAAAGTTTTACTCACTCTTATGGTATAGGGTGTTATCAGTGGAATGAACTGCTCAATGACACCTTCGGATAACTGGGTAAGGATCGCATCCCGCGATGGCAGCTGGCCCTTATCCGGGGAAAATTTTTGTGCGTAATTGCGCGATTTGGTATCACCTGCCCGGATCTCCCCTGTTTCCACGCTTACCAGTCTGAAACTTATACTGACGTTGCCACTCCGCTGGATGTATTCTTTATCGACGAAAACTTCTTCATACTTTTTCTTTTTAGTTTTGCCGATAAGGGTTTTTTCATAGATAAAATTCCCTTTTTCATCCTTTTCATAGTCACCTTTCCAGACTTTTTCCTTGACTTTTTCCTTGCCGCGTTTGTCCTGTACTTCATAGGACAGAATATCCCCGACAATCAGCGCATCAACGCCCAGAATCCTGCCAAATTCCACAGCTGTGGAATCATTGATGATCCCGCTCATCTGGAGTGCATGTTCATCCAGAATTTTCTGCAGTTCGCGTCGTTCCATGATTTTGAAATACTGGGCTTTCCAGAGCCGGTTGGTGAACTGACTGGCAATCGAGGCGCCGACATCTGCCGGACCGTTAAAATCAAGAATCGCCAGACGTTTCACATCTGAGACATCATAGGTCGCCGGTTTGGTGACATTCACATAGACCGTTTTTGAGCAACTGTTAAATAAAAACAAGAAAACCAGTAATATGATCGGGTATTTCATTTTTTACCCACTTATTTTTTTAGATCAATTCCCCATCGGACCAGAGCACTTCCCCAGGTAAATCCCGCGCCAAATGTAGCGAAAACCAGTAGATCATTCTTTTCAACCCGGCCCTGCTGAAAAGCTTCTGAGAGGGCAAGCGGAATGGTTGCGGCGGTCGTGTTACCAAAACGGTCAATATTGATCAGAACCTGCTCCGGCGGCAAACCAAGGCGTTTAGCAGCGGCATCGATGATCCGCAGGTTTGCCTGATGCGGAACCAGCAATTTCACATCTTTACCGGAATAATTGTTCCGTATCAGTACTTCCTCAGAGATGTCCGCCATTTTTTGAACAGCGAATTTGAAAACCGTTTTACCATCCTGGTAGATATAATGCCAGTCATTGGCGACCGTTTCCAAAGTTGCCGGATATTTACTCCCACCGGCTTTCATATGCAGATATTCCGCACCGGATCCGTCCGAATGCAATATAAAATCGAGGATGCCGAAATCATCATCCTCTCCAGCGGGTTCCAGTAAAACCGCACCTGCCGCATCACCAAACAGAACACAGGTATTGCGATCATTATAGTTGGTGATCGAGGACATTTTATCGGTACCCACCACCACGATCTTGCTGTGTCTCCCCGCTTCGATGATCTGTGTACCCAGCGCGAGGGCATACAGAAAACCGGAACAGGCGGCTGAGATATCAAATGCCCAGGCATTTTTGGCGCCGACTTTATCCTGGATAAGATTGCCTGTGCTGGGAAAAAACATATCCGGGGTTACAGTTGCAACAATGATCACATCGATTTCCACCGGATCCATCTGGCGCTGCTGCAATAACAATTTCACCGCTTCAGCCCCCATATCGGATGAGGCTTTCCCATCACCGAGGATGCGCCGCTCACTTATACCTGTGCGGGTTCTTATCCATTCATCAGTCGTATCAACCATTTTTTCCAGGTCAGCATTTGTCAGAACCCGGTCAGGAACCCAGTGTTGAATGGCCGAAATATATGCTCTTTGCTTCTTCATTAGTTATCCCCTCTGTGCAGCAATGTTTTGGCGATGTGATCATTGACTTTCTTTGTCCCCATCAGATCCGCTACACGAATGGCATTCATTATAGCTTTTCCGGTTGAACTGCCATGGCATATGATTGAGATACCGTTTACACCCAACAGGGGTACACCGCCATATTCCTGATAATCATAGCTCCGCCGCATCTCTGAAAAAGCAGGTTTTACCAGCAGGGCACCAAGATTAATGAACAGGTTGCTTCCGAGATTGCGCTTGAAGTTCTTGGAGAGAACACTCATAACGCTTTCAGCAAATTTCAGAATAATATTTCCAACGAATCCATCGCACACAACGATATCAACCGTACCTTTCAGGATGTCCCGGCCTTCTATGTTTCCGGTAAAACCCTGGCATTCGTTTTTCATCAGCTGATAGGCGGCCAGCGCAAGTTCGTTGCCTTTTTTTTCTTCTTCGCCGATATTGAGCAATCCGACAGTTGAGTTGCGTTTCCCATAAATCAGATTCACGAAGATATTGCCCATGATGCCGAACTGGAGAAGGTTTATCGGTTTACAATCTGCATTCGCTCCCACGTCGATCAGAAACACCATTCCTTTTTCACTCGGAATGAAGGAACCGATCGCGGGCCGGTTGACCCCTTTGATCCGGCCCAGATTAAGCAGGCTGGCAGCCATTTGTGCGCCCGTATTTCCGGCACTGACAAATGCATCCACTTTCTGGTCTTTATGCAACTGGACACCGACCAGCATGGAAGAATTTTTTTTCCGCTTCAGGGCTTCCGTGGGAGACTCGTTCATTCCAATGGCCTCTTCAGCATGGACAATTGAAATGTTTAATTTTTCCCACTTTGAATATTTTGCGGCTTCAGTCTCGATCTTCGGCCGGTCGCCGACAAGAACGATTTCACTGCGCCCGCCGGTTTCTTTCTGATATAAATAAGCCCCTTCGACAGTTGCCTGAGGGGCAAGATCTCCACCCATTGCGTCCAGAGCGATACGCATTAAATTTTCCGCAAATTTTGATAAAAATTAAGCACTGGCCTCAGGTGTAATAACCGCTTTTCCCTTGTAATATCCGCATTGCATACAGACATGATGAGGCAATTTCTGCTCACCACAGTTATCACAAATAGAAAGATTGGTAACGGTTAATTTTGCCCGCCAGTTGGCCCGACGTTTATCTCGTTTGGAACGTGATATCTTTCGTCTTGGATTTGGCATTTTTTCTCCTTAACTCAATAGCGATTTTAATTTTGCGAGTCGCGGATCGATCTGCTTCTCAACACAATTACATGTCTTGTGATTCAGATCAATTCCACAAACCGGACACAGCCCCTTGCAATCACCGCTGCAAAGCAACTGCATCGGACGTGCGAGGATAAACGCATCCCTGATCGCTTTGCTGATATCGATTTCGATCGAATTTTCGGGCAAAAACTCTACCTCGTCATCTTCGTCAAGTGTACCCGAACCGATTTGATAAAGCTGTTCATACAGTTCATCAAATTCCCGCTCAAAATCAATCAGACAACGGTCACAGATATATTTCCCCTGTGTCCTTATCCGGATTTTTATCCTGAAGATATTTTCAAGCCGGTCCACCGTCGCATGTATGGACAACTTATTATTGTAAAGTTCCGGCTCTTGTAATTCTATTTGTCCGGGCTCAACCACACCCTCGACTTCGTGGATCCCGTCTTCAAGATCTCTTATAAATATTTTCATGACAAATTTTAAATTTAACAAATAAGAATTTTGAGTGCAATATGGATTAAAAAAAGTGATCTGATCGGGTAGTTTATCAGAAAGCACCAAAATTGAGTGACAAAGATACCGGAATCTAAATTTTCAGGTATGATAAAGTATGCTTTTCTGATTTCTTTATCACTCTGGCACTTTGTTACATTGTCACTTTAAATCTGCCGCATCCTTAACTCAGCTCCTGCACGATCTTCATCGTATCGAGAGCGATAACAAGTTCTTCATTTGTCGGGATCACAAGCACCTGCACCTTTGAATTCTGATGCTCGATTGATCGCTCCGAGTTTTGGCTGGCTTCATTTTTTTGAGCATCCAACACGAGCCCTAAATATTCCATATTTGCGCAGACGTTCTGTCGGACCAGCGAAGAATTTTCCCCGATACCACCGGTAAATACGATTGCATCGAGACCGCCCATGGCTGCACTGTAAGCGCCGATATATTTTTTCAGGCGATAACAGAATACCTGATGTGCCAGTTTTGCACGCGGGTTATGCTCATACTCCTGTTCAATTTCGCGCATATCACTGCTCACTCCACTAAGCCCCTGAATTCCGCTATGTTTGTTCAGCATCGTATTTGCTTCGTGCATTGACAATTCTTCTTTATTCATAATATGTAAGACGATCGCCGGATCAAGATCACCGCTTCGTGTTCCCATCAATAAACCTTCAAGGGGTGTGAAGCCCATGGAAGTATCGACGGACCTGCCATTTTTTACAGCGGTTACCGAAGAACCATTTCCAAGATGGCATGTAACCAGCCGAAGCTGGTCAACCGGTCGTTGCAAAATTTCTGCGGCCCGATGTGCGATATATAAATGTGATGTTCCGTGAAAGCCGTACCTTCTTATCCCGTGCCTTTTGTACAGAACATATGGCAACCCATACATATAAGCGTTTTCCGGCATTGTCTGATGAAAAGCGGTATCGAAAACAGCAACCTGAGGTGCATCAGGCAGCAGCGCCTGCGTTGCCCTGATTCCTTTTAAATTTGGGGGATTATGCAAAGGCGCATAATCCATACAGCGGGAGATCTCTTTTATGACATCTGAAGTGATCAGCACAGAACTGCTGAAGGACTCACCGCCATGTACGACCCGGTGGCCCACAGCTGATATTTCGTTTTTGTCTTTAATGACCCCGTGATTCTTGCTCAGCAAAATACTCAAAACATATTCGATGGCAACTTTATGATCCAGAATTTCTCCGCTCAGCCGCACTTCTTCCCGGTCATGGGGACGGTGCGTGAGCATGGCACCCGCCATACCGATTCGCTCGACAACTCCTCTTGCTAGAAAATTCTGTGTTTCCGGCTCCACCATTTGATACTTAACGGAGGAACTTCCACTGTTCAATACAAGTACTTTCATTTCAATACCCTTATTTGCCGGGTTTCTCATCAGCTCGCGGTAGGATACTCGAAGAATCCCTTCCCGGTCTTCACACCTAAATGTCCTGCACGAACCAGCTTTCTTAGCAAGGGACAGGGTCTGTATTTTGATTCCCCAAGTTCGCGGAAAAGTGTTTCCATCCACTTCATCAACTCATCAAGTCCGATCATGTCCGCCGTTGCCAGCGGTCCGCGGGAGAATCCGTATCCGAGTTTGATAGCTGTATCAATGTGCTCGGCGGAGGCCACACCTTCCATCAGAATATACATGGCCTCATTGATCATCGGGACGATGACACGGGTGGTTATATATCCCGGGTATTCATATACTTCAACCGCCGTCTTGTCCAGCGTTTCGGAAAACTCTTTTACCAGATTAAAGGTGTCATCGGAAGTTTTCAGTCCCCGGACGATTTCCACGACGGGAATTTTCGGTACGGGATTCAGAAAATGCATTCCGATCACTTTCTCCTGCCGGTTCGTTACCGAGGCGATCTCTGTAATACTCAGAGCAGAAGCATTCGTTACAAAAATAGTCTCTTTATCACAGATCTGATCGATTTTTCGAAACAGATTTTGTTTAATCACCAGATTTTCAGTTACCGCTTCGATCACCAGATCGCCATAGATCGATCCTTGTATATCACTCGTCACAGTTGTCCGTGACAGGATGGCTTTTTTTTCGGATTCGGTCATGGTCCAGCGCGCAATTTCTGCATCCATGCTGGCCTCAAGCTTATCATGGGCTTCTTTGGCACCATCTTCATGACGTTCAATGAGGATAACATCTATTCCTTTTGAGGCAATCAGCTGGGATATACCTCTCCCCATTGTACCCGCACCGACAACGGCTACCCGTTTGATCTTTTCCTCGCCGGCGGTTCCTTCCAGGGTTGTGCGCCCCAGAATACCGATGTCCATGACCTCTTTTTTATCAGGCATGTGCCATCTCCCCCGTCATAACGACCGCATAAACATTAAAGTGTTTGATTTTCAATGAGCTCTTTGTTTGAAAAGAAAAATGCCAGTTCAATTATTGCATTTTCATCGGAATCGGACGCGTGGATAATATTATTCTGCTTATTTTCTGCATAAATCTTGCGAACCGTATTTGGTGCTGCCTCTGCCGGATCCGTTGCCCCAATGGTTTTACGGAGTTCCGCTACCGCGTTATCCTTTTCAAGGGCCAGGGCGATCACTTCACTTTCGGTCATAAAATCGATCAGGTCATTGAAAAAAGGACGTTCACGATGTACCGCATAAAATGATCCCGCGGTTTCCCGGGTTAATTTCACCATTTTCATTCCAATTATTCTGAAGTCGGCCTGCAACAAATGATCGATCACCTTACCGGCCAGATTCCGCTGGATGCAATCCGGTTTTAATATTGCCAGTGTATTGCGATTCAATTTACCCTCCGTTTACCCGTTTACCTTTAAAAATTTCAACCCAGTACTTTTGCAACCGTAGATCCGATCTCAGCCGGACTTTTACAGACATGTATACCGGCGGCTGCCAGTGCGGCCATTTTTTCAGCAGCGGTACCCTTCCCACCACTTATGATCGCACCCGCATGGCCCATTCTTCTTCCAGGGGGCGCGGTCT
>Ga0209536_100013342_pt1 | contig 11859 bp, 7 predicted proteins | sample DeeMarSeWOR28_12_FD_187461 | JGI IMG/M metagenome (GOLD analysis project Ga0209536, IMG submission 187461) | Marine sediment microbial communities from White Oak River estuary, North Carolina - WOR-2-8_12 (SPAdes) (version 2) | ecosystem: Environmental > Aquatic > Marine > Intertidal zone >...
CACCGACTTGCTGAAAACCGGCGGCTACACCCGGATGTTCGATTATCTGAAAAATTTGCAGGAGGCCATGGCGCAATCCGGCTGCCGCAGCATCGAAGAATTTATCATCGAAAACGCGGATGAAGGTCAGCAGGAAAATATCTTTCATCCTGATTAAACTTATTGATGTATGATTCTATTAAGCTATTTGTTGGGATTGCTAATTTCATTATAAATAACGGTTAATCAGACAAGTTTGCAAATGGTCTCTTCCGATATATCGGTTTAAGATTACTGAATTAAATTTCCTTCAATAACTCTTGGTTCTTCTTTCGGTAATAGCTTCCAGCAAAGAATCAAAAAGACTCAACTGGGAATTGTTGGGATATAAAAAGGATCCTATGAGCTCAGGAGGCCGTTTTAAATAAATGATGGAAATTTGACATTGGTTCAAATAGAGCTTGCCCCATTTACAGGTATCGATTTAGGTTTCTCTTGATTCCCGTATAACATGTTTCATGTCCCATTTCCCTGCCTGCCCTTCCGGATGAAGCAATTCGGACAGGTCGTCAAACCCAGCGTTAGGAGGATGTATGAAAACGTGAGTAAACAATTTTATCCCTTTACAAAATGATAGATAGGACTTATGAAAGGGATGTATTCAGATGGATTTGATACCGACAAACACCATATACCTTCGGCGATACCGCAGCAAAAATAAAAGCCATTCTATAGTAATGGTATAAAAGATTTTAAAGAAAAAATCACGGATAATACCGGTTCGTTCAATTTCTGAAATCCATTTCTGGTACCCTCTAAATCCACCAATGACCCTCTCCGTAATATCAAAACTTTCCTTGAGGTGGAGAAAACATTTCTTAAAATGCTCCTGATAAAGATCCACATTCCAATGGTTGAGTTCCATCTTTCCTTTCCACAGCCTCCTGATTCCGGTACCCTTGCTTCGCACGGTTGTCAACAGGTCTGCAACCAGAAATCTACCACCGGGTTTCAGGACACGCCATAACTGCTTGAGGAACTTTTCTTTATCGGGATAATGAAACGCCGATTCTATACATATAACCGCATCCATCGATCCGGAATCTATCTGGTTCAGCTCCTGGGCATCGTCTACTAAAAATAACATATTGTGAATATTCCGAATTTTCTGCTGGCTTTGGGCAATATTGATATTGTCCGGATTCAAATCGATTCCTGTGACAAAGGCGGGATCATAATTCTGGCAGATGTATTTGGCCTGGACTCCATTTCCACATCCGATCTCCAGGAGCCTCAGCCCCCTGACATCTCCAAGTGAGGCAAGACAAAAATTGGTCAGGTTGATCTGTCCCTGGATAAATGACTGCTCAGGTTTTTCTTCCATTGGAAAATGCAGCATGGTATAATTTCCGTTCAGCCGTTTCAAAGTCACATTCATGTTCCTGTAAAAATGCCTGAAGGACGTGCCGGTCTTGATAAGATCAATAGCTTGTTGGTACAGATTCATATAAAAAAGATTAGGTCTGTGAAATCATTGGTAATATCTTATTATTCATTTATTCAGGCAATATAAGAAATAATACCTGACTTGTTCTTATATGGACTTGCATTTATTATCCCTGAATAGTGGTTTGTACTGGTGGTTCAATCTACATCGTATAAGCTCTGAAACCGTTAATATTAAAACTCAGGCAGGCCATGCATGTTTTGTTTAATCTGAGATCATGATGCCATAAACCCGTGCGAAATATCATTGTTTGGGCCCACATTTCACACTAATTTAATTTTTTTCAGGTGGCGAATCCGGATCCGTAAAGAAATCGTACTTTTTAAAAAGTTACTCATGAAATGGGCCTTGACCATACTCCTGTTACTGCATGCACTCATTCATTTGATGGGATTTGCAAAAGCATTTAACCTGGCAGAGATAAACGAACTCACCCTTCGTATTTCCCGGCCAATGGGAACAGTATGGTTGCTGAGCGGATTACTTTTTATCGTGACGGCGGTACTTCTGATTAAAAATGAAGTGTGGTGGATGCCGGGTATCCCAGCCCTGGTTCTCTCGCAGGTCCTCATCGTTATATATTGGCAGGACGCAAAATTTGGCACCTTTGGTAATGTCATTTTGCTGGTGGTGGCCATTTTTGCTTATGCCAGCTGGAGCTTTCAAAGGCACAATCAATTGTATGTCAATGAATTACTGCAATATTCAAAAAATAATGAAAAACCGACCGTGACTCCCGATATGCTCCAACACCTCCCCCCCATCATACAGAAATGGCTGAATACCAGCAATATTATTGGGACGAATGTCATAAAAGCCGTGCACCTGGAACAGGTCGGTGAAATGCGGACCAGTCTCGGGGGTAAATGGATGCCAGTCCATGCTGAACAATGGTTCACCACCGAAGCACCTGGATTTTTGTGGTTGGCAGATGTTACTGCCGCACCCGGCATAAAAATAAAGGGCAGGGATCGGTATCTTAATGGAGAAGGTCACATGCTCATCAAGCTTATGTCATTATTTCCCGTGGCGAATGCCCACGGACCAGAAACCGACCAGGGCGCCCTGCTGCGATACCTGGCCGAGATCATCTGGTTTCCCTCTGCAGCCCTCAGTAAGCAGATCCAATGGGAGCCCCTGGATTCTTCATCTGCAAAAGCCACCATGCAATACGGTCACATCACCGATTCAGGCATATTTCGGTTCAACCCGGAAGGGCAATTCAGAAGCTTTGAAGCCTGGCGGTATTACGACAGAAAAGAAGGTGCTACTCTGGAGAACTGGCATATAGAGGCTGATCCGAAGGGGTACAGGAAATTTAATGGGATCCTGGTGCCGGCCAGGGCTGAAGTCACATGGAAACTAAAGGAGGGTGACTTTACATGGTTTAAGCTGGAAATAAAAGAATTGGCGTTTAATAATACCCATGAAGCCCATTCGGATCCGCTCGATATTCACTAAAAAAGAAACCCGGACCATTTGTCCAGGTTTCCTTAGTATGGATATCACCAGTTATGTTATTTCTTTTCTTGTAATCCTTTAGCAGTCCGGTCTTCCAGGGGTGGTGCCGGTGTGACTCTGGGTGGATTGGTTTCCAGGAGCTTCAACACTTCCTCAACCACACGCTCCATTTGTGGATCACGACCCTGAACCAGCATGTTGGGATCATCCCATACCTCAATGTCCGGGCTCACACCCTCACCTTCCCAGAACCAATGGCCATCATTATCATACAACCGGGCCCCCGGCACAGTAATGCCACCACCATCAATCAACTGGTGCCCGGTTGCCGGACCCACCAGTATGCCCAGAGTGCGTTCTCCAACAATGGGCCCGGCTTTCAATTCCTGAAAGGCCCAGGGCAATCCATCCCCACCGGAACCGGCCCAACCATTGATCAACATGCCCATGGGTCCGGTATTCGTCTTTATAGGATATTGATGGTCTCTTCCATGGCGCCAATGCAGGTTATACACTACCGGGCGCTGCAACAACTCCAGGAAGCGGTCGGCCAACTGGCCTCCTGCATTGAAACGCTCATCAATGATGAATCCTTTTTTATCCAGCTGCCCATAAAACATGCGCACCAGCTCCAGTTGCCCACGACCACCGGTATTCGACATGTAGACATAACCCAGTTTGCCGTCGGATAATGTCTCCACCATTTTCCGGTTGTTTTCTATCCACTCGAGGTATCTCAGGTTGATTTCTTCGCCCGGTGTCAGGCATTTTACAACCTGTAATTTCCCATCTTCTTTTTTTCCAGACCGGCTCACCAACAAGGAAACTGTTTTCCCTGACAGACCTTCAAAAGCCGCATATGGATCTATGCCAGGATCCAGAGCCACGCCATTCACCGCCAGGATATGATCACCCACCCGAACATCCACACCGGGCTGATCGAACGGGGATCGAATTTCGGTATCCCATTCTGCTGGTTTTACAATACGCTTAACGCGGAAGGTACCATCTTTAAATTCCCAATCAATTCCCAAAAAGCCCGTATACCTGGAAGGCACATTCTCCACATCGCCGCCAAAAGTATAGGTATGTCCGGCGCTAAGCTCCGCGGCCAGGTTGGATTGGATATTTGACACATCCCACCGGGTCCGGGCCTCTTCAATCAAGGCACCATATTTCTCCCGCAATCCGGCCCAATCGACCTGATGCATGTTGGGATCGTAGAAAAAATCACGATGCCTGCGCCACGTATCGTCAAAGATTTGGCGCCATTCTTCCCGGGGAACCAGATCCATTACAAGGTCGCTCGTCGGTACCGGCTTTTCAATTTTTTGATTGGGTTCCGGTTTGATGATCCCATACTGTCCCTTCACATTCACCAGAAGGGCTTCTCCATCAGCTGTTACCACGGCGGAACGGACATCGGTAATGATGGTTTTTTCTTCTCGCTTATCAAAATCGTAGAAGATGAGGGAGGTTGCATTTTCTCCTGACCCGGTATTGGGGTACCGGAGGAATACCAGTTTCCCTTTGAATGGTGCCAGCCCACCAATATTGCCTGCTTTTGGTGGAAGCAGCACCAGCCTGGATTCGAAATTATCAAGATCAATCTTGACGGTTACCTTCGATGCATCATCGGCAGGTTTCTTTTCCTCCTGTTCATTTTTTCCTTTCTTTCCATTTTTCTCCTCCGGCGCATCCTTTTTTTCCTCTTTCTCAAGATCGTCATTTTTAGGATGCAACAGGGAAGGTGTTTCACCGGTCAGGCTTACGGATGCTATCTGAGTGGCATTGGGATATACCCAGGTTCCGTCGTTCATATCAGAATATGTGGCCGTCAGGCTCCGATTGGTCAGATAAAATAGATATTTACCGTCGGTACTGAATACCGGGAAAAAATCCTCGTAAAAACCACTGGTGGCCTGGTGTAATTTTTCTTCCTCCAGGCTGTAAAGGAATATGGCATTATTTCCATTTTCAAGTCCGACTGTAAAGGTCAGCCATTTTGAATCGGGCGACCAATTTATGGGGTATCCTGAACGGCCTCCATGCCCCGTGTTCCAGATTGTGTTCCCGGCGGTGGTCATACTCCCGGTTTCAACATCCAGGATAAAAATCGTATTGGTTTCATCAATAAAAGCCAGCTTCTTACTATCGGGCGACCAGTTTAATGTATATCCATAACCTTTCCCCCGGCTGGTGATCTTTTTGGGATCTGACATACCATTCACGCCATGCAGGTAGATTTCATACTCTCCGGAACGGTCACTCCAGTATGCAATATGCTTTCCATCTGGCGACCAAGCCGGATCCCTGTCAAAGGCCCCGCTGGACTGGGTCATATTGATCACAAATCCTTCTGTGGCCGGCACATTGAATAATTCACCCCGGGCTTCAAAAACGATACGTTTTCCTTTGGGTGAAGCCGTCATATTGGAAATCCGCTGGCTGACATTTTCGGCCCGCGGCATTTCAAGAGATAAATCACTCACGACATGCACCTCAACGGGCTGGTACTGTTGCGTAGCCAGATCCATTTTGTACAATATGCCCCCCGCTTCAAATACGAGATCGTTTTTATGACCTGACATGAATGAAATATCAAAATCATCGATACGGGTAATCTGGGTTGTGGTTTTCGACTGGGTGTCATAGGCCCAGATATTCAACCGCATGTTCTCGCCCTGGTCTGAAAGAAAATATATTTTATCACCAATCCATGACGGTTTGCCATCATTTGCATGATTGTTTGTAATATTTTCTGCGGTGTTGGACTGGAGGTCATATATGAGTATATCGGATGCCAGCCCCCCACGATACCGTTTAAACGGATAATTCTCGGTAATTTTAGTGATATATGCCAGTTTATTCCCATCGGCTGAATAACTGGCCAATTCCCCGTACGGGATCCTTAGCTTCTCGGGAAATCCGCCGTCTTTACCCACCAGGTAAAATTGGCGTATTGATTGACGCCCACTCTCTCGTCCCGATGCAAAAAGGATGTGATTCCCATCCGGATGCCAATCCACCATCCGATCTAAATGTGATTGGTAGGTAATACGGGTAGGTAAACCACCCATAGTGGGCATAACATAAACATCCATATTGCCGTTATAACTGGCCGTATAGGCAATGAATTGGCCATCCGGAGAAAAACGAGGCCAGGACTCTTCACCCGGTGAGTGGGTCACCTGCAGAGCTGTGCCACCATCCTTTGAAACCACCCAGATATCACCCCCATATACAAAAGTAATCTGTGTATCGGAGACATCCATATAACGCATTAATTTGGCATTGATCTGACCGGAAAGGCAGTACCCCATAAAAAAAAGGGCACCCAAAAACACAAAAATTTTCTTCATAATAGTCTGGTTAAAAGTGATTAAATAATAGAACGTCAAAATAAGATTATGAATGAGAAAAATGATTCGATTTGTTTTTCAAACATGTTGTAAACTTTTCATATGCCCGCCTGAACTTTTCATATAACATGCATGGTTTCCAAAATTAATATTTCAATACACAGCCGGCAGAATATCATTCAGGATCAGATCCAGGATTTGATACCAGTTATTATCGGCTTCTTCCCTCGTTCGATTTCGGTAATTGCTTCTTGAACAAATGACCAGGTTGAGGTTTTGAACCACCACTATAAATTGCCCGCCATAACCATTGGCACAAATAAAATCATGACCATGGGCATCTCCCAACCACCAATAATAGCCATAATCCTTCAGGAATGGGATGATATTATTGGTGGAAATCTGCTGTTGGATAGCCCGTTCAATCCATTCCGAAGACACAACCTGCTGGTCTTTGTAGTATCCATTATTTAAATACAGGTGGCCCATTTTTATCATGTCATGGAATCCGATACACAAACCAACCCCACCATATGCGATGGATCGGTTATCCGCATACCAGATGCGGGGGCCGATTTCCAAAGGTGTAAAGAGGTATTGGCTGGCAAAATCTGCTGTTGACATACCCGTGCCTTTTTCCAGTATCGCAGATACCAGATGGGCGGCACCATCGCTATAATTAAAGAGGGTTCCTGGTGTATTCACCACCGGTTTCTCAAAAATATAGGTCAACTGGTCCGGCGCATTTACAAAGTCCCCGAATTCCGAATAGGTTCCTATTTCATGCCAATCATGGCCGCAGGTCATGGTCAGCAGCTGGTGTAACGTGACATTCCCCAGGGCGGTATTGACCGTATCCACCTCGGCCCCAAAAAAATCGAATACGGTTTGTTCCGTATCTGCAATGAACCCATTATCGATGGCAATGCCGACCAGGGTTGATGTAATACTTTTGGTGACCGACATGACGTGCAACAATGGGTCCGGCTCCGGGCCCACCTCGCTGTAATATTCTTCAGCCACAATGATGTTGTTTCGTGAAATTGCCAGACCCTGCAAGTCTTCTATCCGGGCTGCTTTTTCAAAGGCCAGAGCGAGCTGCTCGACATCGATATCCTGCTCTGCAGCCAGCGGAAATTTCTTTGATTCATTGTCTGACACCGCTTTATTACACTGCAACGTCAAAAGACCCCAAAGGATGAGAGCCCCGGTCAGCACACTTTTATTTGTTACAAAATATTTCACACACATTGTAAAAAATAAGGATCTGGATATGACTAATCCGATTACCTTATTAAAAATAATACGGGGGTAAAAGTTGGGGCCAATAAAGAAAAAAATACTCGCGGATTAATTGGAATACAAGATATGACGATTTATTTTCTTTACCAATTCCACAATGGTTTTTTGAAGTATTGTTAAACTTGTAACCTCCTGCTTATTTATGTTACGTAACATCCACTTTGGTGATCGTTTTTTATATTTTTAGCATCTCATTGTATTTCTATTGAATAACAACCACTTAACGAATTCACCCACATGAGCGTTATAGCTTTGGATCGCATTACCAAAACCTTCGGAAACCACGTGGCTGTGGATGCACTTTCACTGGAGGTGCCAAAAGGAAGTATCTACGGGTTTATCGGTCCGAACGGATCGGGTAAGACCACAACCATCCGTATGATCATGAACATCCTCTATCCGGATAGCGGAACCATACAAATATTTGGAAAAGAACAAACCGGGAGCCGGCTTGACCAGGTTGGGTACCTGCCTGAAGAAAGAGGGTTGTACAAGAAAATGAAAGTGAAAGAGCTCATACAATTTTACGCGGAACTTAAAAATGTGCCTCAACCTGGCCCGTTGGCTGATAGCTGGCTGGAAAAGTTCGATCTGACGCCATGGGCCAATAAAAAAGTGGAAGCCCTGAGTAAAGGTATGAGCCAGAAAGTACAGTTCACGATCACCGTTATTAATCAACCGGAGATCATCATACTTGATGAACCTTTTAGTGGATTGGACCCGGTCAATGCTGAGATCATCAAGGAGATCATTCTGGAGCTGCGTGATAAGGGCTCGACCATCATATTCAGTACCCACGATATGGCGGTGGCTGAAAAAATGTGCGACTTCATATTTATGATCTACCAGGGGAAAAAAGTATTGGATGGCACTTTGAAGTCGATCCAGGAACAATTCGGACAGGATACCATCCGTATCCGAACCGAAGGTGGGCCGAAAGCATTAAAAGATATTGCCGGTATTGAGAAAATGAATGATTTCGGGCAGATGCAGGAATTACGTATGGAACAGGGTACAGACCCTCAAGAAATTCTTTCCGTGATCATGAAAAAAACCCGGGTGACGAGCTTTGAGATCACCTCCCCATCTTTGAATGATATTTTTATTCGCATTGCCCGACCGGAAAAAACTGAACATCATGAATAAAACACTCATCTTGGCCAAACGTGAATACAAGGCTGCCGTGCGCACCAAGGGATTTATCATCGCCTTGATTTTACTCCCGATATTTATGGGAGGTAGTTTTGCGGTTTTTGTATTGTTGAAAGACAAGGTAGACCTGAATGACAAAAAAATAGCCGTATTGGACCATACCGGAGAATTCGGTCCGTATTTGAACCGCACGGCCGAATACCATAACCAGAATGAGATCTTCAATGAGGAAGGAGAAAAAGTAGCACCTTCTTATTTCTTTGAGATGATCGAAGTAAACCAGAATGATCCCAATCAACAAAGGCTTGAATTGAGTGACCGCGTAAGAGGGAAGGAGATCCATGCCTTTGTTCAAATTGGGAAAAATGTGCTTCATCCCAATCCTAACGATGAGCAGTCCCGGATTTTTTACTATGCTGAGAATGCCGCCCTGGACAACGTCAGGGGATGGTTTAACAATATCATTAATAATCGTATTCGGGAGTTACGCCTGCTCGAATTGGGGATTGAACGCGAGCAGGTGCAGGATCTTTTCTATTGGGTCAGTGCCGAAGGGATGGGGCTCGTCAGCCTGGATACCAAAACGGGTGCGGTAAAAGATGCCCGGCAGAGCAGTGAGCTGCAATCCATCATGGTACCATACATCCTGATATTGCTCATGTTCATGATGTTGATGATGTCGGCAGTACCACTGCTGACCGCTGTCATGGAAGAAAAAAGTGAACGGATTGCAGAAGTACTGCTGGGCTCGGTGACCCCCACACAATTCATGATGGGCAAGATTTTGGGAAGCCTGGGTGTATCATTAACCACATCGGCCATTTATGTTGCTGGCGGTGTCTTTATGATTCGCAGGATGGGCATGGGCGATATCATCCCCTATGAACTGGTCCCATGGTTCTTCGTTTACATGCTTCTGAATATCATTATGGTGGGATCGATCATGGCCGCCCTCGGATCGGCCTGTAATGATTCCAAAGATGCACAATCCATCCAATTCCCGGCGATGTTCCCCATCATTATTCCACTGTTTGTTATGATGCCGGTGATCATGAATCCGCTCAGCAATTTTGCTACCGGAATATCATTGTTTCCCTTGTGGACACCCATGTTGATGCTGTTGCGGCAAGCCACCGAGGTGACCATACCCACGTGGCAACCCATTGTCGGACTGATCGGGATTTTACTATTTACCTTTTTAAGCGTCTGGGCAGGAGGGCGGATTTTCCGGTCGGCCATCATCATGCAGGGTAAAAAACCAAAGATAGGAACGCTAATGCGTTACATTGTAAAGGGGTAATCAGGCATCACGGGCCCTGTTTTTCCATAACGGTTTTAATATAATCCGCCAGTTCTGTATGCCCGTTAGTCCGTGCAAATGACTCTGCCGTATCCCCATCCACATCTTTATACATTGGATCTGCTCCATGTTTCAATAAGATCCGTACCACATCGATCTGACCTTCTGCAGCCGCATGCATCAGTGCGGTAAAATGTTCATCCTGATCCACCACATTGGGGTCGGCATTCCGTTCCAGAAGCAGTTCAACCGTTTCAGGGAAGGGTCCGGTAGAGGCATACATCAGCGCAGTGCGCCCAAGAAATTCCCGGGAATCTATCTCAGCTCCCGAATCCAGTAACAGTTCTGCGATGTCGGTGTGCCCATTGAAGGCAGCAAACATCAAGGCTGTCCGGCCATCTTCATCGGCTGCATTGGGATTGGTTTTTTTTGATAACAACCGGCGTACCGTTTCAAACTGGCCATCATGTGCCGCAGTGCGGAGGGTCTGCTCATCCTGGGCGGAAGATTGGGTGGCTGTTTCGGTGGCAGCCTTGGCCGTTTCTGATGGATTCTCGCCCTTATCAGATTTTCCCTTACAGCCTGTCAGGATCAATAAGATGAACAAGATCCAGACCGGTAACATCCTGATCGTTTCATTGCTTACTGGTGAAAAATTCCGTTTCATGAGCAGGGTATAAAATAAAATACTCAAATGCACCTAAAGGTAATCAAATAATGACCTGCAGATCTTATGAAGCAAGAAATTTAAACATTTTCCAAACCATAGGAATTTTCATTCGATTTACTTTTTCATTTGACTATATTTATGGGCATCCAATAATCAATCATAACCGCTGATCCTATGAAACGAATCATTTTCTTAATCCTTCTGGCGAGTCTTCTTAAGGGGATCCATTTCCCGGAAAGTATCCGGGCCCAATCTTTCGAAGTCGTTAATCTTCGCTGCGAATACCAGAATGATCCTCTGGGCATTGACGTCACCCAACCCCGGTTATTCTGGCAAATACAAACCCATCCGACAGAACAGGATCTTTTACAATCTGCCTACCGGGTCCAGGTCGCCTCTTCACCTGAGGATCTTGGTAATGAGAGTCATTTACTTTGGGATACTGAGATGGTACATTCTGATCAATCCATCCATGTAGAATATGGAGGTGTGCCCTTAAAATCCCGTCAAAAGGTGTACTGGAGGGTTCGTGTCTGGGACAACAAAGGAAGAACATCCGCATGGAGCCGGATAGCACAGTGGGAAATGGCATTTCTTGATTCTACGGATTGGAATGCCCAATGGATTGGCCCCGATGTTGAAGAATCGGATACCCTGCCGAATCCATCACCCATGTTGAGAAAAGAATTCCTCTGCAAAGGCCAGATTCTCAAAGCCAGATTGTATGTTACTTCACACGGATTGTACGAGGCCCGCATCAACGGGCAAAAGGTTGGGGATGCATTATTCACCCCGGGTTGGACCAGCTTTCATAAGCGGTTGCAGTACCAGGTGTATGATGTCACCGAGATGCTGCTGGAAGGGGATAATGCCGTCGGTGTGGTGCTCGGAGATGGTTGGTATCGGGGCGAATTCGGGCTGGGCCGGGCCCGGAATTTTTATACGAGTAAACTGGCCCTGCTATGCCAGTTGGAAATTGAAATGGAAGATGGAGAAAAAATGGTTGTTGTTAAAGATAATGAGATTGAAGCTGCTTGTTACAGAGGAGAGTATAAGATAAGGGGAGGCAGCTTATTTGTAGATGTATATCCACACACGAAAAAACTTTACATTAAATCATTCATTT
>Ga0209536_100013343_pt1 | contig 11857 bp, 8 predicted proteins | sample DeeMarSeWOR28_12_FD_187461 | JGI IMG/M metagenome (GOLD analysis project Ga0209536, IMG submission 187461) | Marine sediment microbial communities from White Oak River estuary, North Carolina - WOR-2-8_12 (SPAdes) (version 2) | ecosystem: Environmental > Aquatic > Marine > Intertidal zone >...
CCTTGTACCAGCTTTCTTAAAAAAATAATTTCATCATTCCATTCTTTAACGGCAATGTTAAAGTTTTTTACCCTCACCTTGGTCCGGGCAAGGTCGGTAAGCTCGTGGTAGTGGGTTGCAAAAAGGGTTTTGACGCCCCTGTTTTTTATATCATGCAGATATTCCGCCACGGCCCAGGCAATGCTGAGGCCGTCGAAGGTGCTGGTTCCCCGTCCGATTTCATCCATGACCACCAGACTATTTTCAGTGGCGTTATTCAGGATGTTGGCGGTTTCCTGCATTTCGACCATAAAGGTGCTTTGTCCGTGGGAAAGATTGTCCAGCGCACCGACCCGGGTGAAAATCCGATCCGTTATGCTGATGGTTGCTCTGGCGGCCGGAATAAACGAGCCCATCTGGGCCATCAGCACCACCAGCGCCACCTGCCGCAGAACGGTTGACTTGCCGGCCATGTTCGGTCCCGTTATGATCAGGATCTGCTGGCGCTGGTTATCCAGTTCAATGGTATTGGGAACAAACCGCTCAGCGGTGATCATCTTCTCAACCACCGGGTGACGGCCGTCTTCAATCATAATGGCGCCGCCGGCAGTCATTGCCGGCCGGCAATAATCATTTTGATCGGCGATTTCGGCCAGATTCGCCAGGCAATCGACCCGGGCCAGAAAACGGGCGGCTTCCTGGATGTGTTGATTGTTGGCGGCTATCTCATTGCGGATGTCGTTAAAAAGTTCATATTCAAGCGCGGCCCGGCGCTCCTCTGCGCCGAACACCTTCATTTCAAAGGTCTTGAGTTTATCGGTGATATAGCGTTCGGCGTTGACCAGGGTCTGTTTGCGGACATAGTGGACCGGAACGGACTCCGCGCGGCTTTTGGGAACTTCGATATAGTACCCGAATACTTTATTGTAGCGGACTTTCAGCGTGTTGATGCCGGTGGCTTCGCGTTCAGCAACTTCCAAGCGGGCCAACCAGCCTTTGCCATCCCGGCTGATTTGCACAAGCTCATCCAGCTCATCATTGTAGCCGCTTTTAATAATTCCCCCCTCGTTAATGGTGGGGGGCGCGTCTTCTTGAATCGACTGCTCGATAAGTTCGGCCAGTCCATTGAGCCGGTCAAGTTCCTCCGGAGGGCTGAACAGGGATGCCTCGAGTTCCGACACCAGGGTCCACATGTCCGGCAGTATCACCAGCGATCGTTTCAACGCCAACAGATCTCTGGCATTGGCATGGCCCATCACGATTTTGCTGCCGATACGTTCCAGGTCGGAAACCGATTTCAGATTTTCCCGAATGCTGCGGCGGTTTTGAATATCTTTTTTTAATTCTTCAACGGCATCGTGTCTGAGCCGGATGGCATCGGGATCGATCAACGGATAACGCATCCAGTTGGCCAGCAGCCTGGCGCCCATGGCGGTAACGGTGCGGTCGAGAATGCCGAGCAGCGTTGCCCGCCGTGATCCAGTACGGATATTTTTGGTCAACTCCAGGTTTTGCCGACTGAGTTCATCAATCAACAGATACTTATCCAGCCAGTAAGTTTCGAGGCGCGACAGGTGGGCCAGTTTCTGTTTCTGGGTTTCGCTGACATAATAAATCAAGGCCCCGGCGGCACAGATGCCCGCCTGCAATGTCTCACAGCCGAACCCCTCCAGGGTGAGGGTTTTGAACTGATCGGTCAATCGTTCATAGCTTCTGCGGTATTCAAATGCCCGGTTGTCCAGATATGAGGTGGCAACTTCGGACAGGATTCCCTTGACCGGCAAATACAGCGGCTCTTCTTTAGCCGATTCCGACAACAGCACCTCGCTGGGTGAAATACGCTGTATCTCCTCCACGATTGAGGCCGATTCTTTTGATTCGGTCACCCGGAAATCGCCGGTTGAAATATCCAGATAAGCAATCCCATAACGATCACCCTGGCAGGAGACCGCCAGGACATAGTTGTTGGCACGGGCATCCAACAGTTCATTTTCGATGACCATACCGGGCGTAATCACCCGCACCACGTCTCTTTTCACGAGTCCCTTGGCCTGGGCGGCATCTTCGATTTGATCGCAGACTGCAACCTTGTATCCGTTGTCAATCAGACGGGCAATATAGCTCTGGGCCGCCCGATGGGGGACACCGCACATGGGAACCGGCGATTCTTCGTTTTTATTGCGCGAAGTCAGGGTGATTTCAAGGACCCGGGAGGCCAAATGCGCATCCTCGAAGAACATCTCATAAAAATCTCCCATCCGGTAGAATAGTATCGTGTCGGGATACTGCTCCTTGATGGACAGGTACTGTTTAATCATCGGGGTCGATTTGGGAGGGCTCATCGGTTTTCGGGAGTTCTGAAGACAGCAACCATTAGGATTGTGAATTTAGGGATTTGGGAATTGAGGGATTAAAGGACAAAGTTGAACCAAATTGAGAAATCATGGAATAAAATCCCCTTCAATTGCTAAATCCCTAAATTCCTGAATTCCTAAATCTATGCGTTAGTTAGTCTTTCTTTTCGCTGGAATCCTCCTGGGGATCGACCTTGATATCGACCTTGGTATCCTCTGCGGGATTTTCCGCGTCGTCGTCGGCAGCGAACTTAACCGTTGCGGGATTTTCCGCCGCGTCGTCGGCAGCGAATTTAACCGTTTGATCGGCAGGACTCTCGGCCCCGGTCTCAGGAGCAATCGTGCGGGTGGCGTTCAGATCGAGTTTAATGGTATCCGCCTGGCCGTCTACCGGTGTCTCGAGGCCTTTGAGCTTATTGATTTCATCCTTGAGCTCGGCCATTTCGTTCAGGTGAGAGGCGATCGTGGTATTTAGCTTTTTGATCGTTCGTTTGGCTTTAAAACGTGAAGAAAAACTAAACAGATAGGCAATGATGAGTCCGGCGAAAAAGAACACCAGTACAAGGATCGCGTTGTACAATTGCGGCACCGAATAATGTTTAATTCCGAGATTGAGGTTATAGGCGTTTTGGGCCAGAAAGAAATCCTGATTTTGAAAAATAAACAGTGCAATGAATCCAAAAATAATCACCCAGAGTATCAGCGTGGCTTTCTTCATCTATTTCTCCATTAGTTTTTCGTTAAGTCCAGGGTGTCAAAATGCGGTTTTAAATTATCATACGTAGCCTTAATGTGTTCGGGGATAACCCGGACATCTGCAAACACGGTGAGGGCGTTCGTATCTCCGAACCACCGGGGTACAATATGAAAATGCAGATGTTCTTCCACCCCTGCCCCGGCAACTTTTCCCAGATTAAGCCCGACATTGAAACCATCAGGATTCATAACTTGTTTCAAAATTCCCACCGATCGTTCGACCGTGGAAAGCAGTTCACCCATCTCGTGCCGGCTGAGCTGATCCAGTCCGGACAGGTGTTTGATCGGTGCAACCAGCAGATGACCGTTAATGTAAGGGAATTTGTTCATCATGACCATGGTGTCATTTCCCTTGTAAAGCGTCAGGTCGTCATTTTTCCCAAGGGCGTCACAGAAAACGCAACCATCCTGCTTGTCGGCCAGGATGTATTCCATGCGCCACGGGGCCCACATTGTTTCCATATTCCAGCAACCTTTCCATGATTCCAATTCGCAGATAACTTACGCTGTTTATGACGAAAACTCAACCTTTTTTTCCGCCTAAAACAGAACGCAACGTCTCCAAAATCTTGGTCATTTTAGACAATTTAGTTCATTTTTGGCATTCGTTTATTTCACTATACCAGATTTTTATGATAAGGGCTGAAGTAATAATTAATAGGACAACGTAGCGTTAGTTAACGGAACGATCTCCAGTTCACCCCAGGCACCGATTTTTTCTCCGACGATAATGACAATTCCCGCAATTTCAGCAATTCTTTGGCCGGCGGCGATGGCCGCATTAATATCCGCCTCGGATTGGATCAGGTTGCCGATTGATGTCGCGGCCGCATCCGCCAGGGCACAGGAATCGGCAACCACGCAGACCGCATCCGCCTGCCCCAGGCTCAACGAGTGCCCCAGCGTGCCGGAGGAGGTGCAGACGGCGATCGGTTTTTTTTCACCGCTTAGTTGGATGCCGACCTGCATGCTCAAAGGGGATGCGCCGGCAAAAATTCCGACCGTCACCGGAGTATTCGTTTGGATAAAAACATCTCCGCCGTTTTCCACCATCACCTGGTCGGTGAAATCCAAAAGCCCGAGGCCCACATTTTCGGCAATGGCGCCGGCAATCGCCGCCATCGGTCCCACGCCGGCTTTGGCGCCGGCCCTTATCATGTCTGAGACAATGTTGGGTGCCGGGCCCGCATGGTGCCAGGGGTCCAGGGTCGTCATAAATTCCGGATAGGCTTTGATATAGGCTTCCACATAGCCGCGGTGTTCCAGCACCAGTTCCCGGGTTTGCGCCTCCAGCCTTGTTGCAGCATGCACCAGCAGATCGGTTTCCTGCACCACGACCTGAAAGGTGGCCAGTTTTTCGGCACTCACCAGCTTGCGATATGTACGTTCCTCAAACAATGAATTACCTTTACCAAAGAGTAAATAACTCCGCCAGATCCTTGAAGATAAAACGCCAAATCCAAATATTGAAAATAGCAAAAGACAAGCACCAAATCACAAATAAATCTCAAATTCCAATAACCAATGACCAAAACCTAAACAGCAAAACCTGGAATCATCTCGATTCTCATAACGCTTGTCAAAGATCTTTAACATACCTTTTATGACAGGATCGTCTATAAAAGTTTGACGGTATCGTAAAAGGTCCGATCTTACCCTTTTTCTGGGTTCCCGCCTACGCGGGAATGACAATAAGCGATTTAATATCAGGTAGATATAGATTATGTCATACCCGCGAAGGCGGGTATCCAGCCGTTAAAATGACTTTTCACGATTTCATCAAGTTTGGAATTTAGAATTTCGGTCCTTTAAAATTTATTTGATATTTGGTGCTTGTTATTTGGAATTTAATTTTGCGGACCGCCGCTTGCAATCACAGAACGGCTATTGCATTGCGCTCCATCTAAACCGCCTCCACCCGCGGCCTCAAGTTTTCCGGGCATTGATCCAGAAAGTACTGATCGGTCATGCCGGAGATAAAATCCCTCACGATCTCAGCCGGCTGGTGCTGTTGAGTATAGTCTTGGGTCATATCTTTCAGAAACTGGCGGAAAATTACGGATGACTTCCGCTGGTTTTGGATATCCGCCAGATATTTTTCGAATAGCAATTCAAAGAGTTCTTTGATGCGCAACGTGTGCTGTTTGATTTTGGGATTCAAGTAAATATACTCCAGGTTAAATGCTTTGAGTTCCAGCAGGGCATCGGATACCTCCGGACTGAAGGCGATATAAGGCTTTTGATAGCTGTTGCGAATGATGTCCGTTACCAGGTTATAGACGATGGTCCCGTTGGTTTGCCCGAGGACCTCGACTGCAGGGCGCGGCAGATCGGCGCGCCGGATCAGCCCCAGCCGGATCGCATCTTCGATGTCCCGGCCGACATAGCTGACCGTATCAGCCATTCGAACCAGGCAGCCCTCGAGCGTCATCGGTTTAAGTGCCGTGCGGGAATCAGCCCGCTTGGCGGCGATTTGCGCATCTAATTCGGCAAATGTTTTGCCGGTTTCGGGCAGCAGCCGTTCGCTATGCATTTCCCCGTCGTGACTCAGGATTCCGTCCAGCGTCTGAAGGCAAAGATTCCAGCCTTTGCCCTTGCGTTCAACTTTTTCCAAAAATTGCACACTTTGCAGATTGTGCTGAAAAGGCCCGATGCCGTTGTTTTGACAAATTTCGGAAAGAAAACGCTCGCCGTCATGACCGAATGGGGGATGCCCGATATCATGCCCCAGGGCAATGCCCTCAATTAGATCTTCGTTGAGGCCGAGAAACCGCCCGATGGTCCTGCCAATTTTGGAGACCAGCTGCACGTGCAGGACCCGGTGGGTAATGTGGTCGTTTTTCACCAGATAAAACACCTGGGTTTTGTCAATGTACCGCGCATAGGCCAGGGAATGCAGGATCCGGTCCACATCGACCGAAAAAGCCAGGCGGTAGCTTGCATCATGGCGCTCATCGGGCACGCGGCGGATTCCCTGGGCATTGCGGGTAGCCCGGGAGGACAGCATTTCAATTTCATGCTGGTCCAAGATCGCTTTTAATTTAACCAGAGATTTGGCTTTTTCAAATTTCTTCATTTTCAATCATGGCTTCCATCAATTCACTGTAATTGATACCTGCCCGGCGGAAACCTTCCTTGCCGTATTTCATATTGCCTTCGAGAACATAGTAATCACCTTCGAACCGGCAGATATCGATTCCGACGTCATCCCAGCGGCAGGCGCCGGCGGTGCGCAATGCCAGCTCAAGCGCTTCCGGCGGGATGCTGTCCAGGCAGACCCGGCCGCCGACCGCCAGGTTGCAGCGAAAGTCATTTTCAGGGGCAACACGCCAGTAGGCATGGACAATTTTTTCACCGATTACAACGACCCTGATATCACGATCCGACGGTATAAACTCCTGGATGTAAGCGGTGTCGGATATCTTAAGATAATCCAGCAGATCCTCATCCTGCTCGATCAGGTAAACCCCGCGACCCATCGCCGAGCCGCGGGGTATTTTGGCAACAAACGGAAACGCAAAGTCAGCGGTGATGTTTTTTTTCTGGCGCTTGCCATAGTATACCCGGGTGCGGGGGTGCGGAATCTCGAGCAATTCGAACATCGCGGTCTGCTTAATTTTGTCCTGGACGCATTTATAATTGTGGTATCCGGGAAAGGTGGCCTTGCCCATGGCGTCAAACATATCCGCGTAAAAGGCCGACGGGTAATAAATTTTCCTGGCGTTGCGAATCAGCGCCATTTCCCGGCAGTCATAGTCTGAAAAGTTGGGCCGCACACCCAGGGTGACAACATTTTTACAATCCCTGAGACGCCCCTCGAGGGCGATGGCTTTTGGGGTGGTGTTCATCGTCATATCTATACTTTAAGCAGCATCGAATTGCAAAACTGAGCGTTGCCTGCAACAGTTTAAAGGTTTCAGGTGTCAGGTTTCGGGTGTCAGGGGTTTAAAAATTTCGGTTTCCGGCCCAAGTATCGCTACGCCGCATCCGGCGGGCACGGAGGCCCGCCCTACGCTGTCATCCGACCTCCGTCTTCTGCCCTCCGCCCCTTGTCATAGCGCCATGCGCTAAGCTCCCTGCCCTATGCGAAGCCTTCCCACTTCCGCATTCCGACTTCCGAATTCGATGCCCTCTGCCTTCTGTCCGCTGACATCTGTCTTCTGACACCTGAACACTGAAACCGGCTTTATGCGAGCCCGGGCGAAGCGGTGCCTTAATTCTTCAGCCGTCAATTTTCAACCTTCATTTCAAACAGCCGTTCAATCATTTCCCGGCTCCGTTCCACATGACTGCCGGCCCAGAAAATGCGGTCGCACTGACTGCACGTGCTGAATTCATCGTGGGTTTGCCAGATATAATCGGGCACCCGGCCGTAGACGGCCGCTTTGCCGACCGCAACAATTGGAAAGTTGCATTGCAGGCACATCGAAAACAGACGGATATCCTGGCGCGTGATCGCCAGATCGTCGACAACCTGCCGCAGCTGCTCAGCTAGATTGTCGGCTCTAATGAACACCATCCTTTTAGCGGCAAACTGCTCGCGAATTTTTGCGGTGCGCGTCAGCAGGATCCGCTCCGGTTCCAGGTGTTCATAAAACCGTTGGCTTTCAATACCGGATTCGAAAATGGTATCAAACCCCAAGATCCGCAGCCATTTTGCCAGCTTGCCCAGGGTTCTGTCTGCGGCGAAGCAGAAGCTCATGATTAAATTCTCTTACCCGCAGCTTTTTTGATAGCAGTTCGTCTTCAATTGCGGGGATAAACCCCATAAGCACTAAGTTGATTTTGTGCAGAAAAATTGAAAAAATGAACATCCAACATCGAACATTGAACGTCCAACATCGAATAATGTATTCTGTCAATTTTTAAATAAAGATAGGGAAAAGCGGAACTACCCTTCGTAATTCTGTCGTTTGTTTTAAAATAGACAAAGCATAGCGCCATCAAAATTCGATGTTCGATGTTGGACGTTCGATGTTCAATGTTCATCTTTTAAACAATCCCGTCAGGTATAAATGCACTGCCTGAACATTTATCATTTACCTTAGCGCTTATGGGGTTTATCCCCGCCGGAACCGGAGGTCCGCGACTATTTTGATCTCAGCTCTTCATACGCCCGCTGGATCTCCTTGAATCGCCGCTCGGCAAGGGTCTTGAATTCATCGCCCAAATATTCCACTTTGTCGGGATGATACCTGCCGGCAAGTTTCCGAAATGCTTGTTTAATTGTTTCCTGTGACGCGCCCCGTTCAATTTCCAGAATCTGGTAGGGGTCCCAGGGGCCGGCTGATGAATTTCCTTCAGGGCCCTGCCTGCGGGATTGATCGTGCCCGGCGGTCCGATGGCCGCCATTGCCTGTATTGTTGCTGTTTTGATAATATTTCTGAAAGGCGTCCCGTTTTTTTTTGCGGTTGTAAAAATAGCGCAGCAAAAACCCCAAAATCACAGCATCGTCGAGCCACCCCCAACCGATCAACAAGTCCGGCAAGATGTCATAGGGGCTCAGGATATAAAGCACCCCCAGAATAATTAATAGAATCGTCCACATATGAATTTTTTCATTTAGGGTCGCAACCGTAATATTTCGCTTTCAGAATACCGCAAAGCTGGATTCGGGTCAACGGTATCAGATGTACTTTATTTTTCAGAACGCATTGATTGCGGCCCGAACTTTAGATTAAAGTTCCTGAGATATAAGCCGATCTATATTTATCCTGATAATATATAGCCTTAGCGGTCAATTTTAGCATAGGGATCTCCCGATTAAGGGCAAAAGGTTAGATGCGCAAATTTTTTCAAATATTGATTGTGCTCAGCATCATTTCGGCTGCCGGTTTAGCTTTGTATGTTTATCTAACCGACAAACACGTTATCGTGTATACAAACGGCACCATTCAGACTGTCGATGACAAAGATGTCATTTTCCTGAATGACGGTACCATTTTATATGATGATTCGATAATTGAGCAGGAAGAGGTAAAATATTATTCCAAAAGGAGGATCGCCCATATATTTCTGGATATTCGCAATAAAGCCTTTTCAAAATGGAATCGATTTGATTCGGCCCTGAACAACTTTTCCAGCGGCTTCCAGTTCGCGATACCGCTGCTCATCCTAGTGCTGATATTTGTTTTTCTGATCCGGTTTCTATTCAGGCGCCAGACCCAGGAAATCCCCTTAAATACCGCCGATTCCGGGACAAAAACAAAATCTGCCCCCATAAAAAATGAACTTCCCACCGAACAGGACATCGTTGGCTTCTTTTTAAACTTATTTAAACGGCAAATTGGTGCGGAACCGAATGCCAAGGTCGAGTTTGTGCCGCTGAAGTCCAAATCATCGGGACCCAACCATATATACGAGCTGCGGGTCGAGCATATGTCGGATTGGGCCAAACGGCGCATGACCATCGGACCGCTGGGAGAAGAAGCCGGCAGCAAGAGCAAGTGCTATTACGTGATCTACGACGTACACCTGGTCGTCAAAGTTCCCGCGCGTCCGGTGACGGACTTTGAAAAATATATCGAAAGCATCCAAAAGGAAGTGGCGATCGTCAACAAGCTGATCCCCAAGGAATGCATTGTACCGAAAATCTCGGTAATCCTGAACCAGATCCATTCGTTCCCCAACTCTCAAGATGTTCCGCCAGATCGTCTGGAAGACAGGTATACCAACTGGGTGCGCAGATCGCCTGAATATCAGAAGTATTTGAAGATCAACAGCACCTTTGTGTATTTTATGGACCTGTCACAGTACTATTTTCTGGGCCACATCCTTGACGAACTGCATGATATCAAGAACCTGGTTACCAGGGAAATATTTGAAAATGCCGAAATCATATTCGAACCGGCAAAATTTAAGGGTCGCTACGGCGTTGAAAAAGATGCCATATTTGAAGTGCGGGTGGTCTATAATCGGGTTGAGGCCGATATCCGCAAACTGGTCGCCCAAACCGGCATCGATTCCAATATTCCGCTTTATCAGTTCCAGTCCTGGTTTTATTCGGCTCTGGCACAAAAAGAAGTGGTCGAGGATAACGACAAATATCCGGCCGATTTCGTTCATCAGCTAAACCGCCTGCTGAAAAAAGCCATGCAGCAGGATTCGGAGGTTATCGAGGTCTACCGTAAAATCATCAGGGACTATGTCTACCTGTCCTGCTTTGAGCAAAACAGCGCTCAGATGCGTGCCATCTCCGCCAATCTGCTCGACATGCTGGCGTGGTTTAGACAAAAGCGGGTGTCCATGCGCGATCTTAAGCCCGACAATTTGTTTGTGGCCGGAGATTCCGACCGATACCCGCTGTTTTTGAGATCGGACCAGGAATTTTCGCTCGGAATTATCGATGTTGAAACGGCCGTCGATTTCGAAAAATCAAAATATACGAAAACCAAACAGCCCCTGTTGGGCGGAACGCCGTTTTATGCCACCCTGTCCAATTTTATCAGAAACGAGGTGTTGGACATTGAACTTGGAAATCTGGGTAAGATCCTGCACTTACAGGACTGGCACGCCACGCTGGTGATGATCTACAAAGTCGTTACCGGAGAACTCTTATTTGAACAAACCGCCAAGCTGTTTGGAGATTTGCGCGATCAGATGATTGCCGCCAATAAACCTGAAAATTTTGAAAGCGGTTTATTTGAAGAAGTCAGTCGAATATTCTGGCAGACTGCCCTGGTCGAGTTTCAAGCCAGAATGAATGAAAAGGAAAAATCACTTCGCGCTATTGAACTGATCTTGCCGGACACCGTTAAGTACATGTTTGGCAAAGTCCTGGCCAAAGAGCGCAAGTCGTTGGCCCTGGCAATCAAAGAATGCGTCGAATCACAGAACATCTTCGAAAAGCAGCAGATGCGGGCGCAACTGATGAGCTCTTCCCATGCCAAAACCTGCCAGTTCAGAGCAGATCTGGAAAACAATGCCGAACGTGATCAGAATACCAACAGAAGGAGAACCGCGGCCATCGCCTTTTTAAACCACCTTGCCGATCTGAAATCATTGCTGGGACAGCACATCTATATGATAAAGCGTTTATCCAACCCCCAGGCCGCCGTCTCGGTCTATGACATCCTGACGTTTATGTTCAATGTGGTCCGCAATAACATGCACCCGCCGCATTGGAAGCCGCTGATCGTCGAAGCCCCCAATACCTGCAACAAACCCGACGAGCAGCCGCTCGCCAAAGCAACCCTATAGCAACGAATGAACATCGAACATCGAACGTCCAACATCGAACATTGAAGGGAAATAGGAAGAAACGGACCTATGATCTGGAAGAAAGGCTGCTGGAATACTCGGTGGGAATTATAAAGGTTGTTGATCAACTCCCAAATACAAGAGTCGGCAACCATGTTTCAGGGCAATTACTAAAATCGGGAACTTCACCCTATCCGAACCATGGTGAAGCCCAGGCTGCTGAATCTTCGAAGGATTTTATCCATAAGCTACGTATCGCATTAAAAGAGCTTCGGGAAACCCAAAGATGGCTGAAACTAATTCAGCGTGCACCACTAATGGAAAAACCTGAACTACTAAACAAAATTTTAGATGAATCCGAAGAATTAATTAAAATTTTCGTTACGAGTATAAAAACTGCTGAAAAGAGAAAAAAATAGCCATTCCAGTTGCGGCATCTAATTTTCAAGCAACCAAAATTAAATAGAAAAGCGCAGCGATATCCTTATTCGATGTTCGATGTTGGACGTTCGATGTTCGATGTTCGATGTTCATTAGTTTTTCTTTCGATTGAACTAGACGCTCACAGC
>Ga0209536_100013345_pt1 | contig 11857 bp, 10 predicted proteins | sample DeeMarSeWOR28_12_FD_187461 | JGI IMG/M metagenome (GOLD analysis project Ga0209536, IMG submission 187461) | Marine sediment microbial communities from White Oak River estuary, North Carolina - WOR-2-8_12 (SPAdes) (version 2) | ecosystem: Environmental > Aquatic > Marine > Intertidal zone >...
CTGAGTAAGATATCAATTCCAGCGTCTCTGTTGCCATCTGGCCACCCATCTATACACCTTAAAAATCCACCCAGACTTCAAGCAGACCTTTTTGTGCTCTTGGATATTTGCGACTTAGGTTAATGACTTTGATCTCGTTTTCATTAAGATTCTTAACAGATTGAATAAATCCGGCCAAGTGTTTCTTTAAAAGAAGTGCGCCTTTTCTATCTTGATCATGAAAGAAACGAATATCTTGACCTTTATATTTAACCTTTTGAATTCCGGAGACCTCAAATCCATTTTCTTCGAGAAAAGCCGAAAAACTTTCCATTAGCTTTTTATCTTTTATATCCGAATAATGCAGATATACCTTGTACTTTTTATGTTCTATACTGTGTTGAGATTCATTTAATACGGTCGGTTTTATATTTGATTGTGGCGCTGTAGTATTATCGGTCTTGGTTTTTTCGTTTAAAGCGTTGACTGTCGCAGTTAATTTTGTAATGTTTGAGTTTATCTTTCGTAGATCAGACATTAGAACATCCGTTTTTTTCAGAAGTGTTTCCGACGTCACGGACATTTTGTTCGTTTTTTCCCCGGTCAGGCTAATAATTAAAAGAGTCATGCCCACACCAATCAATAAACCCGCAAGGAGCCACAGCCAGGCAAATCGCTTTTTAAGTGACAGTGCAACCGATTTTGACAATGTGTTAACGAGCAGTTTCAGCTCATTGACAGAGATTTCAACATTTGATGAGGGGTTATTCATTGTTATTTCCGCTCTTTTTGATATTTATCAAAAAAAGGTGAATATATCTGGGATCAAGATCGTTGCGGGATACTTTCCCGTATTCGCTTTCGATGTCTTTAAAAAGATTTTCAAAAGACTGTCCCAGCCTCCGGGAAATCTCGTAATGCACCAGTCCCGTCTTGGTTGACACCCAGTCTAAAAACGATTTTTTTATCGACAGACTCGTTTTACGCGGTTGTTCTTTGCTTACCCAAAGATCATCAAAAAAGCCTCGGAACTCATCGAAGGTCAGGGGAATAAGTTTTTCTGACAATCCTAAGGTATGCCTCGCCCAGAGGGTCAATATAAAATTCTTGTATGTCAGATAACCATTCGCTATTCGACCGGGTTCTATTGAAATAAAGGAAAAAAGCTCATCAAAAGCAATGATTTCGTTGAGTATATTTTCTGTTTTTTGAATGTCGTCAATGGAACTAAATTCTCTGTAAAGTTCTCCTGTTTTATAGTTGTCGTAAAACAACGGCTTTTTAATCAGAAGTCCTCCCAGAACACCCATCCATTCTTCACCCCAGAAACCCAGAAGTAATCCCTTGCTGCTAAACCAGCTCTTTTTCAGCCAATTTTCAGCCTGCCACTTTAGTGCTAATGCAAGTCCGAATCCTACTCTGAAAATACTCGAAAGCGAATAGTTCTGTATCAAAGTCGTATGATGTTGGGTATCATGCTTGCCGTTTTGTTCGGTAAGCTTTACGAGTCCAATATTCAAATAACCACAAGCTTTGTTGACGATACTTTTGAGTTCATCTTTTTCCCGGATGGTTTTTTGATCCGCTGAAATAATTCGATTGCACAAACCGGCAAATTCGGTTTGAATCTGCTCAAAAACATCATCCGTTTTAATATGTTTCAAAGCCAGCGTGAAATAATTCTCTTCTTCCAGAATTCCGGTATGATAGAGCGGAACAGGAAAATAAAGTTTTCGATCCGGGTCTTCAGCGATGAATTTGTTTTCCTGCATTTTAAAATCGCTAGCTTTCATTGGCTGGTAAACTCCAATAGCTTCTTCATACGGCAGGAATCCTTTTTCAGCCAGTCTTAGATTTCTTAACCTGTAGGCTTCCTCTTCAGATTCGGCAGGTATGACGCCGTAAGAATCCAGCAGCACTTTTTGGTATGTAACATGATCAATGTCTGCGAGCGTTTTGAGATATTTTAAAAGAAAAGCATCACGATGTTTTTTATTGGTTTCATAGGATTCATCTCCATCTGACTCAAAAGCAATCGGTTTGTCGAGAAGCCTCACATAGAGCGTATCATCCAAGGTCATAAATGCATCATCAAAGTCGGATGGATCCTGATCGGTTTCTCTGACTTTTACTTCAAGGTTTTTGAATAAATAAAATTCCATGAAATCGAATTGTTGATCCAGAGACCATTTTATAAAGCGATTCGGATCAACTTTAAATAGAAGATCAAACCATTTTGTAATTGATGAAATTTCAATTCGATCCTTTTTCCAAACTTCAAGATCAATAATATATTCCCACTGCTTGTTGGATGCCAGATATAAGAGTGGATGGGAATCTTCAATTCCAATGTTGTGAATTAAAAAATAAAAATCTTCTTCTGAAAATGAATGGACAAGGGCAGTGGATTGCGTCGAGTTTAAAATGGCGTTAAGCATCTCTTCAGGAGGCAGAGATAGAATTTTTTTTCTTTGCAGGGCCAGATTTTCTATTCGAGCAATAATCTTTTTATTTTCTGTTTTTTCGTCCATTGACCGTTTAGTCCATGCAAAAGTATGTTCTATAAAAAATGACTCCAAGGATCATGGTATTATCTTTATTTGTTTTTAACGATTTTTCACTCGAACCCTTGAATCCTAATACCCTTGTCCCCTTATCAATCGACCAATTCTTTGATAGATGAAGCATCTTTTATTGGTTTTCTTATAAACCAGCATAGATACCTTTTTTAGATATTGAATCGGTCCACCTATGCCTGCTGATTCCAAGGCGCAAATTTATAAAGGAGCAGCAAACCGGGAACGGCAATTAAGGTACAGACGATAAAAAAGGTTTCCCAGCCCAGATTTTTAACAAGAATTCCGGTGGGTGCAGAGGCAATCACCCTCGGAACGCCCATGAGGCTGCTGAGCAGTGCATATTGAGTAGCGGTAAACCTTTTATTGGTAATACTCGCCATAAACGCCACAAAAGCGGCGGTTCCCATTCCGCTGCTGAGGTTCTCAAATGTAATAACTGCCGATAGTGCAAAAAGGCTGTTGCCGATTCGTGCCAATATTGCAAAACCAGCGGTGGAAATCGCCTGAAGAAAGCCGAAAATCCAGAGGCTGCGATTGATCGAAAGTCTCAGCATAATCACGCCGCCGATGATAGTTCCACCCACGGTGGCCCAGAATCCGAACAGTTTGACCACGGTGCCTATTTGAGTTTTTGAAAAACCGATATCGAGATAAAACGGTATCGTAATGGCACTGGCCATGGTGTCGCCGATCTTATATAAAAGAATAAACGCCAGCATCCACAAGGCACCCTGCCGTTTAAAATATTCGATCAAGGGCAGAACAACGGCTTCTTTTATGGTTTTCGGTGCGACATCATGAATATCAGGCTCCGGCGCCAGAAGAGTGGTTAGAACTCCCGGCAGCATACAGGCTGCCATAACCTGATAGACCATGGAAAATGGGATATGATCGGCCATGATCAAGCCGCCGCCGGAAGCCAGCAGCATCCCGACCCGATATCCATTGACATACAGTGCCGCGCCCAATCCAAGCTCTTCATCCGGTAGATCTTCTCTTCGGTAAGCATCAACAACGATATCCTGTGAAGCACTGAAGAAGGTCACCAGAAAAGCGATAAAAGCCATCACCCATGGGCTTTTCCCCGGATTTGCAAATCCCAATCCTGAGATGGAACACATCAAGGCCACTTGGGCAACAAGAAGCCATCCTCTTCTTCTACCCAAAAACGGCAGTGTAAACCGATCCATAATAGGGGCCCATAGGAACTTTAACGTATAAGGCAGACCCACAAGCGCCATCATTCCGATAACGGTCAGATCCACTCCTTCTTCTTTCATCCATGCCTGTAGTACGGTAATGGTCAGAAGAAGCGGCAGGCCGCAGGAAAAACCCATTAAGAGGGCAACCAGCATGCGCCCGCTGCAAATAACGTTGAGTATGGGTCTAATGGTAAAATTCCTCAAGTTGAAACGGCGTTACAACCGGCCCATATTTTTTTTTCAGCGTTAATAGACCTTCCTTTTGTTCTTTTAGAATATCGAACAGTGTGTCGGAAATACCGGGTTCTTTGCCATATGCTTCTATCTGCATGTCTATTCTGGCAACGATATTGTCAATATACAAAGAAAATTGTTTGATATACAGTTCTTTTTCATAATCTTTGTCAATGATTAATCGAAAAAGATTTTGAAGATCAGCGAACTTCGGGAGATACCCTATGGGGGATTCAATGGCACCTACTTCATGGTGAGTCAGTCTTTCCAGCCAGGCCAGCCAGACCTTGACATCCCTTTTTTCTCCGATAAGTTTTTTAGAAGTCCCGCCTCTGGCTTCGTGTGTCAAAAAATAATTCAATCCAGCCATCACAGGTTTTTTATCTTCGGCGATTTTTTTGTTTCCGAAAAATTTAAATTGAGCATCCAAATAATCAGCCAGAGAACCTGGTGTGAAAGGGGCATTGGCCCATGGGGCCCGTTTAATTCCGGTGGCGCCGACTTCCGTGGCGGTTGCTGCGGACACGATGCAGGCGCCGATGGCAACCCCGTGATCGGAGTTTTTCGCCACCCAGACGGGGGGCATGGTATCACTATCTCGGCCGCTGTAGGTAACCACCCTTGTTTCAACACCTTTTGGATCCTCGGCTATTTCCGAATAATTTGCCAGAGCGGAAGAGGTTAATGTGCATCTTGAGTTGGGGTGTGACATCGGTATTTCTTTTCCATCTTTATCGGTCATCCCTTTTTCCCAGTGTCCCTGAAAATTCTTTCCTCTAGTTGGAGGATTTTCACCGTTTCCCGTCCAGTGAGGAACACCGTTTTCATCAATGAGGACATTGGACCATATGACTTCTGTTCCCGGTTCTCTGAGAAGTTTCATAAGAAAAGGATCACCTTCCCAGTTGACATCTTCGACAATACCGAAGATGCCGCATTCGGGGTTGATGGAACGGATACTCCCGTCTTCGTCGATCCACATCTGGGCAAGATCGTCGCCCACGAAATGGTTGCCTGCCATGGCGGTTGTCGTTTTCCCGCAGCCGCTGGGTGCGGCGCCGGTTAACCAAGTGATGCGACCTCCTGTACCGTTGATTCCGGTAATGAACATATGTTCCGACAATTCATTGCCCCTGTTTTCGTATACCGCTTTATCAACGGAAAACCGATGATTTCCTTTTTTCATGAGTAGCGTATTACCCGCATAAGTACAATTAAAACTGTATGTCGTTTGAAAACTTCGATCCATATATACACGTGCATTGGGCAGATCTTCAGGTCTGTTTCGTCCTTCACTGTGGATGTTGGTGTAAAAGTGACCCAATCGATCCACCTCATCATCGAAATCATAGAATGCATTTCTGTAAAGAATTTCAGCACTATGTAATACATATGCCGAACTTGAAATCTCAAGAGCCGGGTTTGATGCCGGTGAACCCACGGGACCCCGAGAATAGAATCCTACCATCATGGTTTTTCCCTGCATAATACCCGTCATCTTTTCCCTGATATCTATCAAGGCGTTTGATCGATCCATTTTATTGGCAAGAGAACTGATAACCTCCCCTTCATTTGCGATGTAAAACGTACGATCGATAATCCGCCCTTGTTCCTCTTTGAGATCAAAATGGATGGTGTGGTTTTCCATTGGAAGTTTGGCTTCTTCGCCTTTTTGTAGTGACATTTCCCTGATAAAGTTTTTATCTGACTCGGAACCGGTATTGATAAACACGGCATCGGGTTTACACATGGCGATTGAATTTGCGATTTTAATGATCACTTCCGGGTGGGTAATTTTTTGTATCCTCGATAGATTTGTTTCATCTAATTTGTTTTTAAAAAGTTGCTTGGCTTCTTTAAAAGTTGTAATGCCCCCGATTTCAACGACAATATCTATTCCCTTCTTTTTTTGGAACATTCGGATTCTCCTTATTCTTATCTATAGGTTTGAGTGTCTTGTTAAACTATTAAGCTAATATGAATCAATAATAATATCTTTTAAAGTCCTCTTGGGTACGTGGTGGAGACCTTTGCTGTCCCGCCAATACCGGATACTGTCATCATCACCGACGGTTTCAATCACAACGTCTTCTTTGGGTTTTCCAATTGCGATGACAAGAAGGATTTTAAACCGCTCGTCAATATCGAGAATGCTTCGAAGTTGCTGTCGCCTTATGGATGCGATCATGCAGCCGGCGAGTCCTTTTTCTCTTGCGCCCAAGAGAATACTCTGACTGGCAATACCACAGTCGTATCCAACAAAATCATTGGCTTTTTTGAAATCACTGAGAATAATAATATATCCAGAAGGTCTTTCTCCTTCCTTCGGGCCATTCCAGTCCTTTAGGTACGCTGCCCATCTCAGGCATGAAAAAATTTGAGAATTTTTTTTAGAACCAACGGAAATGATGTATCTCAAGGGTTGAAGATTTGCCGCAGAAGCCGACAATCTTGCAAGGTCAACCAAACCCATTAAGACCTTAAGGTCTAAGACGTGTTCCTGATAAAACCTGCGACAACTTCTATTTTTTTTAATTAAGTCTGCGATCATACGGCGGTTCTCCCTTGCTTGGCAAATTGCCGTAAAAAATTTTTCCGCTCCGCCACATTATATTGATATTTACGGAAATAAGAGTAAGAAACTTTAATAAATACAAATAAAAGATCAATAGCGTTTTTCTTGAAGAGGCATATGTTGACGGATCCAGGTCAAAACTTTATCAAATTCCGACTTGAGTTCGGCAAGTGCTTTCCCTCGGTGGCTGACACGGTTTTTTTCTTCTCTGGTTAATTGTGCAAATGTTTTATTTAAGGGTGTATAAAAAAAAACCGGATCGTAACCGAATCCATTTGAACCGGCAGGTTCTGTGGTGATGAGGCCTTCGCAGCGAGCTTCATAAGTCAGGGCCGGACCTGTTGGAACAGCGATGGAGATGACACATTCAAAGGATGCCTTTCGGTTGGAATTTCCCTTCATATCCTCAAGCAGTTTTAAATATCTTTGTTCATCCGTTGCATTTTCACCGGCATAGCGTGCAGAGTGGATTCCGGGCGCACCGTCTAAAGCTTCCACTATGAGTCCTGAATCATCAGCCAGTGCCGGCAGCCCCAGTATCTTGGCCGCAAAACTTGCTTTTTTGTATGCATTTTCATCAAAAGTCTCTCCATCTTCTTCCAAATGGGGAATTGGACCAAAATCATCAAGATTTTTAATTTCAACTGGAAAGTCTATTAAAAGATCTTTGATCTCTTTTGTTTTTCCTTGATTACGTGTTGCAATAACCAAAATTATCGGGTATTTCATTCAGACCTCACATTCATGTTAACGTAGCACAAATCTGATGAGTGTCCATCCATAAATGGTCTTTTTGCCCAACCCGCCGGAGGCTTGATCTTGAACAAAAATGCTCATTTATGGAGGAACACGAAGTATTTCAATTCTAAAAAAATATATTTTGGCAAAAGACGTGGACATTTCGGTAAAAATAATACCGCAGATCCCCGACAAAACGTTGCCTTTATCCCAACGAAAGTTTAATAAAATAAGTATTATAAATTATGGTTGGATGTTTGTAAAGTTTTTTCAATTGCTTGTCGGTTTATAGAAAATTCTTTACACAGGCGGCGATGCTGGTATATTACCTTGATTTTGCATGCCAAAGATTAAAAGACGATGATTAGGGTGAGAAGTTTTTTATGAACCTGTTATTAACAAATTTATCCAGAAGCCAAGGGAAAAAAGATGCATAAACTGTTATCCAGGCAACCCGGCACTAAAATGCTGCTTTTGGGCAACGAAGCCATTGCTCGCGGCGGCCTTGAAGCCGGGGTGGCGGTGGCTACCACGTATCCCGGTACCCCGTCGTCGGAAATTTCGTTAAACTTTTTCCAAATATCTCAAGAGAGCGATCTTTATTTTGAGTACAGTACCAATGAAAAGGTAGCCCTTGAAGTGGCTGCCGCTGCTGCGAACTCGGGTGTTCGAAGCATGTGCGTGATGAAACATGTCGGAATGAATGTTGCTGCAGATGCCCTGTTGACGCTGGCGTATGTAGGGATTAGGGGAGGTTTGGTGATCGTTACTGCCGATGACCCGTTTATGTTTTCCAGTCAGAACGAGCAGGATAACCGTTATTACAGCAAACTGTCGGGTCTTCCCATGCTGGAGCCTTCTTCAGCCCAGGAGGCAAAAGACATGATAATTTACGCGTTCGATCTTTCCGAACAGCTGCAATTACCTGTCATATTCAGAACGACAACAAGAATCAACCACTCCACCGAAATCGTATCCCTGGGAGATCTACGGAAACCGAATACAGATGGCGATTTTAAAAAAGATCCCTTCAGCTATGTTACCGTGCCTGCGGTTTCAAGAAATTTACATGCCAAACTCCTTGAAAAGCTCGATAAAGCAGAAAACATATCTGAAAATTCAAAATACAACATAATATACGGAGAGGGTGACTGGGGAATCATATGCAATGGTGTGAGCTGCAACTATGTTTTTGATGCTGTAAAGGATCTGAATATCGAAAATAGCATGAGGATATTGCGTATCGGATTTTCATACCCAATGCCTCGAATTCTGATCCAAGGTTTTTTAAAAGCATGTAAAAAGGTTTTGATCGTTGAGGAGGGGGAGCCTTTTATGGAAGAAACGGTCAAAGCATTCGCCCAGGAAGAAGCTCTGACGCTTTCCATCAAAGGAAAAGATGATCATCTTTTTTCACGCCTTTATGAATACAATCCAGCACTTGTCAGAGAATGTCTCGCCTCATATTTCGGAGTGGATTATACACCTCGTACCGGAGTCGATCTTTCTGATATCCCTGAAATTCCACAGCGCCCCCCCAGCTTGTGTGCAGGGTGTTCTCACAGGGCCACCTTTTATGCTGTTCAAAAAGCGGCAAAAGGCATGGAAACGATTTGTCCCACAGACATCGGTTGTTATACACTGGGATTTATGCCGCCACTCTCCACAGGAGATTTTCTGATCTGCATGGGATCTTCCGTGGGCACATCATGCGGGTTTTCAAAGGTTACAAACAAAAAAGTCATCTCTTTTATCGGCGATTCAACCTTCTTTCATACCGGAATTCCAGGTTTGATCAATGCTGTGTTTAACAATCACAATTTTACCTTGGTCATTCTTGACAATGGCACGACCGCAATGACCGGACATCAGCCCCATCCCGGTGTGGACATGAAAGCACTCAACTTCGAAGGGTATACTCGGGTATCTATTGAAGACATTGTGAAGGCCATCGGTGTAAAGCATGTTTCTACCATCCGGCCGTATCGGGTTAAAAAGAGTATTGAAACTATTAAAGAAGCACTTGAGTTTAAAGGTGTTTCGGTGGTGATATCTCACGAAGATTGCATGTTGTTTGCCAAAGCCATGAAGAAACCCCGTGGAAAATCCTTTTATGTCGGTGAAAAGTGTAAAGGACACAGAGACTGCATCAACGACCTGGCATGTCCCGCCTTTTATATTAAAAAAAACAGGGTGTGTATCGATCCGGTCCTGTGTTCGGGCTGTAGCGTCTGTGCCCAGATTTGTCCGGAACATGCAATACTGCCTTTAAAGGATAAGGCCGGATGATGGTAACATTTTAAACATTTAATTATACCTAAAGCTCCTTCTTGTTGGGCGAAGCTGAAAAGCGAAGACCAATGAAATAGTTTTGTTGCAAATAACTAAGAACAGACGGGAAAAAACAATGAAACCAACAAGACTTATCATCGTGGCCGTGGGGGGTCAGGGGAATCTTTTGTCTTCAAGGATTATCGGAGAATCCGCACTGCTGGCAGATGTTCCGGTTCGGATGAGTGAAATACATGGCATGGCCCAAAGAGGAGGGGTCGTTGAATCGAGTATCGTGTTCGGTGATGCCAAAAGTACCATCATTTCAGATGGAGAAGCCGATGTGCTGGTGGGATTCGAGCCTTCGGAAACGCTTCGAGCCCTGAATAAGTGTAATTCCAGCACAGTGGTCATTTCCAATTTGGCACCTCTGTCACCGTTTACGGTTACTGTTGGAATTGGGGTTTATCCGGACTTGAAAAACTTGCAGTCATTGATTAGAGCCAAGACGGCGAAGCTTATCGCCTTTAATGCAGAGGCACTCGCACGGGAAGCCGGGAATGTCCTGTCCGTTAATATGGTGCTTTTGGGCGCACTGATTCAAACCGGAAAAATTCCGTTGTCCGCAGATACAATAAAAGAGGTCATCAGGACTAAAACTAAAAAAGCCTTTGTCGAGTCAAATCTGAAGGCTTTTGAACTTGGGTTTTCTATGGCAAACAAAATCGGTGAATGATGTTTTTTCTTAATATTGCTTAAACATATGATATTGGGTCTGAAATACCGGCTTCTTTAAAACCTTTTTTCCTTAATCGGCAGCTATCGCATCGGCCACATGCCAAACCTTGTTTGGAAGGATCATAGCAGCTATGGGTTAACCCATAGTCAACCCCCAGTTCCATCCCTTTTTGAATAATCTGTGCTTTGGTCAAACGAATGAGTGGCGTTCTTATCCTAATTGTTGATATGCCTTCCACACATGCCTTTGTTGCAAGATTGGCCATGCGTTCAAATGCTTCGACGTACTCGGGTCTGCAATCCGGATATCCACTATAATCAATCGCATTTACACCGATAAAAATGTCCGATGATTTGAGAACCTCGGCCCAGGCCAAGGCAAAGGCAAGAAAAATAGTGTTTCTTGCCGGAACATAAGTGACGGGTATCCCCCGACTCATCTCCTGTTCATGCCTGTCTTTTGGCACATCAATATCATCTGTTAGGGACGACCCCCCTATTTTTTTTAGATCGATGTTGATGACAAGGTGTTCGGTGACAGCCATGGCGTCTGCAACTTTTTTGGCTGCCTCAAGCTCAACAGCGTGACGTTGTCCATAGAAAAAACTAAGACTATATAGCTTATAACCTCCGTGTTTGGCGATGGCCATGGCAGTGGTGGAATCGATCCCCCCGCTGGAGAGTACAACGGCTTTTTTATTCGGAATCATAACCGAATCATATTCCTCTGTTTTTATCAGGCCATATTATTTTATGTAATTGAACATGGAGCCTGACGTTCAGGTGGTCTTCAAGTATCCAATCTGCAAGATCGGTGGGTGACATGATTCCGGATACCGGAGAAAAGAGAAGGTGATCCCCTGGAAAATCCGGGCAATGGTCCGTGATGATATTTTTAGCATACCCGTAATCTTCACGGTTTCCAATGACAAATTTTATCTGATCTTTTGGATAAAGCCTTTTTAGGTTTTTCAGATCGTTTTTTTCGGATTCATTGCTTGAGGGGCATTTAATATCCACAATTTTTATACATTTTTCGTTAACCCGCCTGATGTCAAGGCTCCCGTTGGTTTCCATCATAACGATATATCCATTTTCAAGCAGCTTTGAAATCAACAAAGGGGTTTCGTTTTGAAGCAAGGGTTCGCCGCCGGTAATTTCAACCAGCGGACATTCATAAGCGGCAACCCGGCGCATGATTTGATCAATTTCCATCTTTCTCCCTTCTTCATATGCATATTGAGTGTCGCAGTATGAGCACCTTAGATTGCATCCCGTTAGCCTGACGAAAGTGCAGGGACGGCCGCTGTATATGGATTCACCTTGTATACTGTAAAATATTTCGTTGACTGTTAGGGCCATTTAAATACCTTTAGCAAGTGTCCATCTATAAATGGTCTTTTTGTCCAATCTCTGCGTTATGCTCAAAAAATAATCCTCGGAATATAGCTATTGTCAGAATAACATTCCGTTTCATCCGCCGGATAATTTCGTTGAGATCTGCAAGAACTCGCAAACAAAAGCGCGTAAAAGAGAACATG
>Ga0209536_100013346_pt1 | contig 11857 bp, 11 predicted proteins | sample DeeMarSeWOR28_12_FD_187461 | JGI IMG/M metagenome (GOLD analysis project Ga0209536, IMG submission 187461) | Marine sediment microbial communities from White Oak River estuary, North Carolina - WOR-2-8_12 (SPAdes) (version 2) | ecosystem: Environmental > Aquatic > Marine > Intertidal zone >...
CCTTTAGTAAGATAGGAGGAGAGAATTGTCACTGTACCGGTTCCGAATTGCAGCTGGTAAATGGAATCGACAAACCAGTAAATCTTAAAATCATTGATTTCATCATTATCAGCATCAGTATAATTGATTAGACCAATATCTATGGTAAGAAGATCACTGGCAGTAGCATTATTAGCCACCACCAAATTTTGGACCGGTGCACTATTGTTGTCTATAATAGTAATTCCATTTCCCGCTGAGTTAACCTGAGCAGTGACATTAACCACTTTATCCACCGCATAGTCGCTGGTATCAGAAAGACCTGCCGCAAAGGCACCCGAATCAACACTTTGAAAGCCCAGTTCCTGTTCAGCAGTCGCCCCATGGTCAGGAACATATTGTCACATGTGGGGGAGTAGATACTCACGCTCTTCTCTGTATACTGTCCGTCAGGATCCATATCGATGCCCTCGCTCAACCACTCATCCACCCTGTCGATATACTTTTGTGAGGGGAAAAAAGCGTTTAACCTTGCCAGGGCGGAACAGACCACCCAGCGGTGGTTGGGCGTATGTATCCCTCCCACCAGGAAACATTTACCTGCATTATGGAAGAAGCTGCCCATTTTGTCCAGCAGGCCTCCTAATTGCGGACGTTCCAGGCCTTTTAATATCACGTATACCGGACTCAGGTAGTTTACTATAAATGCCGTATCGGGCGTGGAATGAAAATTGGTGGTGTGCAGGTCTATAGTCCCATCGTCATACTGAACATTAAGCAAACAGTTTATGGCCCTGTCCATTGGTTTCTCCAATGCCTTTGAAAGATAGTATGTGGAAAATGGAGAGGCATAGGATGCACCAAGAACCTCCAGGAAAGCACTGGTTGAATGCGCATTTGGTATAAGGTACTCATTGATTACTCCCCCATCCCATCTGTCGCCCGGTTTGTAAAGCTGCTTCGAAAGAAGCCCTTCTATCCTGCTATCATTTAACTCCGTAAGTTGCTTAATTATGCGGTCTGCTCCGTTCCATTTCCTTTCCGGAAATGCCAGGACCGGGTTTACGGACAGGGCTGTGGCTGTTAATGCTGTTTGCTTGATAAATGTCCTTCTTGCTTTGTTCATTTCTTTCTTACAATCGCTCTTGCTTTTGTACCTACTTTGATCCGGTTATATATGAAATTAGTAAAAGGTTTATTGGAATATGTTTCCCATCGGACCAACTCAAAGTTGGTCAATTCCAATAAATTACAGAATGCTTTTTTCGAAAATTCGTTACAGTGTCCCGGCTGGTAAGAACTTGAATACTTTCTCCTGTGTACTCTTGTTTTTGCGAGAAAGCGTTGAATCCTGTGACTCAGAGAATTAATATTGGGAAATTCAAAATGCCCGTACCCTCCCGTTTTCAATAACGCCGATATTTTGTTCAGAGCAAGGATGGAATCCGGCAAATGTTCAAGTACGTGACGAAGGGATACAACATCAAACTGTTCATCCAGTTCCTCAAATTCTAAAAAATCAGCAACATATACATCGACCTGCAATGCTTCACTAACATACCTGGCATAATCCGGTGAGAGTTCCAGTCCTTTTACATGCCAGCCGTCTTGTTTGGCAAAGTATAATAATGCCCCATTGCCACAACCTATGTCCAGAAAGCTTCCTGTCAAGGGAACATGCTTCTTTATAAACCGATAGGCTGCCCTACCCTTTTTTTCTTTTTCGTAATTTTCTATGGGTTTAAACCCCGCAAAATACTTAGCCTGATGCTCAGTTATTTTTAATCCGCTCAAGTCAAGATTCACAAGCCCGCACTGCTGACATTTATAGAATTTGAATTGATTTTTATCCCCCTGTTCATAAAAAAGGATCAATTTATCGCTTTTACATACTCTGCAAATCATATACTGATCTTATAAATAATTATGCTTCTTATTCCTTTTACATAAAATTACCGGCTCCTGCTCTGCAGCCGCATATGGCCCTGTATACAACGGCCGGGTGTCAATGAAGTTCGGAGTAGCGAGTCCGGAAAGCATTTTCATATCTTCTATTGATCGTCACTATATTACAAAATCAGGCTGAGAACTGGGCATTAAACTTACACGATCTTGTGCACAGTGGCAATCATGATATGATTCATTGCAGATCTCTCTGCTGGACTTTTAGGACCTGACAGGATCCGGGGGGTGGTAAAGGTACAGGGCGGAAGTGAGCGGAGCTGGTGCTCATGTCCGGATGTCTTCCTATCTTTAAGGTTATGCGCGGGCATCAAAATCATGCTCAGCATATCAACTCTAAAAAAGTTAACCATGGCTGCCAAAAGAAGACAATTCCTTGCCAGCGCAGCTGCAATAGGCAGCGCATCGGCTTTGCTACCCCTCACATCCTGCAATCCTGAAGGTGTACCTTTTTATGATCCACCCGATTACTCCGCTCTTGATGCGGCGCTTGCAAAACCGGTGCTAAGAAGGGAACTGTTCCCCGATCCGGTGATCATCCAATCGCTGGAATTGCTCCGTGACAGGAACAGCACCATTTGCCGGGTCCGTTCCAAAGATGGAGCAGAGGGTGTCTCCATCGGGCATCCCTTTATCGCGAAAAACTCTTATCCCATGTTCACAAACCTCCTGCAAAGGAATTTCCTGGGAAAGGATGCACGGGACCTGGATGATCTGATCTTCCAGGCAGCAGAGGAACATGTGAAGAACCAGGGCGTTCCGCTCTGCGTGCAGATCGCCAATATTGAATTTGCCATACTGGATATGCTTGGTATCATTGCTGATATGCCTGCCGGAAGGCTTATCGGGGAACTAAAAAACCCGTAGATCGGGATCTATCTGGGGCACCGTTTATGGGAATTTCGAAACATGGAGCCCGAGGAATCCCTGGAACTGATACAGCAGGACAATGAGGATATCGGGGCGAAGGCCATCAAGGTACGGGCAGGAAGCGGTGACAATCTGGGCCGGAACATCGAGATTGCGCCCGGGCGAACGGAAAAACTCATCCGGATGGCCCGTGAAATCCTAGGTGACCATATGGTGCTTATGATTGACGGGAACGGCACCTATAATGTGGAGGAGGCCATACGGATCGGACGGATGCTCGAAGAATATGATTATTACTGGTATGAGGAGCCGGTTCCCTGGACCTGGTACGAGGAACAGGCGCAGGTGGCAAAGGCCCTGAACATAACCATGGCCGGAGGAGAAGAGGAATTCAGTGAGCGGGTATTCCGGTGGCTCATCGGCAACCGTGCCTTCAAAGTGATCATGCCTGACCTTTTTTACAACGGGGGTATGATCCGGTCCATGAAGGTTGCCCGGATGGCCGAAGCCGCCGGGATAAGGACCTCGCCGCATATTTCGGGAGGGGGACTCGGATTCCTCTATCTGATCCACATGGTCTCAGCCTGTCCCAATGCCGATAAATACCACGAATTTAAGATGTTCAGCACGGAGGACCCCAACGGGACAATCATTCCGGTCGAAAGCAAGGCCGGGCCTTTTGAGAGCGTTGATGGCAAGATAAAGGCACCGACGGGATCGGGACTCGGTGTTATCATTGATCCCGATTATATTAATACGCATAAACCGGTAAGTTAGAATGCGCGTTCCAGTATGGTGTCAGTCAACTTCGGTAATCTCAATCTGATCCACAAGCATTGCACTGGATATGATGCCTCCGGAATTCAATTCAAGCACTAATACGCTTCCTGCAGCACAATGCAATGTGTCCTCGCTGATATACTTTGTCCATGAGGCCTCCGAGACAGAGATATGGACCCTGTCCGGATGATCTTCCATGTACAGGCTCAGTGAACCCCCGTTAGAAAGGTTCTTGCCCCAGCATTTTAATATAAGATTACAATCTTCTGTCAGAGTGGCAAATTGGTAGTATGCATGCGGAACTATACAGCCTCCCGATACTACGAGAGAATACCTGCCACCAAGCTTCGGGGCTTCTTCAACAATGCTGTTTTCGTAAATGCCATACCACCCGACAGTATCGGAGCTTCGTTCAAAAGAATTGAAATAGAAACTGTCAATCGGATAGTCGGCTTCCATATCCAGGTTCTTCTCGCACGAAAGAAATGCCAGGCAGGACAGGAATATGACAAGAGGCAGTCCGGGTTTCATTATCACTTTTTTCAATAAGATGGTATTGTGCAGGCTTTGGTTGCTTATTAATGTCACTGCCCTTAAGGGTCAGTTCATTTATTTCGGGCCAGGTACAAGTAGCTGAGAATTCCGTTCACAAGGGATACAACAGCAAACAGAATTATGTTATAGGCTATCAGCGCAATAAATGCAAATAGCCCCCCGCCGATAATTTGCCGTGCAGTATCCATCTCATAGGTTTCATAAATGAAAAAATACTCTCGTATGAAATGACCCAGTTCTACCAAATAGAAACTGGAATTGTACGCCAATATGCAGGCTATAAACGTGATTAGCGCGATCAATAAGGAATTGATAATGATAGACTTATCCTTATTGAACAGCCTTTTCAAAAGTGGCTTCGCAACCACATAGCCAATAATGGCTCCAAGTATTGTTGACGGAACAGCGATTAAAAGAAGATGCAGAAACGGAACAGTCTGCTGCGGAATACTTTCACTTGATCCCACCTGTTTAAATATGGGTTCAATGACAGAGGGGAAGCATGCACAGACAATTATTAAGATTGTCGTTGTCCATAATATAAATTTAGGGGTTTTCATACTGAAGTGTGTTTTTTTGCATAGTTGCTTGTTAATGAATAGGAGTGCTCTTGTTATTTCCTTCCCATAAGATTTATTACATAAGCCACCAGGAAGAGAACAAAACTTACCAGGCTTATTGGCGGCAATCCACCATGCCAGTCGGCCGGGCTTATCCAGCCTTTGTAACCCATAAAGAACAAGTGCAAAAGAAGGAAAAGCATGGCTGTCAGTAGAAAATTCCGTGATGTGATAAATCGAATCAGACTTTCATCGTCACGAAGATGGGTCTGAAAAATCAGGTTATAGCCCCAGAGAATTACAAATGAGAGTATACCGCCAAGCATGCTTAAACCTCCGCTGAGTGTCAGACTTCCGTTTTGATGAAAGAATTGACCATATATGGCCTGTTTAAAAAGCAGGAAGCTGATTAAGGTATGGATCAATACCAATAAGAATCCGGTCATTCCCAATGCTTTGCGGGCAGCCAGGAAGCGCTCCGGCACATGTACCCCCAGATTGCTCAGCGGACCAAAGCTGAAATTAAATGCCAGTAAAACAAATGCGCTTAAAGCAATGGCCTTGTTCAAGGTATACAGGGGCAGGTCTTTCCAGGGAACGGGCCCTGCTATATGATAGCGCAATACTGCGTACCCAATGGATAGAATACAGGTAAAAAGAATGATCCTGCAAGCTGGATTTCTGATCTGAAGCGTTTTTTCCATATAATCATCCTTAAACCAATAATTATTTCTTCTTTACCAGTTTCCATGCCTCAATAAGTGCAACAGCGCTATCCACCAGGTCATCCACGTAAGGCCTGCCATATTCTTCCGAAGCATCATTGGGATCGCTAAATGAAACCACACCGTTACTGGAGAATTCATGAAGGGCACCTCCCTTGCCCGTTTCTTCCGGCACGAAAAGTCTTGCCCCATTCCAGATTCGAATTAATTCAGGATACTCTCCTGATAGTATCTTTAATTCCTCCGTTTCCTCAGCAAACTGAATCTCTGGTTTTTCAGCCTTGTCCATCTGGACTAATTCAGGATATAAACAAAGAACAAGCGAAGTCTCAAATTTGCCGGCATGTACATCCAGAAAATCAATACCTTCCGAAGGCCAAAAGGGACTCCCGACACCTATGGATACGGCGTCTGCGTTTGAAGTCTGGGCTATTCTGTAAATAAGGTTTTCCTGTACTATATTATTTCCACCATGTCCGTTAAAGAAAAGAAAGCGCTTAAATCCATGTTTGATAAGTGATTCAACACACTCGAAAACCACCTGTTCCATGGTCTCAGTTGACACACTTAAAGTTCCAGGGAAACCTGAATGGTATTCGCTGTACCCTACCAGCAATAATGGCGCAACAACTACTTTAGTCCTGGCTGATATCAATTTGGAGAACTCAAGGGCGGAGAAATAGTCCGTACCTGTAGGAAGATGCCGTCCGTGTTGTTCAGTACTCCCAAGGGGTATGATAACCATATCATTCTCCTCAAGATAGGATTGCACATCTACCCATGTCATTTCATGGAGTATCAATGGTTTATTATCTAATTGGGATGCTGCTTCCGATGACACTCCTATGAAAATTATTGCGATAAAAAGAAATCTGATCATGTGTTTCATGGTTTAAGATTCTTTGATTAATCCTGGAAATAACGAGCAGGTCCTCGATATGGGAAAGGCAGCACTTTTCTGCGCTTCAGCTCGCGCCGGAAGTGGGATAGTTTGTTGGGGGGAGTAAGCATGAATACTACGGATCTTAGCCACAAGTTAGCTTAGAATCAGATATAAGTCAAACCGATGGAATTGATTTCTGCTAATAGCCTCCCGATGGGTGAATAAAAAAAGAACAGTATCTTTATAAACTGATTGCTTGTGCTAATCCCTGATGATGAAAACACTACCCGGAATCCTGTATCTTGCTTTGTTTTCCCTGGGTACTATGGCTCAAAACCCTGTGACATCCACCCAGGCCCTGGAAATGAACCTGAAAGCTTCAGGTGAATTTTATAGGTGGTCCGCGGGCAATAGCGAAGTCAAGGGATCCCCTTATCTTACCGAAGAATTCAGTCCGGGCACCATTCACTGGAACCGCATGTGGTACGATGCGATCGATCTCAGGTACAACATCTACCAGGGTAGTTTTGAAGCCAGACTCGAGGACGGGATCATCGTGATTGATCCCATCAAAAACAACATAGATACCTTAAAATACAGGGAAGAGGTATTCGTGAGAAAGTATCTTCAGGATGATAAAGGCCTGCTGGTGGTATACCTGTCATTGCTGGGACAGAAGAATGACTATGCACTATATAAGCAATATAGGATCAAATTAACCGATGCCGTCACCGACACCGATCTTTACAACAAAGCCAAACCTGCTGAATACAAAACGGAAACACCTGTATACTATGTCTTCAGGGGCAACGAGCATTGGACAGTAAAAGGAAGCAGGAGCCTGGCAGAGATCTTCCAGATCGATGCCAAGGTGGTCAAGAGTTACCTGAAGGAAAACAAGTACAATCTTTCCCGGGAGGAACACCTGCTGGAGGCAGTGCTGTATTACTCCAGTTTTTGAAGCTCCTTGGTTAGATCGATTACCAGTTTGAACAGGTTTTCGTAGCCATAGAGCGGAAGTTTATCGGGAGTGTCAAAGATATTATGGCCACCCCCTGCCCTCCCTTTGGTTAGAAAGAATATGGCAGGGATCCCGTTTTCATGAAAGGGCCAGTGATCGCTGTTGGCCGTCCCGGTCCGCTCCTCCACCTCTTTCATATAGTGCTTCTCCTCATTGATCTTCTGAACAATGGCCGCCTCCAGGGGTCTTTGAGGGGCATTGAATAGAATAACTCCCTGCTGACCGGTTCCCACCATGTCAAGATTGATGACAAGTTTTATAAGCTCCGGGGGAAAGAGCGGGTGGTCGACATAATGGCTTGATCCCATCAGACCCGCTTCCTCTCCGCTGAATAACATAAATGCAACGGTATAATATGGTTTTTTCCCGGATGAGAAGTGTCTGGCAAGGTCCAGTACCATAGCTGTTCCGCTTCCATTATCTGAAGCACCCGGAAAATAATTCCCTGCTCCAAGGGAGCCCAGCATGTCGTAATGGGCTGTAAATACAATGACCTTATCCGACTTTCCCGGGATATACCCGATCACATTTCGGGTCAGATAATTTTCGTAATAGGTGTTTTTTACGTCCATCTGGACTGTATTGATCTCCTCTGGCAACACTTTTCTGCTTAACTGTACATAGGGTCCCGGGTACTCCTGCCTGCCCACACGCCCGATGGGAGTATCGGGAAATACCTCCATCATACCTGTAATACCCATCTGACCGTTAATGGCAAGGATTTTCACAAACTCGTAAAGCTCCGGGTTATTTAATCCTGCTGAATCCAGAATAACCACGCGGTCATCCCCGGCTTCTGAAAACCGCTGAAGCAGTCGTGAAGGTGATTGCATTAAAGCAGCATCAATTACAATCGGTTCAAAACTGCCGCTGAGGGAACCGCTGGAAGGATTCATCATAAAGTCTACGCCAAATTCGAGAGACTTACCATTGACTTTAATGCTGACCTCTTCCAGGCTATTTACATTAAATGAATACTCCTGAAAATAATTTGAAGAATAGGAAAGCAGTCCGAAACTTTCAAACTGACCGGCAATGTAATCAGCAGCAATGCTGTCGCCTTTCTGGTAGTAAGCCCTTCCGAAGAATTCCGGACTGCACAAACGTTCAATCTGCTTCCGTACGTATTGGGTATCCTGTGCATTCAGATTTAGAACAGTGAGTGCAAGAATAGCCAGAACGATTTTATGTTTATGTATTGACATATCTGGTTATGTTGGTATATAATAGTTTGCAGTCAATCATTCATCTATTCCAGGACTATTTCTCAAAAATAGAGATTGTTTTAAGTTAATGATCTCTTATTTAGATAATTCTTATTGTGCATTAAGTGTGACATGGCAAATGGGGTATACTCAATGTTGGGTGATCCATCAAATAATCAATGAACTCCTTAATATCAAATCCTTATTGTCGGTCGTAATTTATTAGATAAATTCTGATCAGTTTTCCTTTGCCGTGGAATTATCACTCTGTCCAGGCTAGTCCCGAACATCTTACTCTGATCCAATTATTATTTGATCATGGCTTGATTTGGGCACGCTGAGGTATTCAAACTTTTAAGAATCAACAAAATACCTGGTTTATACGTCTTCTTGATAGTAGCGTGTTCTATTCTAGCATTACCCTATTTACTCTTATTCATGAGGGTGTGATATATATCGCATTAAACGATAACGATTAAGATACTTACCATGAGAACTCTATTATTTACTGTTTTATTTTTATTTACCGGATTCCCTCTATTTTCACAGCAAGAGGGTGTTCCCGCCAACGAAGATATCGTAGCAGAATACGAGGACCTGTTCACGGCGGAGGAGCCTCTCTGTCTCACTCTGAAATTTGATATCACGGCATTCAAGAATACCAAACATCAGGATGTATACCATGACGCAGTTATGGTCAAAATGGTAAATGATGACCTTCAGGTAACCCATCCGGTTCAGATAAAGGCAAGGGAAACTATCCGGCAGAAATTCTGTGCCATGCCACCCATGTGGTTGAAAATTGGTACTTCAGGGATTAAAACCGATTCGCTCCAGGACGTATTCCGTATGAATATGATATTGCCTTGCAAAAATGCAGACCAATATGAGCCCTATGTGCTCAGGGAATACCTGGCATACAGGATATATAATATCATCACACCCCTTAGTTACCGGGTCAGGCTGGTCAGGTTAAGCATCATCGATACGGGAAAGGGCAATGAGGTGACCGAGGAATGGGCCTTCCTCCAGGAACCTGATGAATTGATGAGCCAGCGTTTGAAGGCTAAGAACATCATGGACAATGAGCTTACTATGAGTAACTTGAATCCGAAAGCAATTAATAGTATGTCCATGTTTCAGTATATGATAGGTAATGCGGATTACTCGGTGACCGGTAGACATAATCTGAAGATCATGGCTTTGAATTTGGGAAAACCGTCAGGATTTTTGCCGGTTCCCTATGATTTTGACTACTCGGGCCTGGTGAATACAGATTACGCCGTTCCCGCTGAACCCCTGGGCACCTCCTCGATCCGGGAACGCTATTACCTGGGGCCTTGCCGTCCGGAACAGGTTCATCAAGAGACCATTCAGAAGCTGGCACAGTTCGAGGATGAGATCATGGAGCATATCAAAGATTTTGAATATCTGGACGATGAAGAGAAAGATGATATGATCGGGTATCTTGACAGCTATTTCAAAGAATCCAGGGAATCCTGGTTTATCGATCGCAAGATTGCCCCAACCTGCAGATAATCTGATTTGCAGTGCGACTTTAGTGATATATGATATTCTGCAGCGCATTATTTGTCACTATTGTACCCAAGGGTCAGGGTATGCGCTGTTATTCGTTCCGAAAGCAAGATTTCCATTTTCATACATTTTACGTGAAAGAAAGCCTATTGAATCGAGAACCACTATGATTTTAGAATAGGATTTAAAAATCGGAGGAATAATGCTATTCAAGAAATACTTTTGTAGGTGTGCCGGACCATGAGCGTCTCTGGAACATGGTCATCTCATAGGGCACCAGCCCCCCCTGGAGCACCCTGTCCTGAAATTCCAGGATGTCATTGAAATCAACCTCGCAGTAATACCTGTGCCAGTCCTGTATCATGGACACCAGCTGAAACAGGTAATTTTTGTTACCAAAATCCTTGTATTTCTCCTTAAGGTCCGGATGCTCCCGCAGCATTCTGTTTGCTTTGGAGCCGGGAAAGGGTATTAAGGTTCCCCATTCAAACCTGTCAAGATTATCATATTCTGTAAGTTTCTTTAGAAAATCAACTGTCCTTTCCAGGCTGAGTTTGCTCTCACCCTGTACCCCGACTACAACACCGGCTATCACCCCGATCCTGTATTTCTGCAGTAGGTCCATTGCCCTGATATTATCTTCAAGCTTTGCCCTCTTGTTCATGCTTTCCAGCATTTTGGGATCGCCTGATTCCATGCCCACAAAGACGCTGACACAGCCGGACTCGGCGAGCAGCCTGGCCACTTCCTCATCTATGTCCTCGGCGTCCACATAATTGGTGTAATGGATCTTCAGTCCATTGGGTTTTGCCGCACAGAAGGCTTTGAACCACTCTTTGTCACCCACCAGGTTGTCTGAAGGATCCCAGATGAAATCTGCCTGGTATTTTTCAACCAATGTTGAAATTTCATTCCACACAAGCCTGGGCTCTCTGAGCCGCAGGTCATAATACGGAACCGAGCAGAATACACAACCACCCTCTTCCTGTGAGCGCCACATGCATCCTTTCTGGGAATAGATATTCATGGGTCTCTTAAAGGGGTCACATATGGGATGCATGGGATCCTTACTGTTCTTAAAATATACTTCCATATCCAGAAGGTCCCTGTCCGGGACCGGAAGCTTGTCAAGGCATGGTAGTTTTACAGGATTTTCCCTGATTTCATTTTTATCGCGATATACAAGATTCTCTATTGAACCTGGTGGTGCAGCGGCAACATACTTTGAGAAGGCACGCTCACCGTCATATCTGATTACAGCATCCACGAAGTCATAGTGGGTTAAAATCTCTCTGGCAAGGGGGGTTGCAGCAGCTCCCCCCAGGACAACTCTTGCGCCTTTTTGCTTTGCAGCCTCAGCCACTTTAATAGCATTGGGATAGCCGACTGCGGTTGCCGAGATACCCACAAGATCAGCATCAAGCCTATCAATCACCTGGTCCAGCGTGAGGACATTGTTCCCGTCAAGGATCTCCACCTCAACCCCGGGATTATTCTGCCTGATATAAGTTCCTACGGAGAGAATGCCCAGAGGCTGGGGCCACCGGGCAAATTTAGCTATATAGTTATCCTGCTCCTCTCTTTGCTTCGGGATCAGATTGTTCAGTATTGCGGAAAGCATAGCGCTGGATACAGCCATCTCAGCCAGTCTGAATATACTCTGCCTGGCCAAGCGCGCCGCAGGCCTGGGCCATGATGCAAATCTAGCTGTGTAGGTATCTGATCTCCTTGGCGGAGGAAGAACTAGCTGGATCTTTTCAATGCTTTTGTACATCATTGAG
>Ga0209536_100013347_pt1 | contig 11855 bp, 8 predicted proteins | sample DeeMarSeWOR28_12_FD_187461 | JGI IMG/M metagenome (GOLD analysis project Ga0209536, IMG submission 187461) | Marine sediment microbial communities from White Oak River estuary, North Carolina - WOR-2-8_12 (SPAdes) (version 2) | ecosystem: Environmental > Aquatic > Marine > Intertidal zone >...
CAAAATGAAACGCTACATGGAAATTACCTTCGCAGCAGCGATACTCATTCACTTCTGTTCTCCCCGTCTTTGGTCGCAACACGTACCTTTTAATGGAGAGAATTTCAAAGGCAGAATTACCTTCAGTTCCGACGGCAAGTGGTGGCCTGTTGACATCAGTGAGGCAGACAAGTTTTCCAGCCTGTCTACCTATTACTTCGGGCACAATCCTGGAAACCGGCTTGAACTGAGCCGCGGCCGCGACCTTGTGGTTGGACCGGGACCGGTTTCAGGGCCGATCAATTTCCTTGCCTATCCTGTATTGAAAATCGGGGGCAAGCCGGCAAAGGTAAAAGTTGAGTTTTCCTTCAAACGAAATACTCCCGACAATCTGTAATCTCCACAGAGTTTGAGAAAGAACGGGACAAGTCGCTGATTATATGATTTAGCTGAATTGCCGAAATCATTTGTGGATTTCTCTGCGTAAATTTGGAAATTGGATTACGCGTGATATTTTACATGTCACGAGAATTACAGATTCAATAAGTGCTGCTGTTGGAATCCAGTGTGCGGGTCCCTGCGATTATTGGTTGGATAGCGATTCCTGAAAGCAGAAGGTGCACCGTTGATTACCGTTCTCTCTATATATTCTCCTCTATCTCTTTCTTAAACTTCTTCTCCAGGATGAAAAACAATTAACAATCTGTTAATAAGCATCAGATTGTTTTGATAACCAACATAGAAATATCAATCAGAACTAATTCGAACATCTCCTGCTCCTTTATTTTTCTCGAACTTTCCCTGTAGCTTTGGTATTCTGAGGGTTTGAATATCGGTTACTATTAAGAGACAAAATTCTATGGAAAAGATGATAGCAATTTCGGCGGGATGTTTGTATTTTTGTACTACAAGGGATCATTTTGAAATTCTGTGCGTTTTTAGAGTTATTGGCCTAAAAACGATAAACTGCTTTGAATAAATCGACTTGGTGATGTGTATATTAAGGTAGAAACAGAGTAAGAGTAGGTACCTGAATCCTGACCGGCTGACTGGGAGTCGGGAAAAAGTGAAAAACTAAGGAGAATTGTTATGGCTACAACATTATTAATTTATGGGCTGATGGCTGTTATTCCCGGGTTGCTATTGCTGTTCATGGCCATCTTTGGCGCTGATACTGATGTTGATGTAGATACGGACTTTGATATTGATGCAGATGTGGATGTTGACATAGAAGCGGGGGAGTTCGGAGGGCCGGGCAGATTAAGTTTAAGGCTGATACTGTTCTTTTTGGTTGGTTTTGGTGTTGGGGGTTACGTGGCTGTTCATTTTAATTTACCTTTACACCACATTATAATCGGTTTTATTGGAGGCTCTATTGCCTGGTTTCTTGGTTATCAGTTGCTAAAACTGCTCTACAAACAACAATCCACAAGCCAGATCAAGTTAGTCTCATTTGTAGGCAAACAGGGAAGAGTGGTAGTTCCTATACCTAAAGATGGAGGCACTGGAGAGATAGAAGCAACCAACAAAGAGACCGGCCAGAGTACTTACTTCAATGCAAGATCTGCCGATCCCAAAAAAGAATATAAGAGAGGGGAGTTCGTTAAAATAAAGTCCGTTGCCGGAAAAACTGCAGTTGTGGAGTAAAGGAAGGTTTAGTCATAGAAAAGGTTCGTGGAATTTGATGTTAAACCGGTAGTTAGTGTTGCTGTATTGGAAAATATTAACTTAACATTTGAGGAGAATTATCATGGAGAATTTAGGATTGATTATTGTTATTGCTGTTGCAGTTGTCGCTTCGATTTCTGTTGTTTTAATTTTTGTGAATAACTACAAAAAAGCGGAACCAAATGAAGCTTTGATTTTTACAGGGAGGAAAAATAAGGTACAAACCAGTGATGGAGCGGTTGCTGTCAAGGGATGGAGGGCTGTTGTCGGAGGTGCCAAACTTAAGATTCCCGTTTTGGAAAAAATCAACAGAATCTCTCTTAAGACAATGAATCTTGCCGATGTGAGGGTTGAGAAAGCATATTCAAAGGAAGGTGTCCCGGTCACCATTGATGCGGTTGCAAATGTAAAGATTTCCGGCGAGGAAGGAATGCTTGACAGGGCGGTTGAAAGGTTTCTCGGAACAGAGTCTACGCAGGTTCAGCAAATTATCAAAGAAACCTTGGAAGGCCAGCTGCGTGATATTATCGGTGTTTTGACCGTCGAAGAGCTTTACCAGAAGAGGGATATGTTTGTAAATAAAGTTCTTGAGCAGGCCGGTGAGGAATTGGCAAAGATTGGCGTCATAATTGACATCATCAACATTCAGGATATTCGTGACGAGAGAGGATATCTCGAAGCCCTTGGTATAAAGAGAACTGCTGAAGTTAAGAGGGACGCTGCGATTGGACAGGCGGAGGCAGACAGGGACGCGATGCAAAAGTCTGAAACTGCCCGAAGAGAAGGGGAAGTTGTAAGGGCGGACCAGGAAAAACAGATTGCAGAAGCAGAGAAAACAAGAGATGTTGCAAAACAGCAGTATGTAGGTGAAACTCTTGCAGCTACCAAGAAGGCTGAACAACAGGGACCTCTTGCCGAAGCAAAGGCAAGGCAGGAAGTTGTTGTTGAAGAGCAAAAAGTACAGGAAGAAGAGCAAAGGGCAAGAGAAAAAGTTGAGGCGGCAAGAGCAGAGGCGGAAGAGCAGAAATATAGGGCCGTGGTAGTAGTACCTGCTAATGCCGAGAAACAAGCTGCTATCCTTAAAGCGGAAGGAGAATCTGAGGCAATTTTGAGAGTGGCTGAAGCAAGAGCCAAGGGAACTCAATTACAGCTTGAAGCAGAGGCGGAAGGATTGAGAAAGAAAGCGGAAGCCTGGAATGCTTATGGAAAAGCGGCACAGCTTAATCTTGCCTTAGAGGCTGTTAAAGCGGTCGCTGATGCAGGTGCTCAATCTATTGGCCAGGTTAAGTTTGATAATGTTGTTGCAATCGACAGTGGTACCGGCAATAGTGATAGCGCAGTGAACAGACTTATGACTGCAGCTCCCGGGGCTCTTGTTAAGTTTATTGAACAAATGAAGGCTGCTACCGGAATTGATCTAACCAAGAGACTGCAGGAGATTGCTGACATGCCGGATGAAGAAATTGCTGAGCCTGTATCAGACCGAGTTCAGCCTTCTGCCGAGCCTGAAGAATCAACAGATGCCGCCGAAGAAGAATGATTTTTAAGCTAATATGCTAATATAATAAGATGTTCTAAGAGTTTTGCTTTCTACAAGTTGATATGAATACATTTTCAACTGGATATTGCAAGTAAATCTCTATAGCCTTGCCGGCCGGTGTTGCTCAGTAGTAAGATATGTCCAATGGTTGACATGGTTGAGCGATACCTGCTGTATTTTTTGCGGTTTGTTGCTATGCACCTTTGCCACAAAATTTTTTGTTGCAGGAATTTCTTGTTGTTAGTAAGGGGAATAGTTTTGCCTTTTTTCGATGATAGAGAGTGGTACTACCACCAATATAATAAATCCTTTGTTTGTCTCCAGACTGTCGGATCCAATAATGACTGTGTAATGGGCAACAAGCTCTTATATAAGAGAAAAACCTTGCACAAACAAAGTGTTTGGCCTATTTTAAGCTTTGAGAAATCGCTTTGCCGGAGACCGTAATGTGGGTTTGTACCAAATGTGGCGAACAGATTGAGGACCAGTTTGCCGCCTGCTGGAAATGCGGGACCACAATTGATGGATCCCCGGTCTTTACGCGACCTAAATCCGAGGAAGACAGCAAAGCGCCGCCCGGCCCGACGAGCGAATTCGTTCCAACCTACCTCACGGAGGCGATCCTGGTCACTTTATTTTGCTGTTTACCTTTTGGCATTGCTGCCATCGTTTATGCAGCGATGGCAAAGGGCAAACTGGAAGCCGGTGACTATGCAGGTGCCAGAGAATGCGCGGGGAAGGCTAAGTACTGGTGCCAAGTTTCTTTCTTTCTGGGTTTGTTGGGAGTCACATTATATTTCCTTGCCCATTTGGCAGGATAGAGACATGATGGAAAATAGTTTTGACAGGCGAGTTGATTTCGAGTGGTCAGTATCTCGACTTTGGAGAACCGCGGGAGTGGTGCTTATATTACTTGCTTGTCTATCAGTTTTGCATACTTATAATCCCGCGAACTCGAATTTCTATCCGCCGTGCCTATTCCACGCGTTGACAGGGCTTTACTGCCCCGGCTGTGGAACATTGCGAGCATTGCACCAGTTAGTTCATGGGCATTTACTAACAGCATTTTGGCTGAATCCATTGATGGTGCTTTCTGTCCCGTTTTTGGGGTATGTGTTTGTCTCGAGAGTTGTACTTATGCAAAGCGATCGGAGTATGTGGGGACTTTTTATTCCGGCTGCTTGGATCTGGATATTGCTGGGTGTTATTATCTTGTTTTGGATTCTAAGAAATATTCCGCTCTATCCTTTTTCGTTGTTGTCACCATAAAAGAATGACCATTAACACAGAGTGGAACTACCATCTATGAAGAGCTCTAAACTGCTGCTTCCGAAATTCAAGGTATAAGTTACACCAACATTGTCCTTGCGTGATCGGCTCCGATGCTTCCTCCCTTACAGTAAGAGCTGGCCGTGAAGCCTGCCGAATGTTTGGCCTGAATGTCGAGCGCTTCGGACAGCAAGACGCTGCACGAGGCTCTGACAGATTCCATGATAGCCTTCCTGGCCGCCTCAGTAGCCGGGTTGTCGGATGGCGACACGCCGGAATCAGCCGGGATATTTTCCAGCACGCCACCGTCCAGTTTCCTTATAACCACAACGGCCGCTTGGCTGTTTGTTGCGAGATTCCAGGCCGCATTGAGCGCCTCCCGCATCGGGCCTGAGTAATCAATCAGCCAGTCCACAGCATCTTTTGCTTTCACAGGCGCTCCACCCAGCAACAGTTTTACAAGCTTCGGCCACTGTTTTCGATCGGATTTGCGGAACGGCCAGTGACAGCCCTCCATGCCGGGCACCACAGGCAGCGTCACCTCCGGCATCCCAAGGACCGCATCCTCGACGGCTACAATATAGTGGCAGTGCATGAGCAACTCAAGGGAAGCGCCAAGGCAACGTTTGCCGTTGATAAAGGCCACAGAGACTTTGAATTCATCGTTTAGTCGTCTGGCTGTCGCAGACCAGGTGCGAGCGATGCGGAGCCCCTCCTCCACGTCGTCCAGAGCAGGGAAGAACTCACTGATATCGGCGCCCACCATCTGCGTGGACAGGTGGAAATCTCCGGTCACAATCACATTGGCGATTCCTTCAACCTTCAGCCAGTCGATGGCCCGGTTCAATTCGGCGTCGACATTGCTGTTGTAGGTCTGGCGGCTGATAGTAATGACGCCCACGTTCCCATCATGCTCGGCATTAACGTACAACTGCTGCCACTCGGGACCGCCTATTTGCTCAAACACTTCGGCATACCAGCAGTTGCCGGCCGCTTCAGGGTAGAGTTTGTGATATGCCTCAACCCTCTTGATAGCCGCCTCCGCTCCTACACTTCTAATCATAGCAAGTATTCCCAGGCGAAACTGTGCGCACAGCTCACCAATCGCATTGATGTGAGACAAGTGGCCTCTCCGCTCGTGAAGCATCAGGCTGGTCATCTGGAACAACGCGCCCTGGATCCAACACAGGAACTCATCCTCCTCATCGTCATTCATACACCAGTTGACCACGGGCCTGAAATGATTGGGAGGATACCAATTCTGCCCGGTCTCCTGACGCTCATCCAGTTCGGGTGTCGGACGGAACAAGGGTCCGTATTTTTCGGCAAGGTGATGCAGACAGGTCCAAGTCAGGAAATCTGCTCCTTTAGCTCCGATGACATCATGGGCCCTGAATGGATTCGGACCCAGAAATTTTCTAATAAACTTATCAATCTTCCAGAAGGGCATGTTGGAGGCCCGGTGGTATCTCAGGCCTGCCAGCGTCAGGCCGCAAAACAGGACGTCCAGGATGAAGGACCAGTCGTCGCTGACCGGGACCGGGACCAGCCCCATCGCCCACAGGAGTTGAGTTACGGCAGAAGGCTTTTCTTCAACAATCTCCCAGACCTTGTTTGTCTCGTGAGGGAAGGCCGGATGCATCACTCCCACTCCCAGCTCAGAACTCGGGAAACCAGACGTTACCGAGCGGATTTCTATTTTCGGAAACGCTTCCCGAAATATTTTGTAGTGTGCTTTCTTGATCTCAAGTATTTCAGGAATTGCCTCCAGTAAAAAGCGAGGCTGCCACTTCTTCAGGTCCTCCGGGATGTTGTTACCATCGTATCTTATCCTGATTATGTTGCCCATTATCCTGTCGGCCCGCTCCTTTCCGAATGCCTCAACCAGGCCGGGGTAGTACGGGCCTATCCCATCGGCAGTTCTGGGACGACTGAGAGCCACCGACTTGACGCCGAAAGGCTCCAGCCTGGAAGTGAGCTGCATTAATTTGCCGGCTCCAACAATCCCGTTGGCTCCGGAGATCACCAGCGAGCCGCGATTATCGGGTGCGCCGAACACGCGTTCGACCATATCGGCGGTATCGACAGGGAGTTTCCCATTACGAAAGATATCCAGGACAGAACCGAGTTCCAGAGTCTGCAGTGTTGACTGTCTGATTGACTTTGTCATTTCGATTTGTCCCTTTCCGTCACTCTGAAGAGGGCTGCGATACCCATGTCTCCTGCGGCGCAACCAAAAAGCAGCATGAGACCTCCTCCTAAATCCACCGCTTCCTCCAGACCTTCAATCAACATCCTGGTGAGAGTCGGGCCCTGAGGATGTCCCCATACCAGCGAGCAGCCGGTGTTGTTGACTTTACGCCAGTCGTGTTCCATAACTTTGGCAAAAATGGCGTCGTTGATGGCGAATGGATTATGGCTCTTGACCACAGCTATGTCGGCCATGGTGAAGCCGGTCCTGTCAAGCAGTTTCTGCACGGCAAGCGTGGGAGCCTCAGGCATCAGGGCCGGATGGGTCCTGAATTCGGCTTTGGCGACAAACTGAATGACGATTTCAGGCCGCGGGCTGAGTTCTCTGGCTTTCTCCGGCGTCGTGACTAACAGCGTAGCCATCCCATCCGATGCATGTGTCTGGGTCCCGGTCGTCACGCAGGTATCCAACTCGCGCATCCAGCGAAGACCATCTAATGTTAGTTTGCGAACCCCAACATCATCATCTATTCTGCCAAGAAAACGTCCCTGCACATTCAATACTTCGAGCGGCACAAGGATACGCTCGAGGAATCCGGAGGCTTTAGTTTCGAAGTATTGCTGATACCGGCAGAAGGCGATGTCCTCCACCTCTTTTCGGTCGAGACTGTATTTGCGGGCGGCAATACCGGCCGCGGTAATCATCGCCAGTCCTGTGGCCGGGTCGAATCCGAAATTGTCCCACACATCGCTCAGCGCCATCGTTCTCTGGTAAGCCCGCCTTTCCGGGAAAACGCCCACCGGCGAATCGCTGGTCCGGTCAAATGTCAACACGCCAACGACGTCATTAGCTCCGCTTTGGACTTCAGCTCCGGCGAGGAGGACGGCCTGGAGCCCGGTTGCGCAAGCCTGCTCGATATGGAATCCCGGGATGCGGTGTCCCAGGCAGCTCGCTACCAGCGGCGCATTCCAGAACTTCCAGTGCCATGGAACGGTTGAGCCAATGATCAAGTATTCCAACTCGCTCTTCGGAACCTTTCTAATCCCGAGAATCCGGTTCATCGCCTCGCCGGCAAACTGGCCTATGTTGACCTCTGCCAGCGCCGATGTCTGCCACGCGGGGAAAAAGCTGCTTCCCCATGTCCCATATGGTATTCTGGCTTTGGGAAACATCTCGATATTATCTTTCATAGCCATTCCAGGGCCTCATAAGGCGGTAGGTCATCGCCATTCATCACGACTAACCGACAGGAAACCTGATTTCGGCATAAAGAAGTGATGATACCACCAAGGGATTAATGATTCAAGGGAATAAAAGCAATATAACTTAACTAAGGAAAACCACTTGTTGGAATGTTAAATAGTGTTTTTTCGCTTGCCCGGGCCGGGATTGTGTGCTCTAATCTCAATGTCAACATTGGCGTTAGACGGCCTATCTGAAGGCTTTATGAAAACAGTGCCCAAGAGCACATATTTACTATTTGGCAATTTGACTGTGAGGTGACCGATGAGGGCAATCCAGATAGTGGAGCCGAGAAAGATCGCGATGCTGGACGACGCCCCAAAACCGGAGCCGGTAGAAGGCGAAGTACTGGTTCGATGCAGCCACGTAGCCCTTTGTGGTAGTAACATGGGCCAATATACAGGCGAAGGTCTCTGGGGAGATATTGACTTTCCTAATCCGGTCGGCTGGGCGGGACACGAGAACATCGGCACGATAGTTGCGTCTCGCTGCGAAGGCTGGGAAGAAGGAACGCTGGTTTTGGCCCAGCCACACGGCTATTACGGCTTTGCAGAGTACATTGTTTGCCGACCTCCGGCAATCGCCCGTCTTCCACAGGATGCGCCTGATCCGGCGGCGCTTGTCGTGGCCCAGCCGTTGGCAACAGTGCTTCGGGCACTTACGCGAACAGGTGACATCATCGGCCAAAGCTGTGCGGTGGTCGGCCAGGGCCCAATGGGATTGGTATTTACGCATGTTCTGCGGCTGATGGGAGCGAGCATGGTTATCGCAACCGACTTGCTCGACTGGCGTCTTGAATGGTCCAAGCGTTATGGAGCCGACCACATCATCGATGCTTCTAAAGAAGACGTCGTCAAGGTCGTCACAGAGCTTACCAACAAGGAAATGGTTGACTTCGTAGTCGAGGCAGCGGGGTACGTCGATTCGCTGAAGACCGCGGCATATCTGCCCAGATACGAAGGCAGGCTGTATGTATTCGGTATGCCACACTATGAGCTGCAGGAATTCCCCTGGTACCATGTTTTCCGTCAGAATATTCAGGTCAATACCTGTGTAGGCCCGGAGTGCGGCCCGTTATTTCAAACGGCGGCGGATATGGTCCTCGATGATAGGGCCTCGGCCCTTACGGAGATGGTCACGCCGCGAATGCCCTGGGAGAAGGCACCGGAGGCCTTTGAGATGTACGCCGAATGCGCAAAAGACTCCCTGAAGTTGACCCTTGAAGTCTAACCAAAACACTTCTGCAGGTCTGACGGGGATGAGCAAACACAATAAATCCGGCATTTACCGCTGTCACGAATTGTTACGGCTCCTGTCGAGCGGTACTGTCTCGGCTGAAAACCAACGCGCTTGCAACGACTGCAATACTGGATTACAATCCACTAATTGTTAATATACAGCATTGGCTGAGTCCATGAATTGAGAGGTGATTATGAAAGTTATAGCTTTTAACGGCAGCGCCCGGAAGGACGGCAACACCGCTATCCTTATCAAGCAAGTTTTCAGTGAACTTGAAAAAGAAGGCATCGAAACGGAAATGATACAACTTTCCGGCCAAAAAATCCGAGGCTGTATCGCCTGCTACAAATGTTTCGAAAATAAGGACAAAAGATGCAGTGTGAAAAACGATGTTGTAAATGACTGTATCGAGAAGATGCTGGAGGCTGATGGCATCATCCTGGCCTCGCCAACATACTTTGCCGACGTCAGCTCCGAGCTCAAGGCACTGATAGATCGTGCCGGCCTGGTTGCAAAGGCCAACGGCGACATGTTCAAACGCAAGGTCGGAGCGGCTATCGTAGCAGTGCGCAGAGGCGGATCAATCCACGCATTCGACTCCATGAATCATTTTTTCTTAATCAGTCAAATGATAATACCCGGATCATCCTACTGGAATATGGGTTTCGGCCTTGACAAGGGTGACGCAGAAAAGGACGACGAAGGCTTGCAGACCATGTCCAATCTCGGCCGGAACATGGCGTGGTTACTAAAGAAAATACAAGCGTAAAAACTGCCGATTCTTCACATTCGCTTCTCTGGTGGTGACTATCTTTTCCGGCCTGTTAGGTTGAGAGTGTAGTCGATTATAAGGAAGTATCATATTTGTTGAAATCGGTTTGACGGTCTACATGTCTAATTTGGCTTTTTCATTCAGGCTTTTCCTCTTCCAGGCCCTTATATACTCGATGCTGTATGTGGATGGCAGGTCGCTATCTTTTGGAAGGCCGAACCATTTTGGCATGGTTTCGCTGTCAAAATTCAGTGTCAATGGTTGATGCCAGTGTGTATTTTCCACCCACCTGACAAGCACCCCGTCAAAATACCATTTGACCTTCTCCTTGTCCCATTCCAGCCCGTATACGTGATAATCATCCGCCAGATTTGAAGGCGCAAACCATTCTCTGTGCATAGACCAATGCTTTTTCTCCGTTGGAGTTTTAAATACATGCACGTTCATATTATATTTCTTTTCAAAACCCGGGGATGCGCCGCCTATCTCAAATACATCGATTTCCGTCCACAAATCCGGTGTGTTATCGTAAAACCAGAAAGAGCTGGAGCCGTGGGATTTCATTGGCCTGCATTTGACTTCAAAATACCCGTATTTGACTCTGGTTTTGCTTTGAACAGCAGCAGATGTATAGGTGTGATAGCCCTTATCCCTGGGCATCTGGGGAACTTCTTCCTTCTTCATGGTCAAATGCAGTTTGCCGTCGCTTACACTTACATTACCCTCGTAAAAGAATGCCGGTTGCCTTCCCAGCCACCTGGGATTTTTAGGATGCCATTTATTGGGATCGAGCGCTGTGCCCTCATACTCATCGCTCATTAATTCATACTTCTTCCACCGTCCCTGATTGCTCTGGTCGGATAGCGGGAAATCATCGGTGATGAGCTTTGGCTTTGGGCCGAGTGTACCTTTTCTTAACCAACTATCCGGGCGTTTGGTCTCTGCCGCAAATATGCTGATGCTAATTAAGAAACTGAGAGAAAAACTAACAATACCTTTGAGGGCGAATTTTTTTATCATGTAGTACCCTTGGTTAAATTATTCACAAATTGCAGCGTTAGTATGCTTATAAGCTCCAACCTTTGCGGTATTGAGTGCGAACGTATTTATTTGCCTCCGGCAGATTTGTTACCTTCATATTAACCGGGTCCCATTCGATCCTGGCGTCAACCCGCCTTGCCACATTGCCGAGCAAACATACTTCGGTCAGCGGACCTGAATACTCAAAATCCGCCCCTGCCGGTTTGCCATCCTTGCAGGCCCGCACCCAGTCCATCTCATGCGAACCTTTTACCCTTGGGATGGTTTTCGGTGGCTGTTTGTACTCTTTCATCCTGCTCTCGGGTATCAACCGAGCCCCTTCTCCATAAACACCGGCCATGAGTTTGCCCTTGCTGCCCTTGAACAAGGCACCGCCTTCCACATTGCCCAATTGTCTGTCGTCTTCAAGTTCCATCGGCCGAGGCGCGCGAAGGCCGTCATACCATGTCAGCTTGACCGGCGGCAAATCACCACGGGCGCCAAATCGATAGGTTACTATTGAAGCCACCGGATGCGTATCGGAATTTAAATCCAGCGAGGTTGCTTCTACACTCGTCGGATGTCCCAGCTTTAATGCCCAACAGACCGGATCAAGAGTGTGAGCGCCTCGGTCTCCCATCATCCCGCAGCCGAAATCCCACCAGCATCGCCATACCCCGGGATGGTATGCCTGATGATAGGGACGCTCGGGGGCAGGTCCCAACCAGAGGTCCCAATCCAGCGTTGAAGGAACCGGCGGTGTATCCTTGGGACGCCGGCTCCATTTAGAGCTCCAATACGCATGACCGAAGGGATAATAGGACAAACTGCACCATGCATCGACCTCTCGGACCTCACCGATGGCACCATCCTCAATCCACTCACGAATCAGACGGATACCCTCGTCCGAATGCCCCTGGATTCCCATTTGCGTG
>Ga0209536_100013348_pt1 | contig 11855 bp, 7 predicted proteins | sample DeeMarSeWOR28_12_FD_187461 | JGI IMG/M metagenome (GOLD analysis project Ga0209536, IMG submission 187461) | Marine sediment microbial communities from White Oak River estuary, North Carolina - WOR-2-8_12 (SPAdes) (version 2) | ecosystem: Environmental > Aquatic > Marine > Intertidal zone >...
GACTCTAAAGTCACTATCTGCATTTCCATCTTCGTTGAAGACTGAGTGCCCTAGGTTTGTATGTAGTGCATATATTGTAGTCGCAACATCTATAGCCGACCAGATTCTAACACCATAACTATATGAGGCACTTGGTGCTCCAGCACCTTTTGAATTCAAAACATACATACCATATTGATATGTTATATTTCCAGCACCATCATGCTGGTTTGAGGCATAAATTGCATAAGAGTTTGTATAAGTGGTTAGACTTGATGACGGGTCATAGGCGTGAGCATAAAGACCGTAGGCAGAACCAACTGTTGGAGTTCCTGTTGACCCTTGACCAGAGGCTCTCGCTAATACACCAATCAATTGAGATGTATCCCAGTCGTAAGCAACGTATGCCAGACCAGCAACACCTGTTAACGATGTATTGTCGGCACCAGCGTATAAATGACCCATAATCCCGACAGATGCGGTGGTGTTTGTTATTATTTCGTAGGTATACAAACTATAGGCTGGATTGTAGGAGTTTTGACCGACGCCCAATTTCTTGAACCTAAGGTACCCATTGGAGTCCGTTTTCAGTAAATTTTCTGCCGCACCTGGGTCGTTTGTCGGAGTTATAATACCAATTGTATTGGTGGCAGTTGCTCCGACTATTCCCCACTGACCGGAAGTTATAGTGTGATCGGATGAGTTGGTAACATTGTGCTGACGAGAGTGTGCCAGACCTCCGATGGTTGCAATGTCATAACCATCAACAGTCCCACCCAAAGTTATGTCTCCTTCAACATACAAAGAGGCAGCATAGCCAGCATCTGGGTTCACAATCTGTACTTGCGAAGCAGAGGCAACATTTGGACGTATATACATTGGTGTACCAGCATATTCCCATGCTTGTCCAGACATTGTTTCGCCTTCAATTGTGTCTGCATGTACAGTACGTACATATATGTTGTTCCAGTAAACTCCCGAGGTACCAAGATCAAGTGTGTCACCAGTATCAGGTGCAAATGTTTTGCTTGCCTCAATATAGCCAACTGTAGAATCAAGAATTAACCACGGAACGTCTGCAATATACAGAGTTAGGTAAGCGTCACCATCTTGATCTTGGCGATAAAATGTGTAAGTACTAGTTGTCACTGCGCCAGGATTAGAGGTAGCTCCAACTGTTGTTTGTGCCACTCCACTAGTGTCAAGGTTAACCGCCATCATCTGAAGCGTCATAAAACCACCAGTGTAGTAAGCAGCAAGCTGTGAGAACGTGCTAGCATCTACATACCAGCGAATACTATTTTTGTCAATCACGCTAGTTGGCGTGAAAAAGCGCATACCAGCAGAGTCAATAACAACATCGCCTCCAACTGCTACTAAGTCACCTCGCAGATAAGCATTATCGGAGTAGAATCCCCACCCTGTTGGAGTCATGTCTGGGTCAGTTATACCGTCAAGCTTCCCCATTAAGGAACGTACCGTGTGGTTACCTGGCGTATAAGGGTTAGTACTCCAAGTCATGATACGTGCATAAGGACTAAACATAGGATTAACAGTTGTTACTTCCCAATAACCTTGCCCACTCACACCATAGTCTATGACTACCGCACCTGCATACACAACATTAGTTGCTGTACCAGAGTACCTGGTAAATGTCCAACTTTGTTCTCCCCCAGCCAAATCGGAATAACCAGATACAGTACCCCAAACATCCTCAATTACAAGTCCTCCGCCCGAGCGATCAATAACTCGCATCCTAACCCAGTCGCTAGCAGCAAACACTGCTGTATTAGGAAAGCCAGGTAGGTCTTCCACGTACATTGTGCCCGTAGTGGAAGGCACAGTGAAATTTCGAGACAATATAGCAACACTTTTGGCTATAATTTGCCCACCAGCCAAAGCTTGTTCAATGTCCGCAATGAAAGCTTTAGCATGTAACTCACTGGCAAACACGTACCTAAAGTCGGCGTTACCATCATAAGTAACCATCCACCCTGTAGTTTCAGCAGTGAAGTCAGGAGATAAGGAGCGAAAACCGCCATGAATACCTATATCGGTGTCATTGTATCTACCAAAGTAAATAGGTGCGGTACTCCCCAACTGTATATTAAAGGCATCAGCTATACGCAAATGGTTAGAGTGTGTCCAAAGACCAGTTATAGTCTCGCTCTCAGCGAGAGCAGCAAGATCAGCCCCGTGGTAAGTGTCAACAGTATCAGCATCTAAGCCATTGTTATGTCCAGTGTACAATGCCGTGTTGGGAAACTTAGCACTACCGTCTAACGCTAACAAATAGCCAGCCGTAGGAGTAGCGGAAGCGTGAAAGTTATCAACTGTATCTGCATTACCAACTGCCCCACCTGTTATGTTTGTGGCATACAAGTTGTCAACATAGATATTTTGCCAGCGTACTGTGTCCTCGCCCATATCATAAGTAGAATCTGCTGCGGGATGTAAGTCCCCAGCAATTCTACTATCCCTATCTTTGGTTACGAAGTAACTCCTTAGCTGGTCAATCTCAAACAGTTTCATTACATTATCCCCGTGCTACCATAACCTAATAAAGCCAAAGCCATGTCAAAGTATGGGCTTCTAGTACCAAAATTTATTGTTATGCTTCTGGAGTCAATACTGTAGGAGGTGTGCGTGACAATTGCTGATGTTTGTCCAGGTAAGTAATCCTGATAAAACATATCTGTGGTCTCCCCGGATAGCAACACTACATCTCCACCACGTATAGCGTAACCAGGTAAGCTATCATAATTTTTTGTGCATAATAAATCTGGCACAGTAATTGATAATGTTTGCTCAGGGTTCTTATACCTGTCTATTGCCATTGCTGCTACATCATTAGCAATAGCTAACACAGACTGTCCCAAATTTATTGTACCTTCTCTTACTCCATATGCTATCTGGCTTTTTTCATCCTCGTACCAGTTAGTGAAGTCTTGTCCACCAAGTGCTGAGTCATCGAATAAGACCTGTATCTTATTGAAAACGGTGCCAATATTTATTGCTGCATCTGCAAAGCTTCCGCTATTCTTAGCTCTTGTTAAGTCTAAGTAGTATGTGCTCTCAGCTAAATCAGGCTCTGTTATTAAATGTGGTATCCTATCTCGCAAGATTTGGAAATACATTTTCTTTGGCACCGTATCGTCAGACCCGTAGGTTAACACTTTATCTATAGCATCTACAATCTTTCCTTCCCCAGAAAAGTCAAGTGGGGTTACGTCTGTCGTTGTTGGTAAGATAAAAGCATAAACCTTATTCCATAAAGTCGATAGGTCTATATGGTCTATAATAACTTCTGAAATACTAGTTGGAGTAGTTGCTGGGTAAATCAAGCCAGAGGTCAAATCCCCCGCATGAGAATAATACCCAAGCGAGTTGACAACTAGCCCCTTCTGCTGAGAAGCTACATTCTCAATTCGCCCCTCATATATAATATCACCAAGAGGGGAAAATAATTGTACATGTTTACCAGGAATTTTCCTAACAAGCGCCACCGTTTCCAAAGGTGTTAAATATAACGGAAAGCTACCTTCTGCATAACCACCCATAATATCTGTAGCATAGGAACCATTATACTGTGCACTTGCCCAAATGTCAGTACCCGGAATGCCTAGCTCATTAATAACCAGCCAAAAAGGTTTGTTAAACATCTACCGTCCTCTCTACACAAAGAAGGAATACAGGTTAGGTACCTTTAACTGCAAAGACATATATTGCCTACCTGTAAAACCAAGGTCACTCATCAAAAATAAAGCCAAACGTTGCTCAACTGCTCCTGGCTGTAGGTAAATCGGCGCAAAGTATGGGCTAACTACTGCTGCCTGCGTACTAGAGATATTCATATAAGTCATGTCTAGCCAAGCGTCATCGACAAAACTCTCCCCACCAATACCATACATATTAGGAATATCAAGAACTCTGTAACCGCCAGACTGGTTATAAAGGTATATAGCGTCTAAACCTATATCTGTAATTGCTGAGGTATCTGTATTGTGCATGTTCAAGGTTATAGTGTGCGCCATAGGACTATCCGCATCAAGCAACTTTTGTGGTATAGCGAATACCCCAAGGTCGTTGTGGAATGCTCCTTGAGCAGCTAGCACAGGCTCTCCTTTGGTAATTAGTAAACCGTAGTTGTCAGAAATATCCGCACTTATTATCATCTTGCTACCAGGAGAAACATACCACCTGACCATAACTCTATAGATACCTGGTTCTATATTTGCCGCAGGAATTGCATATTTTATAAAAGCATCATCATCTCCTGCCGCAATGTCGAACTCCCTGTATTGTCCGTTTGAAAAAGAAGAAGCTGTCGGCGTTGAAACGTTCAGTAAACCGCCAGAACTTAATGGGGTAGACTCTCCCTCGATAGCTATGCAATATTTGTCATTAAAGCCCGCACCAGAAACTTCTGAGTGCGCCACCCATATACGACTCATAGAGTCTACTTGCTCTGTAAAGAACAAAATACCAGGTATTGGTAAATCTCCTCCAATATCTCCAAAATGTACGCCATTATGATAAGAGGAACCTTCTAGTGTGTTATCTACTGCTATAGGAGTAGTTACATCTGTGCCATAATGGTTTGTCAATGGTACAGCGTAAAGCCCAGTATTTGACAAACTAAAAATTAAGCTTGTCTGCTTTGCAACAGATGGCAAACACTCAAGAGATAATGTGCACCCCCTTACGATAAAATAACTAGTATCGTCTAATACCGTCTTTTGGAGTATGCCAGCAACTCCATAAACATAATCTGGTACAGTCACTTCGCCGGACAAAACCCTAAAGTAGTTATCATTGGTGCTGCCTGGAAATTGTACTACTAGTTCGGCTTGCTTGCCAACAACCTTAGTAACTATTTTGGTTGTAGAGCGATTAACTAGATTACTAATGGAGGACAACAAACTAAAGATATTCCCTTCAGTAGTGCCTACCACACTAAACCTAAGAGTTACTCTTCGCTTTGTTAAACGCTGTTCTGATAGTATATCCCCAAGGTAACTAGCAACGTATTCCGTGGTTCTCTCTGCCGCTTCAATTTCTAAACCGTTATCGTCAAGAAACACAGCGGAACTACCGGAAGGAACTGTTTCCAAGAAATCTATAGTGGTGGTACCGTCTGTTAATTCTACTGAAAATGCCATTATTATCTCCTCGCTACACCAAATGCAGTACTCATGCCCAACTTCGCATTGAGCCTCCTTAGTACTTCGTCAGCAATCTTTTCTATATCCTTTTGGTTACCAACGCTACCTACCTCAATATTTATTTCTATGTTACTTGTACCTAAGTTACCATAAGGGTTAGGTGCAGTAGTAACGCCTTTAAATAGGGATGGCAGTTCATTAAGGGGTATAACTAATTCCGGCACCTCGCCAATCAAAGCATGTACTGGCGCTAAGGCTAACCCACCACTTGCTAGTGCCACCGAAGGAGTATTGCCTTTGTTCTTCGTCGGCTTATCAACCTTTGGCACAGTTATGTTTGGCATGCTTGGCGGATTGGAAGCCCACTGGGTTATAGCTTTCATTTTGTCAATCAGCGGCTGCAACTCTTCAACAGCGCTTTTCACTACCTTCTCTAATGTGCTAGCTATTTTTCCACCAGCGCTTTCCATGCCATCGCCAAGGGCTGTCATCCACTCGCTACCCCACGTTGAAAACTTATCCTTCAAGTTATACGCCCAATTTCCGTAAGCAGTATCTATAGCATCGTTGAAGGGTATAATAATGCTGTCAATTAGCATTGTGTAATACGTCTGCCAACTAGCTATCATATTCTCAAAAAAGGTTGTCATACCGCCAAGCATATTAACCAGCCAGGTTGCCATTAACGCTTGTGCTGTAGTACTAGCTCTATCTAAACCTTTAACAAAACCTTCAACCACCATTAAACCGTATTCAATAAATACGTCAGAAGGAGAACTGATGCCCAGTAGCTCTTTTGCTTTGTCAATAGCACCCTGCACAACAGAAGTAACGGCATCTACCAAAGCTTGCGCCTTGTTCTTTGCCCCTTCCTTCAAGCCCTCAATCCAGTCTTCAGCTATGGAAACAAACTTAGCGGTCTGCTCATTAAGCCAGGTTTTTACAGCCTCTATTTTTTCCTCAATCGTAGTTCTGATTTCGATTAATTTCTCATCGGCAGTCTCAAGCATTTCTGTAAACGTTTCTGCCCAAATTTCATCTATGTTGGGTAAGGTTTCTGTAAAGAAGGCTACTATTGCATCTACCTTTTCTGTTATAAATGTATGAAGCTCCTCGCCCCAACCAGTAACGGTTTCTATAACATCGGCGGACATCCAGCCAAATCCCTCAACTACGTCATCCCAGAACATTTGTATATACGAAACCGCCGTATCCCAACCATTTGAAATAGACTCCCTTATACCATCGAAAGTGCTAGTTATGGATTGCCAAGCCTCTGCCCAACCCTCTGACAACATTGTTTTTGTTTTGTTAAACCACTCTATCACACCAGGTATGGCTTCCACAATACGTGCTAAACCTTCTATGAAAAACCCAACGCCCCAAGATATAAGAGCAACCAAGGCAACAATTATGTTTCCAAGAAAGCCCCCAACAAAACCAGCTATCCACATAATAACATTGCCAAGCCCTTTAAGCACTCCCACAAGCGTAATTACCACCTTCTGCCCAGTTACCTTTTCCCAAGCCTCAGCAAACCTAGCAACAGCTTTGCGCAAGGGCTCAAATGAATCAGTAAGAGCTCCTACCAATTCTGGGTTGAATACCGTGTCCCAACCATTTTGAAAAGCCCCTATTAAGTCGTTCCACCAATCAATAACCCCAGAAACAAATTTTTCTGTGCCTTCTAATACTTTATTATAGCTTTCGTTTTCGGATGACAAACCACCAAAAGCCTTTTTTACCCTATCTATGGTGCCCATTACCCTATCATAGATTTCACGTATCTTAACGCCAGCTTTGTAAACTTCGTAGGCAGTAATTGCATCAGCAGAGGATAGCCCGTCAATATTTAGAGTTGTGCCTGCCCAACCAGCTTTGAAAGCATCCAGTATTTTTTCGCCATTAGCTATACGTGCCTCAAGCTCTATTACTGGCAAGCCAAGTTCCTCAAGCATAGTTTCAAGGTCAGGCACCTCGATGGGTACACCGCCTGTACCAATATCCCCAAGCCCGTCTAAAGCACCACCAACATCACCAATAGCCTTGGCTAGCTTTTCCATAGCGGCAAGCATGCTTGCTTGGATGTCATCCTGCTTCTGCATGGCGTCGATCATTGCCTTCATGGTATCAAGTTGTTCTTTTGCTGCCTCTTTCTGTTGCTGTAGCAACTCCTCTTCCTTGGCAATTGCTCTTAATTCGTTATTCCTATCCTTCATAGCTTGCCTAAAGAGTCGTACCCTGCTCTTGGCATCTCCACCAGAGCCTGCTATACTTTCTACAGCATTACCGTAGTCTATCTGTGCTTGCTTACGCCTACGTTCTAATTCTTCTAAACGTTCTGTTATCTGTAGATACTCTAGGTTAAGGCGAATTAACTTCTTTATTTCGTCGCCAGCATTACCCAAGTCCTTCACAACATTGTTAAGAAGCTTGCTGGAAATCTCGCCAGTCTTCCTGAAATCTGCTAACAGCTTAGCTAACGACTCTCGTGCCTTAGCTAGTAGTTTAAACTGTTGGGTTTCCCCGATCAGTTCTATTTTAGCAAAGTTCTTAAAGATGTTCTCCATCTGGCTGCTGATACTTTCTAAGATGCTAAAGTCCGCTTCCCGCATGCCTTTAAAGTACGTGTCTATAAGGGTCTTACCCCATCTGTTGATGTGCTTTAGTGGGCCTTCTTTTGGCGGAGAATGTCCTTCGAAGAAAGAGGCGATTAGTTGAGCAACATAATTTATCGCTTGTACTATGTAGCGTACAGCCCCGGCTATAAAACCACTAGCTATATTGGCAGCGAGGTTTTCTCCCCAAGCAAGTGCTCGTGCTCCTAGGTTAGAAAAGAACCCAGCAATGTTTACACCCATATTCTGTAGTATTTTTAGCACGCCAATAGCAAGCGCAGCAAAGGCACCAACAACTCCCCAAGTACCAAGCCCAACCATCTTTAAAGCGCTGCCAAGTTTGAAAAACATAGAGATCATGCCACCCAAACCAGCAAGCATTTTAACGCCTGCAAGGGCAATCATGGTAAAGCCAAAAGCAATCTGGCTTAGGAAGAACAATAATGGGCCACCCAGAACAATCAAGGCAGCAATACCAATAACCATCAATTGCTGTTTCTGGCTCATGTTAGAAAAAGCTTCACTTAAGCGCCTAATACCGGGGATTAATATTTCTATCGCTTTGTTAATGGCGGGCATAAAAGTCTTACCTATGGTAATAGCCACATCGTTAATATTGTTCTTCATCACTTTTAAGTGGGATTGCGTGGACTCTAACGCTTTGTTATATTCCTTTACAAGAGACTCAGCTTCCGACCATTCAATACGTGCGGAGGAGAGCACATCAACTAGCGCTTGTCCACTATTAGCCAAGCTTACAAAAGCACGACCACCACGTAGACCAACCAAATCGAAAGCTGCTGCAATTGCAACTGCACGGTTGTCTGATTCCGTCATCATTTGCAGTAAATCAAACATAACACCTACAGCATCTTCGTTAATCGCATTCAACACATCTTGTTGTGTCGCATATTTCGCTGTGCCCTCTGCTAGCTCCGCAACCTTGTCAGAGTTTTGTGTCATGTAAATAAACATATTGCTTAGCTGTGTACCTACAGACTCCGCTGACACTCCCATAGAGATCAAGGCAGCCGATAAAGCAGTGGCGTCAGCAGCGGTTATTCTAAGCGCAGAAGCAACAGGAGCTAAACGATATAAAGCAGATAAAATTTCGTCAGCACTTGCGGCTGTCTCATTTTCCAAAATGTTAATTACGTGTGCTAGGCGCACAGCAGGGTCAATGCTCTTATTCAAGTTCCAACCGAAAGCGGATGAAATCTTACCCATCTTTTCAACAACCGTATCCCCTGTGATATCCGTGGTTGTTGCTAAAATCTCCATCCATTCTACAAAGCCAGCGATACTCTCAGGCGCTGTGATACCTAGCTGTCCTGCTTGCTCTGCCATTTTGCCTAACTCTTCATGAGTAGAAGGAGCACGCTTTGCTATACGACGTAGTGCATCTTCAACAAATAGCAGTTCATCACCAGTTAGTCCAGTAGTTTTTGCTACTCTTATCATTTGATCTTCAAAGGTTAACGCAGCCTGTGAGCCAGTAGCAAAGAAAGCGCCAAGAGGCAACGCTACGAAGAATGTTATAGCTCTACCAATACTCATCAAACCCTGAGTAGTAAGGCGGATACCATCTACGAATCGCTGTATGCCACCATGCAGAGACTTAAAAATACCTCCCAGCATAGTGAAGGCTTGGAAGCTCTTTTGGCTCTTGGCGCTTTCTGTGTTAACCATAGATAGCTTTCCAACTAGCTTATCAAGGTTAGTATTTAATTTATTTACTGCACCTATGGCTTGGGTAGCGTCACCACCAAAGACCAATACAGCATTTAAAGTTTGTGAACCACCTGGCACGCTTGCGCTCCTAGTTAAGTAACAACCTTAGCATCCTTGTAAAGTGGGTCATTTCGTATATCCGTAGGCTCGAAAGTAACCACAACCTCACCAGGTTTTACTCCCTGAGCTAACAACCTCTCTCTTAAGGCTGTATGCCTGCTCCTGCCAGAACTTGCAGTTCTTGCAGTGCCTGCCCAAGGGGTCATGCTATCAAGAAGATTATGTATTTCCTGATTGTACTTCTTCAGTTGCGCACCGTCCTCTTTTCCAAATGCTGTGCGCCCTAGTGGTATTAATTGGGCAAGCATTCTATAGAACTCTTGCTTGTCCTCTATAGTGTATTTCCAAACATTCTGTACCCAGGCAATACCATATAACTCCACTTGGTCGAGTATTTGTTCATCCGTCCAACCATAACTTCTACGTATATCGTGTAGTAATCTACCTAAGTACTTATTTAGGTAGTGGTGGAGAAAAAACGGTTTACTAGTTTTTGTATGCCTGTTTGCTTATCCCAAAAAACAAGTACTGAGTCAACAAGAACTCCAAAGTCAAAATACTCTTCGGAGACCTTTTTGTTGCACCCTATAACAATCGAGAATAGTTCTAACAGGGAGTCGGCAGACAGATTTGATAGAATGTTAGTAAGGTAGTTTTCCGTACCAACCTCTGCTTCGTTCTCTGCCCTTTTTTCTGCAACGTCACTTAAAGCAGAAAAAGCATAAGCGCTAAGCCAAGCGGAAAATTTGGCTATTTGCTCTGCTTGGTCTCTGCCTGTCTTTACAAGATTGTACTCTACCCCATTAATTTCTACTGTACTTTTAGTTTCTTCGCTACTCATAACTCTCTCCAGATATAGATATATACCCAGACCTACTAAGCTAGGTCTGGGTTTTTAATTGGTTAGCCTAATTAGGGCGATACACGAGATAGTGACCCATTACCTTCAAAGTCAACACTAAGTGTAGAGAAGTCGTCGGTGGTTGTGCCATGGTCTACGCTAGTCAAAAGTGCCTGCCCTTCCCAATACTTCGTCAATACTGCACGAGTATCGTAGAAGCGCAATAAGATAATAGCGCCAGCTACCATAGTGTCAAAGATACTGTCATCAGCATCGTCGTAATACCCCGCTAACGAGCCACTCCAGGACATCCAAGTTCTAGCCTTCTGTACCCACGCTGCGGAGATTGAGCTAACAAAAGCTCTATGCTCAGCAACATCAACAGCAATGTTGATGGAAAACTCGTTACGTTCCGTGAACGGTGTCCAAGAAGGGGTTGTTATGTTGGTGGAATAATCCACACGTGCGTCAATTCCTACAATTGCAGCCATTAGTTGTTCCTCCTAAATTTGTTGCCTCCCTCTTATCACACTCTCGGAAGTTTTTTTTCTCTAAAAAGCGCATCTTTTCTTGTTCACTCTTACTCTACAAATGTATTTCCGTTTTGTTTGCTAAGAATTAGTCCAGAGTCCAGACTTCGATGGTAAAAGGAATCATATAGAAAGTCATGTCATTTATGTCCGCTCCATCTGGTTGCCCAATCTGTATGATATCGGCTTTAGGCACAATATTACCTAAACGTATATTGTTCACCATCATCCCTGACATTGCAGTAATTGCCTCTAGTACGTCCACCTCTATTTGATAGGGGTCTGTGTCGTACTTAATCATGTAAACTCCGTGCCAACTCCAGCGCCATTGTAGCCCTCTCTGGGATAAACCACCACCGCCACTTAACTGCATCGGTTGTCGGTTTTCTCGTGCCCCACCACCAAACATTAGTAAGCAACAACGATTACCCTGCTTTGCTATCATGTTCAGCACTGCTGTATCAAGGTCTATGGAACAGGTTTCTTCGTCCAAATCTAAAACAGTCTGGGCTATAAGAACATTGCGTATAGCATCAACAATTTGAAGCATTGTAGCCATGTAATTCTCACTCCTATCTAGGTCTAAAGCTCTTTAGCTGTATTCTGTTAAAAACAGAATCCTTATTCCATTTGCCAGTACGCAAGTACCCAACTAGCACTTGGTTTATGTACGGGAATTTAGTCACAAGAGCAGCGTACAACTGGTCAAGCATGCGCAATTTTTTAACAGCGTACTCAACGTAGTCAAACCTGCGCTGCCCGCCAGGGTGCATTGGTTTGTGTTGGGTTGACGTACCCTTCTTGGCTATACCAAAAGATATACGTTTTGCCAAACGAGTTAAAGCGTCTTCATGTGAGCGTTGTCTCCTGATATACTCTGTAGCAGAACCTTGTATAGAATCAGCAGAAGGAGGCGCATTCGCTTCGAAGC
>Ga0209536_100013349_pt1 | contig 11854 bp, 11 predicted proteins | sample DeeMarSeWOR28_12_FD_187461 | JGI IMG/M metagenome (GOLD analysis project Ga0209536, IMG submission 187461) | Marine sediment microbial communities from White Oak River estuary, North Carolina - WOR-2-8_12 (SPAdes) (version 2) | ecosystem: Environmental > Aquatic > Marine > Intertidal zone >...
TCTTGATGCCGACATACTCGCCGGCCTGATCGGAGAACGTGATCAGTTCCGGTCCGAGCGCCGACAATACTTGTTCAATGGATGCGCCGCTCGCCTCGGTCAACGCGTCCTTGGCCGCCGGCCCCCGGCGTAACAGTTCCGCGGCAGCCGCCTCATCTCCGGCGCGCCAGCTCTCGATCAGCTCGGCATCGCTCGGAGCCCCGGACGCCTCAGGGACCTGCATCGACACACCAGGATAGACGGGACGGCACGGGCAAATGTTAAGGCAACTTAGCCAGACGATCGATAGCCCGGGACAACGGGTGACCCATCACCCACCTAGCCTGATTCCCGCACCGAGCGTGAACATCCATCCGTTCCACTTGCTCGCGAACGCCGGATCGGAGCTGATCTCGCTCAGCCCGAAGTTGTAGCGCACGTCCGCATTCAGGACCACCAACAACAGAGCCAGGTCGAGACCAGCGCCCACCGCCCCCGACCAGGTCTGCCCCCTCGTGTCGAGCAGTTGAGAGCACTCCGGGTCACCCACAGTGACGCTGCCTTCGATTGAAGTGCAATCGAGCGCAAACGAGACGCTCGCGCCGGCGTACAGCCTGGGCTGAAGCAGACCGGTACTCAAGCGTGCTCCGACCAGCAGCGGAACCGAAAGAAAGACCTGCTCGAAAGCGTCGCTTTGCTCGGAGCTGGCCCTGCGCTGTTCATAGAGGCCCTCGGCACTCAGATACAGGATGCGTCCCACCCCGAGGCTGAAATAGCCACCCATCAAGAAATCCCCCTCACTGGAAAACAGCTCGGCCTCGGTAAGACTCGACCGGCTGTAACCGAACTTAGCCCCTACGGTGATGTTCTGAGCGTGCGTTGCTTCGGACCCGCCCACTGCTGCAGCCAACATGATTGCTGATACCACACTCGTTCTCACTGGTCCTCCTTGCCCGTTTGACCGGCGGCTGCGGCGCCGACCGCACACATGCCGGATTGGATTCCAGACCCAACGCCCATCCAATCTACACCTCCGCACCCTGCCAATCCGAGGAACCGGGCCACCGGGAAGCGTTGCCGGTAGCGGGCTCCGCGGCGCCGGGACACCAGGACACCGGCCCACCGCCCAGCGGTTTCCGGGACGCCCAACCACCGAGCTGCCGGCTATCGGGGCAGACTCTACTGACTGTCTTGCACAAATCCTAAAGATCTCTTAATATTCGAACGAACGTTCGAATCTCTATCCTTGGGGAAACATGGCTACTCACCAATACGACGAGCGTCTCGACAACCTGCTCCGCACCGCGGCAGCCGTGTTCGCCGAGCAGGGCTATCACGCCACGTCGATGCGGGATCTCGCAAAAGCGACCGGGATGAGCCTCGCGGGCATGTACTACTACGTGCGCTGCAAGGACGAACTGCTGTACCAGATCCAGGAGCGCTGCTTCATGGCGGTGCTCGAGGGAGCACGTTCGGCGTTGGACGCCGGCACCGACCCGGCAGATCGGATCGATCGACTGATCCGCCATCACGTGACGTTCTTCACCGACAACATGAGCGAAATGAAGGTGCTGTCACATGAGGCCGACAGCCTGACGAAGGAACGCCAGGAATCCATCAACCAGTTGAAGAAGGAATACGTCGCCCTGTTGGCTGACTTGATCGGGGATGCGCAGGGCGACGCCGCCAGGGCCGACAACCACGTAGCCGCGTACGCACTGTTCGGGATGATGAACTGGATCTACACCTGGTACGATCCGGCGGGCAGGATCAAACCCGCCCAACTCGCCGAGCAATTCTCTGAAATGTTCCTGCATGGAATCACGTCATCGACGACTTCAGCGATACCACACGGAGGATGATTGCACATGGGGACCACAGCCACAGCCAGCCCGGACACCACGCAGAGCAGCAAGACGCTCGTCGAATACCATGTCGAGGGTGGACTCGCCGTCATCGAGCTCAACGATCCACCAGCCAACACCTACACGTACGAGATGATGCTGCAGTTGGACGCAGCCATCCTCGCCGCGCGTATGGACGACGATGCTCAGGTCATCATTCTGCGCGGCAAAGGCGATAAGTTCTTCTCGGCCGGCGCCAACATTCAGATGCTCAACGAAGTCACGCCACGGTTCAAGTACTTCTTTTGCCTGCACGCCAACGAGACTCTGAATCGCCTCGAGCACACTCCCAAACTGGTCATCGCGGCATTGAACGGACACACCGTGGGCGGCGGACTCGAGATTGCTATGGCGTGTGACATCAGGCTGGCACGGAAAGACTCCGGCAAGATCGGCCTGCCCGAAGTGAACCTGGGCGTGTTGCCCGGCACGGGTGGCACCCAACGGCTGTCACGCATCGTGGGCAAGTCACGATCGATCGAGATGATGGTGAAGGGCGAGGTCTTCTCGTTCGAGAAAGCGCAAGAACTCGGCCTGGTCAACCAAGTGTTCGAGAAGGACGGCTTCTGGGATCAGGTCGTGATGTACGCCAAACAGTTCTGCACGCCGAACAAGGCCGCCAAAGCGGTCGGTAACATCAAGCGCGCCGTTTGTTCCGGGCTCGAGGTCCCGTTCGAGAGCGGACTCGCCATCGAGCGCGAATTACAGCAGCTGCTTTTCCAGAGCGCGGACGCCAAGGAGGGCCTGGCCGCTTACGTAGACAAGCGGATGGCCGAGTTCAAGGGCGAATGAGTTGAACACGCAGCTGTTCATCAACAACGAGCGGCGCGACGCCGCTTCGGGCAAGACGCTCGACGTCGTAAATCCTGCTACCGAGGAGACGCTGGCGCAGGTTCAATTCGCCGGTGAGGCAGACGTCACGGCTGCCGTGGCGGCCGCCCGCACTTGTTTCGAGAGCGACGAGTGGCGCGGCCTCACCGCGCGCGAGCGCGGGGACGTGTTGTACAGGGCGGGTCAGCTGCTCGTCGAACGCCGCCATGACATCGCCAAGCTCGAGACGCTGCAGAACGGCAAGCCGCTGTTCGAGTCGAAGATCGACGTCGCCATGACCGCCGAAACCCTGAAGTACTATGGCGGCTGGGCCGACAAGATCGCGGGTGACGTGCTGCCGGTGAGCAACGGTGACCTGGTATACACCACGCGCGAGCCGCTCGGTGTGGTCGGGGCCATAGTTCCCTGGAACTTCCCTCTCAACCTGGCAAGCTGGAAGGTGGCGCCGGCTCTCGCGGCGGGATGTACCGTGGTGCTAAAGCCGGCACCGGAGACACCGCTCACCGCATTGGCGCTGGCCGAGTTGCTACAGGAGGCCGGCTTGCCGGCCGGTGCGCTCAACGTCGTGGCGGGTGATGGTCCTCTCACCGGTGCGGCTCTGGTGCAGCATCCGGGCGTCGACAAGATCGCCTTCACCGGTTCGACCGCGGTGGGCAAGCAGGTGATGCGCAGTGCCGCCGACCGCGTGAAGCGCGTGACGCTCGAGCTGGGCGGCAAGAGCCCCAACCTCATCTTTGCCGATGCAGACCTCAAGGCGGCCGTTCGTGGAGCGGTGAACGGCATCTTCTACGGCAAGGGCGAGGTGTGCGCCGCAGGCTCGCGGCTGCTGGTGGAGCGCGCGGTGCACGATGAGGTGGTGGAGCAACTCGCAGCTCGTGCCGCGAAGATGGTTCCGGGCGATCCATTCCTGAAAGAGACCCGTCTGGGTGCGCTAGCCTCAAAGCGACAATACGACAAGGTGCTGTCGTACATAGCAGCAGGTAGGAGCGAGGCCGAGCTGGTGGCGGGCGGCAACCCCGCTCGAGTCGACGGCAAAGGTTACTTCGTCGAGGCCACCGTGTTCGACAACGCAAAACCCGGTATGAAGATCGTCGAGGAAGAGATTTTCGGACCTGTGCTATCGGTGCTCAGCTTCGACGACGTCGAACAGGCCATCGCCCTGGCCAACCAGACGCGCTACGGTCTGGCAGCCGGGATCTGGACCAGTGACATCGGCAAGGCGTTCAGAGTCGCTCGAGCGATCCGAGCCGGAACGGTATGGATAAACACCTATAACCTGTACGACTCGGCGGCTCCGTTCGGCGGATTCAAGGCCAGTGGTTTCGGGCGGGACCTGGGTAGCGAGGCGCTCAACGGGTACACCGAGGTGAAGACGACTTGGGTCGGGCTCCGCTGAGACGGGCGGCGCCGGTCAGCCGGAAGCGAGGACTCACCGGCACGGTGCCTGGCGCTGTTGCAGGGAGGGCACCATGAGAGACGCATACATCTGTTCCGCGGTTCGCACACCGGTAGGGCGGCACGGGGGCGCTCTGGCGACCGTGCGGCCGGACGACCTGGCAGCGCTGGTGTTGAAGGCGGCCGTGGAGCGAGTCGGATTCGATCCGGCGCGGCTCGACGACGTGATCATGGGCTGCGCCAACCAGGCGGGTGAAGACAACCGCAACGTGGCACGCATGGCGGCGCTGCTCGCGGGTTTCCCGGTAGCGGTGCCGGGCCAGACGGTGAACCGCTTGTGCGGCTCGGGATTGCAGGCGGTTGCCAGCGCAGCTCACGCGATCAAGGCGGAAGAGGGTGACGCGTTCCTGGCCGGCGGCATCGAGAGCATGACACGCGCCCCCTACATCATGCAAAAACGGGAAGCCGGCTGGCATCGCCTACCGCCCGAGATGGCCGACTCGACCCTGGGGTGGCGCTTCGTGAACCCCAACATGCCGACCGAATGGACGATCTCATTGGGTGCCACCGCCGAGCTGGTGGCCAAGCAGTACGGCATCACCCGAGAGGAACAAGACGAGTTTGCCTACCGCAGCCAGCAACGCGCTCAGGCGGCGTTGGAACAGGGCATCTTCGACGCTGAACTGGTTCCCGTTCCCATGACCCAGAAGGGCGGGACTGTCGAGCAGGTCGCTCGTGACGAGCATCCGCGTGCGGGGGTAACGGTCGAGAAGCTGGCCCAGCTCAAGCCGGCATTCGTGCGCCAAGGCGGAACGGTGACCGCTGGTTCGTCCAGCGGCATCAACGACGGAGCGGCAGCCTTGCTGGTGTTGGGCGGAACCTCCCGCGGATTGGGTGGGGCCGAGCCCATGGCGCGCATCGTGGGCAGCGCCGTGGCCGGAGTCGATCCGTCTACCATGGGCATCGGACCGGTTCCGGCGACGCGCAAGGTGCTCCAGCGCACTGGGCTGAGCATGAACGACATAGAGCTGGTCGAGCTCAACGAGGCGTTCGCCGCCCAGGCGATCGCCTGCATCCGCGAGCTCAAGCTCGAGCCCGAGCGAGTCAACATCCACGGTGGCGCGATCGCACTGGGACATCCGCTCGGCTGCACCGGCGCCAAGATCCTCACCACCCTAGTGCATTCGCTGGAGCGCACCGGGAGCCGCTACGGTCTGGCCACGATGTGTATCGGGGTCGGGCAAGGAATAGCCATGATAGTCGAGCGGCTATGAGCGGATTCGAGAACGTTCTCGCCTCCTGCGCGGAGGGCGTCGGCCGGATCACACTGAACCGGCCCGACAAGCTCAACGCATTCGCCGGGACCATGCGGGAAGAAATCGCCCAAGCTGTAGGGGACATGGCCGCGGACGACTCGGTCCGAACCATCGTGATCACAGGTGCCGGACGTGCATTCTGCGCGGGCGCGGACGTGAGCTACATGAAGACACTGACCGACTCCGGCGACGTCGACTCGTTCCGCCTGCTGGTGGAGGCCGGCCGCAACGTCGTCACGACGATTCGCGCGACGCCCAAACCGGTCATTGCCAGCATCAACGGTCCTGCAGCGGGTGGCGGGGCGAACCTGGCGTTGGCGTGCGACTTCAGAATCGCGTCCGACCGGGCGGCAATAGGGCAGACGTTCACGCGTGTCGGCCTGATGCCCGACTGGGGCGGCACCTATCTACTGCCCAAACTGGTCGGCTCGTCCAAGGCGCTGCAACTGGTGTTATCGGGCGAGATGGTCGCGGCCGACGAGGCTCTGCGCCTGGGATTGTTCGACCGCGTCGTGCAGCACGAGCAACTAGCTGGCGAGACCGATGACTACGCACGCTCTCTCGTCGACAAACCGCCGCTCGCGATGGCCCTCGCGAAGAGCACGATATACTCGAGCGAGGCTGGAACCATGGAACGCGTACTGCAGCTCGAGTTGGAGCACCAGCTGCGCTGCTTTCAAAGTGAAGATGCCAAAGAGGGCCTGCGGGCCTTCCTCGAGAAACGAAACCCTACCTTCCAAGGCCACTGAGGAGATTCTATGCGCAAGGTCCACAACTGGGACGATTGGGTCGACTACTTCAGTTTCTGGCAAGACTCGATCGGTTTGGATCGCTCCGAGCTGCGCGGTTTCAAATTCGACATCAAGTTCGGCGCTCCGGAAGTCGAGTCGATCGAGTTCGGACACTACAGAGGTCAGCGGAAGTGGCCCACGTTGATGCACATACCCGACCAACGCATCCGCGACGCCCTGATGAACCTCATCGTGTACCAGGGCGACACGGAGTTTGCCTCAGTGGAACAGCAGCGCGGGCTGCTGCTCAAGCCACCCAGCGAATACGACATGCAGGCGATCCTGCGCGTCATGTGCGAAGAGATGCGGCACGGATGGCAGATGTCCTACTTGCTGTGCGAGTACTTCGGGGAGGAGGGCCGGCGCGAAGCTCAGAAGCTGCTGGAACGCACTGCCGACGAGGGACAGCGGCTGCTCGGCAGCTTCAACGAGATAGTGGCCAACTGGCTCGACTTCTTCACCTACACCCAGTTCATCGACCGCGATGGGAAGTTCCAACTGAAGATGCTGTCGACTTCGGCCTTCGAGCCCTTGGCACGCTCAATGGGGCCGATGCTGAAGGAAGAGTCGTTCCACCTCGGTACGGGCAACAATGGTCTACTGCGCATCATAAAGGCGGGACGAATTTCACCCGAGGTCATGCAGCGGTTCTTCAACAAATGGGTGCCCACCGCCTTCGATTTGTTCGGAACGGACAATTCCTCGTCGGCACAGTGGGCCTACGTGTGGGGCCTCAAGGGACGGTTCGACGAACGGGAGAATCCCGCGGGGGTCGATCAGAGAGAGCTGAATCATTTGTCGCGATCGCTCTACCGCGAGGAATGCGTGCGGTTGGTCGACCGGCTCAACCGGCATATTCCCGATCGCGACCGATGGCTGAAGATCCCGGACATCAAGTTCAACCGCAAGATCGGTAAATGGGCACATCAGCATTTCGACGTCGACGGCAACGAGGTGTCTGCCGACACGTACGAGGAGTATCTCACCTCGGTGACACCCAACGCGGCCGACTACCGGCTGATTGACGACGTAACCAAGGATTCGGATTGGATCGAATCGAGGCAGGCAAGCCAGAATTGACACGAGTCATCGCCCATAGAGGTGCGTCGGCGTACGAACCCGAGAACTCGCTAGCGGCGTTCCGCGCCGCAGCGGCGTTGGGCGCAGATGGTGTCGAGCTCGACGTGCAAACCACGTTGGATGGGATAGTGATAGTCCACCATGACGCAGTCGCGGATAACCACCGCATTGCGGAGGTCCGTCTCGGAGAGCTCAGGGACCACAAGCTCCCGAATGGTGAGGCAATTCCACCACTGGCAGATGCATTGTCGACGCTCGGCACCAAGCTGCTCGTGTTCGTCGAAGTCAAGACGCTGCCGCCGCAGCATGACGACCGGTTGCTGCAAGTCCTCCAGATAGGACCGGCGCCGGAGAACTACCACGTACACTCGTTCGACCATCGGATAATCAGGCGCCTGAAGCAACGACAGCCCTCACTCCCCTGCGGCGTCCTATCGACGTCCTATCCCGTCAATCCATTGAGCCAGCTCGAGGATGCGGGCGCGACCGAACTGTGGCAGGTTGAAAGCATGATCGACCGCGAGCTGATCGAGGCCGCTCACGACAAAGGCTATCCGGTGTATGCCTGGACCGTCGACGAGCCGACCCGAATGCGGCAGCTCATCGATTTGGGTGTGGACGCGATCTGCACCAACCGGCCCGACGTCGCCCGTGAGGTCGTGGGATGAATACCGTTGCGGTGATCGGGACCGGCACGATGGGGCACGGGATTGCTCAGGTCGTGGCGCTTGCCGGATGCCAGACGCGGGTCACCGACAGCGACAAAGACACGCTCGAGCACGTGCTGCAGCGGATCGAACGGAATCTGGACGGTGGCGTGAACCGGGGAAAGATCTCGCAGGAAGAGGCGGCAGCCGCGCTGGCACGGATCCAGACCGTCGACACACTCGATGCCGCGGGCCGAGATGCGGACGCCGTGATCGAGGCAGTCGTCGAAGATCTCACAGTGAAACAGAACCTCTTCAGAGAGTTGGACTCGATAGTCGGACCCGACGCGATATTGGCCAGCAACACGTCGTCGTTGTCGATCAGCGACATCGCCATGGCCACGACCCGTCCGGAACGGGTGTTGGGTATGCATTTCTTCAATCCGGTGCACATCATGAAGTTGCTGGAGATAGTAGTGCACGACCGCAATGCGGAGCCGGTCATCACACGCGCGAGAGAACTGGGAGAAGCGCTGGGCAAGCAGCCCATTCTCGTGCGCGACACGCCGGGCTTCGCATCATCGCGGCTCGGCGTGGTGCTGGGACTCGAGGCGATGCGGATGCTGGAACAGGAGGTCGCATCGGCAGAGGACATCGACAAGGCTATGGAGTTGGGCTACGGCCACCCAATGGGACCGCTGCGTGTTACGGATCTGGTGGGGTTGGATGTGAGGTTGGCCATCGCGGAATACCTCCACGCCAAGCTGGGCGGAGCGCACTATCGTCCCCCGGAGATCCTGCGGCGCAAGGTCGCGGCCGGCGAGCTGGGACGAAAGTCCGGACGAGGGTTCCACGACTGGAGTGAAGACGGTTGATGGCGAGGGACACGACCGGGCCCGAGGAGCTCAACGTACTCGCCGATATCGAGGGAAGCGTCGCCACAGTCACGATCAACCGCCCCGACAAACGCAACGCGCTGAACGGCGCGACCCGAACGCAGTTCATGGAGGCGGTGGACCGGCTGCAAGCCAATGAGGCAGTGCGGGTAGTAGTGGTCACCGGAGCAGGTGAAACCGCGTTCGTCGCCGGAGCAGACGTCGCCGAGTTTGCAGACCGGACACCCATGGAACAGCTGAGCGTGATGAAACGCCGCACCGTCTACCAGGCGGTCGAGGCATTTCCCAAACCGGTGATAGCCGCCATCAATGGGTATTGTCTCGGAACCGGCTGCGAGCTGGCAATGGCCTGCGACATCCGCATCGCCGCAGACAGCGCCAAGCTGGGCCAGCCCGAGGTGAAACTCGGGATCATGCCGGGCGGCGGAGGAACGCAACGACTGCCGCGGCTGGTTGGCATGGGTCGAGCCTTGAAGTTGCTGTTGACTGGTGACATCATATCAGCGCAAGAGGCGCTGGCGATCGGATTGGTGGACGAGGTAGTTGCGGCAAGCGAGCTGACGCGGCGGGTGAGGGAGCTGGCCGAGCGGATCGCGCAACGAAGTCCGGTAGCGGTGAGACTGATCAAACAGGCTGTGCGGGCCAGTGCGCGGATGCCGTTGGGAGAAGGATTGCGTCTGGAAACGTCACTGTTCGGACTCGCCTTCGCGTCACAAGACAAAGCGGAAGGCATTGCAGCATTCCTGGAGAAGCGGACTCCGGACTTCAAAGGTAGATGACGGATAGCGAACCCGGCATCACTGATCTTCATGTACATATCCAGCCATGGCGTGAACTGAAGCCGGCGGTGGCCGACGTCATGCGGCGCGGCAAGGAACACGACTGGGACCGTTTGACGGCTCTCATGGACGATCCCAACGCGATGCTCGAGTTGTTGGACGAGCGCGGGATCTGGCGGATCGGGCTGATCAACTACCCCAGTCCGGACCTCATGGGTTTCACCGACGCCACCAACGCATTCGCCGCCGAGTACGCCCGGTCCGCGCCCGACCGGCTGATTCCCTTTGGAGGCGTGCATCCCAGATTCACGCAAGATCCCGAAGGACAGGTCGAGGAGTTGCTCCAGTCCGGCATCCGTTGCCTCAAGCTCCATCCGCCGCACCAGCTGTTTCCCGCCAACGCCTACACGATGGGACTCGACACACTGGGCCGCGTGTACGGGCGCGCCGAGGCGCGTGGTCTTCCAGTCATGATCCACACCGGGACGTCCATCTTTCCGGGCGCCCGCTGCAAGTTCGGCCGACCCATGGAACTGGACGATGTGGCCATCGATTTCCCGGACCTCACGATCATCATGGCACACGGCGGCAGACCGCTGTGGATGGATGAAGCGTTTTTCGTGCTGCGCCGCCACAAGAACGTCTATCTCGAGCTGTCGGGGATTCCGCCCAAGAAGTTGCTGGAATACTTCCCGCGACTCGCGGAGATCGGGGATCGGGTCGTTTGGGGCACCGATTGGCCCAGTCCCGGCGTGCGGGATCTGCGTGACAACCTGGATCAGTTCCTCGCGCTCCCGATTGAGGACCATCTCAAGCAGCTGATCACCAGAACGACACCGTTCGCGTTGTTCCCCAACCCGTGATGCTACATCTACCGCGGATCGCGGGGCCCGCCTTGTTCGCAGCCACTCTGATGCTGGACCCGCAGTTCGGCATGAGCGAGCCGGCCTGGCTGGTGGCGGGACTGGCCGGTTGGATGGCGGTGTGGTGGCTGAGCGCTATCGTACCGCTCGAGGCAACCGCACTGCTACCGCTCGTAGTGCTTCCACTCGTAGGCACTGGCAGCCTGCGGAGTGTGGCGGCTTCGTACGCCGACCCCGTGATCTTTCTGTTCCTAGGTGGCTTCCTGTTGGCGGCAACACTCGAGCGCTGGGAACTGCACCGCCGGTTCGCGCTGGCCACCATTCGCCGAGTGGGAGTCTCGGCGCCAAGGGTGTTGCTGGCGTTCATGCTCGCGTCCGCGTTCGCCAGCATGTGGATATCGAACACCGCGACGGCGGTGATGATGCTTCCGATCGCGTTGGCGCTGGTGACAGGGAGCGGGGAGCGGGGAGTGGAGAGCGGAGAGCGGGGAGCGGGGAGCAGACCGCCTGCGACCGCCGGCCCCGACGGGATCAACCTCGAAGCACAGCGAGCGTTCGAGCTGGCTGGTAGATCGACGGCGGCGGGCGACGAGGGATCCGGGGCGAGGGGACACCGGGAAACAAACCAACCGGGCAACCGCTCATTCGCTACCGCTCTGATGCTGGGCATCGCCTACGCCTGCTCCATCGGCGGGGTCGCCACTTTGATCGGCACGCCGCCCAACGCAATCCTTGCCGGCGCGGCGAGTGAGCTGCTGGGAATCGAGATAACGTTCGCCGGCTGGATGGTGATCGGCCTTGCCATTGCGGTGCCGATGCTGGCCGCATGCTGGCTCTGGTTGGTGGTCCTGTTCCGTGTCGCGGGCGCGGTACCGGGCCTGCGGCTGGCGCTCGAGCACCACGAAGGCAAGTTCAGCAGGCTGGGCGGCGGCGAGCGCTTCGTCCTGGTCGTCTTCGGGCTCACGGCGTTGGGCTGGATCGCCCGAGCTCCCAAGACGATAGGCGAGTTGCGCATCCCCGGACTCACCGATCTGCTGCCCGGGCTCTCCGATCCGATGATTGCCATTGCTGCAGCACTGGTGATGTTCGTCATCCCGTTGCCCGGGGCCCGCTACCCCACGGCCCTGGATTGGGCATCGGCGCGGAAGGTCCCCTGGGGAATCCTGTTGCTGTTCGGCGGGGGCATCGCACTCGCCGGGGCATTTCAGGCGAGCGGGTTGAGTGATTGGGTAGGAGGCAGGCTGGCAGGGCTGCGCGGCGTTCCGTTGCCGCTGGTCGTGCTGGCTACGGGGGCGATCTTCGTGTTCCTGACCGAGCTCACCAGCAACACCGCGACCGCTGCCCTGGGAATGCCGCTCATGGCTGGTGTGGCG
>Ga0209536_100013350_pt1 | contig 11853 bp, 11 predicted proteins | sample DeeMarSeWOR28_12_FD_187461 | JGI IMG/M metagenome (GOLD analysis project Ga0209536, IMG submission 187461) | Marine sediment microbial communities from White Oak River estuary, North Carolina - WOR-2-8_12 (SPAdes) (version 2) | ecosystem: Environmental > Aquatic > Marine > Intertidal zone >...
GACTATTGGGGGATGCAACGCTATCCAATGTCTGGTTTGTGTACTCCCTCACGTTGGGGGAGAGTTACTGGACACCGCCACGGATAGATGATTGGATGGGGTTCCATTGGTTACTGCCCTTGGTGCGGTGCCGAGCGTACGGTAGAAGCACAAATCCCTAGACGAGGGCAGTGGGAGTGGTACCCCTGTAAAACCCCAAGGTGCAAGGGTGCGATGATACTGATTATCAGTGATGATAATGGGTTTGTCATCCACCCCAAGCACCAGCGGGGAAAATACTTACTCACAAGGAGATATGACGATGGCAATGAACGAGATGGCAATTCTGGATAAGACGGGGGATACGAAAATCATTTGGGACCCTGATAATGAGGCAGAGGTCGAGAACGCAGAGCGCACCTTCAAGGACCTCAAGAAGGATGGCTTTGTAGCCTACTCTGTCAAGCGGAACGGGAAGAAGGATGGTATCATCCATGACTTTGACCCTGATGCAGGGAAGATTATCATGGCACCTAGAATGGTAGGTGGATAGTGGCACATCCATACGGTCCTTATCAGGGTACTGCGGCTAGCAGTAACACTGCTTGGGACTCTTGGAATTCATCAACAGCCTCCAGCACCACCAACGGAAACACTTGGAGTACCTGGGTTACCGAAGACATCACCTTCAGAAGTGACGAAGCCTCAGAAGCACCACAAGGCACATGGCATACATGGGTAGCCCACTACGAGACTTCATCTTCATCCACTGATGGTAATGCCTGGACCCATTGGGTAAGGGTTGATGGTGGTGACTATCAGCCAGCACAGAGGGAAAATGCGTACACCCTAAAGCTGGGTAACGCGAAAGACATTCCTGTCATGATAGGTGCACGTCATGAGCAACTTGCTCTAGCCCTGATGGGTCACCTTCCTGAGAAAGTGGTAGGCAATATGCACCACTACAATCGGGAAGAGGTTACCGAAGACCTGAAAGCTTTCCGAGACGTGTGGAATGAACGTCAGCGAATACGGCGTGAGAAGAAAGCAGCAGAAGCTAAGGCAAGAGCTGAGGAACTGCTGGTTTCACTGCTGGACGAAGAGCAGGAGGAAGAGTGGAAACTCTCCCGTACTGTGACCGTCAAAGTATCTGACGTGAAGAGTGTCCGCATCAAAGAAGGTTGGGCTGGCAACTGCGAAGAGCTTGATGAGAATGGTCATGTTATAGCAAGGCACTGTATCCATCCAAGCACGTCGGTACCGAATGCCGATAACATGATTTCTCAGTTGCTCATGCTGGAGACAGACCCCGATGAATTCTTTAGAATCTCGAACAGGTCAGTGGTGCGGTAATGTTCAATAGCACCGTGGAAGAATCCGACTTCACAAGCACAGTAGAGACAGCGGGAGTATATCTTCCTACCCATACTCACCCTTACCCCGCTACAATGCCCTTCGAATTGACGCCAGTCAATAGACCAAAGGCACATGTAGCGTCAGTGATAAGGTGTGAATACTGTTGGGTGAAGCAGGAAAATGGTCTCCGTGGCGATTGTTGCCAATGTGGAGCGCCCTTGCCCTAATCATGTGTTTGTGGTTATAATTTCGTTGGTAGGCTATCTCCCCTAGCTTACTCCCCACCCATTTCCCAAAGGACACCCGTCCTCCTTCGGGTGTCCGAGACAGAAAAGCCCCTCCGTAACTGGAGGGGCTATTTTCTTGCGAGATGCCTACTGCTGGAACGGGTCTAACCTAGACCGAACCTTTCGATATTGAGAGATAACTTATCCAATACTTTGTCAAGGATAATGTTATATATCGCGGTTGCGGCACCCAGGTAGCTTGCAATAAGAGCAGACCACGCACCCAGGTAGGAGAGTGGGTCTGTGTAGACAGGCAGTTGCGGCAGGTTGAATAAGACAGCCAGGAGCAAGGCAACACCAGCTACGATGACGGTCATCCATCCCTTCTCAATTTCGACACCGAACTTAGCGGCAACGAGACGCAGGGCAGTACCGAGTAAAGAAGCGACAAGACCAACGATAAAAATCTGTTCAGGGGATAGTTCCATTACTTACCTCCGTATGATAGGTTGAAGGACCAACAGAATGTTCAATAAGGACCTCCTTATTTCTTCCACTTGCGGGAATTAGAAGCAAAGTTCGCCATCTTCCGCACCGCGGCAGAATACCTACTAGGATTCCGCTTGACCATAGCGGCGGCGGCGGCGACAGTCATGCCTCGGGCTTTAGCCCATGCCGTAAACTTACCACGGTTCTTAGGCTTGATTCGGATAGGCTTGCGCTTTCTCGTAGTGGTCTTTCGCTTACGAGTAGTGCGCTTGCGAGTGGTCTTCTTTCGTGTGACCATAGCAGAATTCCTCCTGTGATTATACCCTAAATTTCTTGGACGTAATCACCGTGTATCCAGCCTTCTGCAAGTTTCAGCCAGTCGCCTTGCTGTTCAATGACCGTGACATCACTACCAGCTTTGAGAGTGCCGATGTCTGTGCCACTAGGCACGTCCCTGACATTCAGATTGTTGGTAAGGGTTACGTGTTTCGGAAAATCAGGGGGAGGTGGAGGCGGTGGCTGTGTTCCTTCCCCCCAGGTGTTGGCAATCCAATCGTGCATCTGAGCCTCATTACCAATCTCCCATCTATCCCAATCAACAGCACCAGAACCAACCTCTCCGCTGTGGCTTCTCTTACGGTCGCTGGTTTGATGAAGGATAACCTGACTCTCCTTCATCCTTGGGTCTCTGGTGGGTGGTCCAGGGTGCTCAATGTACCCGTTCAGGCCGTATTGCGCCAACCACCAGTAGTGAGCATTTATCATTTCAGGTGTCCATTTATAGAGCCAGTCCCTCACTAGAAGATAGCGAGTGTAGATGATGGGTCTTACACCATCACGTTCAAGGACCTTCTCTGACATTCTCCATGTTTGTTCTCCGATGTGCCCCCATGACATACCACCTGATAGTTCGAGGTCGATGACACGAGGAATGAGGTCAAGCTCAGGGTGAATGCGGTACCAATTGTCCGCTTGCCTGATGACATCGGATTGAGGATAGAGCACATGGTAGGACGTGCGGTACATGTCATACCCTTCCCACTGCGCCCAATAAGTAGCGAAGAAGGGGTCAGTGTATCCATAAGAAATGCCAGCACGGAAGGCGGCACCACATACACCATTGATGACTGCCTGAGCCGGACTGATAGGATACTGATACCGAGCATAGTCACGCCACAATGGACGGGCTAAGCCTACGGGGTCTTCTAAAGGTGCTAGTAAAGCCGCTAGCGGTCGGTCGTAAATACGAGTGTTAGGCATTGAACCTCCTAAGTCCCTGGTAAATAGATGCACCAACGAGTACGTCCATCTCCATCAAAATGTCCATGGTAGTCAAAGAGATAATATGACACTGCTGATGAGGTAAAGTATACTTCGAAACTCAGTCTATCTCCTTCATTCAAATAGTCAAAGGCAGTTAGATTGATTGAAGTTTCTCCATACCAGCCAATATCCCACTGACCAGTGCCTTCACCCAATACAGTAGTGTCATTTTTCAGAATACGAATACGATAGTAACAGCTACTCTCCATGGGGGCTGGATAAGTAGGGCTTCCAGGCTCTTCATCTTGACTGTTGAATGGCTCTAGCCAGTTGAAACCTATCAGATACTTGCCATCCCGTGGAATGTACATATAACCATCTTCAAACTTCGCTTGGTTTCTACATATATCAGCCGAGTCAAAATATTCTTGATAATAAGACTCATACTCATAATCATAACTCCCACCCTCCAGTTGATGTGGCACTCCTTGATTTAGTGGCGGGTAGTTGCCACCCCAAAAACCACCATAATAGGTATCTTGGAATGTGCTGATGTCCTCACTGTCGTAGGTGTTCTCTGGAGCACTTGTACCAAGCTCAAGCTCTTCAGGCTCATCCTCAAGAAACAGTGGTCGAACTATAGGGTTGATGCCAGCAGACCAGTCTACGATTACAGTGTCATTCTTCTGTACTTCGCCACCAACGGTAGATAAATTAGACATACGGCGTCCAGTACCACCAAGACGTACAGTAGCAAGTCCAAGGTTGACCTCTTCAACCTTAGCATACATAGTGGTGCCCGATTCAAGGGCTTTGCGAACTGTGCGCCTGATGCTCATTATCCCTCGTCAAGCTTACTGTATGTTGCAGGTCTGCTATCAGTAAGAGAACGGGAGTCAAACAATTCCTGGTTTGTGAACTCAACAAACGCGGGTGTTCCCGCTACTGTCTCTACAAATTTGTAGTGGACACCAGCATAGATAACCCATCCAGGTTGTTCATCTACCCACTTGGCATAAATCTCATCAAAGAGAGCGTCTCCGTTTTCAATCATAATATCTCCTATGGTACATGCAAATCCAGATTATCAATATATACCTTGTGGTCACCGCTCTGGTTGAAGAAGCCTAGTTGCAAGCCTCCCAAATCAGTGAAACCACCCGTATCCGTGACTTCAATATCCCATGTTCCAGGCTCGCTCTCGGATGCAAGCCATGTCTTAGCCTTGATACTTGTACCGTTAGCATAGAACCGTAGCTTATGGTCAAGCACTGTAGGTCCTTTGTTTACACCGCCAATGAATGTACGAGTGCCATTCTCCACGCGGTGGAGACCAAACCCCCCAGTGTTACTCAAGTTCATCTCATAACACCTTGTAGGGGTTTCCCAATCATACCAGTCTCTTGTCGCACGTAATTGTAATCTAAGCACCGCCCCATTGTCTGTGTCCTCGAACCGATAATCAAGCGTAAGTTCGAGGGAGGCGTAATCTCCAACCAGTGCAATTCCTCGTGCGTAAGTGCTGGAAGAGTCATCGGAGACATGTAGGTATCCCATATTTGTGCGTATCTCAATATCGCTGTCATCGTCTTGTGTGCCTCCTCCTCCACTGGTTGGGTCATCAGGGTCTCCAGTGCTAGGAGTAGAACCATAGGCGTACGCACTATCGTCTGTAAACCCGCCACGGGTCATTCTAAATCCCCAAATTTTAGGGTATGCGTGATTGGCTGTGTCAATCACTAAATCAATATTATCCCTATCGGGGTCGCTGTGCTTTAGCACAAGACTTATTTCGTCTCCAGCGGTTCCAGATACCATGCCTCCAAGGTCCATAGTAGTTGGTTTAGATGGGTCTAAGTCCATAGAGCCTGCATGGTTGAAACCAAATGCACCCTGGTCAGAGCTAAGCATCTCACCTATGACAACTTGAGGGCCTACAGTTCTCTTGAAGGTTTGCATCTGAATCCACCAAACACCTTCCCATGCGTCGGGAAGTAAGTCACGGTGGTCAGCAAATCCCTGAACAGCAATATTAGCGTATATGAAATAGAATCCATCATAAGGTAGCACAATTTTAGTCGGATTGCCAGAAGAGAAGAAGGACTCTGTTTGCCATTCGGCAGTGCTCCATTCAACCTCACTGTAGGATTTGCCCACTAACTGTGTTGATGTACCATAAACCTTGAATGATACATCTGACTGAATTTCATTCAGTGCTTCTCCATGTCCACCAGTCTCTAGTTCAAGCTCATCCACCCATGGAGTAGTGATTGGGCGTACCAAAGGTGGTATCCCTGCACTGTAGTCAACAATAACATTCTCACCAACAGAAACAGCACCACCAAGAATAGGTAATCTCGTTAGTCTTGCACCATTGTTGGCAAGACGCACAGTAGCATAGCCAAGGGTGACATCTTCAACTACTGCCTTGATATAAGCACCGCTTTTATGGGTCTGGCGTATTGGTCGTCTAAGCATTACCAGTATTGCCACCAAATATGGTCATAGTTAGCCTCAAGAGAATCTCCTGTCTGTGCTATTTTATAGACCTCTAGAATTGGATAACATCCAGCCTTGTATGCAAATGCAGTAGCTACACCAGTGCCGTAACCTGGGTCGCCAGGATACCAATATGGCATGTTGCACTCTGCTTGAACTAACACATCAACAGTTGTATTTATCCAGCCCTGCTCTGTATCTGGCGCAAGCTGACAGATAGAAGTACCACAAACAACTGTAATGTCTACACCATCTGACTGCGTGGCCACCCATCGCCTATGCTGATAAGCACCCATAGAAGCCATATATGAACCATTCCAATTCTTATGATAAACACGAAACTGAATATTGCCGTCGTCTAAGGGTGCGTCTTGATGTTGTTCTAATGCAATACAATACTTGACAAGGTATTTCCCATCTTCCGGAGCATAGAAATGTAACACGCCATCGACCTCTGGCAACACCAATCCTTCTTGAGTTTCCCACTCTATCTTATCCCATGGCACAGATTCCTTATGAACATCATAGCCTATGCCAGGGAAATAGTAATATGTTTCAAATGGTTTTCTTCCAGTAGTGCTAATTCTGGCGGCAATCATCCCGTTTTCCTCTTCTGGCTCTGGATAGCTAATGCCAATAGGCTCATCAGCTACGGTGGGCAAAGCCGTTAGTGGTCTGACATAGGGCTGTCCTTCAGCAGAATAGTCAACGATAACCCTCTCTCCCTCTTCAACTGTAGCAGTGTGTACAGGAAGATTAGTCATCCGACTACCATGATTAGTCAATCTGACAGTAGCATGCCCCCTGTTGTACTCTTCAACCGTGGCATACATCCAGCCACCGCCTGTCTTTTGTTGGCGTATTGGTCGTCTAAGTAAGTTCATCTTCTCTTCCATGTACAGTCATGGTGTACTGACCTTCCTCAACTGTGATAGAGACACCCTCAACAATAAGTGCGTAGTCAACCTGTCTATCAGTTCCAGGAACTAGGTAATGTATCTCCATTCTGTCTCCTACAATTACGCGTGGGTCTGGTCGCATCTGAATGTTGTGCTGGTACTGTCCTTCGTATGCTTTCTCTAAAAGCAACTGTGCCGCAGTATTGGCACCAGTATCCAGTGTAGCCAGCTTGAATACTCTGGTTAGGAAGCCCTGCTCTGAGGCAAAGCCAGTGTGTGATACAAAGTCCACGTCAGCATAGTATACAATGGCATCAGAGCCAGCATCGTAGACTGTACGGTCCGTGCGCTGGTGACTCTTGAAGGTGTTCAATGTCTGAGCATTAGTGTACGTGATGGTGTCTCTCTCGATGTTATAGGAGAATGCAAGTCCACCATCAGGAGTAGGTGCCATTTCTACTGGTCTCTCCTGAACCACTGAGCCAAGTGCGCTAGCCGCTGTCAACTCACTCTCTACATAGATAGCCTCACGCCAGTCAAATAGTTCCACTACCTTGAGATTGGTCATACCATAGGTAGCAGAGCATTTCATGTAAAGGTTGACCTGAACACTAGGCCACTCTAAATTATCCTCTCCGTAGGCGAAGGTGGCTACGGAGGTCTTATCTATGTAGACCGAGCAGAATTCACCGTGAAATAGAATACGCACATCGTGTGAGCCAGATTGCAGTACATCAGTGTTGATTATCACATCGTCAATGATAGTGCCACCCGTGGGAAGAGAAGTAACCTGAAACACGCTTCCATTACGCTTGATTGAAATCTCAATCTTGTCGCTGGTAGCCGCAGGTGGGTCAGCATCCTGGTCAAAAATGTACAGGTTATCAGCGTATACTGTGACGCTGTGCCCATCGCTTATTTGCGGCATGGTGAAGTGGAGGTCAAACCCGCCAGGAAAGAGCTTGGTACCTGAAGCCAGTTGTACTGGAGATGTGCCAACACTCTGACTGGCACTCGTCCAGTCTCCAGTAAATTCTGTATCCGTACTGGCGGCATAGCATAGCTTCTCAAGCATGTCTCTTACTGTGGCGTCTCTGTCTACTTGAGTAGATACAACACTCTTAGCCCATATCTGGTCAGTTCCATACACAGATACCAAAGCGCCGTATGGGTGTATCCGTAAATCTCCAGAACCAACCCGAGTTAGTCCAGTTAGTCCAGGTCCAATATGAGTGCGGTCACTTGTGCCTATGTTATTGCCGTTCACACTGGAGCCGTAGTGCCTAGCCCTATTGGGTAATTGGAACTGTACTCCACCAGTGGAGTGAGTTACAGTCCAGTCAGAGCCTTTATCAATGAGCCATGTGTGCCCATTCGAGGCACCGAGAAGAAGGTCTTTCATATCATCCCAGGAACGTGAAGGGAAGTAAGCACCATGCTCGTGACCCCATCCACCACCAAAGATAGAACTGTCCTCGTGCCGCTTATAGTTCCATGTCTGCCTACCCTGATATGGTCCAATGTAATCGCCTGTGCGAATTGTCTTCCCTGTGTACTCGTATTGAATACTATTTATGGAAATTTTTCCAGAACTAGGGAAGGCATCAAAAACACTGTCATCAGATGAGGCTATCATAGCAACACCATCAGCATCACCAGGATTGTAGCTTGTGCATAGATACCCAGGTGGATTGATAGCGGCGTAAATACCCATGTGCATAATATCTGTGGCACTGGTAGACATTACGTCGTTGGTAACCTCGTCCCATTGGTGCTCAAGCGCAGGTCCAGTCCATGTGTCTGACGCTGAGGCACGATACCACAAGCGGATAAAGCCGTCTCTGTGGTCCATCATCACGCCCTCGGGTGCCGCTAAGGACATGCTCTCCAAGATAGTGACCTCACCATTACGCACCATGCAAATTTGAAGTTCTGCTTGTTCCTTGCTCCAGCGTCCTAGAATATAGTTGTTCCCATCCTTTGCAACGCCTACGACACCCCATCCACGAGTGCCCACTGATAGTGGTTCACTCCCTGCCATGTAGATAAAGTCTGCCGCCATAGTAAACCTGAAACTGGTATACGGTTTGGTTACGAACTGAACACACGGCAAGCCAGTCTGTGGCATCCTGAGATACTTACGACTATAGGTAGCAGGGTCAGGGTTATTCAAATCCCACGAACTAGCTGTCTTCAGTTGGTCGTACACAAAGGAAATTCCCTCAACCTCGATACGTTCAGGAAGAGATGTTGATGTGCCAGCACTACTATTGCGGTTGGCAAAGCCAAAGTATAGAAGAACATCGTCTTCTGTAAGAGTGGTCCATGTAAACTCAATAGGATATGAGCCATCTTCATCACCAGGGTCTTTCTGAGGCCATTTGCGATAAGTAGAACTGAGCGTTCCCTCCGTGACAGTTTTGTTGTCAAGGTCATCAGCAGGAGCAGTTACAGCATACATATACCAGTTTGAATTAGGTCGTGTATCTATGGATGTGCGTTCCCATCCGTAAAATCTGGCAACCATATCGGTTGTTCCAATAACTGGATACTCTGATAAGAATGGCTGTGTCCTCATATCGCAGGTAGCCATGAGTAATTGGTCAGTGGCGCCTTGGTAGTTGGTCGTGTCGCTATAGTTAGCACCTGGGCCGCCTCCATCTCTCCACGAGGTGGAGACTCCAGATACAGCACCATCACCATCCCACTCTACATTGTTCCAGAAATCAAGATAAAGGAACGAAAACATGGTTTTGTCGCTGGTCTGGACTGGATACATGCGGTCTATTTCATCGCAATCATCGTATTGGGTGGATTTTGATAATAGTTCTGCATAGAATGGGAATGCCAATTGACCTGTCATCCATGAGCCAAAGTCCTTTAGCCCTATCGTGACAGCCCGTGCCCCTTCAGAAAATCCGAAAGCCACACTATCTATGATATAGGTTTGGTACTTCACCCATTCCTCGCCAACGGTTGTCAGGTATCCAAGGTAACACTCTATTCTGTTACCCTTGGCGAACGTCGCATTATCTATAAAGGCTTCATCGTAGCCACGCACACGCATACTGGCATCGGTAGCTGAGCTGACCGTGTAGCTGATTATGTCATTGGGGGGAGACAACTCCAGCCTAGTATTAGGAATTGGAGTAAAGAAGTAGGACATATCCGTAACACCTACAGTGTTACGGTCAGAGGCATAGACCTTCTTGGCACCAGGGTCTAGCCCTATCTGAAATTGATAACCCAAAGTAGAGAGAAGAGTAAACCTATCCCAACTGAAAGTAAATCCATCACGACTTCGCAATACCAGACTGTAGACTTCTGCGTCCGCGAGGTCTTCAGTCCTGTGGAATTGTCCTGACATGTGGATATAGCCGTTAGCATACGTCGCATTACCCACATCGAACCGAGATAGGTCAGCAGGAAGAGCAGTAAAAGAATCGCTCCATCGTTGTTTATAAGGCTGGAAACGAACACCACGCACCTCACCAGTGTCAACGTCTGTGGAATATACGAAGATGCGGTTGTCTTTCAACACGGCAGTAGAGTAGATTGACCAGTCTCTCACTGAAAGGGCATTCGGTGACATGAAGCGCCTTTCCCAATGATAGAAACGAGAGCCATCATGGTACCCTACTCCAAGCCCACCTATTGAAGTAAGGTACACATAAACAATCTGAGTTTCTGATATTACGTGAGGACTCCCCGCAGTAACCGTCCATTCTGGAGGGAGATAGTCCACTGTGATTGTAGTCGTGCCAGAGACAGCCCACGAGGTCATATTGACAGTTGACCGCTTGAGGGTACCACCAGAGTCACAATACCACAAGTAGGCAGTTCCGTTATCGCGGTGCCAAACGGCTGGTTTAGTATCCTTGTCTGCGGTAATCCCAAGGCTGTGCTTTGTTGCACTTCCCTGCACCATAGCATAGATAGCACCAGTGGATGAGTCAACCACAAAAGTGACTGCCGCATCCTGTGTTGGGCTGTAGCACATGCACTGACCTACTGGAGTATCAGTAGGTACAGAGTAATCACCACCGTCATAGGGGTAGTCATCTGTTGCTGTCTCAAAGAACGTTCTGGATGGGTCTATGATTGCCTTGACCAGCATCCTTGAGGACTTCTTGTCTTGGACAGCCGCGTCCATTGTTGTTGTAGTATCTCTCATTAGACTTCAATCAACTCCAGTTTTACAAGTGACCACGCCTCAAGTCCTTCAGTGCGTACGCCCATAAGTGATTTCTCAAAATCACCAACAATGTGCACTGTGTAGGATTGATTGTGATGGTCATAGAGTGTTATATCAGGTGTGATTGTTCCACCTGGGTCATTGTAACTGTAGAAGGTCTCCAGTTCTGCCAGAGTACCATAGTTGGAGTCCGATTCTGTGTGTCGCACACGGATAAGGGGATTCCATGACCTGTAGGTAGCACCCTGGCTATGGTCAATGCCACCACCGATAGTGCGTTCCACGGATTCAGCCTTGGTCAACTTGCCATCATTGTATCCTTGAGCAATTACCCTGAAACGCTTGATGACACTTGAGTCACTTGTTTCTAATTCAATGTAATCTCTTTCTGCCACGATAGCTCCTGTCCCGTCACCACCAAAGCGGACGGATACGCTGCTTCTGTATACTGGTCCACCAATGAATGCGGACTTTCGTGAAGTAACTTCTCCACCACTGCCAGATACATATCCAGGAAAACTGGAGGTGTATAGCACGTTTCCAGTAAGATATGCACTAATATTGTCCGTTTGCACATCACTGTATGCTTGAGTGAACGCACTGACACTATGTACCTTAGATGCTCCAGCCTCGATATAGGCAGAGAAAGTACCTCTTGAAAACTGCCCACCTAGCCAAGCATGCTTGGTTGAGCTTTTGTCGGCCATTATGCCACCTCAAGGTCGCTTTTTACAGTGTCAAGAACAAATCTTGCGAACCTCTCATTACCAACATATAAGTTGATGACCGTTGGTTGTCTAGCTCCACCGCGTGGAGATATGTAATTCTCGTCATTCCAACGACTTATATAGCCCTGGCTTTGTAGAAGGTCATGCTGGTTGACTACACTACCGATGGTGCCCATGCGTATCTTCTCTGGACCACGTTCACCGACAATGTACTCACG
>Ga0209536_100013351_pt1 | contig 11852 bp, 14 predicted proteins | sample DeeMarSeWOR28_12_FD_187461 | JGI IMG/M metagenome (GOLD analysis project Ga0209536, IMG submission 187461) | Marine sediment microbial communities from White Oak River estuary, North Carolina - WOR-2-8_12 (SPAdes) (version 2) | ecosystem: Environmental > Aquatic > Marine > Intertidal zone >...
GTTGATATTATCCGGGCCGATGGTCAATTCGCTAACACTGCCTTCGGCGATGTATTGTTTGAATTGGCTATAGGGAATCGTCTCCACTTTTGCGGAAATAAAATATTGTTGCAGGTAGGTGAATAAAAATATGGCGATCAGGAAATACCAGATGCTGAAATGAGCCTTAGGGGGCAAGGTATTTTTCTGGCGTTCCTGGAAACCGAGAAAAGAACGTAGCTTATCTGAGAAATTTTTCTGTGGTTCTTTACTTCCATTGGATACCATTTTCATTTTCCTATATTTTTCTGTGATGTTGTACCCTGCCTGTTTGAAATTCAAGGCACCTCAATTAGACTCCCGAATGACCCATTGCAGGTAAAAACGGATAATTTTTGAAATTTGATTGAGCGTCCGATTGTTTTTCAAAGGCGCTTGATTGAAATCAGGAAAGATATTTTGTCAGGTCCCGCATGGCCTTCACAATATCTTGGATCGCCTCGTGCATTCCCTCACCGCTGGAGCTTATTTCCGATGTTCCTTTCTTCTCGATCTCGCCCTGAACCTCGGATTTGATCTTTTTCAAATTTTGAGCGTGTTTTTCAAACTGCAGGAGATGCTCTTCTTGCATGTCGTTGATGGCATCGGAATTAATCTGTTGGATGAGTTCGTCGGCCTCAGCCAGTAATTGCTCGATATTTTTGGATTCTAAGTTCTTCGGCTTAATGTTTCCTTGTTTACGAGACCAATGGCGTAATGCGCTCGGGGACTTGAATTTTCCGTATACCGTATAATTTCTATTGGTTTTTTTTGCTCCTGACGGCATCAATGGTCTCCATTCCTTCCGAATGCGAAACCGTGTGGATTTCAATTTGCGGCGGTTCGTATAAAAGGCTCTTTGTTCCAAGCAAAACGCTGAATCTGTCTGACTTTATGTGATCGTCCAGATCTTCGCGGGTTTCCCATTCATCGATTCGGCTGAAAATCTTCTGGTCTTCGATATCCCGGAAGACGTGATGACTCAGACAACCCCTCTCCTTTCCCGTAGACTCAATCATTGAAAGAAGCGTTTGCATCACCTCTTTCTGCTTTTCGGAAAGTACATTCATGGCTATTCTGACAATGATCACGGAAGCCCTCCTCCCCGCAATGGATAAAGCAGATAGTCTAAATCAAACACAGACCCATTGCAATTTCATATAAATATGGTGGTCTCTTTGCCCGGGGCCGGATCCAAACCCATTCAAACTGTCCATTATTTTATCTTTTGGCTGAATACGGCTGTCTGTTTTTGCTGTTTCGGATGGTCACTGTCTATTGATTTGCGGTTCTCCGAAAAAGCCTCTTCCTCCTTGTTGATAGATCCGAACTCCATTGAAATCAGTTCTCTGATATACGTTTGGACATCATTGGTTAAGATATTTGCCATTTTTCCCTCCTATGGAATCAATATGGGTCCTTGCAAATCGAATGTGTATAAATTTTTTTTTATGCTTTCAATGGTCCTGAAATGATTAATAGCGGTAAGTAAAATTGGAACTGTTTCCGTCAGCACTCTTGCCAAGAATTTGAGCTGTCCAAAATTATATGATCAAATTTCATGCCAGGTAAAATAAGTCCCACTTAATTTAGTCTAACAATTTGATATCTAATATAATATTGTATATAAGAAACTGATTGAGGAGAGATGAATTCTTGTAACAATATGGTCATATATGACCAATGGCCATATATGACCACGCTTGGCAGTCTTGATGTGGTGCCTATAGCTCTAGGGATTGAGCATCCTGTAAGGTATTCATCACGCTCACCGGGATGCTCTCAATGGACTTGCCCGGTCTCCTGGAAATTATATCTACGAAAAAATCCACCAGCAGGACAATGTCTTCCATCCGCTCTCTCAGCGGGGGCAACGTAATCGGAAAAATACTTAGCCGGTACCAGAGATTCTCTTTGAGCCTGTCACCTTGGCAGAATCAGGCTTTTTTAATCCAACTAAATTCAGATTGCAATTTCCAGTTAATATCTGGAATTTTTTTAAATTACATAACATCGCAATAATTCTCAGGGTGTCGGGCAAACCCGGTGACGACGATTTCACAGATTTTTCGAGCAGCCGACTTCGGTCCTTGTTAGAGCAACTGGCAGCTTTAAAAGTGCGGATTTATTACGGGGAAAATGAGGCGTTTAACCAAAGTAACGCGCTTCGATAATCGTTATATCATCCTGCAATCGAATATCGTTTGAAAACTTCAATAATTTTTCCTCAAACATTTCCATGTTCAGGGGAGTTTGGGGGTAGCCAAGCCCTTTTAAGATCTGGGTGAACCCTTTGACGCCAAGCCATTCACTCTGAGCATTTTCGATCTCGACAGCACCGTCGCTGAATAAGAGGATTGAATCACCGGGTTTCAATTTCACTGTTTTCTCCCGGTAGGGAATATCTTCCATGACGCCTAAAGGTGGCCCTTGAGATTTTGGCTCTTCAACGTTCCAATTTTCATGGATGACCAGCGGTGGCGGGCCGCCTGCTGCAGTAAAGCACAGTGTACCGGCTTTAGCATCGATGACCCCGCATACGGCCGTTGCAAAGGTAACGACGCTGTCAAACAATTTAACCAGCTCACCGTTGACCGCAGCGGCAAAATCGGCCGGTCTCTTCACCAGGTTAAAATGACGGTTCCACTGGATGCTTAGATGCATGGCATACAGGGCTGCGGCCACGCCGTGTCCTTCCATATCGGCCAGTAAAAATCCAAATCGATCCGCATCGAGCGGTTGGATGGCATAAAAGTCACCGCCGACAATGTCATAGGGCATAAAGAAGGTCGAAAAGCGCAATCGCGGGTCTTCGGGCAGATCGTACTCCAGTGCCTGGCGCTGTATTTTTTGAGCGCGCTCAAGGTCAACCAGCATCGGAGATACATCCCGAAACGTTTCTACACCGCCGATGACTTCGCCGGCTTCATTGCGAATCGGAGCGGTGGTAACCTGGGTGGGAATTCTTCGGCCATCTTTGCTCAGTGCAAAAACGATGATCGGCACATTGGTGGTGACGCCTGTGATCATGGCACGATGCAATGGGCAATACTCCTCACCGCACAACCGGTGCCCGTCCTTATCTACGTGATTAAGGATATCTTCCAGACATGCCCGGCCCAAAACATCCTCAGATCGCCAACCGGTGATGCGCTCGGCAGATTTGCTCCAGAACAAGATCCGACGGTTGCGGTCACACACATAGACACCGTCGCTTAAACAATCAATTATTTTTTCAGTTGAAATGAGCAAATCTTTCATAGGAGCCCCCTGGTAAAAAAGAAAATCTTTCCAGCCTTTGAAGCCATCTAGAGGGTCTTGCAGGACATGGCCTCCTCGATGTCCTCTTCCGTGATGCCCAGAAGATGAAAGACATGGTTGAAACGCGCCCTGGACAGGGCCACGTTGGCCACCCGATCCAATGCCTTCTTAGCGTTGTAGGCGATGCCCAAACCCGCCTGGGTCAGCATAAGTGAATCATTGGCGCCATCGCCCATGGCGACCACCTGATCCAGCGGAATGCCCATATCACAGGCGACCTGGTTGATGATGCGCGCTTTTTGAGCCGCGTCGACGATGTCTCCCTGTATCTTTCCGCTAAGGGCGCCGTTTTTAATCTCCAGGCGGTTGGCGAAAGCAAAATCCAGGCTGAATTTATCCTTCAAATAGTCGGCAAAGATATCGAATCCCCCGGAAACGATCCCCAGTTTAAATCCCAGCCATTTGAGGGTTGTCAAAAGCGCATCCGCCCCCTGGGAAACGGTCATTTGACTTCTGATCGCCATCACCTCATCCAGTGAGAGACCTTTGAGCATGGCCACCCGTTGTCTGAGAGATTCTTCAAAATCAAAGTCGCCGCGCATGGCCTTATCCGTGATTCTGGCGACTTCGCGATGCACACCCGCTTTGCGGGCCATTTCGTCAATCCCCTCCATTTCCACCAGGGTGCTGTCCATATCAAAGCAGATCATGCGCTTATTTTTCCGGTGGGCGACCAGGCTTTGAACAGCCAGGTCAACATTCAACTCTCGGCTTTTGGCCAGCATGCGGCTTTTCAAACGGTCCACACGGTTGACCCCGATGATGTTGACGACCATTTCAAAAGAACGGGCACCGTGATGCGTTTCGCCGGATATCATCTCGATGTTCGCATTTTCCTCCGCCAGCACTTTTGACAGCTCGGCAATGGCGCGTGTATCGCCAAAATAAGTGAGTACCAGTCGTTTACGCTGATCTATTCCTTGAATTTGATCCGGCGCAAGCAGGTTAAAGTCGAGTGTGAGATTGAGTTGATTGCCTTCGAAAAGAAGGTCTTTGATGGCGCTGTCTGTGCTCTGGCTCGCCGCTTCAAATCTTAACAACAAATGCAGCCCGATGGTCTGTTGCAACGAAGCCTGCTGAATGTCCACGATTTCAATGTTATAATTCTGCAGGACCTTCGCAAAGGCAGCTAAAATTCCGGGGCGATCGGGCCCGGAGATGTTGACCATTAGCAAATTTTTATCAATCACGCCCTGGCTCCTTTTTCACGTATCTTTTCGGTTGACCGGCCTGAGTCACCGTCACCGATGTGATTCATATTTTGACTCGAAGTGGTTTCAAAGCCTCAGATCATGTTCGAGAGCCCCACTAGATGGCGGGACTTCGCATCTGATTTTGCTTAATTAAAGGTGCTCAGCAAGCTCCAGGCCGATCCGCCGTAGTCGGGATGTGCATCTTCATTTTGAAGAGGCGCGCAAAACAGCTATTGGACATTAGATGGGGTTTTGAAACCACTTCTCAGGCAATCTGGACAACAACGGCATGTTCCCGGATGCCGTTGTTCGCGTAACCCAGCACGTTCCAGTTAGCCGTATCAGGCTGCTGGCGCCCCCTGGTGTCTGTTGCGCGGGCCATGATCGTATATTTGCCGGCCTGCCGAACATCCCATAAATACTCCCAATGCCTCCAGGCGAAGGGTTCCTGAAGGCCGACGAATCTTGCCGGCTTCCACGTCCGGCCATCATCAATCGAGATGTCGACCGCTTCAATACCGGCTTCACCGGCATAGGCGGCACCGCGAATCGGCACGATACCCGCCGGGAGGGTTTCTCCGTTGCCGGGCTCAACAATAATCGCTTTGACGATAATGTCTTTAACCACTTTACCCGATTTTGGGTCTTCCCCTTTCTGAAAAACACGGTATACCTTATCCATAAAAAACCCTTCATGGGGCTGATCAAGCACCGTGATTTTGTGAAGCCACTTGACGCAGTTGGCGCCGGTCCAGCCTAAAGCCATCGCCCGCAAGGGATAGCCGTGTTTGAGCGGCAAGGGTTGTCCGTTCATTTCGTAAACAAGCAAGGTGGATTCGATGGCCTTTTCCAGGGGTATGCTGCGGATAAATTTTACTCCGGCAGATCCCAGCGGTTTATCCAAACCTTCAAAGCCCACATGTTGAGCACCCTTTTCAACTTCCGCCTTATCGAGCACATCCCTGAGCCAGATGCCGCCCCAGATCGCATTGCCCACGCCGCCAATCGTCCAGGGATTTCCGGAAGCTTTTTCTATGAGCAAAGAACGACTGTTGCCGGAGCATTCCAGGGTGTTGGCCACCTCCACTTTGGGCATTTGCCGGATATCCTCAAAAGTCAATGTCAGGCTGTTTTTCACCAGACCTTCAATGGTCAACTTCCAGGCCGAAAGCGCGACCGGCCTTTGCATAATCTGACCCTGATTGCGCTTAAAGAATACCTCATTGTCGGTGGTCCAGGTGCGAAGAGATTCAATCGGTGTCTCGGCATTAAGGGGTTTTTCGGTCATGACACGCATTTTTTTCTTCATCGCGGCACCTCCCAATTTGTCCCTAGGAGAAATAATAAAATGATCAATCGTCTAATGCTCAAGCCCGTTTACCCGAATTTCAAGTGCAGAACGTCTACCGTGAAGGGTAGAATACTGTATTTCATAAAATGTGTTTTCAAACAACTCATTTTTGTTGAATTTTTGCACGCATTGTGTAACTCATAGTCGCAGAGGCTAGAAGTGGTTTGAAAACCCCATCTGAGGCCCAATGGCTGCGTTGCCCCGCGAAGCGGGAGTCGCGCCAATTCTATTGCACTAGGGTGCATCACAGGCCTCCGATAAATGCTCACATACTATACGTATGCTGCGCTTTCTCGATCGGCCTGCGCCTTGCCCTTGAACCTGATCTGCGGTTTTGAAACCACTTCTAAAAAGCCGACGGCAGCAGTTCTTTTATTTTTTTGCTCAAATACTAACTTACTCGCACAACTTTGCGGCCTCAGCAAAATAAGTTCACCGGAAAACCAGTAGCAGGAGGAAAAAATATGGATATCCAAAAAATTCTATGGCCCACCGATTTTTCCGAAAATGCTGCTCAGGCCCTTCCTCTGGTCACATCGCTGGCTGAAAAATATCAGGCCGAGATTCATATTTTATACGTTTTGAAGGATTACCCCGCATTCGGCGCGTCCTACGGTCAATACGACCCGGACGATTACCAGAAGATGAAAGATTGGGAAAAGCAGTTTGCCGAATCCCGTCTGGACGAAATTTGCGAAAAATTTCTAAACGCCTGCCCGCTCTATATAAGACACATCAGCGTCGGCGAACCTGCCAAAGAGATACTCAAAATGATCCAGCAGGAAGGCATCGACATCGTAGTCATGGCCAGCCGGGGCAGCGAATCTCATTTTGACTTCGGCAGTGTTGCCGACCGTGTAATCAAATGCACGGACAAACCGATCGTCATTATTCCGGTGTAAACTATGAATTTTTTCTTTTATTTAAAGCTGTATGCGCTCACGGTGCCGGTTTTTTTTATCCTCGATATTCTCTGGCTGGGCGTTATCGCCAAGGGTTTTTATCGTCGCCAACTGGGCTTCATTTTAAGCCCCCAGGTGAACTGGGCAGCGGCTGTCATTTTTTATTTGATGTACATTGCCGGAATTCTTTTCTTTGCTGTCCGTCCGGCAGTGAGCAATAATTCCTGGGGGCAAGCCGCCTTCCTGGGTGCCTTGTTTGGCCTTTTCACCTATGCGACCTATGATTTGACCAACCTGGCCACCATCAAAGATTGGCCGCTGGTTATCGTTGTGGTTGATATCCTCTGGGGGATGTGTCTCTGTACGCTCGTTGCCAGCTTGAGCTACGTGATTTCCAGATGGCTCATCTAGAAGTGGTTTCAACACCCCATCTGAGGCCCAATGGCTGTGTTGCCCTTGAACCTGATCTGAACTTTTGAAACCACTTCCAATTAAAGTTTAAACCGCCCGCTCGGCTGAGCTCGCTTACGCATGATCTTACCCGGCTCTTCCAGCTGCGGATGGGTTGGCCCGGATTGCAATTCGATGCAGCAAAAGTGCGCCCATGACGTGTCGTTTTCCGCCATGAATGGTCCTCCTGGAGCCATAACGTGTCGTTTTCCGCCATGCCCTGCACCGTTTTAAATTTTTCCCGGAGGAAAACGAGCGCAGCGGATTTAACCGGGGAGCTGGCAAAAACTTCTTTTCCGATCTCCGCCGACTCCTGGCAGGTGAACTCACGCGGGTATTTTTCCCTGTAATTGTGATTAAGAAATAGGGTGATCGAGAAAACAAATGAACTGCAGATGAATCCAAAATCAGATGGCGAAACTTGGGTATGAAGATCACATATCCGCAGTGGACAAAAACCAGGGGAAAGGATTATATGCCAAATATCCGGAAGGTATCTCATTCTTTTTTAGGAAAAGGATGAGCGTTTTATGCAGCTGGCCAGATTTTATAAGTCCGGATATGAAAATGGGTATACTTTTTCAGTATTTTTCCGGTTTGTAAACGTTGAAAACTGTTTTTTCGCCGATCAGTGAATCAATATTTGCCTGAATCTCCCGGGTCGTTTTATTATTCATCCATTTTTTCCAATAATCCACCGTTTCCCATTCACTGATGACAATATATTCACCGGGATCGGTCAAACTGGAAAAGGTTCCTCTGGAAATAAAACCTTTCTGTTTTTTTGCATGATTGCGAAGTTCCTGTAAAAGGGGAATCAATTTATCCTTCTGTTCAATTTTAAACACCCGTTTGCTAATTACCGTTACAGGCATGGCATTCCCTCCTTTTGACAAGAAGCCGCTTTTTGAGAGCTGAATAAACGTAAATAATGAATTGTATACCGCATTCGGCCGCAGCCCAACATATGGAAAAGTACATTGAGCATAAATTATCAATATATAATTATAAAAAACAGATTTGGTTGTCAACGCACAGTTTTTTTACGGATGTTGAATGCATCAGCGAATATAATGAATTTCGATTTAACTAAAACCGGAGATATATGCGCCTGAAGGCGGAATAGAGGAAGGTCTAATTTTTAGAAGTGATTTCAACACCTCATCTGAGGCCCAATGGCTATTTTGCAGACCTCATTAAAATGGCTCATCCCGTCTCAGGCGGGACTGCGCTTTCTCGATCGGCCTGCGCCTTGCCTTGAACCTGATCTGAGGTTTTGAAACCACTTCTCGTGTGGACAGGGTTCTCCAAACCGAAATATCTATTACTTGGAATGTGCGCGATATTGTGCGATTTGCCTTGAAATGGCAATGAGTTCACCTTTTTGATCCCAAATTTCACCATCTTCTTCCAAAAGCCCGCAGGTGATAAAACGTGTTCGAAAACTGCATTTCAGCCAATCGGTTGTCGGAATATTACGAATATTCACCGATAATTCTATCGTGGGGACCCACGCCACCATTCCCTGGCTCGATAAAACTGCAGGAGGAAATGCATCGGCTATGAGCAGAATCGATAATACATCATAGGGTCGATCGTTTTTAAATTTTATCCACCCCTTACTTTCGGATGTATCAGACAATTTGCCCGACAGCCAACCAGTGCAGATAGGGTCCAATCGAATATCCAGTTGGCCGAAAAGCGTGTAATTTGGGATCTCAGGCACCGGTACACATTTTTCCAATTCGTCAATTTCGGGTCCTGACGCTTCACAACTTTCTAATAGACACGCCTTGTTTTCATCGGCAAATGTGCCAAATGCCCTTATTTTTTCATCTCCTTTTTGATTTAATCTGGCTTCAAAACGATTAAATTGTCTTGAAGCGGAGATCTTTTCGATCGAAATTTCGGCGCCTCCCGGCTCGCAGCGGTTTAAAAAATTAGCGGTTATGATGGGCGTTGATTTCATTTCACTGTGATGCATCATGGCTTTGGCTAAAATTGCCATTAAATAACCACCATCGGGTATCCCATTTATTGACCAATTCTCTGTAATATGTCCCGAGAAAGAAAAGGGTTCACCTGGCTTGAATAAAATATCTTGATCAAATTGGTGCATGTCCATTCCTTATCGGATTAGGATTGGTGAGCAATAGCCGAGTGTCAATATTTCTCCGGGATAAAACTGAACTGGGCAATCGATTTCTGATCGTCATACTTGCCCTTCAGGTGGCGTTTGCCAAGCTTGACCTTTTCCCGGGGTAGCTTCTTATAAGGGATCTGGCCGAGCAAATGCGAGATACAGTTCAACCTTGCACGCCGCTTGTTGTCGGCATTAACGATGTACCATGGCGCCCAGCCGCTACTCGTGGCGGTAAGCATGTCGTCCCGCGCACGGGAGTAATCATACCAGCGGTTGAAAGACTCCACATCCATGGGGCTCAGCTTCCAGATCTTTCTTGGATCCTCCATGCGGGCCTGAAAACGGCGTTCCTGCTCCTCCATGCTGATGTCAAACCAGTATTTGATGAGCTGAATGCCCGAATCAACCATCCAGCGTTCAAACATCGGTGTCGCCGCCAGGAAATGCTCGTACTGATCCTTGGTACAAAACTTCATAACACGCTCGACACCGGCCCGGTTGTACCAGCTGCGATCAAACAGCACGACCTCTCCGGCCGCAGGAAAACGCCCGATATATCGCTGTCCGTACATCTGGGTTTTCTCCCGCTCGTTTGGCGTAGGCAGGGCCTCCACCCTAAACACGCGGGGGCTGACTCTTTCGGTGATGCGTTTAATGACACCCCCTTTGCCGGCCGCGTCACGCCCCTCGAAGACGACAACAATCTTGAGCCCCTTCTCTCTGACCCAGTGCTGCAGCTTGACCAGTTCGGCATGCAGCTTGAACAGCTCCGCTTCATACTTTTTTCTGGAAAGCTTGGCCTTGCGCTCATCATTGGCTTTATCAACTTTTTTTTTGACCTTGGATTTCTTCTTTCCCATAACTTTTTCTCCTCTAAAATAGGGTTCCTGCATCAGCCGTCACACTTTGCTTAAAACATCGATATCGCATTTGTAACGAATTTGGCAAGGTTTTGTGACTGCTTTCCTTTTGCCGGGTAGGCAATTCTCGGTCGGAATCTTTAGAATTTAGCCTATGACCTTGGATTTCGTCTGTTAATTGTCTTTCATAAGAGAAGTAAACACAAGGTTTTTTTGTTCGCCTTTTTGTTGCTGGGCTGTTGGTTTATTGACCGTATCGAAAAAAGACAGAACATGTGACATCCTCAGTTTCATGGTCCATGCACAAATTTTCAATATTTTGCCCAATCACGAAATGGGTATGGCGGGCCTTTATCGAATCTATAATGGCATGATAAAGATTTGAGATTAGCCAAACAGAAGGTGGATTTTTGCAGATTCGTTTTTGGGATCATCGATCCAGGCTCGCAATTGCAGATTTACCGCACTGTCACCGAATTGTCTTACAATGCATTTCGGTTCGGGGGTCTTTAAAGATTCTCATGGCGGCCGCTGCGGCAAGCGTTAAGGTTTTATTTAAAAGAACTGATGAAGCTATGCGTTCATTATCTTTTTAACGGGTGGCAAAACGCAGGGTTACTTTACCCCGGCCTCTCTTTGCTTCCGGTAGTCTTTAACGACGTCCTCCAGCGTTTCGTAGAAGGCGTCCGCACCGAACGGCCGGCTAAGTTCATAGCGACTTTCGGCCTTGACGTCGTCTAGGACCTGCGCAACAACTAGCCGTATGCCCTTTTCCTTCAAAATCCCGTAAAGCGAGCGGAGGGTCTCCGCCGCGGAGTAGTCCACATCGTCGACCGCGGAGGCGTCAATGCAAAACCATCGCAGCGGCGGCTCCGCACTATTGACGAGATGCAGGATCTCTTCTGAGAGCTGCTGGGAATTTGCGTAATACATGCTGTGCGTGAACCGGTAGATGAGCAGCCCGGGCAGAGCCTGAACTTTAGTCGCCACCGGCCGGGCTTGCCAGACACCCGACGCGGCCGGCACCAGTACGACATTCTTCGGCCGATAGCCGCGCCGGGTGTGATCGATGAGCGACAGCACGATGGCGAGGATGATGCCCTGTTCCACGCCGACCAAGACCACCATGAGCATGGTGATCAGGGCCACCCAGAACTCCGAGCGCCTCTGGGAAAAAATGCTCCGCATGCCCTTAACATCGATCAGATCGACGCCGATCAGGAACACGACCGACGACAACACCGCTTCCGGCATGTAGGCCAACGGCGCAGTCAGAAACAGCAGCACCAGCAACACGATGACCGTTGTGACCAGCAGCGACAGCTGGGTGCGTCCGCCGGCGGTGTCGACCATCTGGGTCTTGGTCGGACTGCCGTTGACCACAAAGGTGCCGGACAGGCCGGCGCCGATGTTGGCCAGCGCCAGACCGACAAGGTCGGTGTTCTCACTGAAACGCTCGTTGTAGCGCGCGGCATAGGCACGCGAGGTCGCCGCACTCTGCGCCAAAATCACCACGAACATCGCAAACGCGGTGGGAACCAGTTTTCCGAATAATTCCCGGCTCCACTGGATTTCCGGCAATCCGATGTGTGGCAGACCGCACGGCACGGCACC
>Ga0209536_100013352_pt1 | contig 11851 bp, 9 predicted proteins | sample DeeMarSeWOR28_12_FD_187461 | JGI IMG/M metagenome (GOLD analysis project Ga0209536, IMG submission 187461) | Marine sediment microbial communities from White Oak River estuary, North Carolina - WOR-2-8_12 (SPAdes) (version 2) | ecosystem: Environmental > Aquatic > Marine > Intertidal zone >...
CTCCCGGTGAAGGTGCAGATCACCCCAGACCCGCACTCCCCAGTGGAGCCCGCCGTCTGACAGGTCTCACCGACGCCACCACAGCCGGCCGCGAGGAGCAGGGCAGCAGCGAAGGCAACGAGAATCAGCACCGTGCGCACGATGGCCCAACTAAACCACAGCAACGGGGCTGGGAAAAGGTCTGTCGTTCAATTTCTTCGGACGCGACGATTCATAGGCGAAACGATCCCGACCTCGCTGTGATCACAAGAGCGACGATGAAGGGTCCAACATCTCACCAGCGCATCGTTCTCATCGTAGCGCTTGCCCTCGGCCCTCTTGTTGGCCTGCACCGGCTCGGGTGCCCACTCCGACGGTCCTGTGGACCATTCGCCGGTCCTCCCCGCTCTCGGGTACCGCGTCGATTTCGCCGGCAAATCGGTGGCCATCAGGGGAGATACGATCGATACCGAAGGCCTCCAAGACATGAGCCAGGGTGCTGACGTGCTCGTGAGCGAGGTGATGAACAAGTCCTTCCTGCAAGACGCGGGCGTCGGCACCCTGGTCCTCGCGCGCCAGGTCCCGACCCTCGACGACGACGTACAGATTGGGTTCGCGTTTCGCACGCCCATCGCCACGATATTCGGGGGTGAGCTCATCGTGGGGGTCGACGGCACGAGCGTCACCGGACCCGTCCCGTGAGAACATACGACCCTGGTTGGCAAGGGTGCACCGTCCCTCGACATCGCCGTGTGCATATTGAAGCAGTGTCAGGCCGGGAAAGAGGATGCCCGTCATGGTCCACGATCGCGACCGGACCTTGATCGAGCTCCTGGACCGGAGCAAAGAGAAGCGGGCATGAGCGCCGATCTGAGCGCGCTGAATCATGAGCAACACGTTCGACCGCGACCCCATCGAGATCTTTCTCGCACTCGACGAAGCGCAGAACCCGGACGCCATGCGGGCGGCGGCGGCGAAGAAGCTGGCAGTACCGGTCGACGACTTGCCCGAGCTTCACGTCCTGCGGCGTGCCATCGACGCGCGCGGCAAGCACGTCCGTTTTCACATCTTGTTGGGTGTCGGGCCCGAGCCTCGGAGTGACGACTGGGCACTACCTCATCCACGAGAGGTCCGATTGCCCGCACGCGTCGTGATCGCGGGCTCAGGCCCGGCGGGCCTCTTCTGCGCGTACGAGTTGGCGCGTCACGGAGTGGCCAGCCGCATCATCGAACGCGGGAAGCGGGTTCAGCCGAGGCGTCGCGACATCGCGCTCCTCAATCGCGGGGGGCCGGTCGATTCCGATAGCAACTACTGTTTCGGCGAGGGCGGGGCGGGGACCTATAGCGACGGCAAGCTCTACACGCGGGCGCACAAGAGGGGCTCGGTGCGCGATGTCCTCGAGATCCTCACGCTGCATGGGGCGCCTCCAGAGATCCTGGTCGACGCCCGTCCGCACATCGGGAGCAACCGGCTACCCAAGGTCGTCACTGCGCTGCGCGAACGACTCGAAGCCGTGGGCGTGGAATTTCATTTCGAGTCCAGGCTCGAGCGGGTCCTCGTCGAGGGCCGCGGCAGTGAGCGCCACGTTTGCGGTGTGGAGCTCGCGGATGGGCGTTCGTTCCAGGCGGACGCGGTCGTGCTCGCAACCGGGCATTCCGCGCGCGACGTGTTCCAGATGCTCGACGGGATGCAGGTCACCCTGGAGCCCAAGGGGTTTGCGCTGGGCGTTCGGGTCGAGCACCCGCAGGCGCTGATCAACCGGATTCAGTACGGCGCCAATGCGGGCCACGCCGCGCTTCCGAGCGCTTATTATCGCCTCGCCGCGACCGTCGAGGGTCGTGGTGTCTTCTCGTTCTGCATGTGTCCGGGCGGTTGGATCGTCCCCGCGATGACCGAGCCCGGCACACAGGTCGTCAATGGAATGAGCTTGTCGAAGCGAGACTCCCCGTTCGCCAACTCCGGAATCGTCGTGGCGATCGAGCCTGCGGATTGGCAGGCCCAGGGGTTCGATGGGCCACTAGGAGGGCTGCGCTTCCAGGAACAGATCGAACGCGCTGCCTCCGAAGCGGGTGGTGGCGGTCTCCGGGCGCCCGCCACGATGATGACGGACTTCGTCGCGGGGCGAGGCTCGAGCCGAGCTCCACAGAGCAGCTACCGGCCGGGCTTGACCGCCACAGGGCTCGCCGAGGTGGTCGATTGTGCCGGGTTGCGCATCTCGGTTCCCTTGCGCGCGGGGCTCGAGCGCTTTGCGCTTCGCATGCCTGGATTTCTCGGCGAGGACGCGGTCCTGGTCGGTGTCGAATCGCGAACGAGCTCACCGGTGCGCGTCCCTCGCGACCAGGACACGCTGCAATCTCCCGACCTTCGCGGTCTGTATCCGTCCGGCGAAGGTGCCGGCTATGCAGGCGGGATCGTCAGCGCCGCCCTCGACGGCAAGCGCGTTGCCACGGCTCTCTTGCCGCTGGTCTGAGCGAACCTCATTCGCTCATTTCTTCGAGCAAGATTCCCGGATTCAGAACCCAGTTGGGGTCGAGCGTCGACTTCAGCCCGGCGAGCATCGCCTCAAACAGCTCGCCTCGTTCGCGCTCGTACCAGAGACGATGGTCGCGTCCCACAGCGTGGTGGTGGGTGATCGTGCCGCCGTGCTCGATGACAGCGTCGGACACGGCCTCTTTGATCGCGTCCCAGGTTTGCAGCTGTCTGCCGCGCTCGGCCCAGGCGAGGATCGTGTAGTACGGCGCAGGCCCGTCCGGATAGATGTGCGTGAATCGAACGGTGATGAGGCCGCGCCCGCGACAATGCGCGTCGAACGCCTTCTCTGCGGCGCTGAGGACTTCGCGGTGAAAGTGCTCGAACCGATCCCAGGTCACCGCTGTCTCGAAGGTCTCCGAGATCATGCCTTTTTTGGCCATGACGTCTCGGATGTACGGCGCCTTGATGAAGTTGTTCCGCCAGTTGCCCGCCGAACCCGAGCGCACGGTCGACTCGGTGTGCCTGACCTTCCGTCGGTTCCACCGCCCTCCGTGATCGCGGCAGACCTCGAGGGCCTGGGCCATCGTCTCCTGCTGCAGGTAGTGCTCCGACTCGAAGCCAAGCAGCAAAATCGCATGACGCCCGTCGCCAAGCCCCATCCCGACAGCTTCAATCGGGCTCACCAAGCGGCAGTTCACCGGATACAGCTTGCCTTGGGAGAGTGCGCGCACCGCCCTGGCACCCTGCACGAAGTCTTCGAACTTCACGGTTGCTGAGGATCGATAGCGCGGGCGTGCGTGGAGGCGAATCCACGCTTCGGTGATGATTCCGAGCGTCCCCTCGGAGCCTAGCCAGAGTCGTTCCTGGCTTGGCCCGGCGCCGGAGGCTGGCAGTCGGCGCGTCGTGTGGATTCCCTTGGGCGTGACGACACGCACGGATTCAACGATGTCATCGATGTGCGTGTACAGGGTGCAGTAGTGTCCACCGGCGCGCGTTGCGATCCAGCCGCCCAGGGTCGAAAACTCGAAGCTCTGCGGATAGAACCGAGGGCTCAGACCGTAGGGCTTGAGTGTCGCCTCGAGTGCGGGTCCAAGGATTCCAGCTTGCGCGCGAGCGGCCCGCGACAACTCGTCGACCTCGAGCACCCGATCGAAGTTGCGCATGTCGAGTGAAATGGCACCCCGGTACTGCTCCGATCTCGTGGGCTCGACTCCGCCGACGACGCTCGTGCCACCACCAAAGGGCGTCAGGCTGACCTGCTCTGCTTCACAGAACCGGATGAGGCCGAGGATCTGCTCCTCGGTGTCTGGAAAGGCAACGTAGTCGGTCGGATTGTCGTACTGGCCGTGCAGGCCGCGCACGATGTCACGATAGGATTTGCCGTAGCTGTGGGAGACTCGCTCGAGCTTGTCGTCCGTGCAGAACGCAGCGAGGTCTTCTGGCAGCTCAAAGCGGGGCGCGCGCAGCTCGACGCATTCGATGCGGGGCGCGGGAATGTCTTGGTACTCCTCCAGGCCGAAGCGAGCCTTCAAAAACTCGAGGAAGACCTCCATCATCATCGGCTCTGGGCCTTCGCCCTCGTAGCCCCATCCCCAAAAACTGCGCTGTCGCGGGCCGTCTTGTTTCTTGGCGCGGCTGCCGCGGCCGACCAACGCCGCGAGTGCGTTCTTCGCTGCCCGCAGATCTTCGAGAGGCTTCCCCGAGCGCTGCGCGTTCCATTCGCCCGCGTGTCCGGCAAGCACGCGGCCTACTGCCACGAGAAGCTGTTTTTGATCGTCGTTGGGCAGTATCGAGCGCACGGTCCTGACCTTCCTATCGTAGGGGACGATCGTTCTAGCAGAGGACGCACCCCCGCTGGAAGTCTGATCCCTTGGGGTGGCCGATCGCCCCGCGCAAAGGCGTTTCTGCATCCACCGCGGCAAACTTACAGGTGCCCCTACGCGAGGCTTGTGGGACAGTGGCCAGAGCAGCGCAAGAAGCCAAAGGCAGAGTCATGACAAGCAGCGAATGGAAACCCACCGCGTGCATTTTGTGTGAATGCAACTGTGGCATCGAGGTAGCGCTAGGGGGCGCCGACGGCAGGCGGCTCATGCGTTTCCGTGGTGACAAAGCGCATCCGACATCTCAGGGCTACGCCTGCGAGAAGCCCCATCGACTCGACCTCTACCAGAACGGCCCGCACCGTCTCCTGCACCCGCAGCGGCGCCGGGCGGACGGAACATTCGAGACGATCTCCTGGGACACCGCCATTTCCGAAGTCGCTGAACGCCTCGCCAAGGTGAGGGATGCCTGGGGCGGGGAGTCGATCTTCTACTACGGTGGAGGCGGGCAGGGGAATCACCTCCCAGGTGCCTATGCGACGGCAACTCGCCGCGCGCTCGGTTCCCGCTACAAGTCGAGCGCGCTCGCTCAGGAGAAGACCGGCGAATTCCTCGTATCCCACCGCATGCTGAAGATGCAGACCCGTGGCGATTTCGAGCACTGCCAAGTCGGCATGTTCCTCGGGAAGAACCCCTGGTTCTCGCACTCCGTCCCCCGTGCGCGGGTCACGCTCAAAGAGCTCAGCAAAGACCCCAATCGAACCCTGATCGTCGTCGACCCCCGAGTGACGAAGACCGCGGAGATGGCCGACATCCACCTTCGCGTGAAGCCGGGCACCGACGCCTGGCTCTTGTCGGCGATGGTTGCCGTGATGATCACCGAAAACCTGGTCGACCAGGCCTTCATCGAGGAATGCGTCGACGGCTACGAAAAGGTCGCCGCGGCCTTTTCTCCGATCGACATTGCGGGGCTCTGTGCCCGTTGCGGCGTCGACGAGGCGCTCGTTCGAGACACCACCCGCCTGATCGCCCGCTGCGACTCGTACGCTTGTTTCGAAGACCTCGGCGTCCAAATGAATCGGCACTCGACGCTCGTGAGCTACCTTCAGCGGCTGCTCTGGCTGCTCACGGGCAACGTCGGGAAGAAGGGCACTCACGCGACGATGGGAGGACTCATCGACTTCGCGAACGGCAAGGTTTCCGGCAAGACGCCAGTCAACGGAGCACCGATTATCAATGGGCTCGTTCCGTGCAACATCATCGCCGAAGAGATCTTGTCCGATCACGAAAAGCGCTATCGCGCCATGATCGTGGAATCGGCGAACCCAGCGCATTCGCTCGCAGACAGCCAACGGGTGCGCGAGGCGCTGAGCTCGCTCGACACGGTCGTCGTGATCGACGTGGCCATGACCGAGACGGCCCAGCTTGCAGACTATGTTCTGCCTGCTGCCTCACAGTTCGAGAAAGCCGAAGCGACCTTCTTCAACTTCGAGTTCCCGGACAACTACTTTCACTTGCGTCACCGGCTCTTCGAGCCACCCGAAGGCGCCTTGCCGGAGGCCGAGATTCACGCGCGCCTTTGTGAGGCGCTCGGCGCCTTTGACCAAAGCGACTTGGCACCGCTTGCAGAGGCCGCGCGACAGGGGCTGCCGCAATACGGTGCTGCAGTCGCAGAGCATGTGCTCGGAAACCCCAAGCTCTCCGGGATTGCGGCGGTCTTGCTGTACCGTAGTCTGGGCCCCGTCCTTCCGGTCGAGGCGCGCGAAGGGGCCGTGCTCTTCGGGCTCGCGTTTCGAGCGGTCATGCGCGACCCGATCACGATCGGGCGCGCGGGTTTCGACGGGCCGCCTCCGGTCGCCGCCACCAAGCTCTTCTCTGCGATTATCGACCACCCTCACGGGCTCGTGATGGCGCGCGGCGAATGGGACGACGTGCTCGAACGCGTGAAGAAGACCCGCGTGCAGGTCGGGCTCGACGACATGCTCGAGGAGCTGGGAAGGCTTTCCGAGCCGGAGACGCGTGACGAGAGCTACCCGTTCGTGCTTTCAGCCGGCGAAAGGCGGTCTTTCACGGCCAATACCATCATGCGAAACCCAGATTGGCGAAAGAAGGACGCGAGAGGCGCGCTTCGCATGCATCCCGACGACGCGCGAGACATCGGTGTGTCGAGCTCGGATCTCGTTCGCCTCACCACTCACCGCGGCTCCGTCCTCGTTCCGATCGAAACGACCGACACCATGCACCGCGGCCACGTCTCTCTGCCGAACGGGATGGGCCTCGCCTTTCCGAAAGACGGCGAAGAGTCGGTATTCGGTGTGCGACTCAACGAGCTCACTGACTCCGCATCACGCGACCGGTTCGCCGGAACGCCCTGGCACAAGTTCGTTCCCGCACGAGTCGAAGCTGCCGTAGAACAGGTATGGGCCGTGACGTCGTGAGCTCGCCATGAGCCGATGAGCCCGGTTGGACCGGGCGTTACGTGTCGTCTGGGAACGTAACGTGCATGGAAGAGGCCCCGTGGGATCGTCGGTCGGGCCTTTCGTTTGGCCTCGAAACCGAGGTTGCCGTCATTGAAAGTTTGTTCAGCCGATGACGGAAGTCCTGCGATTCCCGGCCCAGGACACCTGTTTCGTGCGCCCGCCGCAGATGAAGAAATACGTATAGACACGCGCGTCAAATGGGTGTTGTCTCTAATGCTCCATGAACATTCCAGCGCGATTGCTACAGCAGCTCGTCTCGGACCGACGGATGCGCAAATGCGACAGCAAGACGACGGACCTTCGAGCCGAGCTAAGCAGGGCGCTCAAGGCTGATCGCTTGGACCAGGCGCTCGACCTTTACGATCTGATCGAGCGGCACAAGCCGGATGAGCCCCGCTGGGCGCACCGCAAGGGCGATCTATTGCGGCGAATGGGGCGCAGCGACGATGCGGTCCTCGCGTACGAGCGCGCGGTGCGCCTCTATTCGGCCCGGGGCTTCGATGCGCGCGCCGTCGCAACGGCGAGGCTGATCTTGGCGATCGACCCAAGCAAGGGCGCAGTGCTCGACTGGGCGGACGCCGAAGCCAAGCGCCGATCGGAGCGACAGAGCCGGAACGCGTTCCAGCTGAGCTGCTGAAGATCTGCCCGTCGACTTGAAGGAGTTGATCCGTGTCCGATGTACCCTGCTTCATGATCGCCAATTTCGTGATTCACGATGCCGATGCCTACAGGAAGTACGAGAAGGGGTTCTTTCCAATCCTGAAGCGACATGGCGGCGAGTTTTTCACCTACGACGACAGCAGCGACACGCTCGAGGGCTCTTCGCCGCGCCCGGGTCGCATCGTGATCTTCAAGTTCCCGTCCGAAGAAAATGCCCGCGCTTGGTGGGCCGACCCCGACTATCAGGCCCTATCCGAGCACCGCCGCGCCGGCACCAGTATGGAATTCCTCACCCTCGTGCACGGCCTGCCGCCGCGGAAATAGTCCGCCCGGGGCTTGCTAGTTTCGGCTCGGGTGGTCTATTCGAGGAACGACTCCTGCGGTATTCCAATCGAAGACGCATCGAGCGGCCGCTTCGAGCTCATTCGCCGATCACGCCGACCCCTGGTCTGGTACGCTCGGCCCAAGTAGGGAACGGGAAGCATGCGCCCCCAGATCATCAAGATCTCAGACGATTTCTGGAACATTCGTGGGTCGTTCAAGATCGGCGGCCTCATCGACATCGGCACGCAAGCGTCCCTGGTCCGGCGAGGCAGCGGCCGCTTTGTCTTCCTCGATTCGTACGCGTTCAGCGGTGAGGTCGAGCGGGAGGTCCTCGAGCGCACCAATGGCGGCAAGGACGTCGAGGCGATCTTGAACGTGCACCCCTTCCACACGGTCCATGCGCGCAAGATGCACGAGCAGTTTCCGGAAGCCAGGCTCTATGGAACCGCGCGGCACCTGTCCCGATTCCCCGAGCTTCCCTGGGAAGCGGAGCGCACAGAGGACCCGGCGCTCCACGCGATGTTTTCAGACGACTTCGACTTTTCCATTCCGCGCGGCGTCGATTTCATCTCTTCCAACGAGAACGTTCACTTCTCGTCGGTGCTCGTCCTGCATCGCGCCTCCAAGACGATTCACGTCGACGACACGCTCATGTACATCCGCTGGCCTAAGGCGGCGCGGCTGCTCGGCCGGACGGATTCGATGCGCTTTCACCCAACGCTCGGAAAGGCACTGGAAGAACGGTCTGGCGCCGCGCGCGACTTCCGGCACTGGGCCGAGGAGCTCGCCAAACGTTGGCGGCATGCTGAGAACCTTTGCGCCGCCCACACCGCGACGCTCATCGGGGAGAGCAATCGAGGCGCCTCGATTCACGATCGCGTCCTGGAGGCGCTCGTCAAGACGAGCCGCGCGTTGAAGGCGCACAAACGGAAGTACGGCTAGGGAGGATTCCATGCGGGCAGCGATTCTCGACAAGCACGGCACCATCGACAGCCTGAGGATTGGCGACATCGAGCCGCCCAAGCTCACGCCGAACACGATTTTGGTTCGCGTGCGCGCTGCCTCGATCAATCCAGCCGACCTCAAGGTGATCCGTGGCAAGGATGGTGGCGGGTTTCTTCATGCCAAGAACTTCCCAACCGCGATCGGCTTCGATTTCAGTGGGGTCGTCGAGCAGGTCGGCGCGAGGGCCCAAGGGCGGGAGCTTGGCGACCAGGTGTTCGGGCATCTCGCCTATTCTCCGACGACCAAGCAGGGAAGCTTCGCCGAGCTCGTGGCGGTGAAGCCCGAGAGCGTGGGGCTCAAGCCGCCGAGCGTGAGCCACGAGGAAGCGGCGGCCGCGGCCACGGTTGGCTGCACCGCGCTTCAAGGTCTCCGCGACAGAGGAGGCTTGAAACCAGGCCAGCGCGTCTTGGTGAACGGCGCCTCGGGCGGTGTCGGGAGCTACGCGGTTCAGATCGCCACGGCACTCGGCGCCGAAGTGGTGGGGACGGCAAGCGCGGCCAAGGCCAGCTTCGTGCGCAGCCTCGGCGTCGACGAAGTCATCGACTACCGACAAACCCCGCTCTCGTCCTTGAACCGAACCTTCGACCTATTCCTCGACGCCGCTGCGACGTCTTCGTTTGGAGAGGCGAAACCGCTCCTCAACCGGGGTGGGGCCTACGTCACCCTGCTGCCGTCTGCCTCCCTCTTCGGAGCGATGCTACTGAGCCTATTCTCTAGCAAACGCTGCAGGTTCGTCACGGTTCAGTCGCGCGCCGCGGACCTCGAGCAACTCGCCGCCTGGATGGTCTCGGGCGAGCTAAAGGCATCGGTGGAAGAGACCTTCCCGTTGTCCGACCTGAGCATCGCGCTCTCGGCGCTCGATTCCGGCAGCGTTCGCGGCAAGCTCGCCGTGCGCATCGACGAGTAGGCCAATGAAGAAGCCCTACGAGCTCTACTACTGGCCTATGCTTCCTGGTCGCGGGGAGTTCGTACGACTCGTGCTCGAAGAAGCGGGAGCGCCCTATGTGGACGTGGCCCGCCTGCCAGAAGAAGAGGGCGGTGGGCTCGAGCCTCTCTTGCAGCTCGTGCGAGGCGAGCGGCCCGGTCAGCCTGCCTATGCGCCACCGATTTTGCTGCATGGGGACTTCGTCCTCGCGCAGTCCGCAGCGATCTGCGCGTATCTCGGCGAACGCCACGGCCTGGCGCCCGACGAGCCCGGCAAGCGGATGCAGGCCCTTCAGCTCCAGCTGACCATCGCCGACGTCAGCGACGAAGCCCACAACACACACCACCCAATCAGCGCGGCCCTCTACTACGAAGATCAGAAGGACGCGGCACGCGAAGCGTCAAAGAGCTTTGTGGATCAGCGCCTACCGCGCTTTCTTCCCTACTTCGAGCGTGTGCTCGAACGAAGCGCTGGGGAGTGGCTCATGGGCGCTTCGCTCACCTATCCGGACCTGTCCCTCTTTCAACTCGCAGAGGGGCTCGCCTACGCCTTCCCGAAGGGGTTTGCTCGAGTCGCGGAGTCGACCCCTTTGATCCTCGGCCTTCGAGACCGGGTTGCAACACGCCCTCGAATCGCTGCGTACCTCGCATCCGATCGCCGCCTCCCTTTCAACGAGCACGGCGTATTCCGGCACTATCCAGAGCTCGACCTCCGCGACTGATGGGACCCGCCATGGAACGACTACGACGGTGGCGACGCTGGCTCTACGCTTCCTGCATGGCGGCCTTGACCCGATTGGGGGTCATGGGCATGCGCTTGAGTCGGGCGCCGGTCGCGTCGTGGATTGCGTTGGCGACGACGGCGCCCATGACCACGATTGCCGGTTCTCCGCCGCCCTGCGGCGCAATGTCGTTGGCCTCGACGAGGAGGGTCTCGATTTTCGGTAGCCCGGAGAAACGCGGAATCTCGTAGCGGTGAAAGTTCGTGTCGAGGATCTGCCCTCCGCGGAAATGAACCTCCTCGGAGAGCGCATAACCAAGTCCCATCGTGACGCAGCCTTCCATTTGGATGGTGGCGCCTTGAGGGTTGACCACGATGCCCATCTCCTGCACGCTCAGCACACGCTTGACTTCGACTTCTCCGCTGCGCGCGTCGACAAGGACCTCGGCGATGGCGGCCACGTAGGTTCCGGCGTCGATCCCGCAGGCCACGCCCAGACCACGCTTGCTCGGCGTCGCGGTGGGCTTCCAAGCGAAGCGTTTGGCGGCAGCCTTCAATACGCGGATCATTCGCGGATCTTTGAGGTGCTTGAGGCGGAACTCGATCGGGTCTGCGTTGGCCGCCGCGGCCATGGCGTCGATCTGTGATTCGCGCGCGAAGGTGTTGCTGTTGTTGCCGGGTGCGCGCCAGGCGCCCGTGGCAAAGGGATGCATTCCCGGATCGCCTCTCCAGCCCCGCGGTCGGACGGTCGTCCGATGATTCGGGATTTCGTAGAATTGCTCCGCGCCTCGTTCTCCGGCGAAGAGCACTTCGTAGTCCCAGAACGTCATCTGGCCCGACTTGTCGATGCCCGAGCGGACGTCGATGACCGCGGCGGGTCGGAAGGTGTCGTAGAAGAATTCTTCCTCGCGGCTGCGCATCACCTGCACCGGCCGGCCGACAGCCTGGGCAAGGCGCGCGGCCTCGACCGCCTGCGTGTTGCTCGTCTTGCCACCAAAACCACCACCGACGAACGGTGTGATGACGCGCACTTGTTCGGGCGATAGATCGATCGCCTGCGCGATCTTGTCACGCGCCCCGAACGGATTCTGCGTGGACGCCCACACCGTGCACTTGCCCCGTTCGATGTGCGCGAGGGCCGCGTGCGTCTCCATCGGTGCGTGCGCGACGTAGCCATCGAAGAATCTGGTTTCGATCGTGCGCGTCGCAAGCTTGCGTCCTCGTTCGAGATTGCCCGTTTTGGCTACGACATCTCCTCTGGGAGCGACGCGTATGAGATGCTCGTGGATGGTTTCATCGGTCACGGTCACCGAGGGCAGGTCGAACTTCGCGTTGATCCGCCCGAGCGCCTCTTCGGCCAGGTCCGGCAGCTCGTGGAGCACCGCGATGAAGTCGCCGTTCTCGACCAGGTGCACACCATCCATCTTGCGGGCGCCCGAAGTGTCGACCTTCTTCAACCTGGCTCC
>Ga0209536_100013353_pt1 | contig 11850 bp, 6 predicted proteins | sample DeeMarSeWOR28_12_FD_187461 | JGI IMG/M metagenome (GOLD analysis project Ga0209536, IMG submission 187461) | Marine sediment microbial communities from White Oak River estuary, North Carolina - WOR-2-8_12 (SPAdes) (version 2) | ecosystem: Environmental > Aquatic > Marine > Intertidal zone >...
AGGCTGTATGCCTTCCTGCAGGGAGGCATCGGAGTCTATGTTCTGTTTATCCAGCCCATATTCAATCTGATCAATGACTTGCAGGTTTATCTGGCCAGGAACTACGCCCTTGATTTTTCAGGTTTCAGTCTCATCCGCTTTGGTCTGTGTTTTCTGGTTCTCTTGATACCGACCACCTTGATGGGAGGAACTCTGCCGGTAATTGTCCGATTCTTTGTACGCCGAAAGGAAGAACTTGGCGGCAATTTAGGAAGACTTTATTCTTTGAATACCCTGGGAGGGGTAATCGGCTCATTTTTGGCCGGGTATGTTCTAATCCTGTTTTTGGGAGTGAGAGGAACTGTTTATCTGGCGGCGGCAATCAATCTGCTAATTGCTGCAGGAGTCTTTCTGATTTCCAGAAAAACATTTTCAGCGCCTCCCAAAGCTTCTGCCCACAGAAGAAATCGTTCTCACCGAAAAGAATCAGCCGCTACCAATAGCACCAGAGCATCTTTGTTGGTGCTTATCCTTTTTGGGTTTTCCGGTTTTGCCGCCCTCAGTCTGGAGGCTTCCTGGAGCCGTGTGCTGGCATTGGTTCTGGGAAGCTCGGTATATGCCTTCAGCACCATTCTGACTACCTTTCTATCAGGCATTGCCCTGGGAAGCTGGCTCATATCCAAATTCATTGATCGCCTGAAGAACCTTCTGGCCTGGTTTGCTGCAATAGAGATAGCTCTCGGCATTTCGGTGATTCTACTGACACCTTTGTTTGGTCATTTGCCTTTTCTTTTCTTAAGAGTTTTCAGGATGACCGGCGGTTCCTTCTGGTCTCTGCAGTTGATGGAGTTTCTCCTTGCTGCTCTGATGATGATTCTTCCGGCGATCTTAATGGGAGCTGCATTTCCGATAGCTGCCAGGATATGTACGCCTGAAATCCAGAGGTTGGGGCGCTCTGTGGGTAATGTCTATTTCAGCAATACGCTGGGAGCGATCTTTGGGCCGCTGGCAACGGGATTTGTGTTTATTCCTCTATTTGGCGTGCAAGGGGGCATCTTTGTTGCCGCTCTCATCTATTTGGCCGTCGGTGGCTTGATTGTTATTTTTGGCCCGTTCAAAAGAGGCCGAGCCAGGATTTATACGCTCAGTCTTCTGATTGTTGTCGTGGCCCTGAGCCTCTTTCTTCCCGATTGGAATGAAAATATTTTGAACAGCGGCGTATATGTCTATGCCCGTCAATACCTGCAGAAGGATCTCACTTTGTCGACCGAGGCTGGCGGGCGAGTCTTCTATAAGGAAGGGGCATCGGCCACGGTGGAGGTAAGAAGGACAAGAGAAGGCCATCTGACACTAAGCATTAACGGCAAGGCTGATGCGAGTACGCAAAACGATATGAATACCCAGCTGATGTCGGGGCATTTGCCGATGCTTTTGCACGAAGATCCGCAACAGGTGCTGGTGGTGGGCCTCGGCAGCGGGGTTACCTTGGGGGCAGTCCAGCAGCACCAGGAACTAAGAGAAGTGGATATGGTGGAAATTGAGCCGGCCGTAGCAGAGGCCGCCGCCTATTTTTCCCAATATAATCATAACGCCCTGTCCGACCCGCGACTGAACCTGATTATAGAGGATGGCAGAAATTATGTCTTAATGACCGGCAAGAAGTATGATGTGATTACCGCTGAACCGTCTAATCCCTGGACGTCAGGCAACGCCAATCTTTTCACCAAAGAGCAGTTTGAGCTTTACAAGAAGCGGCTTAAATCCGGCGGGATTGTGTTTCAGTGGCTGCACACCTATAGACTCCGCCCCGAGGATGTAAAGACGATTGTCGCTACCTTTGAGAGAGTCTTCCCCCACGCTGTTCTGTGGCAAGGCGCTTTCAGCCGAGATCTTTTTCTCATTGGCACAGAGCAGCCGCTGGCGATCGATTTTGCCAGCTTCAGCAAGAAAATGGCTCGCGCGAAGATTAAGCGAGACCTGGCCCACGTCTACCTTGATGACCCCTTTCTGGTCTTGAGCTTCCTGCTGCTCAACGAACAGGCGGTGCGCAATTTTTCTCAAGGGGCCCCAATTCATACAGACAACCACCCCATACTTGAATTTCAGGCCCCCAAAGGAGTATTACTGCCGCCGGGCATGACCCTGAGTGCCACCCTCACGGCGCTGGAGCAATGGCGCAGCGATGTATTTACTATCCTGGAAGATATTGAGGATGAGGCCCTAAAGGAAAGAATGGCCCTATACGCGCGCAGTCGTACTCATAGTATCCAGGGTGAAATTTCGCTTGCCCGTGGGGAGCCGCTAAATGCAGTTATTGCTGAGTATCAGAAGGCCTTGAGCCTTGTGCCCGACATTGTGCTAGTAAAGAAATGCCTAGCCGAATTTTTGTTCAGGGCTGGAGAAATCGTCTCTGGCCAGAAGCTTCACCAAAAAGCTGAGGACTTGTATCGTCAGGCAATTGACCATGATCCCAAGCGGCGGCATTATTTTGAGGCGCTGGTCAGAAGCTGTATTGAGCAGGGTGACCGCAAGGGCGCAATCGGGGTATATGAGCAGGCTTTAGCAGGGGAGCCGAACGATCTTGGCTTTCGACTCGAATTAGGGGTTCTTTACGCAACAACTCAGGACTTGGACAAGGCTGAGGAAGAATTCCTGTTTGTTCTTCGCCACAACGAAAGTAGTTATTTGGCGCACAATAATCTGGCCAATATCTATCGATTAAAGAACAGGAAGAAAGAGGCCCTTGCGCACTTGCAGAAATCATTGGCTATCAATCCCAATCAAAGCGAGATTAAGGCGCTAGTCAATAGGCGGCGATGAGAACAATGATGCCGAAGTCTTCTATGAACGCCTTGTGAACATCCCTCTTTCACCTTAACCTTTCTGTTGACGTGGGGGGATTCTGGTTATTGAGATCGCCGGCGCCAGAATTACAGAGACATTCTTTCGTGCAACTGTCCCTGTCCAATCGTCTCTTATTACGACTACTCTGGGATTTCTTGTGCTGGGCTATTTCCTCTACGGGTCATTAGTTCATACGCATCCCTCAAGTTCCTGTGTTTATTCCATTTCTCCCAACAGATGCGTCAGATTGATTTGCTGGGCGTCCATAACACATATGTCGTCACATGTGCGTCTGCTTGTCAGGTGTTTTCCGGGAGGATGAAAAGGATCAGGGCAGGGTATCGGGATAACAGAATGTAGCGTGCGACACTTCACCACCAGAAACAGGGATTGCCGAAGCTTTGCCAGAACCAGCGGTGCTCCATGTTCCTGAAATGCCGCCACTGGACGTGGCCGTCGACGAAGAGGATGTTTCCGCCGGTAGGCTTCGAGACTTTGAGGTGGTTCGATCTGTCGTAGACCTGCCATCGCGACCAGCAGCCGCCGGTTGCACGAGAGAAATCGGACGTCTCGCGATTTGGCCCGTTGCTGGCGGTTACGTCGGTGATAAGCTCGACCGACGCCGGGGCGCTCTTGGTCGCGGTAACGGACCGGACCCATTCCTTGGACGCGCCGCCGTCGGGGCTCATGGGCGGATTCGATCTGCCCGCGGCCGTATCGATGAACCAGAAGTAACCCATGATGCGATGGAAGTTTCTGCGAGTCGATTCGGCCGTCGGCTCTGGTGGTGGATTGCTCTCCGGTGTGCCGGCCGGGAAGTTCTCGCCGTAGCGCCAGAAGATGATATTGTCTCTTTTACGCCAGGAAGGACAGTAGAAGATGTGTCGGTCGAATGCGCCCGACTCCAGAACGATGTCCGTCGTCCAGTATGAAACGTCAAAGAGCCACCGATCGACCACATTCAGCGGCAGCTTGCCGTCGTAGTCGTTGGCGTACAGGAACAGGCCAAGTCCTGTGTTCTTCTCATTCTGGGCGCAGACGGCACGCCGGCCCTGCTCGCGAACCGCTTGCAGCGCCGGCATGAGAATGCTCAGCAGAAGCGCAATGATGGCGATCACGACGAGAAGTTCTATGAGTGTGAATCCCCTTTTTCTGCCCATGACAAGACTCCGACACTGTGGCGCAAGCCTTCAGGAACAAAATGCTATTCTACTGCTTTTGCGCTGGAGGATCAACGGCGAACTGCCCGGAACAGGTCGTAGCGTTCGATTGATCGCGCGCTGAACTGCCAATTTCAGCATCTGACGCAGGTAAGATCGCCAGATATTTAAGAAAACCTTAGCGAAAGGCCGATAATGCTCTAAGAGGCCAGGCGATGTCCGAGACGCTCAGAATCTCAATACTGTGGGGATGCGGGCAACATTCGAGTCAGGTGTCGAGACAATAGATCCGCACCGTCCTATCGGCATCGACAACTGCTGAGCTATAGAAATGAATTGTCGGCTGAAGACCATTAGTGGCCAGGACAAGTTTGTTGGAGAATATCTTTGGCGAAAGGACAAGTGAAATGGCAAGGATATCAACAGTTCTTTATGTAGTGGCTGTCCTCGGTTTGCCGCCTCTGGCCAACTCAGAGATCGTGATCGACGGCCGTTACGACCCGAATGAAGACTACGTAGTCGGCTATGAGGTCAATTTGAATGTGGAAGGTGTTGTCGATCCGGTCGAGGAGAAAGGGGAACTCTGGTACCACTATGACTATGACCCACAGTTGAAAAAGAAATGTCTTTCAGTTGTCTTTGTACAGCCTCTGACGCTGGTCGACAACAGCTACGGTGCCAATTCCATCGGCTGGGGCGAGGACGCACCGAGTGGAGAGAATCACAACTTCAAGGACCTCAAAGACTACGACAAAGCTAGGTTCACGATCACCGACGTTTCTGGAAAAGTGGTATTCGACTTCACGCTGGACTACATCTCCGAAATTGACCAAGAAGGTAAAGATGAAGGTAGTGGTGCACATGCTTCCCTTGGAGTAGCAGGTGGGGATGGTGAAGTTCACTCCGGTGATGCAGCCTATCTGTTGGCTTGGGGCACGAGTCTCGATTATAACCTCAATGAGCTGGAACACGTACTGACCGAGGATTCGCCGGCTACCGACCCGGACTACACCGAGAATCCCGCCTTTCCTGGTTGGGTGTTCGAGGCTGTGTACGAGTTCAGGGTCGACGGCGCCGTGCTTGGCGGCAAACCTCTAGGCGGCGTAGCCGTTCCCCTTGTGCATGACTCACCGAACAAGATAGGAAAGAACAAAGTCTACCCAGAAATCGGCGAACTCATCGAGGACGAAGACGAGGGCGGGGGCGGGGCTGAGTAAGTAGGGGAATCCAGGGAAATCCCTGTGTCCTGGCATCTCAGTCAGCCGGCGATTTTTCTTGACGGGCAGGCAGCTTATCTGGTATAAGTAACATAGGATGAAGTCTGTGGATTTGAGGCCGTCCGGGCAGGATTTTGCCTGTCTTTAGCGTTCTCAAAGGAAGGAGGCAGTCTCGATTCGTGGAGGATAACTTTCAGCAAATGTCGGAAAGATGCACGCTAGAGCAAGGACCATTGCGGTCGGTTTGTCCGAACCTTTTTTTGAGGAACGTCTATAATGTGAATGGAGTGGAGGTCAATTGAGTTACGTCGCAGAGCGACAGGAAGTGAGGACTAGGAATCATGAGAACTAAGATAGTATGGTTGACCGCAATCTTCATAGTGTTTATGGGATTCGGTCTGAGCCAGGGCCAAGTTGTAAACTTGCTGGAGAACGGTGGCTTTGAAACCGGTGACATGGCGCCGTGGACTACATATGGCCCCGCTACCACAGAAGTAGTCACCGACTTGACTGGCGCAGCAGTTCCCGAAGCTCCGATTGAGGGAGATTATTGTCTGCATATTGTGGTTCCCTCAGCGGGTGCGAATTTTTGGGATGCCGGCTTGCAGCACAGGGGACATAGTGTCTGGGAGAGCGGGAAGAAGTACACTCTTTCGGCCTTTCTCAAGAGCAAGTCAGGCGAGCTGAATATCAACTTCAAACCGGAACATGACGGAGATCCGTGGACGGGATATGGTGAGCAGGCCTTCACCATGACCGAAGAATGGACAGAGTTCAGCATCACCACTCCCGTTTTCACCGCGAATGTGGATCCGGCGTCAATCACGTTCCACATACAGTATGACGTCGGTGATTTCTGGGTCGATGCCGTAAGGTGGTACGAGGGCGACTATGTCCCGCCCGTTCTCGGAGATCGCACAGTTGCCCGCAGTCCTAACCCGGCCGATGGTGCGATACACGCCAATACGTGGATCAGCGTGAGCTGGTTACCGGGAGAATTTGCCGTCTCGCACGATGTATACTTGGGCGAAAGTCTCGAGGAAGTGAGTCAGGGCGCCGAAGGCACATTCCAGGGCAATCAGCCTGAAGCAAATTTCATGGTTGGCTTTCCCGGATTTCCTTATCCGGATGGGCTCGTCCCGGGCACAACCTACTATTGGCGAATCGACGAGGTCAATGAGGCGGATCCAAACAGTCCGTGGAGGGGAAATGTGTGGAGCTTCTCAGTTCCGCCCAAAACGGCTTTCGATCCCGATCCGGCTGACGGAGCCGAGTTTGTGGATCTGGGCACAGTTTTCAGGTGGAAACCGGGTTTTGCCGCCAAGCTGCACACCGTCTATATGGGCACCAATGTCGAGGACGTGAACAATGCCACAGGCGGCATGCTTCAGGGAAATGCCAGCTACAAGCCGGCTGCGCTGGAATTGGAGAAGGTATACTACTGGCGCGTCGACGAGTTCGATCCGCCTTTCACATATAAGGGTGACATCTGGAGCTTCACTACGCCCGGGGCCGCGGGCAACTCACAGCCGGCTAACGGCGCAGTGGATGTGCCGATGATCGCAACACTTTCATGGACGCCGGCGGATAACGCCGCCTCGAGCGATCTGTACTTCGGCACCGACGCCGCTGCTGTGGAGAATGCCACGGCGGCCTCCCCTGAGTACATAGGCAACAAAGCACTCGGTTCTGAGAGTTTTGATCCCGGCAAGCTCGACTTGGCTGGGAATTACTACTGGCGTGTTGACGCGGTCTATCCCAATGAGACGGTGAAAGGTCTGCTCTGGAGCTTTACGGTTGCCGACTTCCTGCTCGTGGACGACTTTGAATCCTACAATGACATCGATCCGCCTGACGAGGCGAGCAACAGGATATTTGATGTGTGGATAGACGGTTTCGGAACCACCACGAATGGAGCGCTCGTCGGCAATGACCTGCCGCCCTATGCCGAGCAGGCAATTATTCACGGCGGCGTGCAGTCGATGCCGTACTTCTACGACAATGCAAACAAGACCTCCGAGGCAACTCTGACGCTGGTCCATCCGCGTGACTGGACTTCCGAAGGCGTCACCAAGCTGTCACTATGGTTCCGCGGCGATTCTGATAATGCAGCCGACCGTATGTTTGTCGCTCTAAACGGCACTGCAGTGGTATATCACGACGACGACAGCGCAACGCAGATAGCAGGATGGAACGAGTGGGTCATCGAGCTGTCGGCGTTTGCGGGCGTGGACCTTGCGAACGTCAATACCATTACCATTGGTTTCGGCACAAAGGGAAGCCCGGCTGCCGGCGGCACTGGGATGATGTACTTCGACGACATTCGGCTGGTCAAATAGGTCGTCCTAAGATTGTTCGAAGCGGCAGACAATTGCGCTGCTGCGAAGTGGATTTGCATCATTCGGGGCCCGTACTGATATACTTTTGTACGGGCCCCAGTTCTTTTGCCATAGTCGAAGACCGTTGACAGAGGTCTACTACCCGCTGTATGCTCTTGGCGTTTGATAGTGATCCCGATCAAAGATTTCCGTCTTTGCGCGGGTAAGCGGCGTTACCATAACAGGTTATGGTTTTGCTCGCGAGAATTTACTGCCCTGAAGGGTATACTATTGTCGGAGTTTCTCTTATGTTGAAAGAAAGGCTTTTTACATCGTTCACTTGCTCGCTGGCCCTTGTGCTGCTCTTACCGCTGGCATCCCTCGTCGGCGCGTCTAATCAGAGTCAGAGAGGAGAGATGGCCGGATACCTGGGCGCCCCTCACGAGAGAGTCCCGGAAACTTATGGCGGCGGATTCTCCATGTATGTGGCGGCCTGGCCGCTGTTAGAGGAGTATCCGGGGAATCGGTTTCAAACCGGTCTTTTCAGCACGTGGATGCACGCCCAGAATGACAAGCCCAAGCCCATCGAAAGGATGTATTCTGACATCGAAGGCGGCCTGGGCTGGTGGCGTGATACGCGATTCGCCACGGAAACGCCGAAGTTCATTATGGGCGGGGTGCAGTTGAATTTTCGTGGATGGGCCAACGGCCCCGGAGCCGGCAAAGGAAGGGACTGGAGTAAGCCGCAAGGCAAGTACGGCGTGGCGCAACTCAGCCCATGGGTGCTTTGGCCGCCGGACGGCCTGAATCTAAAGCAGGGGACCTGCGGCCAGCTTTGGGGCTACGGATATCTGCCGCTCCCACTCACCGAGCCCAAATCCAAAACCGCCGGCAAAGACGTTCCTACGGGAAATCACTGCTGGACCTTGTTCTTGAACACGGGAAACTTCAAAGGCCCGGTTACCTTCTTCACTCCCTATTTCTTTTCCCGGGTGACTGTGGACGAACCTCGTACGGCGGGCATGTTTCTGGACAGCCGTCCAGCCAATCCCAACAGGGCCTTACAGATGGAAACCCAGTACGTCCCCAGAGCCCAGGCCACCGACAGCAAGGGCGACATTTACGCTCGCGTAGCTCCAACGTCGTTCCCGCGAGGGCCGAAAGGCGAATCGGTAGTCGTTCACCGTATAACGGCATATACCAAGAAGGCACTCTGGGACGCCGTGGAGGCCTGGTTCAAAGGCGGCCCGGCGGCCGGCGGCGTCATTGATCCGAAGGAATCCATTGTGCATAAGTTTACCGGGCAAGGGTGGGCCACCTGGCGGATCTATGACTATTCCGAACCAGCAGATCAAAGGGTGCGCATTGCCTGGGATTCGTTCGCCTACCCCACGGCGTTCGATTCAGCCACCTTCGGCTACAGGTGGAACGAAGAACTGGTGACGAAAAAAGACACTAAGGACGGCCCTCTGGTTACACTTCCCGAATACTATCGCCTGGTGAAAGACGGCAAGAAGTCCCGGTGGGTGGCAGTACAGCCGAAAGACGTTCCGGCTGAGACGGGACTGGCCGAGGTCAGCTTCAGTCCGCCGGCAGCAAGAGAAACCGAGCCTTACGTTACTCCCGACGATCCGGACAGTTGCTGGAAGAAGCCCGGCCCGGTGGCCGGACCTTTCCAGGCTTATCCGGGCGACGGAAGCGTAGTGACATACTACTGGTATCGATTCGCCGACCAGCCGGCCTTGCTCAATGCCGATCTAACGGACGCCGAGCGCGAGAGACTGCAGAAGCGCGTCGAAAAACTCCACCGCACCTGGAAAAAGGACCGCGACTACCTGGCGCCGCCGGAAATTGGAAAGCTGGCCGAGATTGACCCAGCCTTGATTGTCACCCCGCCGCCGGGCTTGGAAGTGGGGTATGTTCCCATCGTCACACGACAGGGGCCGAGAGAGTAGATGGGCTTAGAAGCGAATCGAAGAATGATGAACAAGGAACAGCAGAATTCCGAAAGAAAGCAACTTGGTCATTGGACATTCCTTGTTGGATATTCTGCGGTTCGTCTTTGTTGATGACTGACCCATAGTCGGCATGACTTCCTCAGGATTCAACCATATCATCTCTGACAACTATCAGCACTACCTCTGCTATCTCAAGGATCTCGTCGCAATTCCTTCGGTCTTTACCGATCGGCCAGGCATTAAACGGGCCATCCGGTACTGCAAAGATGCGCTGGAGAAAAACCTGCCGGGATGGCATGTGTACTTCGATGCAAAACACAATCTGATCGCCCGTCCGGATACCGTCGATACGGGGAGGCCGATCATATACCTCAGCGCCCATATAGACACGGTCGACGCCGACGCCGCTGAATGGGCAGGATCTCACAGCCCTTTTGAAGCCTTTGAAGATGAGCGGGAGATTGGGGGCAGGGGGGCAAGTGATTGTAAGGCCGGTGTTGCGTACGAACTCTTTCTTGCGCTTCTACATGCCCGGCATCTGCTGGTACTGGACAACATCATATTCACAGTGACGTTCAATGAAGAGGGCAGCGGAGACAAGACCGCTGCAGAAATTGGCCGGAGTCTCGGTGCTTCTCTGCCCGTAAGCAAGTCAACAACCTATTTCATCGTCCTGGAAAATAACGTTCGTGCCCTGACGCCGCCGGTCCTTTCTGTGTATTGCCGGGAAAGAGGCAACTATGTCGTCAAGACCAAAGGTACTATCGAACGTCTCCAGGCCTGGGTGAGGAAGCATCCCGACTGGAACCCGGTATGTATCTATCCGGACACCGACACGGATGTGCGGACGTGGAAAACCCTGAGGCAGGAAAGCAGGCATGTCTGTTCCGCGCCCCGGCAGGACAATCTGCTCTTCAAGGTGATTCGTGATGCTTCACCGAAAAGTGTATTGAAGGCGGGCCAGGAGCACAATTTTGGAGTCTTGCCGGCCTCGGTTGCCATTTCGACAGCAACGTCTCCTGCAGAACATACCGTCATCCTAAGCAACCGATCCTTTGACAGTATAGGGCAAGTGCAGAGCGAATTGCAGGGGCTCTCCTACCAGCAGATGAAGGACTTTCGCCTTTCCCAAGGATTGGATGTCAGAGACAGGTTTTCGCATAGTCCTCTTGCGAAAATCCTGGACGACTGCAGTATCCCAGATCTGGATATTGAACTGACCGAAAATGTCGGCTGCTCCGACGCGTCGATTATATACAATGCTGTCGAGCCAAAGCTTCGCAAGCACTTCCTTCCCGTCGTTATGGGTCCAGGTACCCGATCGCAGCCCCATGCTAATCCTCCGCGTTTTACTCACGGCAGGAACGAAACCTTTGACAAGGAGAGCGGCAGAAAGGCCATGATCTACATAACCGACGTTCTTTCCCGACTGAAGGCCATAGACATCCCCTAATCCCAATAAAATAGACACTTGCCGTTCCGACAAATAAAGTTGATGTTCACCACGAAAGGTACAAAGGGCGCGAAGAGTTCCGACCGGTATTGTGACTTCGTGCTCGGATTTATCTCGCGCAGAGACCGCCAAAGCCGCAGAGTTCAATTAACCACAGAGGTCTCAGAGGATTGCAGAGATTGAATTCGTATACCTAGATTGAAATGATGTTGACTACTATGAAGAGCTTGGAGGATCATGAAGTGGATTGAATGATGTGTGTCTAAAATGAGAAGCATCACGGCATGACCCCCTCTGGCCTGACCCCCTCTGGCCCTCTCTGGCCCTTCCTCTGGCCCTTCTCTCCGCCTGCGCTTCGGAGTAGCAAGCGTTGAGCACTACGACTCTGACATTATCACTGAGTGTTTTGAAAAGGCCCGTAAGAGCTTTTCTGCTCACCGGCCTGGCCTGCCTATCCTGGCCTTTCAGGATTATCTCACCAGCCTTACTCCCATGTCCGCTGAAGTGCACAATATGAGGCTGATGTTTGAGAAGGTGGTGTTGAAGATCGGACGGTCTGACTGCCCACTTAGACATCAACTCAAAGGAATCACGATACTTCGAGGCCTCTAGCTTTTCCTCGATCTGCCGAATCTCTTCGGCTAGGTCTAACCTGCTGGTGTCAGCAGGATTCGCCGCAAGGAAAAGAACACGAAGCCTATTGTCCGTTTCGCCACTCACTGTGTTAATCCAAAGACGCCGTAGCTATTCTTCTCTTTCGCCTCCCTCACTCTCCCGCCTGCAACCATCCACAGCGTATATGCTATCAAGACATGGGCTTTTTTGCACCGACAATTTACTATTTTCTATCGCTTACTTCTCTGTGGCCGAGAATCAGTGTTAGTCAGTGAAATCCGCGGTTCAAGAATCTAATGAACGCTT
>Ga0209536_100013354_pt1 | contig 11850 bp, 7 predicted proteins | sample DeeMarSeWOR28_12_FD_187461 | JGI IMG/M metagenome (GOLD analysis project Ga0209536, IMG submission 187461) | Marine sediment microbial communities from White Oak River estuary, North Carolina - WOR-2-8_12 (SPAdes) (version 2) | ecosystem: Environmental > Aquatic > Marine > Intertidal zone >...
CATCATGATCTATGGCGATGGCGAGGATCTGGTTGCTGATAAGTCCATCTTCAGCAGTATAGGAAACCCAGGAAGAACCATTAAAAACAGATACACCTCCTTTGGTTCCTATCCAGACATTGCCTTTCCCATCACCGCAAATTGCCTGTACGAAATTATCTGGCAGCCCATCTTCCGTTGTGTAAACTGTCCAGTTCTCCAGTGTATTATAGCCTGCATGCCTGGCAATTCCCGCATCGGTGCCAAACCATTGTATTCCTTCCGGAGTAATGAAGATACTCAGAATGTTATCGGAAGGCAGGATAATGGGGCCCCATTGCGCATACACGGATGCCCCTGAAATCGCATCCACTTCATCCCGGTACACCCTGGCAATACCCGCCCCTGCTGTGGCTGCATAGAGGGAATCCCCTTCCGGATTGGTTGCCATCCCGGTGATTGGCCACCCCTGGAACAATTCTTCCGGATAATGCATGTCATAATCACGCGTCAGCCATTTATCGTTTCTTAGCGCAGAAATTCCCTTTTCTGTCCCAATCCACCTGATGGAATTTTTCCCGGCCGCAATGCTAACTACCTCTTTACCGAAAATGTCTGAATTTCCAGGATTAAATGTAATGGTTTCGGCCTGGTCATCTATGGGCAGCCGGACCATGGTAGCCCCTGCTGGGGAAGCAATCCAGAGCGCCGGATCATCCCCATTAACGGCATACGCCAATCCTTTCAGATCCTGGATTGGGAGATTCTTATTTCCGTCATGCAACTTCCAGTTATCCCCATCATAACTTAGAATACCCGCATCCGCAGCAAACCATTTAATATTATCTTTATCCACTACAATGGAATTCACATTCTGTACTGAAAGTCCACCGTCACCGGAGAGACTATCATAATTTCCATTCAATGCGGTGGCAGGATCATCGTGGTTTTTCCCCGGATTTATATAAGGGATTGCATTTCTCATACCTGCCGCCAAAATAATTAAAACAGCAGCAAAAAGGTAAACAGGCCTGAAAATATTTTTTCCGGTCATTTTAATATCCAAAATCAGTAGTGAAAAGTGCGTTTAATTAATGATATTAAAATTAATCTTATTTAATGATATAAATCATATTTGCTGTGGTAATCGAACCTGAATTTGTATATTTACTTTGTTGTCATACCTTACAACAGGCAAATATTGTATGACCGGCATCTTGGATATTTTATGATTTTTATGACAGGACAATGGGCTAATATTGAGAAAAAAATAAAAAGTCTGATCATACCTGGATCCCACCAATCTGTATCAGCAACTGCATCGGTCATCGCATTTCTATTTTTTATCTTTTTTTCTGCTGTTCATTCCGTACAGGCTCAGAAAATAGATTTGCTATTGAAAGGGGGGCATGTGATCGATCCAAAAAATACAATTGACCGTGACCTGGATGTAGCCATCGCAGAAGGTAAAATTATAGAAGTGGCTCCTGATATTTCCACCGAAAATGCCAATAAGGTAATCGATGCAACAGGCTATTATGTGGTTCCCGGCTTAATTGATCTTCATACCCATGTATTTGTGGGCAGCAATGATGGTTTTGCAGATGGCTTTTCCTCCGTCTCTCCGGATGACATTACACTGAAAGCGGGTATCACGACGGTGGCGGATGCAGGGACCTCCGGATGGAAAAATTTTCCTGTCTTCAAAGAACAGGTGATCGACAGGTCGAAAACCAGGGTGCTTTCTTTTCTTAATATCGCCGGATCCGGAACGCTTGAATCACCCATAAGAAAAGAGCTTTCACCGTTGATTGAAAATGGCGCAGTGACCATCCATGGCTATCTTCCAGAGGAAAAAATGTCCGATATCTGTGGGGGGCATCCGATGTACCTGTTGTGCAGAATTTTATCTTTATTTCCGATGTCAGCCGGTTTGTGCTGGCGCTTGGATGTAATGACTATGGGTCTGTTACTCAAGATCCGATGTTGATTCGGTGGTCAGATCAAGAATCTTTGACCGATTGGACCCCGCAGGCTACCAATCAAGCTGGAAGCATTCGACTTTCACATGGATCAGAAATTGTAACGGCAGTTCAAACGCGCCAAGAGGTGGTGGTTTTTACAGATTCTGCTCTTTATTCTCTTCAATACCTTGGGGTTCCAATTGTTTGGAGTACCCAACTGCTTGGGGACAATTTATCCATCATTGGCCCCAATGCTGCCACGATTGCTTCTGGCGTGGTGTTTTGGATGGGGGTTGATAAATTTTATGCTTATGATGGCCGCGTCCAAACCCTAAACTGCGATCTGCGTCGGTTTATTTATAACGACCTTAATACTTCGCAAAGCGGGCAAATCTTTGCTGGATCTAATGAAGGGTTTAACGAAGTATGGTGGTTTTATTGTTCCGCAAACAGCACAGTGGTGGACCGTTATGTGGTGTATAACTACATAGAAAAGGTCTGGTATTACGGAACAATGGGCAGAACAGCTTGGCTAGATTCCGGCCTTCGTGATTATCCTGTGGCAGCAACCTACTCCAATAACATCGTTGAACACGAAAACGGCGTGGATGATAATGAAACGGGGATATCGCTGCCTATTGCCGCATCAATTGGTTCGTCAGAATTTGATATTGATGACGGGGATCATTTTGGGTTCATCTGGCGCGTTCTGCCGGATATCACCTTTGACGGGTCAACGGAAGATTCCGGCCCACAAGTAACCATGACCATGATCCCCATGCAGAACTCGGGTTCGGGGCCAAATGTCCCGGCTTCACGCGGAGGGAACTCAGCCGCAACGGTTCAGAGGATTACCAATGCCGTAATTGAAACCTTCACGGGGCAAGTCTACGTCAGGGTGCGCGGACGGCAAATGATCTTTAAGGTGTCCTCGGAGCAACTCGGAACCCAATGGCAGCTTGGTGCGCCACGGTTTGACATCAAACAAGATGGGCGCAGAGGTAACACATGAGTTCGCTACCGGTTACAACGGCGTATGAACTGGACCGGCTCGTACCGCCAAACTTGCCGTTGGCTCCCGCTCAGTACGAATCGGGATACCACGAGGCGCTTAATAACATTTTGCGGTTGTATTTTAATCGCGTAGATGGTTTGATTACAAAGCTTACCAAAGGCGGGGTAATTGATTACATCGACTTCAATACAACCGACCCCAATGTCCCACATCAAACCGGCAGAATAAATTGGAATTCAACAGACAGTACTCTGGAAGTTGATTTGGATTATGACGTTGTAATGCAAACCGGGCAGGAGATGTATGCCCGAGTAAGAAACCAAACAGGCTCGACAATCCCCAACGGTACGGTAGTTGGTTTTGCTGGAACCGCACCATCATCCCTTCTCGTATCCCCGTATCTGGCAGATGGATCACAGCCTACCTTGTATATCTTGGGCATTATGACCCACGATTTGCCGGATCAGGCAAAGGGTTATGCGACGGTCTGGGGGTTCGTTCGGGACATAAACACCAGCGCATTTAGTGTTGGTGATGTTCTTTACGCATCTCCAACAGTTGCAGGGGGGCTAACCAATGTTAAACCAACCGCGCCAAATAATGTCATTCCCATCGCTGCGGTAACCGCAGTTGGCACAACAGATGGCGTTATTTTTGTCCGCCCAACAATTACACAGCAGCAGTATTACGGTGCATTTTCGTTGACCAACGACTATTCCCCAGCCGCTGCAAATACTGCTTACCCGATAGCGCTAAATGAAACCCGGATCAGTAACGGGGTGGTGATCGACGGAACCTATCCGTCACGGATTGTTGTGCCGCAGTCCGGGTTGTACAACATCGGAGCGACGTTCCAATACTCCAGCAGCAACGCCTCCGCAAAAGACATCTACAGTTGGGTGCGTAAAAATGGGACTGATGTAGTCAGATCATCAAGGATTATCAGCCTGTCAGGCAGTGGGGCGTACAGCCCGGTAGCACTGTTTGAAACCTTGTCGTTAGATGCTAACGAGTATTTTGAATTGGTGTTTGCGTCCACGGACACCTCAGTAACTTTGAATGCGGTTCCAGCAACAGCGTTTGCACCGGGGTCTCCAGCGGTGTCATTGGACGTAACGCAGGCGCAGCAATGAAGTGGTTTAGGTGTTATTTAAACGGTTCTTGCAAAAGGTAAAACATGTATCCAACGTAAGACATGTCTGCCGAAAATAAGATGGCTGGTGTTGGCGCTGATTTTAATCAAGCCGCCACAACAGCTTCTGCTATTCCGTTATCAACAAATATTGCAACACAAGCAGATGCAATAGGCGAGTACAACCGACTTCTTAACTCGGGGTATTTGGATGCGGATATTAGAAATGCAGCAAACCAAATTTACGGGACGCAATCTGACGCGGATTGGTCGTATCTTCAATCGCAAGCAACAAAACCCACAACTCAGGGGATATCTCTCCCGGAAGATTGGGTAGGCAGGACAGCAGATCAAAAAATTAATTACTTTAATCAAAACAATATTGATGAAAATGCATTGTTAAATGCGGGTGTATTGCAAGAAGACATCAATTGGATGAAGGACAGCGGCTACACAGGAGTTGCAGGTGATGCAAGCATCACAGGAATCCCGTTGTCAGCGAATATTTCAAAAGAGGCAGATGCTGTTAATGAATATAACAGGCTTTTTAATACTGGTTACTCTGATGCAGAAATCAGAGACATGGCAAGCCAAATTTATGGGATGCAATCTGATGAAGATTGGTCGTATCTTCAATCGCAAGCATCAAATCAAACAGATTTAACTAATCAGATCTTTAGGCAGTTTGCTAATGACGCCGGGGAGGCGGATTTTGCCACTTTAAACAAAGGGTTTGAGTGGGCGCAAGCAAATGAAATTGATGATAAGCGTCTTAAAAACATTCTTGGAGAAGAGCGATATAACGAATACGTAGATAAGTACGGGAAAGGGATTTTAGAAACCTTAAGACCAGCATTAGAAGATGACAAAATATCACCTCAAGAAGCTCTAGATATTGTTACATCTGCAAAAAGTTTTGGTCTGGATGCAAATGAAATTGCAAAATATACAGGCTTAGATCAAAGAATCCCGGATGCGTTTTTTAATACTTACGACAGGGTGGTATCTGGGATTGTTGGTAATGCTTTAGATCCGGAATCTACGCAAACAGAAAAACAAAAGGTTGGCGGCATCCTTGCTTTGCAAACCCAATATGGATTGACAGACAAAGATATTGCAGACTATTCAAACGGCAAGCTTACTGAAGATGATGTTAAAAATTATCTTGGTGGCGTAAAGACATTTGAATCGGATTTTCAAGCTTTGGTTTCTAAGCCTGATGTAACCGCCAAAGAAGTTAATGATTTTATTGACAACTCCAGAAAGAGCCGTGCAGTTACTGCGCTATATGGCGACAGCATAAACACGTTTGACCAAAAGCTTGATGATCTGGAAGGCAAATGGAAGTCATCCGGGGTAGATGCGCTTCAGGCGGAGACCGTCTATAACCAGCTTAAAACCATTACTGATGCGGCCAAAGGGGCAAATTGGGCTGGATCATGGAAGGGTGGTGGAGATGGTGCCGCGCTGGAAGCCACGAAGCTTCTTGTGTCGCGAGGGGTGGACAACCTTAGTGATCTGAAGGTTGAGAAAAACTTTGAGCAGACCCCTACTGTCGAAATGTACAAGGGCGTACCTGTTTACATGGCGGGTGGGAAGCGGTATATCTCAACGCAGGGCGAGTTTGGGCCGGAATACGAGCGTGTTCCGGATGGCGCACAAACACAGCTTGCCGCAGCTTATGAAGATAGTTCTGGGGAGGGGGATAACTACTACACCTTCACCAATTATCGCCCCCTTACCGCACAAGAGTTAGAAACTTACGATTCAAAAACCGGGAAGTTTGCTCTGGAGTCCGGAACGAAACTAATCGACGGCAGTAGCGGGAAGATTATTGCAAAGGGAACCGGCAATAATTTCATCCTTGATTCCTACGACACGGGGAACTTCTTTAAAGGGAAAAACAAGAAACTTGGAATCCAAATGACGGATTCCGGGATTCCTGTGCCATACCAGATTGAAAAGAAAGAAGGGTTTGTATACAGCCCAGCACTGCCTCTCTTTGCCTCGCTTCTAGTACCGGGTCTTTCTGGGATGGTGGGCGGAATGCTTCCCGGGGCTGCAACGGCTACCACCGCCGCAACAGGTTTAAACACCGCATTAAGCCAAGCAATAACAGGCGGTCTTATTGGTGGCGGGGTGTCGGCATTAAGAGATGGGGACATCCTTAAGGGCGTGGTGGGTGGGGCGGCAAATCCGCTGTTGAGCTATGGGATTGGTCAGCTTGTCCCAACTAACCTGATTCCCGGGGGGATGGACACAACCCTTGGCAGAACCCTGACCAACACGGGGGCAAACGTCGCACGGGCGGCGTTTAGCGGTGGAGACTTAGGGAAAGCGGCGCTGACAGGAATCACTAGCGGCGCGTTAGATTACGCATTAAAACCAGCATTTGATGCTTTAAACCTTAGCCCAACGCAGGTAAACTTGCTTACAGGAATTGTCATGCCTGCTGCGCTAACAGGAAACGTAAACCCCCTATCAGCAATATCAACACTTGCCGGCGCAGTGAAGTCAGGAGTAAACAAATGAGAATGCAGGGAAATGTTGCGCGGTTTAGCGACGGCGGAGATTGGTATGACTTTGGTCAAGGTCTTGACTTAGGTGATTACCTAAACGACATTGATTACGGCGGATTTGACATTGGCAGTTCATTTTCGCTGGACGATATGTCCGATCTTGGGTTTGGTTGGGACGACACCCTGTCCAATTTAGATCTAAGCGGTGCGGTTGACTTTAATAATCTGGACTATGGCGGCTTTGATCTTGACAGCGCAATCAGTAGCGGCGCTTTAGATATTTCGGATTTGGATTCGTTTAACCTTGACTCATTGTTTGGTGGCTCGGATATTGGATTTGATGACCTCGCCGAGCAAGAGGTGTTTGGAACACAGGATGGTGGGTTGGGGTTTGACGATCTCGCCGAACAAGAAGTCTTTGGAACACAACCCGGAAGCTATGACTTTGACGATCTTGCCGAACAAGAAGTTCTTGGAGCCAAGCCCGGAGACTACGGATTTGATGACCTCGCTGAACAAGAAGTTCTTGGAACACAACCGGGGTCAGAAGAATTTGATGACCTAGCCGAGCAAGAAGTTAAGGACACCGGTGGCGGCGGCGGTGGCACCTATCGTGGTAGCAGGAGCGGCGGCGATGACGACACCGATGAGATTGATGCTGGCGGTGGTGGTGGCGGCGGAGGAGGTGGTGGTAGCGGCGGCGATGACGAGACGGATGAAATTGACAACGGCGGTGATGACGAGACGGATGAAATTGACGATGGTGGTAATAAAGATGATAAAGATGATAAAGATGATAAAGATGATAAAGGCGGGACAAAGACGACACCACCCCCACCAAAGGTGCCAACACCGACAAAAGACAACAATCTTCTCGCCACATTGCTCCCATTGCTGATGCTGATGATGGCAATGAGGAACGAGAAGTCTGGCGCAACCAATGCGGTCATTCCTGCGTTAAACGCCATGCAGAGCCAAACCCCGTATTCGCAAGCTCAAAAGGCTCCGGGATACCGGCCCGGACAAGGTGGCATCACCTACTTTAATCCGGTGCAATACACTCCCAAAATGGCTCATGGCGGCATCGTGAATCTGATCAATGCAATGGCGCGTGGAGGCCAGCCAAGCCGTCTCCTCCAAGGCCGGGGTGACGGGGTTTCAGACTCCATCCCTGCCGTGATTGGAACTAATCAACCCGCACGACTTGCCCGTGGCGAATATGTGGTTGATGCGCGTACAGTGGCAGAGCTTGGAAACGGATCGACAGATGCCGGGGCAGAAAGGCTTGATGAAATGCGCAAACGTGTACATCAAAAGCGCAGAAAAGCAGGAGTTGGACAGGATTCCAAAGCCTACAAAACTCTTCCGGCTTAAGGATTAGACATGGCAACAACTAGCACAGGCACCACAGGGGCCACGACCTCTTCGGCGGCAGCACTTGGCTCAACCGGTGGGACATCGTCCTCTGGGTTGGCTGAATGGGCTTCCCCATACATCACTAACTACCTTAGTAAGGCACAAGCTCTTGCTGCGGATCCATACCAAACATACGCAGGACCGCTAACCGCCGGAGAGTCCCAACTCCAAACCGATGCGTTTAAAGGCATTGGCGCACTAACAGTTCCCAGTGCGCTAACAGATGCCGCAAAAACCGCAGGAACCTTGACCGCTGCGCCAACACCCTACACCTCCGTAGGGGGGCAGTTTACAGACACGGGGGTGGCGCAAAGCTATATGAACCCGTATCTGCAACAGGCTTTAAATCCACAATTGGCAGAGCTTCAGCGCCAAGCCCGGATTAAGCAGATGCAGGACACCGCCAAGTTTGTTGGGGCCGGGGCATTTGGGGGTTCGCGTCAAGGGCTAGTGGAGTCTGAGGGGCAGAGGAACCTCCTGAATCAGCTTGCAAAGACCACCGGTGAAGGGTATGCAACCGCCTATGACAAGGCAATGCAGCAGTACAATGAAGACCAGAAGCGGAAGATCCAAGAGGCCCAGTTTGGGTCCACTTATGGGTTGGACGCTCTAGGAAAACAAATCCAAGCAACCGAGCTTCAGGGAAGGCTTGGCACGGCGGAAAACGAGGCGGCGCGTGCAAACCTTCAGCAGATGCTAACTGCTGGCGCAGCGCAGCGTGGGATTAGCGCGGAGGGTATTGCTGCCGATCTCGCAGAGTTTAACGCTCAACGAGATTTCCCGTATAAACAGGTCCAATTTATGCGGGACATGATTTCTGGACTTCCGGTCGGATCCATTACAAACACCCCCAGTCAGTTGTCAGGCATTGCACAATTGCTAGGTGTGTTGGGCGGAGCGGATCAAGCGCTTAAATACACAGGAATGGGAAGTCTTGCAGATCTGCTTAAAAAGCTTGGTTTAAACTTTGGCCAAGAAACGGGCAGTGGGATGGACGAACCTTATGCCGATGATGCTGTATGAAATCCTGTGAATGTAACCAGTGTAATGGTGACGTATGAACCTGATTCAAATTCAAGACCGGCTTAAAGATCTCCCTAATACGCCGCAAGCACAACAAGCGTTGATGGCGTATGCCAATGGGTCCAGTCCGCAGGTTCCTCCGTACCTTGCGCTGGCAGAGCTTAGTCGCCGTAAACAACTTCAAGACAAGATGGCGGCGGAGCAACAGGCTCAGAACGCCCCGCAGGGAACTGTTAAAGACCAGCTTGAACAGTCCGCCGGACTTCTTGCTCTGCAAAAGGCGAGGCAACAACAAGCCATGCAGCAAATGGCACAAGGAGCAGCCCAGCAGATGCCCAATGTCCCGGGCAGCATTAGTGCTGCTGGCCCTGTGCAAGCTGCAAGCGGCGGTCTTCTGTCCAGACTGATGAAACACCCCCGCTATAACTCCGGCGGCATTGTGGTGTTTAAAGAAGGGTCGCCCGGTGAAATGCTGCCAGAAAGCGGGTCAATTAGTGATCAGCAGCGAGAAAGGGAAGTAGAAGAAGCTTTTCGGGAGTTGGACGAAACTTATTACCCTGAGTATGTTCGTGTACCACGAGGACAGCGGGAAAAACGACGAGAGGGGGCGGAGGAAGAAGCCCTTTCGGAGTTTGACGAGACTTATTATCCCGAATATGTTCGTGTGTCACGAGAAAAGCGGGAAGAACCGAAAGCCACCAAAGACAAGAGTAAAACCCCGGCCACAGAGGAAGTGGTTAAAGCACCGCCCAGAGTCCAAGAGCGGACAGCGCCTCGTGCTGCGCCAAGTGCGGCCCCCGCCAGACCGGCTGCACAGCCGTCGCAGTTTGATCCAATATTCAAACAGGCCCAAGAGCTTATTCAGCAATACAAAAATCCGCAGCGCCCTAAGTCCGCGATCGAAATAGAAGAGGAGCTGTTCAAAAAATACCCGGAGCGATTCGCTCCTTTGAAGCGTCCGGAAGGCGAGACCGAAATGGCGGAGCTTAGGCTGGCGCATGAACGTCAACGGGCAGAAGATGCACGAAGGGCCGGAGAGCGACAAGCGGCAAAGCCCGGGATCCTGAGCCTCTTGGCAGACGCTGCGCTGGAAAGTCGTGGTCAGTATGGGACAAGCGCACTGGCGACCATCCTTGGCAGGTCAGGCCAAATGATGCGTGGCGAAGATGCCAAGATGCTGGCTGCTGAACAGGAGGCGAGAACCAAAGAGCTTGAGCGTCAACAGGCGGTTGGCGCACTTAAAGTTCAGATCGAGAAAGTGGTTCGCGCACGGGCTAGGGGTGATGTGGAGGCGGCAGCTAAGGCAGAGGCAGATTTTATTAAATTTAGCATGGAGCATGGTCTTAAAGCCGGTGAGGCAACAGCATTGCTGGCTAATGCGGTATCCAACCGTGAACACCATCTAGCCACAGCGGAAAATCAGAGGGTAGCAAACCAACTAAAAGCGGACGAACTTGCAAACATTAAGGCCGAACAACTACGAGTCCAACAAGAGGCACTCTCGCAAAGAGCGCGAAAGGCTTTTGAGGAGCGATCGGATATCAAAAGACTTCGTATGTCTATAGCTTCGGCGGAACAGGGTTTTACAAAAGACCCGTCGCGGGAGAATGAAGACAAATTAAATGCCCTTCAAGATCAGTTGGCCGAAAAAGAAAGAAAAGCACTTCCATCCGACACAGCAACAGAAAGCAGTGGCAGAGTTGTATCCCTTAGAGGGACCGGCAGCGAAATTGCTGAACAGGCGAAGAAATATCCACCAAATACGAAATTTGACATCGGTGGTGGCATGACTGCAACATGGGATCGCCAAAAACAGACGTTTGTCACTGCTAAATGAGGTTTAAATGGCCCAAGAATTCACTCCAGAGGAAGTTGCAGCGCGATTAACGACGGCAGGGCCACGAGAATTTACTCCCGAAGAGGTTGCTGAGCGGCTGGGGTCCGTAACTCCCCGTCCCATCCGGTCCAAAGAACGGTCATGGGGGGACGCTGCGCTGGACGTTCCCGCTGTCGGATTGTCTGGTGTTGGATCTCTGCTCCGGGTTCCCGGGCAACTGATTAAACTCGCCCCCGGCCTTCAGGGGGTTGGAGAAGCCCTTGAAGCCCCCGGTAAAGCCATTGCCGAGTTTGGGGAGGGTCTGAAGTCTGAGGGTTTAAAGGTTCGCGAGGCGCTGCGTAGCGAGGCCATAAGCGAGGCGGAGAAGGAAGGCATTCTTGCAGAGTTTGTTACCGCCCTTAAGTACACCATCAAAGACCCAGCCCTTCTTTCATCTTTCTTTGTTGAGCAACTGCCCCTTCTTATTGGTCCCGGTGGGGCGGCAAAGGCTGTACAAATCGCGGGAACGGGTGCCGTTCGTGCCGCCGGGAAAGGTTTAGCCGGAGAAGCCGCCGAACTTGCCACAAAGGAAGCCGCAGAACGTCTTGGCAAACGAGCCACCGGCGCTGCTGTAGGTGCCGGAACCGCAATGCAAACGGCAGATATTGCCTCGGAAACCTTTGACCGCGCCTATGATGTGGCGATTAAACAAGGGATGTCCAAGGAAGATGCCAACGATGCTGCTTTAAACGCAGCCCGCCTAGCGGCACCCGGAGCGGCTTTAACCTCCCTGATCGCAACCAAAGGGTTGGCAAAGCTTGGTGGCGCTGCCATTGAGCGTCGATTGGCTGGACTGCCCGGAACGGGTCGGCTTAAGACCGCAGGAGGGGAGGCTGTCTCTGAGGGCTTGGAGGAAGCTGGCGGCGCATTAGCGGGGAACATTGGAGTTAGAACCGTCGATCCAACCCAATCATTAACGGCTGGGG
>Ga0209536_100013355_pt1 | contig 11850 bp, 7 predicted proteins | sample DeeMarSeWOR28_12_FD_187461 | JGI IMG/M metagenome (GOLD analysis project Ga0209536, IMG submission 187461) | Marine sediment microbial communities from White Oak River estuary, North Carolina - WOR-2-8_12 (SPAdes) (version 2) | ecosystem: Environmental > Aquatic > Marine > Intertidal zone >...
CTACACTCGACCTAGCTTTGCGAACTGCCTCGATCATACTATAGACGCCTTGCCGGGACATCCGACTTGTGCAGGAAATCGACACTGGTCAAAAGGCTGAACTCGTACTCAGTCATTTGTCCAGGCCGGCCATTCTCCCATCTCCCGTCTGCTGGGCCGGACAGTCGATCTCGCGAACGACCCAACGTGCATAGCCCAATCACCGGTCGTTCACTGTCAACATCCTACGTCTAAGGCATCGAGTCGGCTATTGGTAGCCCGGCGTAACGGCCGGACGTGGAAGATCTAGGGAATCGGCCTGTCGGGATAGAAAAGGGCGAGGCCAGTCAGTGGCCCCGCTCTCTCCCTGTTCTTGGTGCTAAAGACTGTTCTCTACGATGGCGACTTGCCCACGCATGGATGCACCAGACACTCCCCGCCGGCGAGCGACCTTTCGGCATCGACGGCGCGCCACGGTCTCGGTGCGACCCCGGACAACACCAGGCTCGCCTCTTCCACACGGTCGCCATCCATTCTCACCACCGCGGCCAGTCCGGCGAGGGCGAAGTCCCAGGCGCCGCGATCGCGTACTTTGCGATACACGCTGCGCGTGCCGGCAGCGACCGCTGGCACCACAACTTCCGTCACCAGTTCGCCGGGCTCGAGTATGTTCTCGTGCCGTATGTCGTCGGCCGGCAAGACGAAGAATTCCTCCATCGCCACCGTTCGCGATCCCGATCGAGATGCGATGCGGACGCTGGCGCCCAGAGCTTGAAGCGCCGGTGCCGTGTCCGACGGGTGCACGATGTAGCAACCGCTGCCGCCGAAGATGCAGTGGTAGTGGTTCTCGCCGGCGATGGCGTAGCACGTGCTCCCGCCTTTCCGCAGGCAGTGGAAGTCCCCCCGGTAGTACCAGCAACGCGGCCGCTGGCAGATGTTACCTCCGATCGTGCCCTGATTGCGCAGCTGAGGGCTGGCAGCCGAAGCCGCGGCCTGCGCCAACGCGCCGTAGCTCTCACCGATCGATGCGTCTGAGGCGATCTCGGTCAGCGTCGTCAGCGCACCGATGCGCAGGCCGCCGTTTCCGGTCGATCTGATCCCCCGCAGCTCCTCCAGACCCGACAGCGATACGACTTTCTCGGCCGAGAACACGCCATCCCGCAGGCAGCCGAGCAAGTCGGTACCTCCGGCGTGCAGCACGGCGCCAGCGGGGGCGCCGTGCTCGAGCGCTTCGTCCAGCGAGCCGGGACGTTCATATGTGAAGTCTGGTAGCATGGCTCACTCTCCTCTGTCCGCGGCCAGTGCCGTGAGCATCCGGCTTCGGGTTATGGGAGCGTCGGTGACGCGAACGCCCGTCGCGTGATAAACCGCGTTGGCGATAGCCGCCGCCGTGGGTATATGGGCAGGTTCGCCCAGCCCTTTGGCTCCGGTCGTGTTGCATTCGGTGTCGTGAGGGTCGATGGGCACGCACGTGTTATCGAGCGGGACGTCCTTGGCCGTTGGGATCTTGTAGTCGTGCCAGTTGGCGTTCACGACCTTACCCGTCTGCCGCACATCCAGGATCCGCTCCTCGGTCAGCCCGAGGCCAATACCCATCGTCATGCCGCCGAACACCTGGTTCTCGTACGTCAGCTGATTGATCATCCGACCGCTGTCGTGGGCTGCAACCAGGCGCAGAACCCGCACTTCTCCGGTCAGAATGTTGACCTCGACCTCCGCGAACTGCGCCGCGAACGGCAGCGCGATCTTGCCTTCCGGGTGAGGATGGCGGCGTCCCACGCCCACCAGAACCTGCCGGCCTCGCAGGCCGCGCAGACTCGCGAATTCGGTTCCGCCATCCGGCTCGTCCACAGGGACGACCTTGCCGTCCCGGAGCATGAGATCTTCGGCCGGCCGCTCCAACTCGGCCGCGGAGATCTCCAACAGCTGATTCTTGACCTCGATGGCCGCGGCCCTCACGGCCGGTGCCATGACGAGAAGCGTCTGGCTTCCGCCGCTCGAGGGCGCGTTCTGTGTCGTGCCGGTATCGGCGTGCTCGATCTGGATGCGGTCGAGCGCCACGCCCAGCTCTTCCGACACCACCATCGCCATCGTCGTCTTCGTACCCGTGCCGATGTCGCTGGCGCCCATGTTCAGGTTCACGCTGCCGTCGGCGAACAGCTTGACGAACACCGTCGCCCGCGGGTCGCCGGGATAGCCCCACATGCCGGCCGCTATACCGACGCCGCGACGCAGGTGTCCGTCTCCCCGGGCTCGCGCCCGCGCTTCGGCCCAGCCGAACGTCGCCGCACCTTCGCTCAGGCACTCGCGCAGGCCAATGCTCGTGTAGGCCGTGTCATTCGTCTGCAGGTAAGTCGCGATGTTCTTGATGCGAAACTCCACCGGGTCCATACCGATCTGGTCCGCCACGGCGTCGATCATCTGCTCCAAAGCCCAGGCGCAGTTCGGAACGCCCGGCGCTCTGAACGGCCGACCCGGGCCGGCGTTGGTGTACACCAGGTTGTCCTCGACCCGCACGTTCGGGCACAGGTAGAGCGCCTGGACCAGGTAGGTCGAGGTCGCGCCCGCCGGGTAGGCGCCGCCGCTGCCCAAGAACCTTCCCTGTAGCGCGGTCAGCGTGCCGTCCCGCTTCACGCCGGCTTTCAACGTGATCGTGTTCGCCGGGCGATTACCCACACAGAGGAACGACTCTTCCCGCGTGAGCGCGGCCTTCACCGGGCGCGCCGTCATGCGGGCCAAGAGTGCCGCGATCACCGTGTACTTGCTGAGACCCAGCTTGCTTCCGAAGCCGCCGCCCATGTACTGGCAAATCACCCGAACCGAGGTCAGCGGAAGTTGGAGGGCCCGGGCCAGGCCCGCCTGGATGCCGAAGACGCCCTGGTTGGAATCCCAGACCGTCAGCCGGTTCCCGTCCCAACGCGCGATAGACACGAAAGTCTCCATCGGCGTGTGCAGCTCGCACGGCGTATGATACCTCTGCTCCAGCACCACATCCGCCTCGGCGAACCCGGCCTCTACGTCTCCGCGTTCCGTCGTCTGCTGGTTCACGACGTTACCGCCGTCGTGAACGGCCGGGGAGTCAGGACTGAGCGCGACCTCGTCGTCCTGCACGAAGGGCAGAACCTCGTACTCTACATCTATGGCGCGCGCTGCCTCCACGGCCTGGTGCAGCGTCTCCGCCGCCACCGCTGCCACCTCATCGCCGGCGTAGCGGCAGCGCTCATCGAAGAGCGTGCTAGTGGGCCCGCCTCGAGAGAAGTACCACGGGATGGCCGCACCCGGCGCCCGTGCCGTGATCACCGCTCGCACGCCCGGCATCCCCTCGGCGCGGCTCGTATCCACGCTCAAGACACGGGCGTGGGCATGCGGACACCGCACGATGGCGGCGTGCAGCATGTCCGGTAGCGTCATGTCGAGGGTGTAGACGGCCGTGCCGCTCACCCGCTCGTACGCGTCCACGCGGGGGATCGGCTTCCCGACCACGCGGGTCTCGCCCCAGGGCTCGATGACCTGGTCCTGTGGTGGCGGATCCCCAGCGTCGGGTTCGGGCCAGTCGAGGTAGTACTTCATCCGGCACCTCCTCGGGTTCTGCCCAGATTCTGTAGGTAGGATGACCACCGGCGCCTGATTAGGCGGCCGACGGTCGTGCTGGGTTGGGGTTACAGCAACATTCTAAGAAAAGTTCTCGACGGCAAGCGCCGGGCGCCGGGCCGCGGTGAATCGGGGTCCAGCCGATGTCGTGGCGCTACGAGCCGGACCGAGAGACCAGCTCAATAGCCCCGCTCCACGTTCACGACCGAGAGCATGCGCTCGCCGGCCAAGTAGCGCCGCAGGTTCTCTTCCATGAGCGTGTAGAGTCGCTCGGCGGCGCCATCCGACATGCCCGACATGTGCGGCGTGATGATGACGTTGGGCAACCGCCAGAGCGGGTGCCCCGAGGGCAGCGGCTCCGGATCGGTGACGTCGAGCCCGGCACCGGCGATGGCGCCCGACTCGAGCGCTGATACGAGATCCGCCGTGACGACGCTCTTTCCGCGCCCCACGTTGATGAAATAGGCGGTGGGCCTCATCGCGGCGAAGAACTCGGAGTCGAACAGTCCGCTGGTCTCTGGGGTGAGCGGTGCCGTGTTCACCACCACGTCGGCCTGGCGAGCCAGGTCCATCAGCTCATCGGCCGTTCCCACGTAATCGACGAACTCCGGGCCTTCACGGCTGCTGCGGCGCGTCGCCAGCACGCGCATGCCGAGGGCGTCGGCGCGCCAAGCGACCTCGGTGCCGATGCCGCCCAGACCCACGACCAGTAGAGTCCGGCCTTCCAACTCCCAAAGTTGGGAGCGGTCGAGGAGTCCGCGGCTCCAGGCGCCGTCCTGCTGGACGGGGATGTAGCGGTAGAGGCCACGAGAGAAGGCGAACAGCATGGCGATCACGTGCTCGGCGATCTCGGGGCCGTACAGGCGTTGCGCGTTGGTGATGAGGATCCCGCGCTCCTTGATCTCTGGGATGTTGACGCAGCGCTCGGCACCGGCGGACGGCAACTGGATCCACTCCAGGCTGGTCCCGGCGCTCACAAGGTCCGGCCAGCAGGCGCCGATCACCGCGTCGGCCTCGCCCAGCGACCGGGCCAGCGCGGTCGAATCGTTTCCGTCCACGATCTCGACGACGCCGGGCGCCACCGCGCGCAAGCGCTCGAGCAGATCTTCATTCCCGAAGACGACGACCGTTTGAGGAGGTGACCACCCGGGTCGTTCGCGTACGGGAGTCGGAGCCTCCCTCAGCCCTAGTCGATCGATCAGGTCCGCAGCGCAGTTGGGACACTCAGCGACGCGGTCGGCCTCGACCCTCTCCCTGAGGCCCGCGTTGCGTTCCACTGCTTCACCCGTCTGGCAGCCGCTCCAGAGCACGATCAGCAGGCCGGCAGGTAAGAGCCGCGTGAGCGTTCTTCGAATGACGTTGGGGGCGCCGGCGCGCATGACTGCGTCACCAGGGCGTCGGGACAGCTGGACTGTGTTCAAAGGCTTCGACTCGTCGGTTGGGGTATGGGTCGCACGAACCCGGGTCTCTGCCGAGTTAGTGCTCACGATAATCGATATTGATGCCACGTCCGTCAAGCCGGCGCGCCGAACTCGAGCGCGGCCGAGCGCCTGTTTCTCGACCCTCGCCCGTGTATGTTTGATGCATGGAGGGGATTTGGGCTGAGGATTCGCTTTCGCCGTTTGCAGGACAACGGTGCTCGCCGCAGCACGAAAGGAGTCATCACGATGGCTAGCTTTGGGAGCGCGAACCTCGACCACGAGTTGAAGGGTGGCTTCGTTCAATTCAAGCTGGACACGAAGTTACACTTCGAGCCCGAGGAAGTCGGGACACGCTGGCTGTTGCAGGTCGAGTTCTGGGAAAAGGACCCGGTGAAGGACGACCAGATATTCCCCGTGCCCGAGTCGGTCCGCGTCGGCGAGCTCCACGCCGGTCAGATACGTAACTACATGGAGCCGACCAGCCAGGAGATCGACTGGTCGTACTACATCGACTTCCCGGCCCACCTCGTGAATACGGAGCCGGGCAAGGAAGAGGTCTACTCGAAGCTCAAGCTCCGGCCCGTGGGCGAAGGGTCCGCGTTCGCGCCTGCTGACATGGTGACCAACATCACCCACGTGGACGTCTAGAGGCGCTGACTCGTTCGTCGCTATCGTGCAGCGCGGCGGGTGATCATCACTCGCCGGGCTCATCTGCTCCAGGATCGCCGCGGTCACGGCCAGCCAAGTCAGAACGATGAGACTCTTCCGTAACCCGGATCCCTGCGCCATCTTAGTGTATCATGTCTGACATCCCCAACCGTCTCGGCTCCGCCCTGGCCGACCGCTATCCCATCGAGCGACAGATAGGTAGCGGCGGGATGGCCACCGTCTATCTGGCCCGCGATCTCAAGCACGATCGAGCCGTCGCGGTGAAGGTGTTCCGCGGGGAGTACGCGGCCAGCGTGGGAAGCGAGCGCTTCCTGCGTGAGATCGACGTGGCGGCCCGGATGACGCACCCCCACATCCTGCCGCTCTACGATTCGGGCGAGGCCGACGGCTACCTCTACTATGTGATGCCCTACGTCGATGGCGAATCGGTACGCGAACGCCTACAGAGGGACACCCGGCTTCCCGTCGAAGACGCGGTCAAGATCGCTCGCCAGGTCTCCGATGCGCTAGGTTACGCACACCGACAGGGCATCGTTCACCGCGACATCAAGCCCGAGAACATCCTGCTGGAAGAAGGTGAGGCCGTCGTCGCCGACTTCGGAATCGCCCGGGCGCTGACGGCGGCGGGCGGCGATACGTTGACTGCCAGCGGCAGCTTCATCGGCACCCCCCACTACATGAGCCCGGAACAGGCCAGCGGCGACCGCGACCTGAACGCGCAGACCGACATCTATTCCCTGGGATGCGTGCTGTACGAGATGGTAAGCGGCGTGCCACCCTTCACCGGCAAGACCGCTCAGTCCGTCATCGCGCAGCACATCAGCAAGGAGCCTCCTTCATTGCGCGAGGCGAACCCGGATGCACCGCCGTGGCTGGAGGGCATTGTCGCGACCGCCTTGGATAAGGAGCCGGCCCGGCGGTTCACAACCGCCGAGTATCTCTCGCAGTCGCTGGCAACGCACGAAGCGCCACCCAGCGCATATCGGGCCAACCTGTGGCAGCGCTGGGTAGCTCGCGTGCGCAAGCGTCCGGCCGTAGCAGTCGTCGGAATGGTGCTCGGCGTGGTCGCCGTCGGATGGTACCTGTCTGCACGTGTCTCTCCGGGCGGCGGTGCGGACGGGACCCGAACCGCATACCCCGCCACCAACATCGCGGTGATCCCGTTCCGCGATTTCAGCGAAGGCGACGAGGGCGCTTTGGCCGCGGGCTTCACGACACGATTGACGGATTATCTGCACGGCGTCCCGGACCTCTCGACGGTGTCGCCGGAATCGATGCAGGGTTACGACCGTGAGGGAATCGCCATCGACAGCATCGTGCAGCGACACGAGATCGGCACTCTGATCGAAGGCGATATTATCGCGACACCCCAGGAAGTCCAGATATCGGTCCGACTGACCGACGCCGTATCGCGCGTGCAGTTGGCTAGCATGGGGCCTCTCACTAGACCGCGCGGCCAGCTTGCGTTGTTGCTGAATGAACTATCTGAGGAAGTCGGCCGACTGCTCCGCCGAGAGCTGGGCGTCCAGTTGCGAAGGCAGGCGGCAGCGGCCACTACCGATTGCGCAGAGTGCCTGGAGCACGTGTTCCGGGCCACGCAGCTCAGAAGACACGCCGGGTCCATCGACGTAGACAGTGCCACGGCCGTGACGGTTTTGGATGAGGCGGACTCCTTACTGGTTATGGCCGAAGCTGGCGACCCCGATTGGGTCGGTCCGATTCTCGAACGAGGCTGGGTGGCGCTCGAACGAGCGTCGATCTTCGGGCCTGGCCCGAGAAGCTACGACCCGGAACGTGCCCGCGTCGGTATTGCGCACGCAGACAGAGCACTCGATCTCCACCCATCCAACGCCCGAGCTTTCGAGCTCCGTGGGATTTTGCATTCGTACCTGGCCGCGGGTGCTGATGATGCCGAGGAAGCCGAGCGGCTCAAGGATACAGCCACAGGTGACTTGATAGCGGCTGTGGAGAACGACCCATCACGTGCTATCGCATGGAACAGGCTCAGCGCGCTGTACTGGGAAAGTGGACGTCCGGCCGAGGCGAAGCGGGCAGCCGAGCAGGCACTCAAGGCAGATGTTTGGCTGCTCAACGACCGCACGACGATCTTGAGAATATGTCAGGCGACCTTGGATCTAGACCAACTCGAGGAGGCGATGCATTGGTGCGTCGAGGAGGGGCGCCGGCGCTTCCCGAAACGTTTAGGGTTCATCTCCTTCGAGCTGCTTCTGCTCGCTGTGCCCAACGGGCCGCCGCCCGACGTAGACCTCGCCTGGCAACTGGTCGACACCTTCGTCCGGGCCACCAGTGTGCGCCGCCGCGAGGCCTTCCGTCCAATCGCCATGATGGACGTGGCCGCCGTCCTAGCACGGGCCGGTCTGGAGGACAGCGCCCGGGCCGTGATCCGCCAGGCCCGCGAGATCGCCCCGGAGCAGATCCCCACCTACGATGAGCGGGAAGCCATGGCCAGGCTCAACCTGGGCGAAGTCGACGAGGTGATACGCCTGTTGACGCGCTACCTCGAAGCCAATCCTTCGGAGAAGGCGAGGATCGCCAAGGACTGGTGGTGGAGGCCAATCCGCGAGCACCCGGAGTTCCGCGCGCTCGTGGAATAGCCCCCACCGTTCATCTGCTCGTAACTACCTGCCGCTTATCCGTCTTCGTTCTCGTCGATCAACTCAGGATCTTCGGTGTAGACCGAATCACCCACCGCCACTGCCACGAAGTAGGAATACTTGCCCGGGAAGACATCCGATCGGACACAGCCGACAACGGTGCTATCCGCTGCAGCCCTGATGCGACGGTGTGTGATCGGGCTTATCGGCGAAAAGTGTACGGCCCAAGGCCCAGCGCTGCTCGTCCAGGCGATACAGTCGTTGGGAGCCACGTAGAGCGGATCCGGCGTTACCGAGACGATGCCCGTGATAGTGTCAACCGATATGTACACAACGGTGTCTGGCGACGGAGGTAGGCGATCGCCGCAAGTTATGACGACGGGCGGGGGCAAGACACCTGACCGAACGGTGAACTGCTCTGCGCGGCAGAGATAACCGGGCACTCTAACACTGGCCGTGTAGTCGCCCGGCGGGAGGGTGAAGTCGAAGGCGCCACTTGCATCCGTCGTTTTAGAGATGGCGGTGCCACGGATCCGGACCCGTGCTCGCGGCACGGGCAGAGTTGTCTCTGGACCCGAGACGACTCGGACGCTTCCGGTGACCGGTATGTCCTGCGGATCCGTCGCCAAGGTTGCCGCAGAGCTTCCTGGCGACGCGGCGACAGCCGGATCGTCCGGTCGAAGGACTCTCGTGCTCCCATCAAACGCACGGAAGGAGAGGAGCAGTGTTGCTGACAGCAACACGACAACTGCGATAAGAGCTCTCATGACAACCTCCTGATGGAATTGGGGACAGAGACCAATGGGGCTGCACTGTGAAGCATGCTCTGGCCGAGTCGAGGAACGCGGGCACGCACGTGGAACGGTCGGGCCGAAGGCCGGGATAGCCGAGTGGCCTCGTGCAAGACTTTCAACGAACTGAGGACCCCTAGGTTAGTGCGGCGACTGCCTCCTCAGCCCAATCAATCCCGGGGAGTCTCTGCATAATGTCCACAGCCCGCGTCTACTGCAAGCGAGAGCGCTACTAGTTCTCGCGACCCGATCGCACCGCGGCGCAATCACCGGGCTTTCGTCTCAAAGGAGCAGGATCGCTGCGGCCACGGCCAGCCAAGCCAGAACGATGATGCTCAGAAGCCAGATTTCGAGCTTCTCCAGCTTCTGCGCCCCTCTCCGGCCGTGGTACCATGACAGAACTCCAACCAGCAAGATTCCGAAAAGGTAGGCGACCCAGGTTTGGGTCTTGATGGTTGGGGGCACGACTTCCAATAGACCGAAACCGCCGACCATGTACGCACCCAGCCAGTGAGGGACGCGACGCCAGACCAAACGCTGAAACCAACCTTCGGGTTCGGGCTCGTCGTCATCCTGCTCACCGTTGGATGGCGAAGAAAGTTCTCTCGCCACGCGGGACGCGCTGGGTCGCTTCCGCGGTTCCTTGGCAAGACACTGTTCCAGCAACTGCTCCAGATCGCGATCGACATCCACTCGCAGCTCGGAAAGTTTCCGCGGCGGCTGGTTCACGTGCGCCGCGTAGAGTTCCTGGCGAGTCTCCCATACGTAAGGGCTCTCCTCCGCCAACAGCTGGTAACCCAAGAGCCCCAGGCCGTAGATGTCGCTGCGCTCGCTGACGCCCTCCGCCTTCACCTGCTCAGGGCTCATCCACAGGGGATCCCCAATTCGCTCGCCGGTATCGGTGATCTTTAGCGGTCGCTCCTCAGCCGTGGCGAGGATCGCGGCGATCCCGAAATCGGTGAGCAGGCAGCGACCGCTCTCTTCATCGCACAGTATGTTCGCCGGTTGCACGTCGCGGTGGACGATCCCCCGACGATGCGCCGTCGCCAGCGCCGAGGCCAACTGCGTCAGTAACTGGCGGGCCTCATCGTTCGAAAGCCGCCCCTCCACCCTCAACTTGTCGGCCAGTGAACGCCCTTCGATGTATTGCATGACAAAGTACGGCAACCCACTGGAGAGCGAGTCCGCCCAGAGGAGTGCCGCGATGTTCGGGTGCGTGAGCGATGCCACGGCCTCCACTTCGCGCTCGAAGCGCATGCGCGCCCGGCGATCGGCGGCCAGCTTGGGCGAGAATACCTTGACGGCCACACTTCGTCGCTTGAGCGCAGGCTCCTGGGCGAGGTAGACATCTGATGTGGAGCTCGAGCCGATCTTCTTAACGATCTCGAGCCGTGGTGCCAGCTCGTCCCTCAGCAATTGCTCGATATCGGCCGTAGCCGCGATCTCAACCGCCGCCTCCGGCGACGGCGTCACCGGCCCGCGCATCTCCACGGCCTGTTGCGATGTGGAAGCCAGCGGCGCCTCGCCCAACAGCGGGCTCTGCGGCAACGCTCCCTTCCGGATAGCCTCGATCATCGCTACCGTTTCGGGAAGCGGCTCGACCTCTAGTTCGCGGGCCATACGGGCTCGATAGGCATCGTACTGCTCCAGCGCGCGCAAACGGTCTCCCGACAGTGCCAGCAAAGCCACCAGCGCGTGCTGGGCCTCGTCGTCCAATGGCTCCTGCTTCGCCCAACGCCACGCGACGTCCAGTGCACCTTTCGTGTCGCCCGCCGAACTGCGCGCAGCGACCACGTTCGAGAACCCCTTACGAGCGAGGTTCCCGACCCAGGCGCGTGTGCGGCTCTGCCAATCTTCGAAGCCGTGGACCTCCGGCATGTGGAATCGGTCGAGAAACGGGCCGCGATACAGTTCCACCACCTCTTCCCAACGTTCCCCCTGGCCGGCAGCCTCCAACTGCTTCACGTCCACCCATACTTTGTCGGAGAGTTCGATCTGATCGCCCTTCGTGGTCACGCACTCCTCGCCCAACTCCTTCCGTAACGCGTACAACACCTGGGAGAGTGAGTGGCGCGCCTTGTCATCTGGCTTCTCGGGCCAAAAAAGGCCCAGCAGGTTGTCACGGGCGACCGGGCTCTCAGCAGCGATGTAGGAGATAAGGGCGACCTTTTGCTTGTGGGCGGTCAGGCCGGTCAGCTCAGCACCGTTGTGCCGAATGGAGGCTCCACCAAGGGTGAGAAGTTCGATCATGGCTGTGCACCGCCGTGTCGAAGGGACGCCTCTGACTACAGACTGTAATAACCACAAATGTAAGAGCGAGCATCTCGATCACGCCACACCGGGATTAACCGGGATAACAGGATTCCGGGCCTCCATTTGACTCCGTCGGTACACTGTGACGAGAAGGCCGAGAGTCGGGCTTGGGTCTTGTCACGCGGAACGGGATCGGCACGTACTCAGCCGATGTCCTGATATGGATTGTAGATGTACTGAGTACTTGCCGGCCCCCACCCCTGGGCATATCTAATTATGAAGTGGGCAGGGTCCGTAGCAATCTCGCCAATGGGGCTGGTGTCGTTGTGGTCGTTCCACGACCAGGGAGGATTGGCCGCCCCGCCCTTCAGCCTATTCTTATCACGATACACGAGGCCCCATTTGCCATCTTTATTCTGCCGGAAAGTCTTGTTGTGGAAGCGATGGTCCCACAGACCGCTGGCTTCGAATACATCGACAAGTTCGTAGTCCAGCGCCTTGGTATTGGGCTGTTCGTTGATGTCGATCGTG
>Ga0209536_100013356_pt1 | contig 11849 bp, 10 predicted proteins | sample DeeMarSeWOR28_12_FD_187461 | JGI IMG/M metagenome (GOLD analysis project Ga0209536, IMG submission 187461) | Marine sediment microbial communities from White Oak River estuary, North Carolina - WOR-2-8_12 (SPAdes) (version 2) | ecosystem: Environmental > Aquatic > Marine > Intertidal zone >...
GCTGCCACAGGCCTGCCCGGCGCCGCATGGATCCGCTCTCGCATTCTCTGTACAAATCGTGAAACGCCGCGTTTGCCTGGGTGGCGAAGTCGGTACCGAAGGACGGTATCAGAGCGCGGATCATCCACCGGTGGATCCTCACCGACAACGGGATTTCCGGCTTCATGTTCCCTCCCGCGCCCGTTCCGGCGCCGGCGATCCTTCGAGCAAGGGAATCTGAGCCACGAGCTGCCCCAGCCTGCGAATTCGTAGGGCTTCCTCCCTCGCGACGGCGCGGCCCAACTCGGTGGCTCGGTAGTAGCGGCGGCGCGGGTCCTCCGAGTCAGCGTCAGGTGGTCGGGGCACTTCCACGAGGAGGCCCGTGCCAACCATGCGCTTGATTGCGGCGTACAGCGTACTGGTCCCCAGCATCATGTCACCGTCGGTGCGCCGCGCGATGTCCTGGATGATGCTGTATCCGTGGCGCTCATGCTCGATGAGGGAAAGCAGGATGTGGAACACGTGTGCCTGCAGCGGTAGGTGATCTTTGGGATTGTCTGTTGTCGTCACTGGTCCTGTCTCGTCCGACGGGATGTCATTGAGTTTCTTCCATCCAATACTATAGCGTACGGTGGAATAGTCACGGAGGTTTCGATCCGGTTGGGACCCCAAAACTAGTTGAGCAGTAGTCTCGTATGATATTGTGGGACAATGGGATCGGTGGATAGGCCGGTCATCGGACTGTCTCACTCAGCACACTGTGAACATATATGTGACATATGTATGACCGCGGATCAACGGGGCTGCGCGCGTGCTCGGAGCCGGGGAGGCGACGAGCCTGGGAGACGCTTGGTCGCCGTGCGCCAATCGCGTGGGCACACCGAGACCTCGCTGGTGTAGACCTCCACACCAAGTGGGAAGCGATGCCGTTAATGCAAGAATCATCGTAGCGGAGCCAAAGACATGTTACCATCTCGCGACTTCGGTCTGAAGTGGAGGCAGTTGGTGATGCCCGCCGTTGCCAACATGGTCTTTGCATCGGCCGTTCAGGCGCAGGTCGAACGCACCCCGCGCGACGGGTGGCAGAAGGTAGCCGAGATCTTCGCCGCGATGGGCGTCCGTGAGGGATCGCGAGTCGCCGATGTCGGAGCGGGTGGTGGCTTCTTGACGGTGCGACTCAGCGAGGCCGTGGGTGAACTCGGCAGAGTCTACGCTGAAGACATAAGCGAGCGGGCTCTGAGAGGTCTCGCAGGCCAACTCGAGAATCTCGCGATCGATAACGTGGAAACGATCCTCGGCGAAGTCGACGATCCCAAGCTCCCAATCGGTGAGCTCGATGCCGTCGTCATAGTCAACTCCTACCATGAGATGGATCAGTACGAAGGAATGTTGGCTGGGCTCTGGCAGTCACTGCGACCGGGTGGCCGTCTCGTCATTGTGGACAATCCACCGCGTGACAGTACCTCTTCTCGCAGTACTCAGATGCGGGCGCACGACCTTCACATCGGGATCGTGGAGCAGGATCTCAGAATGGCCGGCTTCGCTATCCTGGACCGTCGTCCGGATTTCATCAACACGGGAAGCGGCCGTGGTCAGCAGCGGCAGTGGATGCTGGTTGCGGTCAAACCGTACTAGGTTCGGCGATCACCGTACCGTACTGCGGGGCATTCGATGAGTTCTAGAAGGACCTTCCTACAGCTCACTGCCTTGATCGTCGCATTGCCCCTGGGGCCGTTGCAGGCACAGGACCCGGTCATTGCCGTTCCCGGGCTGCGCCAGGCGCTCCTGGAGCGCCTGGCGCAGCTGCGCGAACAGAGTGGTGTTCCGGGAATATCCGCCGCGGTCGTACTGGACGATGGAACGGCCGTTGCTATCGCCGCTGGCATGGCCGATACCATCTTGGGTACGCCGATGACCACGGGAAGCCGCCTGCTTCAAGGCAGTGTGGGGAAGACCTACGTGTCAGCGGTTGCCCTGCAACTAGTACATGAAGGCAAGTTGGATCTCGAGGCCAAGGTATCGGCGTATCTCGGTGACGAGCCCTGGTTTGAGCGGTTGCCCAACCACGGCGAGGTCACCGTCCGTCAGCTCATGAACCACACGAGTGGCATCATTCGCTACGAATTCAACGAGCAGTTCATCACGGATCTGCTGGCCGCGCCGGACAAGGTCTGGCAGCCGGTCGAACAGTTGGCCTACCTGTTTGATGCCGAGGCGCCGTTCGCAGCCGGAGACGGCTGGGACTACTCGGACACGAACTACATTATCCTCGGCTTGATCATCGAGCGGCTCACCAGGAGCGCGTACTACGACGAGCTACAGCGCAGGGTGCTCGAACCACTCAAGCTGCACAACACGGTGCCATCGAACTCACGGCGGATCCCCGGTCTCGTTCAGGGATATGCCGGTGCGGAGAATCCATTCAGGATGCCCGATGCGGTGATCGCGAACGGCGAGTTTGCGATCAATCCTCAGTTCGAGTGGACCGGCGGCGGGATAGCATCAACCTCCGAGGATCTGGCCCGTTGGGGAAAGGCGCTGTATGAGGGCCGGGCTTTCGATCACTCGATGCTCGCGGTGCTGCTAGACGGCGTACCGGCTCGGCTCGGCCCCAACACCGAGTACGGGTTGGGCGTGATAATCCGTCCCACACCGCTGGGACCAAGCTGGGGCCACAGCGGGTTCTTCCCGGGGTACCTGGCAGAACTCGCCTATTTCCCGGAACACCGAATAGCTGTGGCGGTCCAGATCAACACGAGTGACACACGGAGTATCAGGATGGGTCCGCTGCGCATGCTGCTGGAATTGGCACGACTGGCAGTCTCACATGGCGGGAATTGACTCCGCTCCCCGCTCCCCAATCTCTGCTCCCTCCCTCCTACCCCTTGGCTCCGCCGCTGGCAGCCCGCTCTCGTAGCCGCTGGATCTCCTCCCGCAGTTGCCGGTTCTCCTCGAGCAACGCAATGATCTCTTCGCGGGCCTCGGCCAGGGCCTCGAACGGGGTCTGCATCAATAGACGGTTGGGATCTTTCACGCTGGTGTGCGGCCGAGAGTATGCTCTTGAATCTCAACAAGCATATGCCCCGCATCGGCCCGCCGCAATAGCCTGACCGGGTGTGCTCAATTGGTGTGGCCGCGGCAGATCAGCGGCGTGGCGGCCGTCCGGTAGCATGCGGTCCTCCGCAGATTATCTTGTGTGCGGCACGCAGGGACATAATCAGGACGGAAACACCAGGTCTCCGATGTTCGTAATATTCAGCGGAATCCGTTGGAGTGAGCGCGGAATAGTACGGCTCAAGTTGAACTCTCGAGGAAGATGCGAGTGAGCAGAAAGAGAAGGAAACAGAAGCAGGCAAACAACGGCGAGAACTCCGTGGACAATGGTGGGGGCGAGATGCTCGGGAAGCCGCGACAGACGTTGGGTCAGTGGCTTGGCGGTTGGGCCAAGTCTATCATGATAGCCCTCGTAATATTCTTCTTCGTTCAAGCGATGGCGTTCAAGGCTTTTCGGATCATCTCCAACTCACTCGAGCCGACACTTCTGGTCGGTGATTGGCTGTTCATCAACAAGGCCTTGTATGGTGCGCAAGTGCCGCTGGTCAAGACGCGACTGCCGGCGTTCCGGGAGCCGCGCGCCGGCGAGCTGATCGTGCTCAGGGGTGTCGAAGAACCCGTTCTCACGATCGTGAAGCGAGTCATGGGCGTCGCGGGCGACACACTCCAGATGCGGAACGACTCGATATTCCGCAACAACAGGTACGTACCTGAGCCGTATGCTCAACATATCGATCCACTAGCTCAGATGGACCCGGCGCAGAGGGCGTTCAGCCGGCGCTGGCAGCTACCGTACCTCGTCGACACCGTCGCCACCGACTCGTACATGCCCGACCTGAGGAACTGGGGGCCCTTCGTGATCCCCGAGGGTCACCTGTTCACGATGGGTGACAATCGCGATTCGTCTTACGACGGGCGTCACTGGGGTTTCCTGCCGCGGGACAACGTCATCGGCCATCCGATGTTCATCTATTGGAGCTACGATCCCAATCACTGGCGTCCGCTGCCTTTCATTACCGCAGTTCGTTGGGGCCGGCTGCTCCACAGGCCAAAGTAAAGCCGGCGAACATCAGCTCGCCGGCTCTATTGAGATACCCCGTCTTGCGGCCGGTCAACGCCGCTCGAAGACGTCGTTGATACCGATAATTGTGATGTTCTCCTCCCGTACCGGAATCGGGAAGCTCGCGATCAGCTCATCTTCGGCCATGTGTTCGGCTGACTTCTCACCCGCGTAAGTGATCGGAGTCGGCTCGCCACTCAGCAGCTTCTGTTTCATGGCCTCGGCGTCTGCCGTCACGAATACGATGTACATGTTGTCGTACTGGAGATGACGAGAAATGGCTGCGTTGACGTCATCCGCCGTGAGCGTCGCCAGACCCGGTCTGATTGCGCTCAGGTAGCCATCGCCCGGGTAATCGTAGAACTCGTCGTCGATCGCGTATGCCAAACGACGCGTTATCGTTGACCCCCAATTGACCGTATAATTGCGCAGGAACTGCTTGGTAGCCTCGACCGTGTCCACAGGCATGCCGCTGTCAACCAACTGCTTCAACTCGCGCAACGCTGCCCTGGTAGCGAACAGTGTGCGATCGTGCAGGTTGCCGGGTGCCGTCAGCGATATCGGACGGATCCAGATCTCGAACAGTTGGCTCCGTCGAGCGACATTCGTCGGCGGTACCTGGGTTGTGAAGCCCAGCGGATATGCCTCGATGTAGCTGTAGTCACCGTAGTTCATGCCGCGTGCTTCACGGATCACTTGGTACAGGTGACTGAAAGAGTTGCGGTGCTCGCCGAACCAGGAATTCGCGACTGTCAGAGCCAAGAAGTCGGGGTCACCGCGTACTAGCGAGACGGGGAATCCCAACGATATTGCGGTTGCGTCGGTCTGCTTCTCGACAATCAAGACTCTGAATCCGTCCGGCATCGGTGGGTCTACGGCCGGTGGCTGCGTCACGTTGCCGACCGGCAACCCGTCGAAGTCAGCCCGGACCTGTTCGGCGAAACCCTCCGGGTATCCGCCGCCAACACCCACAACGATGTTATTGGCCGTATAGTAGGCGTCGTAGAATCCTCGAACGTCATCGAGCGTTATCGAACGAACAGATTCTACGTATCCCTCTTCAGGGTGTTCGTAGGCAGTAGCCGCGTATGCCATACTGAACAGCAGTTCTTTGGAAAGCTCCTCATCCCTGTTGAACCGTCTGGACCGTTCCAAATAGTTCATGGTCTGACTCTTCACCCGATCGAAGTCTTCTTGCTTGAACGCGGGTGACAGCAATGCGTTGCGGAACAGCTCGTAGTAGGACTGCAGATTGTCTCGGTGGATTCTGCCGCGGAATACGGTCATTTCTTTGTCTACGTTGTATCCGTATCCGGCAGCCATGGGGTATAGCTTCTCCAGAATCTGCTCGTAGCTGTCCTGAGTCGTTGACCCGTCAGACAGAAAGCTCGCAGTGAGTGCTGCCAACCCCTCTTTGCCTTGTGGGTCGTCTTGTGAACCCACTTTAAGCCAGATGTTGAAGGCTATGAATGGTGAGTCAGGCTCCTCCAGCGTAACGGTGTCACTGGGCCCGCCGCAGCCAACCATCACCATGAGACCCGCCGATATCAGTGCCAGGCGTTTCATCATTCAGCTCCTTCCTGCACCATCAAAACTACAGTCTTGGCGCTATCGACGAGGTAGGTCCGAGCCGCCTCCCGAATGTCCGCCGCCGTAATCGAGTCAAGCGTCCGATAGTACTCGTTCACGGCTTCGATGCCCCCAGTGTTGATGACCGGCTGGATCATTGCGAATGCCACGTTCTGGGCGGTCTCCAATCCCATGAGGAACCCGTATTTCATGGCGCTCTTCGTGTCGTCGAGCATCTTCTGGTCAGCCAACGCTTCGCGTGCTTCATTGACAGCGTTCTGAATCTCGCGCTCCACGGCTGGGACGTCATCGGGGTCCACCACCATCGTGTTGATGGAGATTAACGCCGGGTCGCGAGCCAGCCCGAATCCTGCGGCCAGATACTGCACTCTTTGTTCATCGATCACTAGCTTCCTGTAGATGTCGGAGTTCGACCCGAAGGCCACCTCGCCCAAAACCTCCGTGGCCACCGCCATCTTGTTGCTGGCGCTCCATGCAGGGGCCTTGTAGTTGATGCTGAGCACGGGTAGGGTCCGGCCCGGGTATCTCACCGTCTGGCGACGGGTTGCTGGCTGGCGCGGCTCCTCGGGGATGTTGGGCGCTTCGTATCCGGGCTGCCAGTCGGCATAATGCTGCCGGATCAACTGCTCCGCTTCCTCGTACTCGAAGTCACCCGCCAACACGAGGACGACGTTCTCCGGGCGGTAGAACCGCCGGTAGAAGGAAAGGCTGTAGTCGTACGCCTCCGGCATGGCCCGGACATCGGCCTCATAACCGATGGTGGTGTGCCCGTACGTGTGTCGGTCGTAGGCCAAGTCGCGCACTCGCTCGTCGAGCCAACGTCCCGGAGAGAGCGCACCCTGCATGTACTCGCCCAGTATAGCCCCAGCCTCGGTACGGAAGCCCGGCTCATCGTAGTTGAGGCTACTGAACCGATCAGATTCCAGATCAACGATCTGCTCCAGATACTCGTTTGATGCTACCAGGTAATAGACCGTGAGATCATTGCCAGTGAACGCATTGCGCGATGCGCCTATCCGACTCGTGATCAGGTCATAGTTGGGATACTTGTCAGTGCCGCGGAACATCATGTGTTCGAAGAAATGGGCAAATCCCGATTTGCCGGCTTCTACTTCATCGCGGCTTCCGGTCCGGACGATGGAGACGTATGCGATCTGTCCCGGTGCTCCGGCCCGGATGAGGTACGCTTTGAACCCGTTGTCCAGTTCGACAAGCCGGTAGTCGAAGGGAAATATCCCGTCGGCTTGGGCAGCCGCCGAACCGGCAACAACGAGTGCCAGGATCAACATCGTCAACACTCTCATGTTTGCTGAAACCTCCCCTGGATTTTCGGGATACCGGGACCGCCCAGCGACCTGACCCTTCGCTGCCAGGACCCGATGAGAACTCGCGAGAACAATTCCAAATCTACTGCCATTGAGACCGGCCCGCCTAGCGGGTGCGTTTCCTCTCGAGACGCGACCTCCGGCGGATCACCGAATTGATGATCAGTCAGGAGAAGTGACTCCTTCTTCACGTTTTCTTAATAGATCAGAGGCTCGAGTCCGTCTCGAGCACATTCCCCAACAGAAAGCGGCACGACCGAATTCTGGGGCGAGAATTTGCAGTGCGGGGCGTGGAGTGAGGAACAGAGTGCTGATAAAGTCTGCGACGGCGAGCCCGATGTCGGACAGGTAGATATCAAAACCATGGCTGCGGTATGTCGCCGTGGCTCATCTCGTCGTGGCGGTCACCACGTTGGCCATGGGTCTGCCAATGGAGGGATTAGCTGTCGGAGACTACGCTCGGTGCGGTCTTATTCTGGATGCTGCCGGTAGCGAGCGCTGTGACGGCGCTCGGGGGGAGGCATCCCCTGCGCCCTGAAGCCGCCTCAATGACGTCCGTCTAGGTCCGCGTCAGCCAAGCATCGACGATGCCCTCGCACAGGTCGCGGTGCTCATCCGTCACGCGCGCGTCGGGTCGGAGCAAATCGGCGAGGATAGGCAGCAATGCGTCCACCAGCTGTGCTCGCTCGTCGCACTCGTGACCCCACCAGTTCTCGTTGATCACTTCGCGGAGGCGCACGGTGCCTTCACCCGACCGCGAGATAAAGTCGTCGGGCAGTCTGCGGGCATACCATCTATCGTCTTGTCCGATCATGTCGCCGGTACCGTCGCTGTTTCCAAGGGAGTTGTCTCGTCCATTACACAGTATCCGGCAAAGACGATACCGCACATCGTTTCTAGCCCACTCCTCGCAAGGTGTTGTATGGTAAGTGGTTAGGGGTCTGTGACACGAGTCACGGATCGGTATTGCGGCGAAAAGCGCAAGGGTTCTTGCAGGAGTCCAGACGCTCGCGTGCAGGCGGGGCGTCGGCGCAGATGGACCCGACGGTCTTGGGCCGCCACCAGTTCAGAGTGTGCTAGAGGGTGCTAGAAGCGGCGCGGGTCAAACACCGGAGGCTCGTCACGTATCGCCACGTTGAATAACACGGTCAGCGCGAGATTTCCGACCTGTGCCATGCCCTCCAGGTTTATCAGCCAGGTGTCGTCCTCCGGCTCGTGATACTCGGTGTGGAGGCCCGTGTGAAAGAACAGGACCGGCTTGTCCAGGAGATAGAACGGGTATTGGTCGCTGCGTTGCAGGCCACCGTCATCATAATCCAGCACGAGACTGTCTTCGTTGGCCCCCGTGAGCAGCAGGTCCCACAGTTGCGATGTACGGGCTCCCCCAATGGTCAGAGTTTCGCTACGCAGCCTGCCGACCATGTCCAGGTTCATCATGGCCACGATACTGTCTATCGGGACCGTCGGATTCTGGGTGTAGTGGTATGCCCCCAGGAGGCCCCGCTCCTCAGCCCCATAGGCGTGGAACATGATGGATCTGTAATCCATGCCGCCGGCTGCACCGAGAGTGAGGTAGTGACTCAGATAACGCGCCATCTCCAGCAGCAGTGACGTGCCCGAGGCGTTGTCATCGGCGCCGTTGTAAACAATGATGGAGTCCTCCGTCACCCGTTCCCATCCGAGGTGGTCGTAGTGGGCACCCAAGATCACCCATTGGCCCGCCAACCGTCCCTGTCCCGTGAGCACGCCGATGACATTGTGCGACCACAGGGTGTCGGCTTGCACCGAGGTGGCGGTTCCGCCGCCGTCATCCTGCGCCCATAGGGCCGTGACTCTGGTATCAAACGGTGATGCAGGGAGGGCGAACGGCTGCAGATATCCAGGGACACCCTGCTCGAGACCATACTCGATGAACTGGTCCCGCACGTACTCCGCCGCATGCAACTCCTGCGGTGAACCTGCGCCACGGCCGTAAAGACTGTCGTCCGCCAGGAAAGTCAGATGGTCGAGTAGGGTCGCCTCATTGATTGGCAGCGTAGCCTCCGGTGCCACCGAATCGCTGCATCCGGACGCGGCAAGCCCCAGCGTGAAACAGAGCGCCGCTCTCGTAATCTTCGGAACTTGCTCCATGCTCCCTAGAACCCGCGCGCCATGCCGTGGTTCCACCCTACATGGCATTGGGCCGTCAGTGAGTTATTCTTGGTGCGTGTCAAGAATCGAGAGCATTCGGGTCGGGAAGGCTGCCGCAAGACTCTTCGCCTTGGGTTGCTTGGTCGGGTGCGCAGCCGATGATACCCGCCGCGCCACGGTTCCCGTGATTTGGGAACCGACCAGCACGCTGAACGAATCGCTTCCCGACGGCGTGACGGTGTACCAAGGACATAACCGGGACCTGCCTATCAAGGCCTGGTATGTGCGGATAGACGAGTCTGCACCTCACATCAGTACGCGGATCGTGGTGTCGGACGACAGCACCGACAACCGCGAGACCGCTTCGAGCTTCGCACACGATCTGGGTGCGTGCGTCGTGGTCAACGGTGGCTACTTCAGAATGGATCAGGAACCTTCCGGTCACGTGGGCTTACTGGTGTCTCGCGGTGAGCTGCTATGGCCTGCCACTCGATCGGTACTGCGTGACTCGCTCTCTTATGAAACGGCGCGAGCTGCGATCGGGTTCACTGAGCGAGATGAAATCCAGATCACGTGGGCCACGACCCGCAACGACACCGTGTTCTCGTGGCCCGACCCACCGACCCATTTGCCGGGCCGTCCGGCTCAGCCCCTCGACTACGATCGGGCTCAGATGTGGCACGTCCTGTACGCCGTGTCTGCCGGCCCGGCCCTGGTGGCAAACGGGCGCGTCCACGTCACCACGGATCAGGAGGTGTTCTTTGGCACCTCCATACCAGACGTCCACCCTCGCACGGCGGCAGGGCGCACCAGAGATGGCTCGCTGATACTCATGGTTGTGGACGGTAGGCAGAGCGTGAGTCGCGGTGTGAGCCTGGAAGAACTGGCGGCGATGATGCTCGACGTGGGCGCCGTGGACGCGCTCAACTTGGATGGCGGTGGATCCGCGACCCTGGTCGTTAACGGCGTGTTGTTGAACCGTCCTGTCGGAGGAGTATTCCAACGGGAAGTGATGTCAGCGTTGGCCACCTTCTGTGAGTAGTCGATTCAGATAACCTCGTCCGGCCTCTTCGACTGCAGCTACCGCAGCCTCGATGGCGTCACGCGTCCCGACTGAGGATCCGCCCACCTCGATATCCAAGGCAGCACGGATTGCAGCTCCGTACCACTCCGTCCAGGTGCGGAGGATGAGGCGCTGCTCCGGCGCCTCGCTCCCGGCTGCAATCGCGGCGCGGCTCAACTCATACTCACCGGCGAGCCGCTCCAGTGCGGCGTTGCTCAACTCGTCGATCACGCGCCGAGCCGTGGCACCGTCGGCCGATGTGAGCGTGACGGCCGACAGCAGGGCGCACGTACCCACGTTGGCGAGAGTCTCGGCCGAGACCTTGTCGGGGCGGTCGCCGTCAGTGTGATAGAACACGTCCGTGAAGTGCCACAGCAGCAGGCCCGGCTTGCCGGCCCGAAGGAAGGGTACGTGGTCGCTTCCGCCCTCGTACGGGTTGGTTTTCACAATCCAATTGGTCCCAGCCGCCTGATCTTTGCATCTACTCAGCACGAAGTCGTTCAAGTAATGCGGCGTGAGATCGTCGACGGAGAGCGGTCGGTCGCCCCACTCCGTGTGCCGGTCGTAACCGCGGGTCCAAACAGCTGAGGGATCGGGCATCTTCTCGATCAGAAAAGTCCCACCGGTCTTATCGGTATCTTCACCTACCATATCCAGACTCATCCCCCACATCACTCCTCGGGATCGTAACGAGTCTTCAGCCAGATAACGTGCGGTGCTACGTATCTCGCTCCCCCACAGCATTGTGATCGATCTGGCCGGGTCGATGCTGCCATCGCGCACCAATTCGGCGAGCACGCGGGCACCTTCTGCCAGTGCAGCGATTCCCGATGCGTTGTCGTTCGCGCCCGGTTCGTCGAGGTGGGCACTGAAAACGAACCGCTCGTCAGGGTATCTGCTGCCGCGTACCTCGGCCACCAGGGTGAGCTCGTCTCCGTAAGTGAACCGAGTCGCTACAGCGACCCGAGCCCGCACTGGTCCACCATCGAGCGCCTGCCTGAGCTGTCGCTGTGCCGCAAATGACAACAACACGGCCCATGACTGAGCGGCCGAATCGCGAGGAATCGATGTGAACTGAATCGAGTGTTGGTTTTCCTCCGGTCGATGCAGATCCCAGGGGTTGTACGCTAGGACCCCAATTGCACCGCGGTCCTGCACGGCTTGGCGGAACAGTCGACTTACTCTAGCTTCGCCGAATACGATCTTTCCTTTGACATCCGCGCTTCGGAAGCTTTCGGCGTTACCGTCACCCACGTAGACCACTTCAGCTTCCACTCCGTCAGCCGGCGTCGAGTATGAGTTGATTGCTACCATGCTGCGGTTGCTGGCGAATCGAAGGACCTGTTCAATACCCGACGGCGAGATCAGGTCGAGTGCGCCGTCCACTGGTTCCCAGGCTGGCCGATCCATGGCGCGGCGTTCCATGCGGTAGCTGAGTCTCGCACCCAAACCGGCTTGCTCTGCGGCAACGTATCCTGCTGATTGCAATGCATCGGCGACATGATGGATGGAGGCGTTGAACGCGTCATTGCCCGTCAAACGCCAGTGTTGATCCAACCAGACAACCATGTCACGGGCTCGCTCGCCCGAGTAGCTGTCGCGGATATCGCGATGCCAGGACTCGATATCGCTGCCGGAGGCGCAGACG
>Ga0209536_100013357_pt1 | contig 11848 bp, 9 predicted proteins | sample DeeMarSeWOR28_12_FD_187461 | JGI IMG/M metagenome (GOLD analysis project Ga0209536, IMG submission 187461) | Marine sediment microbial communities from White Oak River estuary, North Carolina - WOR-2-8_12 (SPAdes) (version 2) | ecosystem: Environmental > Aquatic > Marine > Intertidal zone >...
AGGTAGGCCGCGAAGATCCACTGCAGCCACTGGGCCATGCTGAGCCCGAGCCATTGCCAGACGTCGTCGGTGCAGCTTCCGGTCGGCATCAGGAAGGCGGGAAACCACTCGTGCAGCGGCATCCAGGTCGGGAACTTCGGCAGGAAGGAACAGGTGACCTCGAGCGAATACGGACCTGCTTCCTGGATGACGATCAGCTCGCGCGAAAGCGAGAGGCCTTCCGCCGCGGCGACCGCCCAACCCGCGAATCCGAGGAACTGCACCGCAGGTCTCGCGGGCGCGATCGCCCCGACGAGCGCCGCCGCCAGCAGCCCGAGCACTGCGAGGCGGATGTAGACGCACATCACGCAGGGCTGGAGACCCTGCACGTACTGGAAATAGAGCGCGCAGGCCTCGAGCAGCAAGGCGCTGGCCGCGAGCGCAAGCCACGCCGGCCTGCACTGCGACCACTCTGCGACGCGGTCGATGACTCTCCTGACGGACATCATGCTCCGAAACTTCCCTGGACCTCGCCAACCCGCCTCGGCCAGTGGGATCGGCGCTCCTCGGCCAGCTGGCAGGCGATACCGTACAGCCTCGGCCAGCTGCGCACCACTCGTGGAAGGTACGCCTGTGGCTTGAAGCGGTGGATCACGGCGTACATCGGCAGCCGGTCGACGATCAGGTGCTGCAGGGAGAGCCTGAAGCCCTCTCGCCAGGCCACGTCGTCGATCTTGACGCCTGCCGCCCGCGCCAGCGCGAGCCGGTGGCACTCGACGTAGTGGTCGACCCGTGCCGCCGGGACGTTCTCCTGCAGCACGAAACACAACAGCTCGGCCAGGTCGCGCTGCGGCAGGCCCACGGTCGCGAGCTCCCAGTCGAAGGCACACAGCGCTTCCCTCCCGTGCAGCTGCCGCAGCACCAGGTTGCGGGGATTGAAGTCGTTGTGGATCAGCGTCCGCGGCATGTCGAGCACGGCGGGCCACCACTGCGACAGGGTGTCGATCAGCCGTCGCTGGAGCGGCAACAACGCATAGCCTGCCCACGCGCTGAACGCGCGCTCCGAGCACTCGGCCAAGCGCAACCAGAACGGCGCCATGTCCTGCATTCGATCGGTCGTCATCTCGGGCGCCAGCCAGGGCAACCCACCGATCTCGCACTCACGGCGGTACCCGATGGCATGGATCTCCGCGAGTCCGGCAATGGCCGTGGCAACGTGCCGGTCGGACCATCCGCCGCAGGCCATCTCGGCATCGAGCCGCTCGGCGTCCGGCAGCAGCTCGAGCGCGAGGGACCACACGCCGTTGTCCGGATCCCGCGACGTGCCGTAGCAGGCCGGTGTATGACGACGCAGGCGTGCGTCGTCGAGCTCGTAGAGTGACAGCTCCCGCTCGTGGCACCGTGAGAACCCGAGCAGGGCCTTGAACCGCTCGCACTGGCGGCCCAGTGCGTCGTCATAGAGCCCGGCCACCTCCGTCATGAGTTCCTCGATGAGGGAGTCCGCGGCCTTGGACTTGAGCAGCACGGGAACGCGCCGGGTCCCGCCGCAACCGGCGTCGCGCACGACGGCCTCGTAGCAGTGCATGCCGACCCTGCTGCCGAGGCGGATGCTCGATATCTCGTTCAGGATGCTGTTGGAGGACCGGAACGGCCTTTCCACGACGTTGACCAGTTCGGTGCCGGCGGCGGCGAAGTGCGCGCGAAGAAGATCCTCGGCCAACTCGCGATGTCGCTCTGCAGCCGGCACGGGCACGACCGCGCGGCCGATGCGCGGCAGCACTCCGGTGGATGCATAGTGAGTGAAGTAGTTGTGCAGCAGCGCGGAATCGAGGTGCGGCACGCGCAGATCGAGCTCCTCCAGCAGCCGGCCGGTGCGCTTCGCATCCACCCGCTCCTGCGCGGCAGCGAGGTACGATCGGTAGGGGGCGGACTTCGCGGGACTGCCGGGCGCACCGCGGAAGAAGCGGCGATAGCCGAACAAACGGTCCCGGCGACCGCCCCGGTCGAAGTTGGCGGCGACCCATGCCTCTTCCGGTTCCAGCCGGATCGGATAGCCGTAGAGATTCATCCACAACAGCACTTCGCGCCAGTGCCGTCCCTGGTCGTGGACCAGGTGCAGGACCTCCCAGTCCGGTCGTCGTGTTTCGCCGAGGCGACGGAGCACGCGCGCAACAAAGTCCACCGGAACGCAGTCCATCAGCCAGTCGATGTCGAAGGCCGACCCGGTCGCGACGCAGCGCTCTAGCAGCGCGCAGAGGATGTCACTGTCATTCGAGATTCCGCTCGTCGTATCCCCGGAGATGAGCCCGGGACGGACGACGCTGACCGGAACGCCACGCGCCGCCGCCTGGCGCAGGAGCGTCTCGGCAACGCACTTCGACTGGGCATAGCCGAGCGGCATCTGCTCCACGTACGGCATCATGTCGGTGTCCTCGTCCACGCGTGCCGGCCCACCCGAGGCGAAGCAGACGCCGATGGTCGAGACGAAGTAGATGCGCTTCAGCGGCCCGCGGCAGGCTAGCCGGATCAGCTCCTGCACCGGCAGGACATTGGTGCGGTGAAGTTGGCGGTAGCCGCGGGCCCAGTTGACCTCTGCCGCGCAGTGATAGATGTCCCCGATCTCCCCGGCCAGGCGCTCGTAGTCCGCCTCGCCGAGCCCGAGCCGCGGCACCGTGGCGTCCCCGGGAATCACGCGAACCCGGGGCGGAAGCTCGCCCAGCCGGGCTCCGCCGGCGTTCAGCGCGGACAGCAGTCGAATCCGGGCCGACTCGTCATCGGCTGCACGCACCAGGCAGAACAGCTGGCGGTCGCTGGAGGCCAGCAATTCACGCAACAGGTACCGGCCGAGAAAACCCGTCCCGCCGGTCAGCAGGATCGACCGGGGCTGCGGGCCGGCCGTTTCGCGGGTCGGTACGATCTCCGGCGGAAGCCGCGCGTCCGTGCGCATGCGCTCCCCGACCTGCCGCGATACAACGACTGTCTCAGCCATGGTACTCACGGTGCCAGGTCTCGAACTGCCTTCGCACGGCGTCCTTGTTCTCGACCACGTCCTCGAGGCGCCAGCCACTCGTGTCGATCTCGGGCTTGAAGTAGACGTGCACCGTTCCCGACCCCGGGCAATGGCCCATGCCGGGATCCATCTCCGGCGGAATGTAGATGTAGAAGGGAACGATCGGCGCAGTCAGCGCCGTCGCCAGGTGGAAGGCGCCCTTGTTGAAGTGCCCGACACCGCCCTCCGCCACTCGCCTGCCTTCGGGGCTGAGGTAGACGGACTCGCCCGTCCGCCGCAGGAGTCGCTCCGCACCCTGGAAGATCTGCGTCCGGCGCTGCGGGTACTCCTGCGGAACCGTCCAGATCATCCCGATCAGGTAGCCGATGAGACCGAGCGGAAGGATCTTCCGAAGGAAACCGCTCATGAAGTAGCGCGTGTCTGGAAGGCCGAGCGAGATCAGCACGAACATGTCGAGCGACGAGGTGTGGTTCGAGACGTAGACACGCTGCCGGCCCGGCGCGGGCACGAAGTCGTGTGCGACGACACGCACGCCCCACAGTCCGAGCAGCATCTTGCCAAGCCTGCCGGCCAGGACCTCCGCGTAGAGCCCTCGCAGCCGGAACGCCGTCAAGACCGCTACCAGCAGCATCAGCAGCGACCCGGTCGTCATGACCAGGAAGCCCAGGACGACCCGGACCAGGCACGCTGGACCCTGCGGGCGCCTCGTGCTCACGGCGCCTCGCAGATCACCGTCTGCATGGCGAGGTTCAGCCGGCGCTCGAACAGGAGCACCGGGGCCAGCAACGCCTGGCCGAGGAAATAGACGTGAATGATGCGCGTGAGGTCGAGGCCCCGGCCCTTCAGCAGCTTGAACGCCGCGCCGGCGAAGAGATAGAAGTACGGCGGGAATGCCCCGTACGGCAGGTGCTCGATCACCCTGAGACCGCTGCGCGACATCATGTCGAGCAGGCTCTTCTTGCTGTAGAGGGCCGTGTGTTGCGGCGCCTGGAGACCGGGCCATCGATCGCCGTACAGCCGGAAGGTCACGCTGTCGAGTCTCGGAACCTCCACTACGAGCCGCCCACCGGGCGCCAGGAGCTCGCGCGCCCGCCGCAGACTGCGTAGCGGATCGTAGTCGTGCTCCAGGAAGTGCCACATGGTGATCAGGTCGAAGTGCTCCCGCGCGAAGTCCTGCTCGTAGAACAGGCCGAGCCTGAAGTCGACCCGGTCCATCCACGGCAGCTGCGAGAGGTCCTTGAAGTCCACGCCGGTCACGCCGGCACCGGTCTCCTGGCCCACGCGCGCGAGGAAGGTGCCGGCGCCGCAGCCGACGTCCAGCACGCGCGAGTCGGGCCCGAGATTCACGTAGCGGCGGCAGATCGCCAGCTTGTCGCGGTCGTGCTTGCTCATGGCCCACTCGTACAGCGGCGTCAGCACGCCCCAGTCGGTGCGCTTGCGGTGCGCGATATACTCGTCGTCGTAGTAGGCGCGGATGTGCTCGAGTTTCAGCCGCGGGTTCTGGTAGGCCAGCTCGCAGGCATCGCAGCGCACGAACCGGAAGCGCCCGGGCTTGCCGGTCAGGTCCTCCTCGGCCATGCAGAAAGGCGTCGCATCCCGGCTGCCGCACTGGTAGCAGGCAACGGGCTCGAACATGTCGGGAGTCGGGGCGGCGAGGGTCGTGGTCATGATGACCTCATGCAATCCGGAAGACGGCCCAGATCAGGGCCGCGCCAAGGGTCCAGCACAGCGCAGCTGCCGGCAAGGCGGCGGCCGAACGCAACGCGCGATCATCCTGCCACTCGTAGGCGAGAAGGAGCCCGTACAAGCCGATAGCGGGCCACCATGGCAGCGGCCCGCTTCGCACGGAAGCGACGACGACGAGCACGATGATCGGATACTTGATCAGCAGGAGGCTCGTGCGGGCCGGCCGGGCCAGCGCCATGCCGGCCGGGCTGTGATACGCGAGTCCGAGCGCGCCGACCATCGCCAGGTACACGGAGAGGGAGCGAACCGACCCGTGCAGCAGGAACCACGCGCCGGCCAGCACTCCGGCAGCCAGCACGAGGGCCGCAAACGAGGCGGCGTGGCGTGTGCGGACGAGCACCCGATCCGGTGTGCGCAATCGGTCGCGGGCACGGTCGGCCAGATCATCCCACAGCCGCAGCTGCGCGATGAGCGCTCCGGCGATCAGCACGGCGCCGGCGAGCTCGCCAGCCGATGCCTCGCCGACGCCTGCCACGAGGACGGTCGCAGTGCCGACGAGCAGCCACAGCGCCAGGATGCGCAGCGTGAGGATGCGCGTCGCCAGGTAGGCGGCGAGGTCAGCCCGGAACGAGGTGGACCGTGCCATGGTCACCGTCGACCCGGAGCAGGTCGCCGTCGCGTATCAGTCGTGTCGCGTCCGGCACGCCGACCACGGCCGGGATGCCGTACTCCCGTGCAATGATGGCTCCGTGTGAGAGCATCCCGCCGCGCTCGATCACGAGCCCGCCCGTCAGGAAGAAGACCGCCGCCCAGCCAGGGTCCGTCTGCCGGGTTACCAGGATCTGCCCGGCCTGGAGCCGATCCGCCTCGCTCACGTCCAGCACGACCGCTGCCTGGCCCGTCGCCACGCCCCCGCAGGCAGAATTTCCCCGCAGGACACCGCCGCAGGCGCTCCCGTCCTTCCACGAGGAGTGCCCGGTCGGCGACCACCGCTCTCCCGGATCCAGCACGATCCGATCGGGTGGCGTGTACTCCCGGCATGCCTCCAGCTCGGCACGACGATCCCGCAAAGTTGTCGGAAGGGCCTCTCGATCGAGGGCGGTACCCGCGAGGAGATCGCTCACTTCCTGCACGCTCAGGTAGAAGACATCGTCCCGCTCGCTGATCGCGCCGCGCTGTGCCAGGCGCTTTCCGATCTCGAGCGCCACGTGCCGGAGTCGCGTGTACAGCAGGGCTTGTTTCATGCGTGCCCGCTCGCGCAGCCGGATCGCGCCTTGCGTCGCCCCGAGCAGCAGGAGGAAGCGACGGGCGCGACAGAGCGGAGAGAGCGTGCGAAGGAGCGTGCTGGGCGTGAGCCGGGCCGCCACCTCCGCTGTCCTGGCCTCGCGATCCGCGGCCTGTGCACGGCTCACGGCCGCGGGGTCCGCGGAGGACTCGCGCAGGTAGGCCTGCAGCAGCCGCAGGACGGGCAACGGATTCTCACGCGGTGTGGGGGTCGTGAGCATCAGCTCGGCGGAGGACCGGAAGCCCCACAGGTCGACGTAGGACCCGAACGCATCGCGGAAGCGCTGCCAGCACGGTTCGTCCCATTCCGCCACGGTCTCCTCGATTGGCCGGCTGGTGAAGCGTCCGGCCAGCAACTGGTCCTCGCGCAGCTGGCTCGCCAGTACCCAGAGCCGGATCACCGGCTCGGCGCTAGCGAGTCCCGGCAGTCCCTTGAGCAGGTCGTTGTGCAGCGTCACCTCGCCAGCGCCGGGAGCGACATGCCTCGCCAGAAAAGCCTTGAGCAGGCCATAGCAGACCATGGCCGCTGTGTCGGCCAGCGCCGCGTCGTTCCACTGCCCGAGGCGGATGTCCAGGAAACCGCGCAGGTCCTGACCGAGGGCGTCGTCGGTCTTCGACGCGAGCCCGTCGGGACGGGTCGACTCCGCATAGCGCTCGACCCGTGTTTCGAAGCGACGCAGCCGTTGCCGAATCCACAGGAATTGCCAGCCGGTCTTCGCGGGAATGCGCAGGGCCTCCGCCAGGCGACCGAGCCGGCCCAGTTCCGGAAGCTTTCGCTGAGGCACATCTTCCGCGCCGACGAACAGGTTGAATGCCCGCACCAGCCACGCCCCGCCCGGCGCGAGCCTCAGCACCGCGTGGATGTTGGTCAGGTTGTAGTACAGCCTGCCGCCGTGCAGGCCGACGAGGTCCTCGAGGGCCTCGTCCATCGCTGCGACCCGCGCGCGCGACAGGCCGAAGCCGAGTGCGAGGTTGCGGAAATAGGCCGCGTAGCCGGGCCGGACGAACGAGTACAGGAAAGGGCACACCGGGTCCGGGAAGTTCTCGGCGATGTTGGCATTGCTCCAGTGCACGCGCGCCGGCCCAGCGCCTGCCGATTGCGCCACCGCACTGATCGGACGCGTTTGCAGGAGGATCGGCGCCCCGTCTCCGTCCAGGCTCCACTCGACGTCCTGAGGAATCCCGAGGCGCTGCTCGAGCGCCAGCGCCATGCGGGCAATCGCCTTCAGGCCCCGGATCTCAGCCGGACTGATTTCCGGGGCGAGCGCGTGCCGGCCGTCATCAGCCAGCTCGCAGTCCCGCCGCCGGATTCGCAGGCCGTCCGGCGTGATGTGCCCGCTGACGAGCGCCTCGCCCAGGCCTCGGCAGTACTCGGCACGCATCCACTCGGCACCCGGGTCGGCCGGGTCGCGCGTGAACAGGACGCCCGAAACCGACGCTTCCGCCTGCTGCTGAAGAATCACGCCCATGTGCCGTGGCCGAAGTCCCTTCTGGCGCGCGTAGAGCAATGCGCGATCCGACCACAGCGAAGCCCAGGTGCGGCGGATCGCGAGCTCCAGATCCGGCAAAGACCGAATGCCGAGAAACGTGTCCAGCTGCCCGGCGAACGAAGCCTTGAGCGTGTCCTCGGCGACGGCGGAACTGCGCACCACCAGCGTACGGTCCTGCCAGTCACCGGCATGGCGTCGCCGAAGCTCGTCTCGCAGCCCCGACTCGAGCTCGCCCCCGATGACCTGTTCCCGGATGCGCCTTGCCGCGCTACGCAGCTCGTCGATGCCGATGTGACCCAGCGAATCGAGGAGCAATCCGACGTCGCGCGCGATGCCGCAGCGCTCGAGGTGGATCTGCAGCTGGCTATCCGGGATCACCACCCCGCCGGGCACCGGCAGCCCCTCTCGCAGCAGGCGCCCCAGGTTGACGGCCTTGGTGCCCAATTCGTGGACCGCCTCGGCTGTATCGAGCGGCTGAAGCAGCGGGCTCGCGGGCATCGTGCTCAAAGCGCTCGTGACTTCACGCCGGAGACGTACAACAGGGCGCTGAACAGGCTGTGTACCAGCGGTGCGACGACGAGCATCCAGAGCCACGTGAGACCGGGCAGCGGTACCAGCAGGCCGACGGCGAGCAGCATGCCGAGCAATGAGTCCAGCCGGTCCACGCAAGTGAAGGCGGCCCGGAACCACGGATTGCGCGGCTGGGAGCCCGGGGCGATGTCGAGTTGTCGCTTGACGAAGGAATTCGGCAGCTCCGCCAGCATGAACGCGAGGCCGGCGACGAACCCCAGCCCAGCGTACTGGCCCGGCCGAAGCGACCACATTCCCTGTGCGAGTCCGGCCGGCAGCGCGTCGCGCAGCAGACCGAGAAGCGCGAACGAGGCCGCCGCGGCGACCGGCAACACCATGAAGCCGCACAGCCGCTTGTTGTCACCGAACAGACGGCGCCCGCGCAGCCGAAGACCGAGATCGACGGGCTGGCTGAACAGCGCCGCCACGTCGCTGCGCAGCCACAGCACGTGCGCAACCCCGGCGAGGCTCATCGCCAGGATGAGGAAGACGGCCGCCCCTTCCGGGTCGGGCGCGACGAGCGGGCCGTTCATACCCGTACGCCGGTCCGGTCCCAGTTGCTGAACAGGAAGGAGGTGCCGGACATGCCCCGTGCGGCGCGGATCCAGGTCAGCCAGCCGACCTCGTGCGCAGGGAGGTAGTCGATGCGGCGCAGGCGGTAGCCCGGTACCTGCGGATAGAGGTGGTGCAACTCGTGGGCGTCGAAGTGGAGCAACAGCGTCGAGAGCCACGGCGGCAGACGCAGCGAGCGGGTGAACTGTTCCTGCTCCTCCGGCGGGAACGGCCTCGCCTCGGGACCCTCGCTCAGCCGCTGGGGCACGTGCGTATGCTGGCTCAGTATGAGGAACTCCTGGCCGACGAGACTCAGCAGGAACCCGAGTCCGCACAGCTCGACGACCCGGCCAGGTCCCACGACGGCGATGGCGGCCAGATAGACGAGCAGCAGGATCACCACGTTCCACCGGATCCGGCGCAGGTCGCGCGGACCTGACACGTAGCCGGCGATGCGCGGGACGTTCCAGTAGTTCTGGATGCGATAGGACAGCGCAAACAGGGGCACCCAGGTTGCCCACGCGAAGTCGACCACGATCCGTTCCCAGCGCCGAAGCGGACGTGGAACGAGCGCTGCGGTCGTCGCATCGAGATCCTGCCAGCCCGTGAATCGATGATGGCGGAAGTGGATCCGCTGCCAGCTCCAGAACGGCAACAGCGTCAGCAGGCCGGCCACGTGTCCTGCGATGAGGTCGAGGCGGCGCTGGCCGAACAGGGTACCGTGCCCCGCCTCGTGCAGCAGGACGAAGGCGTGCAGGAAGCCGAAGCCGAGCAATACCTGGCCGGCCAGCCACGCCCAGCCGACGCCGCCAGCGGACAACGCGATCCCGACGACGAAGGCACCCAGGCTCGCCGCGCAGTGCGCCAGCGCGAGCGGCAGGCTCGGCCGCAGGAGAGCCACCTCGGCTGCCGAGGGTCGTCGGGCTTGATCGGTCACAGGTTGAACCGCGGTTGGGCGTCGAGTCGGCAAAGAGTATCGCCGGGGCCGTCGCCAGGCCAGCGCCACCTCGCCGACGGTGCGGGCGCACCTGTTGCAGGGCAAAATCACGCCATCCTGCCGCTCCGGCACCGCCAGGTCAGATCATGGCGCGGAACATCCGATACCTCATACCAGCCGCCGCAACGTCGTCCAGCCTCCTGCTCGGACTCGGCGCCGTCCTCTGCGCACCGCTGGGCGAACGCGAGCTGGCCGGCTGGATGATCGTGTGGTGCGTCCTGCTCGATGTCGTGGACGGGGCACTTGCGCGCTGGCTGCAGGCGACGTCGCGATTCGGCGCCGAGCTCGACTCGCTCGCCGACCTCGTCGCGTTCGGCGTCGCACCGGCAGTGCTAGCCTTCAGTCTTTACCATCCAGCCGAAGGTGTCCGCGAAGCCGTCCTGCCGGCGTGGCTGCTCGGCCTGTCGGCCGGCGGCTACACGCTGGCTGCGGCCCTGCGGCTCGCGCGATTCAACGCACGACCTGAAGGATCGCAGAAGGAGGGATTCCTCGGTTTACCGACCACGCTCGCCGGCCTGATCGTCGCAACTACGGTCATCCTGATCGAGCGGAGCAGCGCCCCCTGGTTCACGTCCGGGTTGATGCCCATGGTGCTGCTGCTCGGTGCGCTGGCGGTCGCCATGGTCTCGCACCTGCCCGTCCCCGCCATCCGGCGACGGCAAAACCGTTGGATCGACGCGGTGCAGTGGGCCGGTGTCCTGGGCGTGTATGCCTGTGGAATTCTCCGCGTCGCACCGGGCTACATCCTGGCCTTCGCGCTGGGCTATGTTCTGGTCGGCGCCGTTGCCGTCCGTCGCGGCCGCGGCTAGCAGGGACCGTCCGCCCGGCACCCACGACGAGCGGACCCCCTCGCCCGGATACCGCGTACCATCCGGCCAAGGTCACCGTTTCCGGCAGGACCTCGGAGGGGGAGTTCGACATGTACACGATCGACACGTCGGCACCGGTGCTGGTGACAGGGGCAACCGGTTACGTTGCCGGCTGGATCGTCGAGGGTCTGCTCGAGGCCGGCGTGACAGTGCACGCTGCGGTGCGCGACCCCGGTGACGAGAGGAAGACCGCCAGTCTCGAGGCCCTGGCCGGGGTACTGCCTGGCGCCATACGCTTCTTCAAGTCCGACCTGCTGGAGGAAGGCTCGTATGCCGAGGCGATGGCCGGATGCCGCGTCGTCATGCACACGGCCTCGCCATTCACGACGCGCGTGAGAGACCCGCAGACCGAGCTCGTGGATCCCGCTCTCCTCGGGACCCGCAACGTCCTGCAGGAAGCAGACCGGACCGAGTCCGTGCGACGGGTCGTGCTCACGAGTTCCTGCGTCGCGATCTACACGGATGCGGCCGACTGCCGTGATGCGCCGGGGGGCAGACTGACCGAAGACGTCTGGAATTCCACGGCGTCCCTCTCGTATCAGCCCTATGCCTACTCGAAGACCGTTGCGGAGCAGGAGGCCTGGCGGATCGCGCGCGCGCAGTCCCGATGGAACCTGGTGGTGATCAACCCGTCGCTCGTGATCGGCCCGGGCATCGGTGCGCGGCCGACTTCCGAAAGCTTCAGCATCGTCCGCCGGCTCGGTGATGGCTCCCTCAAGACGGGAGCGCCTCGCGTCGGATTCGGGGTGGTGGATGTCCGCGACGTCGCACAGGCGCACATTGCGGCTGCATTCGTTCCGGATGCCAACGGGCGCCACATCGTCTCCGGGCACGAGACGAACCTGCTGGAACTGGGCCAGGTCCTGCTCGCGAAGTACGGATCGGAGTATCCCATCCCGCGCCGCGCCCTTCCGAAGTGGCTGGCCTGGCTGATCGGGCCGCTGGTCGCAAGGGGCACGACGCGCCGCTTCGTGGCCCGGAACGTCGACATCCCGTTTCGCGCCGACACCTCACGCAGCCGCCGCGAACTCGGGGTGACCTATCGGCCCATGCAGGAGTCGATGGAACAGATGTTCCAGCAGATGATCGACGCCGGCCACTTCGGGAGGCGCTGACCGAGACGACGCGCACTTCCTGCAGGCGAGAGCGCGCTCGGCTGCCGGTGCGATGTGCGGGGAAGCTACGTATGATCCATCCCCGACGCGCCCTGGTCCGGCCGCCAGCTCCTCCGGCGGCACGCGCCAGGGTGCGCGAGTCATAGGAGCCGGCTGAGTGCCCTTCGAGATCATCTAGAAGCTCAAGGGACGTAATGCTTTCCGCGTGGCCGTCGCCTACGCGGTCCTCGCCTGGATCGTCATCCAGGTCACTGACACGGTTGCGCCGCCGCTTCACCTGCCTTCCTGGACCCTGG
>Ga0209536_100013358_pt1 | contig 11848 bp, 6 predicted proteins | sample DeeMarSeWOR28_12_FD_187461 | JGI IMG/M metagenome (GOLD analysis project Ga0209536, IMG submission 187461) | Marine sediment microbial communities from White Oak River estuary, North Carolina - WOR-2-8_12 (SPAdes) (version 2) | ecosystem: Environmental > Aquatic > Marine > Intertidal zone >...
CCATCCCTGTACTTTCCGGGATGATGGAAGAAAAATCTACCATGGAGATGGCCTTGGATGCATTGGGAATGATACCGGACGGCTCAGTCGACACGATCCTGCGCAACCTTCTTAAAAAGGTGGATGATCCCTACAAACCTGCAATTGTTCTCACCCTGGCCAGTAGAAAGGATGTGAAGGCAGTAAAGCAACTGGAAGATCTTGCAAACCATCCGGACCCAACCATCTCCCGCTCATCCATTGAAGCGTTGGGGGCCATCGGAAATCAAAAAGCGGCTAAAGCTTTGAATAAGTTACTTGCTCACGCTTCTCCACCTTTGCAATGGGAAATAGCTGACCAATACCTTATCGCTGCAGATCGTATGTTTGGATCGGGAATGACAGAAAAGTCTTTTATGATTTATCGGGAGGTGTTTACTATGGATCCGCCGGTCAGTATAAAAGTTGCCGCCTTCCAAGGTATCCTGAGGGATCCATCGAAACCACCTGAGGAAATTTTTACTAATATATTTTCGGAGGAGGACGAAGCCTTCATCCAGGCAATCTTTCCCGTAATACGGGATTATCCCGGCCCCCTGGAGTTCAGCAAATTTGACAAGTCTTTTTCAGGCTTATCGGCGGGTCAACAGAAGATTTTAATGCTCGCTTTTTCGGATCGTAGCGATCCTGCCATCCGACCCAGGGCACTTCAGGCACTGAAAAGTGATCAGGTTGACTTACGGATGGCCGGTTTGATATCCCTTCTGAATACCGGGAAACCGGAAGATGGGCTGTTCTTTGCAGGAATAGCTGCCCGGACAAGAGGTGAGGAAAGAGAACTCGCTCAGAATTGTCTATATCAACTCAAAGGTCCCGGGATTGACGATATCCTGTTAGAAGCCATTCCTGAAGCAGAAATAAATGAACGGCTGGAATTGATCCGGAGCGTAGCTGAAAGAAATATAAAAAAAGGAATACCCCTGATGTTCACCACAGCTTATGATGAGGAGCGAAAAATCCGGATTGAAGCCATCAGGGCACTGGGTTCTCTGGGTGAGCCCTCAGATCTTGAGGATCTGATTGACCTTTTGAAGAATACCCGCGGAAGGCCTGAAAGGAAGGAATTGACTAAAACCATCACGCTCGTGGCCGGTAAAAATATGGTCTTTGAAGAAAGATCCGATGAACTACTGGCGGTTATTCCCGGAATCAACGAAGATGAAACACGAATTGCGGTGATTGAGATCCTGGGTAACCTTGGAAATGAAAGGGCCCTTCCTGAATTAAGGAAATTTGTTAGGGATACGGTTGAAGAAATCCAATACGCTGCCATCAAAGCATTGTCTTCCTGGCCAAATGATGACCCGGTAATGGATTTAAAGGAAATTCTGGAGGATACAGAGGATATTAAAAAACATACCCTTGCCTTACAGGGGTATCTTCAACTGCTCTCCGGCGCTACCTCTGTGACCCCCGATCAAAAACTGATGGCCTACCGGAATGCCTTTGAGAATTCGATAAGTACGGACGAGAAAAAAGCAATCCTTTCGGCTGTGGGCATGAGTGGTTCGATGAAGGGCCTGGAGATGGCCGTCGGACTGATCCATGATGAAGAGCTGCAGTCCGAAGCGGAGGCATCCGTGCTGAATCTACTGGAAAATATTCCGGATCAATACAGGGATGAAAAAAGAAAGTGGATGAATGAAGCCAAGAACCTATCCGATAATCCGGAATTTATAAACCGGATGAACGAAATGCTGAAAAATGATAATTGAATTATTCAAATAGAAAAAAGTAAATTAAGATGTTGAATATCATAAGCAAATCAATTATCGTGGGTATGATCCTGTTACCATGGACGCGTGTTTTGAGCCAGGAAATGCAGCCGTTGAATATTGATCTTCCCCAGCCGATGTTCATCGGGACACCACAGGATTTCGATGTGCCTAATTTGGAAAAACCACTGGGTAAACCCCGGCCAGCATTTATGGCACCAGCTGGAACTTCGAATATCGCACTTGATAAATACATTGAAAGTTCGGATGAAAATCCAATCATTGGTGAAATCGATCTGATTACCGATGGCGACAAGGAAGCACTGGATGGCTCCTTTGTGGAACTGGCCTCGGGAAGACAATATGTGATGATCGATCTTGAAGAAAAACACACGCTGTACGCCATTTTTCTATGGCATTATCATCTGGAAGCAAGGGTATATAATGATGTGATTATCCAGGTATCTGACGATCCGGATTTTATTTCTGAAGTAATCACTCTTTTTAATAACGATCATGATAATTCTTCCGGACTGGGAGTAGGCGATGACCTGTATTATGTCGAAACCCACGAAGGTAAATTAATAGATGCAAGAGGTGTGGAAGCAAGGTACGTCCGACTTTACAGCAATGGCAACAGCTATGACCAGGTAAATCATTATATTGAAGTGGCTATTTATGGAAAGCCAATATCTGAAAAGTGAGTAGATCCCTTATTATGTTGATTGTATGTGCAGGCATTGCGCTCGCCTTCCGGATGATCTGTTTAGATCAACGACCTTTGCATACCGATGAGGCGGTGCATGCGGTAAAATTCGGCAAATTGCTGGAAGATGGTGATTATTACTACGATACGTATGAATACCACGGACCCACCCTTAACTTTTTTACCCTGATTCCTGCATGGTTTTTATGTCAGCGGAAACTGGAGGAAGTGAATGAATATACCTTGAGGATGGTTCCGGCAATATTTGGCACCTGCCTTATTTTACTTATGCTACTGATAAAAAACTGCATTCAAAAACCAACTTTATTATTTGCCTCAATGTTGGTCGCAATTTCTCCTGCGCTCGTATTTTACAGTCGATATTATATCCAGGAAATGCTGCTTGTCTTCTTTACATTTGGATTTCTTTTCTGCCTGATCCGATGGCTGGATTCCCGGAAGACAGGGTGGGCCATCGGCTCCGGTATCTTCCTTGGTCTGATGCATGCTACCAAGGAAACCTGGATTATATCTATGAGTATGATAATTATCTCCGCAATGATCCTGCAATGGATTTCCCGGAAGGATGCAGGTGAATTTTCATCATTCGGCAGCCGGGATCTCAAAAACCTGGGCTGGCTGATTCTCACATTTTTCATTATCTCAGGATTATTTTTTTCTTCCTTTTTCAACAATCCTCAGGGGATAGTGGATTCATTTGCCGCTTTTTCACATTATTTTAATAAGGCAGGAAATTTCAGCATACATATACATCCGTGGTATTTTTATCTCCAATTACTGACAATCAACCAAGGTGCTGAGGGAATATGGTCTGAGATTTTTATACTGATCGCAGGTATTTCGGGATTTATTTTTGCGATACGTCAGAGAAAATCAGCAGAAGGACGAATATTCCTGTTCCTGGGCATTTATTCTTTATTACTGGGAACCGTCTATTCGATATTACCTTATAAAACACCCTGGAATCTACTCCAGTTCTATACAGGATGGGTTATTCTGGCAGGTTATGGAATATCAATGACGTTGGGGGTAATAACCTCCAATAAGATTAAAAGATTTATTTACTTGCTATTGGCCGCAGTCGTGTTACAACTGATCTATCAAACCTATCAGTTGAATTTCAAATATGGTGCGGATCCATCCAATCCCTACGTATATGGTCACACCACCAACGATATTTTCAGACTGGTTAAGGAATTGGAACATATCCTTGAAGCCCAACCTTCACCCGAAATAATTCAGATTGAAATCATTGGATCAAATCATGATTACTGGCCATTACCCTGGTATTTCCGGGCCTACCCGCATACGGGATGGTGGGACCATGTCGATAGGAACCATCCACCGGCACCCATTATTATAGCTTCCCCGGAATTTAAAGATGAGATACTCGAAAAGCTGTATGAGCTTCCTCCTCCCGGAGAAAGATATTTATTTCTCCCATTGTTTGATAGATCCCTGGAGCTCCGGCCTCAGGTATATCTTGAAGGATATGTGAGAAAGGATATCTGGGATGCGTATATAAGTCATTCAAAATGAGGGTTGTGCTTCTCTAAACCCCTGGAAGAAATCCAAGAATAAAAAGTGGTATCTCCCTCAGGGATCCCTTCGGTTAAATTTTCGCTAAGTTTACTTCCGGAATAAGGAAAAAGTAAATGAACTTCCCATATTGTTCCTCTTGTTTTATCGCAGTTCCCTTTTTATCCTTTTCAGTTCACTTACAATCCCTGGCAATGACCGGAACAGGGAAAGCCGGCTATCCGGATCGGAACTCCAACTGACCGGAAATTCGCTGATCGTTGTTCCCTGCTGCTGCGCCCGAAGGATGATCTCAATATCAAACATAAAACCCCTGGAGATGCAGGATCGATATAGACGTTGCGCCGTATCTTTTTTGTAGATCTTCAAACCGCACTGGGTATCGGTAAGATGACCTGGAATATCCGTGTAAAGATGAATGAACTTCCGAAATAAAAATGATACAGCCCTTCGTGTCCAATCTTTGGGAATCAGGATCCGGCTTTCCCTCAAATAGCGGGAAGCATGGGCTATTTCAAAATCCCCTTTTTGAATCATTTGAATCCCCTTCAAAACATCCGAATACTCGATACAATTTCCACTGTCGATAAAAAGAACGATATCACCTTTCGCCTCGAGTATGCCAGACCGGACCGTGTTTCCTTTTCCAAGATGATGATTTTTAACGATCTTCACCGGCAATGCCTTCACAGATTTATAGGATTCAACTACTTTCATCGTATCATCCGTACTTCCATCATCCGAAACAATCACTTCTCCACTTAATCTTCCGGTTTCCAGAAATCGGATCGCTTTTTCCAGATCCCTTGCGATTTTATTTGACTCATTCCAAACCGGTATGACAATCGAGATATCCATGTCCAGGTTAATGTAACCTTATAATCAGGGATATATAGAATGCACGCATCCCTTAAATAATGTTATTTTCAGTATTTTTTAAAAGTAGATTAACGCCAATAAACAGGCCCATTTTTCCCGGATTATTCCGTAAATAAGGTATAATCGGAAGTCCAGGTTTCCTTTTTACCGGGATCCACGGATAGGAGGATAAAATTTTCAGGACAATAGGTCGTATTACATGCCCAGAAAACCATTCGATACAAGGGTTTATCCACACCAAATCGGACACCGGCGCCGGTCCGGTTATTTTTTACGGTTATCCGATGGTCCTGTATCTCCCGGCTATACCCGGAAAGTTCCATCCATATCGTCTGTTCATTGAGATTTTTTAAAAATTTTAATGAATTTTCTTCGATTTGCATGAGTCCTTTCAGATCATTCTCCGTGGATATATCAAAAGGGAATTGGACATGGATGGCCGGGCCGGATTTCTCCCCGTCGATTATAAAAAAATTATGGTTGTACTGATCCGTTTCAATTTTTTTGTTCCCTGTATTGAGCAGATGATGAGAGATGGTAAAACCAGGTTCCTGTGTTTTCAATTCAATCCTTTTGGTATACAAATATCCGTAACCGATATCGCTTTTTATCTCGTGTTCAAATTGAATCCAGTCCTCCCCTTTCGTCACTGTCCAGTTCCCAAAATCCACAATCCGGTAGGTTTTAAAAGTTTCATATCCTTTTTCTTCAGGCTTTTCCAAGATGCCTACCCCGATCCGGATAAAATATCCACCCGGTGATGCTTCCTCATAACCCAAACCCGGATCATTATATGATTCAACCGGACCGGAGAGATCCTCATGTATTAACGGATCATGTGTCTTTTTCCAATATCCAAAATATTCATGCCCTTTATACTTAACACTGGAAATAATCCCGGACCAATCAAACCGGGTAGCCCGGTAAGAACCTTTTTCCGGATCCGGAAGATACAATTTCATGGTGATCCATTGGTTGCTGATCTGAGTCTCAGGAAAATCTTTATTGATTCCCTGCGCGGAAGAATTGATTGACAGTAACATCATATATAAGACGGTAAATGACCCCAAATAATTTTTCATAGTTGTTTTGCTAGAATCCGGATATAAATGTAACGAATCTCCTTCATAGTCAAAATGAAAAAGTGTCAATCATGGGCTTGAACTGATAAAAATCAAGAAAATTGCCCAACAGGGGAATGTATAATGCAAAGTTGATAATTTTTCAGAATCCGAATCAATTTTAAAAACATTTCCGTGTCGGGTCCCTTTTTTTTATCAACTTTGTATCCATGGGATCTTATCAAATTTTATACCTTCAAAATCCCTTCGATGCTTACTCTATCAGCACAATCATGAAATCCATCACTTCTTTAACCGACATTTGGGTCAAATCCTTACTAATTCTATTCCTGGCAGGCGTTTTATCTTCTTGTAAACAGGAGGTCGACCTGTATTCCCAAATCGAAAATAAGATCGATTCCCTTCTCCAAATCATGACCCTGGAAGAAAAACTGGGCCAATTGACTGTGGTAGCTTATTCGACGCAAATGGTAGGTCCTGAAGGGGAAGCTGTCGATTTTAATACTGGAATCCGCAATGGGCATATTGGCGGGATTCAAAGCATTGGGGGTGTGGAGCAGCTCAGGAAACTTCAGGAAATTGCGGTCAGTGAATCTCGACTTGGCATTCCCTTGATGTTTCTTTTTGATATCATCCACGGCAGGCAGGTGGTTTTTCCGATCCCGCTCGCGGAAGCCTCCAGCTGGGACATGGAAGCAATTTATTTGTCATCGAGAATAGCGGCCATTGAGGCAGCCGCAGAAGGGATCACGATGAATTATGCACCGGTAGCCGATGTAACCAGAGATCCACGGTGGGGACGGATCATGGAAGGAGCCGGCGAAGACCCTTACCTCACTTCCAGGATAGTGGAAGCCCGTGTGAAGGGATACCAGGGAGATGACCTCAGCTCCCCATTTACCCTGCTGGCTTGTGTTAAACATTTTGCGGCTTATGGGGCCGCGGAAGGTGGAAGGGACTATAACATCGTAGATATATCGGAACGAAGACTTCGGGAAGTGTATCTGCCTCCCTTTAAAGCGGCTTTGGATGCAGGAGTAGGCTCCCTGATGGTCTCCTTCAATGAGATCAATGGCATCCCTTCGTCCTCCAACCGGTATCTTTTGAAAGATCTCCTCAAGGAGAAATGGAAATTTGACGGATTTGTAATAGCCGATTTTACCTCCATCGATGAATTGGTAAATCATGGTCTGGCCAGAGACCAGAAAGAAGCCGCCATGCTGGCCATGGACGCCGGTCTTGATGTAGATCTCATCAGCCAGGCGTACCTGAACCACATCGGAACTTTAATCGAAGAAGGCAGAATTAGAACGGCACAGGTAGATGATGCGGTCAGAAGATGGCTCAGAATGAAATACCGGCTGGGGATCATGGACGATCCCTTCCGGTACCTGAACCAGGCACGAAGCGATTCAGCGGTTTACCGGGATGAATATCAAAAGATAGCCCGGGAGATAGCACGCCAATCGATTGTCCTGCTCAAAAACGAAAATAAACTCCTGCCCCTGAAAAAGGACCTCGATAAAATTGCCTTGATCGGGCCATTCATTGACAACAGGGTAGATCCCAGGGGGGAATGGGCTTTTGGAGGTTCCCATTACGACGAGGTAGTCACCATGATGGAGGGGATCCGCAATAAAGTTCCCGATAAAACACAATTGCTCTATGCAAAGGGATGCGATAGCCAGAATGAGTCGACGGATGGATTCCGGGAGGCACTTCGGGTAGCTGAGGAGGCGGATGTTCTTATTGTCGGCCTGGGTGAACCGATCAGCATGGTCGGAGAAGCGCACAGCCGGGTCTATCTGGATCTTCCGGGAAAACAACTGGATCTCTTAACAGAATTAAACAAGACCGGAAAACCCATTGTCGTGGTACTCCTCAATGGACGCCCCCTGCTGCTCGACTGGCTCGAGCATCATATCCCGGCCATCGTGGAGGCCTGGCACCTGGGTCATCAATCGGGAAATGCAATCGCGGATGTTCTGTTTGGAGATTATAATCCTTCCGGGAAATTAACGGTCTCTTTCCCGGTCACAGAGGGACAGATCCCGGTCTATTACAGCCATAAAACCACCGGAAGGCCTTTTCAGGAAGATTTAAGATGGTGTACTCATTATATTGATGCCCCCAACGATCCGCTATACCCATTTGGATTTGGTTTGAGCTACACGACATTTGATTATTCTGACATCCGTATAAACCGTTCGGAAATGGGTCCGTCCGATACAGTGACAGCCTCGATCTCCATCCGGAATACCGGTGATAGGGATGGTGAGGAGGTAGTGCAAATGTATATCCGGGATATGAACGCGAGTGTGACGAGACCTGTAAAAGAACTCAAAGGTTTTAAGAAGATCAGCCTCAGGGCTGGAGAAGAAAAGGAAGTTTCCTTTCCAATTACTGTGGATCAGTTGAAATTTTATGATCAGCAGATGAATTATATTTCGGAACCGGGAGAGTTTAAAATATATATCGGGAAAAGTTCAAAGGAGGTAAAAGAAGCTGCCTTTTTCCTGACAGGAACTCAAGGGCAATGAAATCCGTTTTTGCTTTGGTTTCCCATTTTTTATTCCTATAATTTCAGTGGGGAAATCTGATGCCCTTGCGGCTATCGAAAGAATTAGGACCACAATATACCGCGACGCCATTCATCCGGATAATGGTTTTCGGGAAAATACCTAATCCGGATAAAATTGATAAAATGACTTCTTAGTTTCTAAAAACGGTTAAAATCAGTAAAAAATGAAATATCGCAAACTTGGAAGAACGGGTTGGGATGTTAGTGAAATCGGATACGGGATGTGGGGTATGGGTGGTTGGACCGGCTCCGATGAGAATGAATCCAGACAATCGCTGCAACACGCCGTCGATCTCGGATGTAATTTTTTTGATACAGCCTGGGCCTATGGAGCGGGTAAGAGCGAAAGATTGCTGGGTGAACTTCTCCGTGCCAATCCGGATAAAAATCTTTATACCGCCACCAAAATTCCACCGAAAAACTTTATGTGGCCCAGTAGAAGGGAATATCCGTTGAATGCCTGTTTCCCGCCCGATCATATTGAGAAATATGTTGAAAAAAGTTTAATAAATGCCGGCATAGATGCCTATGATCTAATACAGTTACATACCTGGGAGGATCTCTGGTTACAGGACGACGGGTGGATCAACAAAATGCAGGACCTGAAAAAACAGGGATTATTTCATGCGATCGGGATCAGCATCAACCGGTGGGAACCATGGAATGGTGTGGAAGCCGTGGAAAGTGGCCTGATCGATGCGGTCCAGGTGATTTATAATATTTTTGATCAGAATCCCCAGGATGAACTTTTCCCCGCCTGCCGAAAACATAACGTAGGCATCATTGCCAGGGTACCCTTTGATGAAGGTTCTTTGACCGGGAATCTTACAAAGGAAAGCACCTGGCCAAAAGGCGACTGGCGGAATACCTATTTTGTTCCGGAAAACCTGAAATCCAGTGTTGAACATGCCGATGCGATCAAACCATTAATTCCCGAGGATATGACTATGGCGGAAATGGCCTTACGATTTATACTTGGTGAACCTGCGGTCAGTACCATCATCCCGGGCATGCGAAAGTTACCTCATGTGGAAATGAATATTGCAACAAGTGATGCCGGCCCCCTGGATTTCGAATTACAAAAGGAACTGGAGAAACACCGCTGGGACCGGGAACCTACGGATTGGTCGCAGTAATTATATGGTGATGTGGTGATAAGGGGATGTGGTGATAAGGGGATGTGGTGATCATCCTCCGTGCTGATGTATATCGGGGCTTCGGCTAAAGTGGTGTGGTGGCGTTGAAGGGATCCGCCTTCATCGAGACGAAAGCCGATAAAATACAGGAATTTGATTTCGGCATTCCCCACCCTTTCGTTGCACTACGGTGATAAACATATTTTGGCCGAAACCGTGTGCTACCCTGGGGATTAGGAATGATTATTTGTGGGATTTTGGGATGATAAGCTCCACCTTAATTAGATGAGTATTCTGCCGCCATCCCAGTTCATGCGGCATCTTGTGCGGTGATATTTCAGGGCGCGGTAGTATCCGGGAGATTGGCAATGAACAATATGCTGTCCGCCTGACGTCTGAATTTCTACTCGAACTGGAACATATAAAAATTTTACTTTTAATATTTTCCCGTGCGCTGATCGGAGATCACTCCTTCCCAGTTCAATCCAAAACCAAAATCGTAGGTGTTTCCTTCCGCATCCGTATAACACTCCATATCCAAGGGAACATCTTCGAATTGCTCTTCAACGGTCCTCATATTGGCCGGCATTTGCAACGGCAATAATCCGGCCGGTTCAACCCTGCCCGAGATAATTTCCATGATGGCCTGGTTTTGAACGCCGAAATTCACCAATAACCCCTGAATTTCTTTCTCAAATTCGGCTATAATGGTCGGATTGGACATTTCCAGGGAGACGATGACTGGTTTATTATTCATGACTTTCCTGGTTTCCAGCACCATTTTCAGGTCGGATACATTGTTCGCAACCACGGTTTTCCCTCTGTACGTTCGATTCATAACATCCCTATCTCTGGGATCTCCTGCAATGCTGGGATCCCGGGCAAATTCTGCAGTATAGGGCCCATATTGGAGGCTTATCGGCACAAATCCGTTCCCCCCTTTATCCTTATCGGTACGATCGTAACCGGCCGTCCGGCCTTGATCCGGTGAAGAAATAAAAACCAGACCAAAATCTGCCTGTAGGGGATCATCAGTCACTTTAAAATACTTTTCTACCATCTCAATAGGGACTGGATTTTCCCATCGTCCCGGCGTTTCATTGCCCATAAAATCCCTGCTGGAAGGGATGTATCGCTGAGGGATATAAACCAATTTGTTCTTATCAATGGGTAACAGATTACCGGAATTTTTCAACAAAATGATGGATTTCAGCTGTGCATCATATCCCGCTTGCATAAATTCAGGATTTCCCACAATTTCTCGGGTTCTTTCGATATCAAGATAAGGATTTTCAAAAAGACCGACCCGGAACATATTTTTTAGCAACCGGATTGCCGAGGTCTCGAAACGGGCCCGCATAAATTCTTCTCCGTGCTCTTCAACCCCCATATGATACGCTTTAATTACAGGAGCAGCTTCATTATTCCCTCCAAATTGATCACACCCTGCCATGATAATCTTATAGTGCTTTTCTACTTCGGATAAATGTTCCATACCCCAGGGTGTTCGTCCGAATGAATCCATTTCTTCCTCCTCCCGGGTTACCCCCCAGTCAGTACAAACAACTCCATTATATTCATATTTTCCACGAAGCAGTTCACTGATAAAATAGCTGCTGAAGGCATTTCCAACATTTACCCCATAGGGATCTTGTTCAAAGGAGATCGTATAATACGGCATCACCGCACTTGCCATGGCGGTTCCCCCATTCAGTTTAAATGCTCCCTCAATAAATGGCCTCAAATGGGTTTCAAGATTATCACCGGGGTATACTCCATACTTCCCGAATCCATAATGCGCATCCCGGCCTCCTTCACCGGTGCCCCCACCAGGCCAGTGCTTGGCCATCGCATTCACACTTTCATAACCCCAGCCCGCTTCAATCTCATTTGCTCCAGCAGATGTCTGAAATCCTTCTACATACGCACGCGCCATATCGGCTGATAACTGGGGATCCGGTCCGAAAGTACCGCTGAACCGATACCAGCGAGGATCGGTTGCGAGATCGATCTGTGGTGACAGCGCCGTAGCGATGCCTAATGCCCGGTATTCTTTTGAGGCAATTTCTCCGAATTTTTTCACCAACTCCGGATCAAAGGTAGCCGCGAGTCCAATGGATCCAGGCCACATGGATATTTCCCCACCGGCA
>Ga0209536_100013359_pt1 | contig 11848 bp, 10 predicted proteins | sample DeeMarSeWOR28_12_FD_187461 | JGI IMG/M metagenome (GOLD analysis project Ga0209536, IMG submission 187461) | Marine sediment microbial communities from White Oak River estuary, North Carolina - WOR-2-8_12 (SPAdes) (version 2) | ecosystem: Environmental > Aquatic > Marine > Intertidal zone >...
CCTCGCCCCGATGGCTCCGCGTTGCCTAGCGGTTGCCGACGAGGGCGGCGGATTTGTACCTGACTCCGTAGCCCGGCTCTCGGTCGTCGAGTAGATCTGGCGTGCCCTTGATCCCGCTGTTCACGAGCCTGGTACTCCTCGCGCTGTCGACGCCGGCGGGCGCCGCGCAGGCGATCCGTCCCGCGCCGCGGCACGGGGACCAAGCCGCGAGCCTGCCGGCGTACGTGGAGCTGCTGCGGGAGGACCGCGAGCTCGAGGGCGGTGGGCCCGAGCGCTACGCGGGGCTGCTCGAGGAAGCGGTCCTCGCCGCTGGCCCGGGTCCGCCGGACCGCGCCCTGGCGACAGCGCTGCTCGACCTCGTGCACTGGGAGCTTGGGCGGGCGCCGCTGCCCGAGGACCACCCCTATTTCAGCGCGTTCATCGCCAGGGGGGAGGGGCGGACGCGCTGGCACGGTCCGAATGGGAAGGCCGGCGCGCCGCCGCCGGGCGTGGTGGTGAGGACGTTGCTCGTGTCCGAGGAGCTGGCGTACTGGGACCGCGGGGTGATCGTCGCGGGCCCCGGCCCCGGGCTGCCCGAGACCAACGTGCTCGCTCTGGGCACGGAGGAGCAGAAGGAGCGCTTCCTCGGCCCCTTCCTCGAGCCGGACCGTCCGCGCTGGGCCTGCTTCGCCATGACCGAGCCCGGCGCGGGCTCCGATGCGGCAGCGATCTGCACCACGGCCCGCAAGGATGGCAGCGGCTGGATCCTGAACGGGGCGAAGTGCTTCATCGGCAACGCGAGTCGCGCCGACTGGATCCTGGTGCAGGCGACCCTCGACCCGTCGAAGGGGCGTGACGCCCAGCGCGCGTTCTTCGTCGAGAAGGGCACGCCGGGGCTCGGCGGCTTCAAGATCGAGAAGAAGATGGGACTCAAGGCCTACGAGTCCACCTCCTTCACCCTCGAGGACTGCCGGGTTCCCGCCTCGAATCTCCTCGGTGGTGAGGCTCGCTACGAGCAGCGGGCCGGCTTCAAGACCGCCATGCGGACCTTCAACGCCGGCCGGCCCGTGATCGCGGCCAACGCCGTGGGGATCGGCCGCGCGGCGCTCGACGAGGCGCTCGCCTTCGCGCGCGAGCGCGACCGCCTCGAAGACCCGCGGATCCGCGACCGCATCGAGGCCCTGGCGCGGCGCCTGCGCATGGCGCGGCTCGGCTGCCTGCGGGCCGGCTGGCTGGCCGACCAGGGGAAGCCCAACATCGTGGAGGCCTCCATGTCCAAGGCGCTGGGCGCCGTCGTCGCCGAGCAGGCCACGAGTCTGGGGATGGAGCTGCTGGGCAGCGTCGGGGCGCGTGGTGACCACCTGATCGAGAAGCTCTACCGGGACGCGAAGGCGATGGACATCGTCGAGGGAACGGGACAGATCCAGCGTGTGATCATGGCGCGGCAGCTGGTGAAGCTGCCCCGCAGCTGAGAGGAGAGGCCGTGACCGAGCCCGCCGTTCTCTACGAGATGAAGGATCACGTCGCGATCCTCACGCTCAACCGACCGGAGAATCGCAACAGCATGACTCCGGACGTGCTGGAAGGCCTCGCCGACGGCGTCGCGCGGGCTCGCGGTGACGCCGAGGTGCGCTGCCTCGTCCTCACGGGCCGGGGTCGGAGCTTCTGCGCGGGTGCCGACTTCCGCTCGCGAGAGATCCGCGGCGACACCTCCATGGCACCCCATGAGCGCTCCTACGCCACCTATGAGCCCTTCCTCTCCGTCCTCGACGTCGAAGTGCCCACCATCGCCGCTCTCAACGGGCATGCGATCGGGGGCGGGCTCGGGCTGGCGGTGGTGTGCGACCTCCGGGTTGCGAATCGCGAGGCGAAGTACGGCGCGAACTTCGTGCGCCTGGGTCTGCACCCCGGCATGGCCACGACGTATCTGCTGCCGCGGCTGATGGGGGTCCCCAGGGCGACCGAGTTCCTGCTGACGGGGCGGATCGTCAGCGGGGCGGAGGCGGCCCTGGCCGGGCTCGTGAACCATGCGGTCGAGGCCGAGCAGGTGCTCCCGAAGGCGCTCGAGCTGGCCCGGGAGATCGCCGCCGCGGCACCCCAGGCGGTGCGCTGGACCAAGCGCTCGATCTACCGGCACCTCGACTGGGATCCCCGCGAGGCGGCGCGCTTCGAGGCCCACGTGCAGTCGCGCAGCTTCGAGACCGAGGACCATCGCGAGGGCGTCGCTGCGCTGCTCGAGAAGCGCGATCCCGTCTTCCGCGGCCGCTGACCTGCGGAGCGTGTCGTGAGGGCGTGGCGGGTGACGCGGCACGGCGAGCCTCGCGAGGCTTTGGCGTGGATGGAGGTCCCCACGCCCGATCCGGGGCCCGGCCTCCTGCGGGTCCGGGTGAGTGCTGCGGCACTCGGCCTCCCCGACGTCCTCCTTTGTCGAGGCCGCTACCCGCTCGGCCCGCCGCTGCCCTTCACGCCGGGGCAGGAGCTGGTCGGTGTGGTCACGGCGTCCGGTCCCGGCGCCGAGGCGCGAGTGGGCGAGCGCGTGATGGCGGTGTCGGGCTTCTTCCTGGGCCACGGTGCCTTCGCCGAGGAGTCGCTTGCCCTCGATGACTTCGCGTTCCCGGTGAGCGAGCGCATGACCGATGCCGAGGCCGCGGGCTTCGTGATCCCCCATCACACGGCCTACGTGGGTCTGGTGCGTCGGGCGGCGCTCCGGGAGGGCGAGACGCTGCTGGTCCTGGGCGGCGCCGGAGGGACCGGGGCGGCAGCGATCCAGCTCGGTCGGGCGCTGGGGGCGCGAGTGCTGGCCACGGCGAGCGGACCGCAGAAGGCCGCCTTCTGTCTCGGCCTGGGCGCGGAGGTGGCGATCGACTACCGGCGCGAGGACATCGCCGCCCGCGTTCGCGATCTCACCGACGGACGCGGGGCCGAAGTCGTCTACGACCCGGTCGGAGGCGACGCCTTCGACGCCGCGACACGCTGCATCGCCCACGAGGGTCGGCTGCTCGTGGTCGGCTTCGCCAGCGGCCGCTGGGGCGCGCCGGAGAGTGCCCACCTGGTGACCCACGGCTACTCGCTGCTCGGCGTGATGCCCTCGGGCTACGACCGTGCCTTCCGGTGCGACGCCCAGGCCGCGCTCGAGGGCCTCCACGCGGCGGGCGCCCTGCGCCTCCCGGTCCAGCGCACCCTCTCGCGGCGCGAGCTTCCGGAGGGGCTCGAGACCCTGGCTCGCGGCGGCGTCTCGGGGCGGCTGGTCTGGCTCTCCGACTGAGGCCGGGGAGGAGCGACCGGGGGCGTTCTTCCCCCACCCGGGCTGCGGCGCCCACCCCTCTTCAGCCCGGGTCCCGGCCATCCGATGAGCACTCGGCGGGGGCGACGCTCCAGTCCTGCCCCCGATAGGGAGGGACCGCGGTGCCGCTCGGGCAGCTCCTCATCGAGAACAATGTCGTCGACCCGGCGGGGATCGACGAGGCACGTCGACACCAGAAGGTCGCAGGCGGAACACTCGTCGACAGCCTGCTGGCCCTCGATCTGGTGGATGCGGGAGCGCTCGAGTCCTTCCTCGGGCAGGCGCCGCCGGAGCGCGACGAGCTCGAGGAGACCGGACTCGGCCTCCAGTTCCTGCTCGGATTCATCACCAAGGCCATGTATCTCACGGGTCTGGAGACCGCGCCGGAGCTCTCGGACTACACGAAGCTGAGCCCCGTCGTGGTTCAGGAGGTCCTCGACGACGCGAAGCAGAAGCACCTGCTGGACGTGCTCGGGCTGGCGGACACCCGACGCTCCATCTACCGCTACGCGCTCACCGACGCCGGACGCCGCTGGGCCTCCGACGCCATCGAGCAGTGCACCTATTCGGGCCCCGCACCGGTCCCGCTGGATACCTGGCAGCGACAGGTCCTCAAGCAGTCGATCCGCCGCGACCACGCCAGCCCGGAATCCATCGCGGACAGCCTCGCTCACCTGGTGCTCGATCCGGCCATCGTCCGCCGGATCGGCCCGGCCGTGGATGCGGGCCGCGCCATCCTGCTCTACGGCGAGGTGGGCAACGGGAAGTCCTCGATCGCCGAGGCCGTCGGCAACGCCTACGGCCAGACGATCTTCATCCCCCACTGCATCGAGATCGACGGTCAGATCATCAAGCTCTTCGACGCGGCGGTCCACCACGAGGTGGAGCCGGCTCCACGCCAGGATCCGCGCTGGGTGCGTTGTCGGCGGCCCGTCGTCACCACCGGCGGCGAGCTCACGATCGAGATGCTCGACCTCTCGTTCGATGCCGTGACGAAGACCTACGAGGCGCCCGCCCACATCAAGGCCACCGGCGGGGTGTTCATCCTCGACGACTTCGGCCGGCAGCGGGTGAGCCCCGCCGAGCTCCTCAATCGCTGGATGATCCCCCTGGAGCGGGGAGTGGACTACCTGACGCTGCATACGGGCAAGAAGCTCAAGGTCCACTTCGACGAGCTGCTGGTCATCTCCACCAACACGCCGCCCAGCCAGCTGATCGACGCCGCGGGTCTGCGCCGCATCCCCTACAAGATGGAGCTGGGAGCCCCGACCACCGACGATTACGCGCTGATCTTCCGCCGCGTGTGCGAGGCCCACGGGCTGGAGGCGCCGGACGACGTGCTCCAATACCTGCTCGGGGAGTTCTATCCGAAGACCGGCCTCGAGCTCTCGGGCGCTCATCCCCGCTTCCTGCTGGATCACGTGTTCGAGCGCTGTCGTTACGAGGATCGGAGTCCGGTGATCGACCTCGACCACATCTACGACGCGGTGCACAGTCTGGTCGTGGAGGAGAAGCCTCCGCGTCCGCGAGAGCTCGAGACGGTCTGATCGGCACGCTGCGACCGCCGGGGCGGCGGAGTCCTCCCCACGGTGCTACGGGTCCGGTCGATGAGGCGTGCGACGCGCGTTCTCCGTCGCGTGGGAACCTGGCTCGCGTGGGGTGTGCTGGGCTTCGTGGTTGGCGCCCTGGCCATCTACGTCTCGATGGTGCGCAGCGGCCCTCCCCTCGAACGCTGGCATGTCGAGGAGCTCTCTGCCGAGCTGAACGCCGACCGCGCCGACGAGGTCCGCACGTTCGAGGAATACCTTGGTCTCGAGGGCGAGCTGGCCCGCCAGCTCGACGAACAGGTCTACGCCCACACCGACCGTGGACCGGAGCTGGCCCTCGTCCGCTACAGCGCGGGGAGCCTCGCCGACCCAAGGCGGCGCGATCGCGACTGGAACTGGACCTTCGAGCTCCCCAGCGACACACCGGCGGGTGGCGTGCTGCTCCTGCACGGCATGTCGGACTCGCCTTACAGCCTCCGCGCGCTGGGCGAGGCGCTCAATCGGAAGGGCCACTGGGTGATCGGCCTGCGCCTGCCCGGGCACGGAACGCTGCCCTCGGGTCTCTCCCACGTCCGCTGGGAGGACATGGCTCTCGCCGTAGGACTGGGCGTGGAGCGCCTGGCGGCGAAGGCGGGACCCGATGCGATCCACCTGGTGGGCTACTCGACGGGGGCCGCGCTGGCGGTGAACTACGCGCTCGATGCGATGGAGGGCCGCACATCGCCGGCGCCGGCCGGTCTGGTTCTGATCTCCCCGGCCATCGGAATCACTCCGGCCGCCGCCTTCGCGCAGTGGAAGCTCTGGCTCGCGAGCCTCCCGGGTCTGGGGAAGCTCGCCTGGACCCAGATCCTGCCCGAGTTCGATCCCTTCAAGTACAACTCCTTCACCACCAACGCCGGGGTCCAGGTCCATCGCCTGACACGGTCGGTCGGGCGGCGGATCGAGGCTCGCGCTGCATCCGCCCCCATCGAGGGCTTCCCGCCTACCGTCGCCTTCCTGTCGACGGTCGACGCGACGGTCTCCACCGACGCGGTGGTCGACGTCCTCTTCGAGCACCTGGCCCCCGGCGACCACGAGCTCGTCCTCTTCGACATGAACCGTTACAGCGCGAAGTCGACGTTGCTGGTGCGGGATCCGGGCCCATTGACGGCTCGGCTCATGGCCAGCTCGAACCTCCCCTTCGGGCTCACGCTGATCGCGAACGAGAGCCCGGAGAGCAGGGCGATGGTGGTTCGTCACAAGCCGGCGCTCACGAGTCGGGTGGAGACCGAGGCCTCGGATCTCGCCTGGCCGCCGGGCACGATCTCGCTCTCCCACATCGCGCTGCCGTTTCCGGCCGACGATCCCCTCTACGGCGCGCAGCCCCCGACCGACGACGACGCGCTCTTCCTGGGACAGGTGGCGATCCAGGGCGAGCGGGGGCTGCTGCTCTTTCCCGCCGACTGGCTGCTTCGCCTGCGACACAACCCCTTCTATCCGCTGCTCGAGTCGCGCGCGATCGCATGGCTCGCGCCCCGGGCCTCGGCCGCACGCCCCTGAGGGTGCCGCTCGGGCGCCTCCGACCTGCGCTGAGGCTCGGCGCGGGGCTCCGGCGGACCGTCAGCGTCGGTAGCGCAGCCGTTCGACCCGGTATCCGGCGCGGCCGAGGACCTGCGGGAGGCTGCGCTCCCCCACCAGATGTCCAACGCCCACGACGACGAACGCGCGGCGGACGTCTTGCAGGATATGGGACAGGGCGACCGCCATGCGGAGGTTGCGTCGCGGGAAGGTGGCCTCGTAGAGTGGCGCCATCAGCGGGTCGTCCCGGTCCTCGAAGAGGATCGCATGGAGGGTGGCGGCGTCGCCGCGCCGCCAGGCGTCCAGCATGGCGTCGAGGGTCGGTCGGTCGGGAGGCTCGAGCGCGTCGCGGAGCATCCGCTCCTGGAGCGGCGCCTCGAGCTGGTCGAAGATCCTGAGCTGCTCGAGAGGCGTCTCGAGCCCGCGAATGGGCTTCGCCCCGGCGACCTCCAGGACGCCCTGCTCCACGCCGTGCTCCGCGTCGAAGCCGGCCTCCGAGAGGGATCCACCCATGAAGTGGAGCGCGACGACCCAGGGCTCCAGGCGATCGAGGGTGTCGAGGGGCACCTCCTGCCGCGGTGCGCGCTCCTCCAGCAGGCGCCAGGTCTCGTCGGAGCCCTGGTCGCGGAGGCGGCGATCCGGCGGCAGCCCGCCCACGTCGAGCATCAGCGACATCATCTCCTCGGGCGAGTGGGTCGACAGATCGATCTCGAAGACCAGCACATCCGAGCGCTCGAGCGCCGTCACGATCGACGTTGGCAGCTCCCAGTCCCCGGGCCGGGCCAGATGGATCGATCCGAGGAGCAGGGCGCGGGAGCCGTTCGGGGCGACGACGTGGTAGGCGAGGGGCGTGATCGATCGCGAGGTCGACCCGTCCGGATGCGGGGCCACGCAGCCGGTCGCCGCCAGCAGGGCGCAGAGCGAGAGGGCGCGTCGCACGACCTACGAGCCTATCATGGGTGCCGCTGGACGCCGCCCGGGCGGCCCGTCCTGGGGGAGGATGCATGACCAAGGTCGCGACCACGGATCACCCTGTTCACGCGCTGATCGCGAACCGCTGGAGTCCCTACGCCTTCGCCGACCGGGACGTCGCCGCGGAGGATCTGCGTGCGATCTTCGAGGCGGCGCGCTGGGCCGCCTCCGCGTTCAACGCCCAGCCCTGGAGCTACGTCGTCGCCACACGCAGCGATCCGGAGGACTTCGAGCGCTTGCTCTCCTGCCTGGTCGAAGGCAACCAGGCCTGGGCCCGTCACGCGCCGGTGCTGGCCCTGGGCATCGTCCGCGAGCGGTTCCCCCACAACGACAAGCCGAATGGGACGGCCCACCACGATCTGGGCCTCGCAGCGGGGAACCTGCTGATCGAGGCGACGGCGCGCGATCTCTCGGTGCACCAGATGGCCGGCATCCTTCCCGACCGCGCTCGCGAGGTGTTCGGGATCCCCGAGCATTCCCGGGCCCTGACGGGTCTGGCCATCGGCTACGTCGGCGCGCCGGAGCGCCTGCCGGAGGGGCTGCGGGAGCGCGACCTCGCGAAGCGACAACGCAGACCCCTGCGGGAGTTCGTCTTCGGCACCCGGTGGGACGAGCCGGCCGACTTCAGCCGGGAGTGAGCGCGGAGACGATCGGGCGCTGCTGCTGCCGACCGAGCGCGCCTTCCCGGCCGGGTTCCGAGCCGCCGGGGCGGTGGCGCCGACGCCTCAGGGCAAGGACCGTCGCGACGCCGCAGGGCAGCGACCAGTGCGCGGCGGGCTCTGGCAGCAGGACGATGTCCGAGATCACCACCTCGGCCGGCTGTCCGTCGGAGGGCTGACCTCCGCCGTTGATCCAGAGGTTGAGGCGGAGGCGCTCGCGCCCCTCGCTCGGCACGAGATGGCTCAGCGTCGGTTCCTCGAGGTAGAGCGCGTGTCCGATCAGGGCGGAGGCGGGGATGCAGCAGGGCGGGTGATGAGCGCGCAGCGCGCTGAACCGGATCCCGCCCGGTGCCCACGCGAAGATGCGGGTGAGGGCTGCGTCGGCGGAGAGGTTCGGGATGGTGTAGGTCCCCAGGTTCCCCGGGATCGTGTAGGGCTGTACCACCCACTGGGCGTTGGTCGCGAGGGGGTTGCCCCAGCGCGAGTCCTCGAAGTCGATCTCCCGGTTCGGCTCCGCGGGCACGGAATCGTCGTCGCCGTGGGGGGCCCAGCTGAAGATGCCGAAGGTCACCTGTGGGTCGAGGAGGTCGTTGCGGCTGATCGTCTGGACCACCACGGTTCCCTACCCGAGGTCGGCCAGCACGATCACCTCGGTCGACCACCACTGCCCCGCGTGGAAGTCGACGCGAAGGTGGAGGCCCTCCGCATCGACGAAGACGTCCTCCAGCCGATCCGAGAAGCGGTTGCCTCCCGGACCGACGGGGCTCGGCGAGGTCTTCACCGCCAGGGTGAGGCCCGCGAAGGAGAGCGTGCGGCCGTAGCGCTCCTCGCAGTCGCTGGCGAGTGGGGCGAGGCAGGCCGGGATGCGGATCCCCGCCGAGACCGTGGGCGGCGAGCTGCCGGTCGGGAGCAGGGCGACGCAGAAGAGGGTGGCGTGGCCGTCGAGGCTCGAGGGACCTCCGGTGCCGACGTCCACACTGAAGCTCCCGCCTGCGCCGATGGGGACGGTCGGGCTCGCGAGGTGAGTCTTCGTCCACCAGCCGAGGCCCTCGACGTGGACGTACGTCGCCACGTGATGGCTGGCCGGATCCACGCCCGTGACCTGGCCGGTGAGGAGGCCCAGGCTGTCGTGCGGCGGCACGGACGTGATCGCGATCGTATGGGCGGAGGCAGCGCCGGCGACGGTCAGGGCGAGTGCGAGTGCGAGCGTATGGGGTCGAGGGTCGATGGCGCAAAGCGTATCCCGCCGCCGCGACCATCGCGGTAGGCGCGAAGATGGGCGCGGGAGAGGGCACGGTGCGGCATGGCCTATGCTGGGCCCGGCCCCCCTCCGCCGGAGACGTTCTTGTCCACGGACGCCGCCCCGCTGCCCAACTCGCTCCGCACCGGATGGCCTGGCTGGGTGAACTCTCTCGGATCGGGCGTCGCGCTGCTGGGCATCGGCGGCGCGATGCTGCACGCGAGCTGGGGTCACTGGCCCGACGTGCTCGTGGACTTCGGACGCGAGCTCTACCTGCCCTGGCGCCTCTCCGAGGGCGAGGTGCTGTACCGGGACGTGCGTCACCTGAGCGGACCCCTGTCCCCCTACTGGAACGCGCTGATGTTCCGCGTGTTCGGCGTCGGGCTGCGCTCGCTGGTCTGGGTGAACGTGGCCGGGGTCGCCCTGATGGTCCTGCTCCTGCACGGGCTGCTGCGACGCATCGCCGGACCGGTCTCCGCCTTCGTCGGATCCGCCGTGCTGCTCGTCGCCTTCGCCTTCGGCCAGCTCGATCGCATCGGCAACTACAACTACGTCACGCCCTATGCCCACGAGGTCACCCACGGGCTGCTGCTCTCGCTCGCAATCCTGGGTGTCCTCGGTGCACGCGCGCGTCTGGGTGACGGCGTCTACGCCCTGGCCGGCCTGCTCCTGGGAGCCGTCGCGCTCACGAAGGTCGAGATCGCCGTGGCGATCGGCGGCAGCGTGGCGGTGTTCACGGCCCTCTCGCTGCGGGCGGACGCGCGGAGGGAAGGGCTGGATCTCGCGAGTGTGGGGAAGCGCCTGGGTTTGCTGGCGCTCGGCGGAAGCCTCGTGCCCATCGCTGCCCTGCTCCTGCTCGGGCGGGCCATGCCGCTCCACGACGCCGCCCGGGCCCTCGCGGACCCCTGGCGCTTCGCGCTCGACGCCGAAGTCCGCGGGCTCGACTTCTACCGCAGGGGCATGGGGACGCTGGCGCCCCTGGAGAGCCTGGAGCGGATCGCGCAATGGGGCGTCTACTGGGCCGTCTTCGTCGGGGTCGCCGTCGGGCTGGCCTTGCGCATTCCCACGGGCCGCCGCGTGTCGTTCGCGATCGGTGCGGGAGTGGCGGCGGCTGCGCTCTTCGTCTTCCGGCCGGAGTCGGCGACGAGCTGGCTCTGGGTCAGCACGCCGCTGCCGCTCGCAGCCCTCGGCTGGCTCGCCTTCGAGGGTGTGCGGCAGTGGCGACGTCCGGCGGACGATCCGGCCGTGCGCCTGCGCATCGCCTTCGCCGTGTTCGCGACGCTGCTGACGGCGAAGATCGCGCTGAGGACGATTCTGCTCCACTACGGCTTCGCCCTGGCGATGCCGATCACGCTGCTGGCGGTGGCCGCCCTCTGCGACTGGATCCCGGCCTGGGTCGATCGGCGGGGAGGTCAGGGGGGCGTGATGCGAGCCGCCGCGTTCGTCGCGATCGCCGCGCTCCTGGTCGCGACGACCCGGATCAGCCTGGCGCGCTACGAGCGCCACCGCCATCCGGTGGGATCCGGCGTGGATGGCTTCCTCGCCGACGGGCGCGGCTTCTACGTCGATGCCCTGCTCGACCAGCTGCGCGAGTCGATCCCCGCCGATGCCACCCTCCTGGTGATGCCCGAGGGCGTCATGATCAACTACCTGGCGCGCCGTCGAAACCCGACGGGCTTCATCAACTTCATGCCCCCGGAGATCCTGCTCTTCGGCGAGGACCGGATGCTCGAGGACTTCGAACGGGATCCTCCCGACTACGTCGCGCTCGTCCAGAAGCGGACCCTCGAGTACGGCCTTCCCTACTTCGGCGTAGACTACGGGCGCGACCTGCGGGCGTTCGTGGATCGCCACTATCGGCTGGTGAGCCGGATCGGCGACGTTCCCTTCACCCCGGACACGACCTTCGGCATCACCCTGCACCGCCGCGTCGCCCCGAAGGCGAATGGCGCTCGGCCCTGAGCGATGTCGCGAGGGGCGAGATCGGATTCCACGGCGCCCAGGGGCGCGGCCGGCCGGATGCTCCGGGGCGTCGCGCCCTTCGCGCTCTTCGGCCTCGCGCTCGCGGTCCGGGCCGCACCGTGGCGCGAGGTCTTCGCCGAGAACGGGATCCTCCCGCCCGGCTCGGACGTCTACTACCACCTGCGCCGCATCGCGGTCGCGGTGTTCCGACCGCCCGCTTTCCTCGACTTCGACACCTATCTCGACTTCCCGGAAGGGGCTCAGCCGATCTGGCCACCGCTCTTCGACCGTGCGGTGGCGGCGGTCCTCGGCCCCTTCGTACCGGCCGATGTCGGCTCCGGACTCGCACTCCTGGAGCGGCTCGCGATGTGGATCCCGGCGGTGCTGGGCGCGCTCACCGTGGTGTTGGTCTTCGGGCTCACGCGGCGCCACTTCGGCTTCCGGACCGGACTGCTGGCGGGAGGCGTGCTCTCGGTCCTGTCGGGGCACTTCTGGTACTCGCAGATCGGCTTCCTCGATCACCACGTGGCGGTGGCCCTCTTCGCGGCACTGCTGCTGGCGAGTGCCATGCAGGTGGTGGCCTGCGTGGATGCAGAGCGGCGGGGTGCCGGCTGGGCGTGGGGCGCCGTGCTGGGCGTCGTCGGCGCGG
>Ga0209536_100013360_pt1 | contig 11847 bp, 21 predicted proteins | sample DeeMarSeWOR28_12_FD_187461 | JGI IMG/M metagenome (GOLD analysis project Ga0209536, IMG submission 187461) | Marine sediment microbial communities from White Oak River estuary, North Carolina - WOR-2-8_12 (SPAdes) (version 2) | ecosystem: Environmental > Aquatic > Marine > Intertidal zone >...
GCTGCATGACTACTTGCTGCATCTTCCAAAATTAAGGCAACAGCCCCGCTTAACGTTGTGTATATGTCATTCCAGTTAATTCTAGTCTTTGTGTTAATGTAAGCCTCTGCCTGATTGATTAACTGGGTGTATTGTGTCTCTGTTAATTGAGCTGCGTTAGCTCCTGCTTTTAATACTACTGCTCCACTTGAACAAAGTGTAGTTACCATTATACTATTAACCTCAATCTTTCCAACTGATAAATTAACATTTGGAGTGCATCCCCTATGGCAAAGGCATCGTCGCTAATCTCATATTTTGCGGCCTCTTTTCCTGTTGTATCTTCATCCTTCTTTTTCTTAGTTGTGTACTTATCCTTAAACTTCATGCTCTAATAGAACGAATCCAGATATTTAACCCTTTCTCTTTCTTAAACCATGCCGCTCTGATCAATCCCTCTGCAATATGGGCATATGAGCCAAATATCCTAAGCCTTGTCGGCTGTCCTGACTTCTGCACATACTCATACTGTATGCTTCTTAGGCTTTCTATAACTTTATCATCATCCAATAACTTTATCTCTCCCTTTTCCATCAAACTTCTAAGATTATCATATAAATCCTCTTTTAATAATCTGGCTTTCTGCTTATCATCTCTGTCATAACTTCTGGCCCTATTATTTATGGCAACTATCTTCCTCTTAGTTTCATCTATTCTCAACAAGTGGTCAAATACACTTACTCCCAAAGTTCCTGCCCCTGCATCTATATACACCTTCTTTATCTCATCATACTGTCTTACCAATGAGATAATTTTATCCTCTGTCTCTGTTGTCAGCTTCTTCTTTTGAACTATTGACTCTACATGAATTATCCTGTCTCTATTAGTTCCATCAATTATTTCAAAGGTGCTTTCATCCTCGCCCATCCTTGCTATATCGACGCCTAGAGAATACTCTCTATTTTTAAGGCAGCCCTCACGCCTTTTTAAGATACAACATTTTAGGATGAGGTCATCGGAAAAGTATCTCATCAGTTCATCTAAGAACTCTCCTAAATACTCCTGAGCATATTCTCTCTGAGACATTCTGGCCTTTGCCTGTTCTATCTTTTGCAGGGCCTTCTCTCTCTGGGTAAGTGTCCAAGTCTCACAAATCTCTCTCTCTGCAACAGCTATTTCACTTGTTACACTAAATCTTGAAAATGAATTATAAGCATTATCTTTGTTAATCCAACACCTATAAAACTCTCCTTGTGCTCCGAATGGTGTAGATAAGTATATACTGTCTCCGCCTGTTGTTAATAACATTGGGGTTACTGCAGCCCAAACATCTTCAGGCACTTGAGAGGCTTCATCAACATATAATCTCCCAACTGTTAAAAATCTGATTCCTGTTCCTGAGAGACCAGTTGGTAAACAGTAAATCCTCACTTTGTTAGTTAGTGTAATCTTCTCCTTTGTTGGTTTGTCCTTCCCCTTCTTAATGAGTTTTGGGAAATTTGTTAAAAGGTAATCCAAGGTCTTTTCAAAGAGGGCTCTGGCTTGTCTTTCTGTTGGGGCTATCATCAAAACATTCTGTCCTTTGTTCTCTGGCTTTACTGCCCATTGAGCTGCATCTCTTGCACATATTACACTTTTCCCCACCTGCCTTCCAGTACATAAGATCTTATCACCTTTTGTATTGAGGAACTCCTCTTGCCATGGGTCTAGTTTCATACTAAATGTGTGTGTGTGTGATATATATTTTTTTTGGTTTTTTTGTTTTAAAAAAAATATCTGGGGGGTAAACCCAAAATTACAGAAATCCCGTGCAACGTCGGGCTTGTTACTACTAATCAGTAATAACAAACACATATATACGCTATCCCTTCTTTCCCCCGTGTTACTGCTACTCAGTAGCAGTAACAAACACACAAGATACGCTACGCTTATGTATATTGCCCAGACAGAGGCTCTATCCACGGTCTGGGCCTGTTACTTACTTTTACTTACTTTCAAGAATAAGGGTAATAAAAATGATAAACTGAGTTTGACGTACGTCAAACTCAGGTATTTGAATTATTTAATTATTGTTATACTTGAAAGTAATAAAACTTTCAAGTAAACATTTATATACTACTTATTATTCTATTATCTATTGGTATAACAAGGCAGCCTTATTAGGTGGGGCTGCCTTTCTTGTTATGTATGTGTCATCGTCATATGACGATGACTTATTACTGTAAGGCTTCTAAAATGGATATCACACACAGGAGAGCACACAAATATTTATATAGTTTCTATTTTATAATTCTTTTGTACTTCGTCACTCAGGGGTTTGTACCATCTACCTCTGAGTGCTCTTATTCCAAATGAGTCATCAAAAAGAGAGAAAAAGGAGAGTAGAAATGATCTTGGCTACCTGCAAACAGGCCTATGATAAAGGTATTGATGGAATTGACTACTCCAGACTAATATCAATGGCTTCTTTAGAATTTGGAGCTGGAAATAGATACATTAGGGAAATAATTGATGATTTAATCAATACCAACAAACTTGTTTTAAAAGATAAAAAACTATATTATGTAGAATAAATAAAAGAAAGCTCCAATGTCCTTAGTCACCTTTGCCAAACCCATTTAGCTAACTCTAATATTAACCAAATAGGCAGGAATGTGAGAAAAATACAAAAGGCTAAAATTAAAAAAGCGGCTAATACGCCCAGGATAGAGCCTGTAAGTTCAGGAATCATCTTCCACCTCAAGAATATTTGACTTTTCAGCTAATATGTTCTTTAAAACCCCAATCATGTATTTAAGGTGTTCAAGTTCTTCTTCATTCTGCTTTAAAGCATATTCTATTCTTTCCCTTGCTTCTTCATCCATTCCAGATGTACTCCTCTAACTCTTTAGCCAGGTCTAAAATAGGATTATCTAAGGCTAGTCTAAATCTCATTTCTATAGCTGCCATTAAAGCATTAGTCCTTACCTGTTCTGGAGATAGGTGAAATTCACGTTTAGAGCCATCCTGAGAAGGTTTTTCTTGTTTCTTGGGATTTGGGTCATCCTTACCTAGTTTTTTATCTATAAGAGCCCTAAGTTCTTCTTTAGTAAAGTCCTCAGGGTCTTTAAGACCTAAAGACTTGGCAAATTTAATCTGTTTTACTGTTGGGTCTGTCATTTTCCTGTACTCCTTTCAATTTTTGTTTACATAGTCCAATTATCTCTAAATTGAATCTTAACATCTTCTCTAATCTCTCAACATCTTTAGAAGTTGTTTCCAGTATCTCTGTCCAATATGCTTCTTCTTTGTCCATGATTTTTACACCTAAATCCTCTGGCTCTTTTACTTCATTATTTTTATCTTCTTGCATTTTTTACATATATATACATTTGGTATTTTAATTAAATCTTGTTTTTTTGTTTTCTTGTTTGTTCCTCTGAAATATACTTTGTATAGTTCGTGTTCACATTTCATACTTTTATAAATAATATATACTATTTAAATGTTTCTATTTTATAACAGTATTGCCTAGAATAGTAGTGTTGCCTTTTATTAAAACTCTTTCGGGAGCATACTTAATTAAGACACAAGTTCTATATGCAGCTCTCTTGTCTACAGTTTCTATGGTTGGAGAAGTGGTTTGCACCCCGCCAGAAACTACGCTGCTAACTGTCCATGTATGAGTGTGGTTTGAGTTGTTTCTACAATTTGAAAAACCTGAATCATAATTTTTAGAGCTTCCTGTACCAGTTGTCTGGGCAGTATGGTTATGTGTTCCTGTTGTAGTATGAAAGTGGCTGTATGTATGCGTATGGTTATTCTCTCCGCCAGTATCTCCAATTTCATCTGTTTGTGAAGTGCACCTTATTTGTCTATTAGCAACATTAGCCAATCTCCAATCTGTAGGAGCTCCACTAGATACATCACCTACATACAAGACTATTATACCCCAAGGAAATAAGCTAGAGCCAGACGTATTCTTAATTGCCAGCAATTTCTTATAAGAAGGGTAGTTGGTTTCTTCGCTGGAAGCATCTGTATTAGAATCTGCATTTGGCCCAACTTTAGAGGATAAAGAGTTATTATGGTGCTGTAAGTGTATTACAGAAACAGATGGAGAAGCATTGGTAACCGTAATTGCAGAAGCAGCACCGCATAATGAAGCACTATGAGTATGGCTGTTTGCTGTATGGCCATGTCCTGTATTAGTATGGCTATGCACATCTGCTCCGCCAGTTCCGCCGCCATCTGCTCCTGTTCCCGCTCCTTTTAAAAAATAATTCTGCAAGTTTGGGAAAGCCTGTATTCCATTATGCACTCCAAACCCTGTAGGGGCTATGTCATCTACAAAAATTGTAGCACCATTTGGAATCTGTTGGTTTCCATCATTAGGTTTTAAAACAATAACAGTAAAATGACTAGGCTGGGTTGTTTCTGTTGAAAAGTCATAAGCTGAACTGTTTTGATAGGTAGGGGTAGCTACTGCACTATCATTGTTAGCGTGGCTATGTGCCTGTCCAGGTACTGAAAAACCAGGCGGAAAAGCTGTCCTATTTACCAGGGCAGATGTTCCAGTAATAACATTACTTGATGAAATAACGTGAGCGTGAGGGTAGCCAGTATGGGTATGAGCAGCTATTTCGTGATTGTGAGAGCCGCCGCCAGTTGTAGAGACAGTAAAGGTTTTATCCATTATTTGAATAAACTTGCCGTCAAAATCAGTATCTCTGCTGAATCCGCCTGGAATGGTTGCAGCTGTACCTAACCATAGTATTCTGGCTGCTGTTGGTAATGTTGTCATCCTGCACTCACCTTGACAGTACCGCTGTCACTCCATAGCTGCCCTGCAACAGAAGGGTCGCTGGTTGGAAGGTTTACAAAAACGTCATTAAATTTATGTGTACTTGAGCCTAAATCTATCTTTTCGTCTGTATGAGGCCTAATAGCCCTTAATGTACTATCCCCTAGAATTGTGTCTCCTGCTGTTCCTATTGTAACCTTTGTATCTGCCTCTATAGTCATCTCTCCATCAGTATTAGAATGAATAAATATGGCTGAATCCCTGAAAAATATTTTAGAACTTGATTGAATTAATATGTCATCGTCGGTAATTAGCTGGGTATTCCCTGCTGAAACTTCCCATAAGCTGAACTTGTTTGTTGTTCCTTCTGTTAAATCATCTGTTGAAATAGCGTGAGTACCTTCTCTTATTTCATGCTGAACTCCTGAAAGATTAGGTATAAACATGGCATCAGGAGCATTAGCTATTGGTGTCTCCTTTGGAAATAACCTTTTCATTGGGTCTGGCTTTCTTCCAGAACCTTCCCCGCCCATTATCCTGTCTCCTCTAGCGTTGGGTCAATACCATGAACAGTAGTACCAGCTGTCAGGCCTTCTGTAAATGGCCAATCTGTTCTTAATTCTTTCTGTCCTATACTAACAGGGGTAGAAACTACTTCACCCTCTGCTAAAGCATATATAGCTATGAGAGAGGTATCTGTACCTGAAGAAGCACCCCATACATCAGGTAAAGAAGAAACAGACGACTTGGCATCGTGCTTTTCTGAGCCAGCTTGGGCATCCATAGTAGTTACTGTCGATGTATTATCACATTGTACAGCTATCCAATAAGTTTCACCTGCTGTAATTGGAATACTTAAACCAGTAATCTTTTTCCAACCCGCTGTGGTTCCTTTTTGTTGTAGGGATATAGTAGCTATAATTTGTAAAGGTCTATTATTACTTGAATCATGAGAATAAATACCAACTTGATATTCTGCTTCTTCTGTGGCTACATTACAATACCATCCAATTTCTGTCACTCTAGTTTTATCTGCTGGGGCTGTATCTTTTAAAGCCCTTGCTGTATTATCTATAGTCCATTGTGTTCCGCCTGTAGGGTCTGTACTTGGCGGTGTTCCAATTATAAAACCCGCTGTCGTACCCATTACTAAAGCCATTAAAAATAGAATAACTTGATCTTTTTATATTTATGTTTGCGTATCTGTAATTAAGCAAACAGCTTTAGGGTCTGTTAAGATAGCAATTCCTAACTCCCAAACTCTAAACTTAGTTCCTATTCCTGCTTCTTCGATTGCTCTTGAAGTTGTAGGAGTGTGAGATTTCCAAGTACAAGCAACTTGAGGAATAACAACAGCTGCATAATCAGCGGTTACATTGGTTGAGACTTTTACATTTAGTCCAAGAATCTGCATAACTGTTCCAGATTTTACCTTATCACTTGCAAACTGTGGTATGCTTGAGCCTTTGGTAGAGATAAGCCATGTCACCAAACTTCTGTAATCAGTTGTAGAAAGATACAAACTTGCTCCTTCTGGGTTATATCCATTATCTGCAATTAATTTCTTAGCATGAAGTAAGTCTTTAATCGGGTCTTGGCCACTTGCTGCATCCCATTGATCGCCGCCTATGGCAGTTGTAGCAAATGTATTGATGTTGCTTGGTGTTTGTGATTCTGTCATTACATTCCAAATATCTGTATCAACTTGCTTAACAACTGCTCTAGTCAATCTTAATAGAGTTCTTGCTACAACGTCGATGTCAGCACTTTTCATATCTTCCATTGAAATAAAGCACTCGGCAGCATATTTCTTAATATAACTTGTATTTCTTGTCCATGTAGGCTCAAGGGTTGGAAAAATAGACAATGGAGATACATTGGCAACAACACTAGGAGCAGTAGCGGTTAAGTCTGCACTTGTTTCCTGATACCACCTAACATGGTCTGCGGTTGTTGCACTTATAGTACAATCATTTTTAAAAATATATTCAATTAATGCAAAGCCTTTAACAGCCTTATCTATGTCTAATCCCCTAATGTCCTGCATCTCTACACTATCAGCCATTTTCTGTTTCTTCTCCTTCCTTTACTTCTTCTTCCTCTTTAGTTTCTTCCTCTCCTTCTTCTAATACTTGGGTTATATCTTCCTCTGCCATTAGACACCGCCGCCAGCTCCAACATCTACAAAGATTTGTATAGTTTCACCTGTTGAACCATTTTCGAGAGCATGACCTAAAATTGTTGCACCACTTGAACCAGTTGGTGCGGCCTTAACATGATTAATAGAAGCATCTGAAACTACTGCTTCACCCACTATAATAGCACCACTTGCAACCATATCAAAGATACCTCTTCTAAATACTGCTAATCTTGTCCTTCCATCACTTGCTACTTTTTCCCTTGCTGCAATACCTGCTAGAATATCCTGAGCTGCTGTATGTGTTGCTGCTGTTCTTGGGTCAGACATCTTTAACAATGCCCCTTTTTCTATACCAGTACCATCAGCAACAGTAAAATCGATTGGATGATCTATACGATCTCTTAAACTCGCCTCGTTTGCCATTGATTTATTCGGCTAACAGATTATTTAAACTTTTCTCTAATCAGCTTCTCTCTTACCTCTACCTGAAATGGGTTTAAAATGTTAGAAATTTCGTTTTCCCGATCAATCATTTTATAATAAACCCATATCTTCCCTATGATAAAACAAGAAATAATATAAACAACTCCAAGGATTAAAGTATAATTCATATTAACACCCTCTCCAATACTATACATTCCAAAGAAGGCTATAAGATACTTTGCATAGCTGGTTAAGCCTAGGCCTACATCAAAATATCTTTTCCACCATAGCCATCTGGGGATATTCATGCTATTCCCTGCCTTGCTAAACATTCTTTTACAGCTTCTTTAACAGATTCTTCCATTCCCATCTGAGAGAGTACGTTTAATATTGTCTTTGCCATTACTGCTGTAGCTTGTATTAGCCCTAACATATAGCCTACAATAAAAGCGATAATCGCTATACCGATTAGTTTATATACCCTCATATGAAAATTTTGTTTTATCTTTTTCATTTACGTGTTTGCCTTCTTCGGTTATCCAATAGTCATCTTTAACGCCAATTCCAATAATTTCCAAGTTCTTAGGTAATTGCATGGCTAAATGAACATCTTTCTTTAATTTAGGCAGTTCTTTTAATCCCATAGCCTTTTTCACTAATTTTATGTATTTCTTGTGTTTAGGATTCATAGGCTCACCACCATTTACATAAATGGTATTTAGAACTACATTAGCCTGTTCTTTTGGAAAACTGACATCCCACAACATTATAGGGCTTACCCTCATCTGCAGGTGTCTATTTTCCATTTTCTTAGTTTCTTTATTGTAATAAGGATAAGGCAGATACTTGGTTGAAAGTTCGTTTATGAAGCTGATAGTATCCCCTAAGATTCCTCTAGTCATAAAAACAGTATGCATTTTACCCTGCTTTTTCTATGGCTCCTTGTAATGCAAGTTTAGCATAATCAGCAGGGGAAATTTCCTTTTTATTCTCCTCTGGCTCTGGGCCTTCTGTTTTTCCGCCTAATATTTCTCTGGCTCTTAAGGCTTCTTGTTTAATAAGTAGTTCTTCTGTTTTTTTGTTAGCGGCCTCAATCCTTTCAGCGGCAAGAGTTGCGGATTTAACAAGGTCAAAGCTCTCAGACTTATGCCCATCTCCAGTTCCTTCTGGGGCTGTCGTTTCTTCCTTTTTTTCTGCTTTCTTTTGTTCATCCATTTTAAGCACCCCCTTACAAATTATCTTTCTAGTTCTTCTAACATTAATTGTGTCTGAAATACGTCAAAGCCTTGTGTTTCTCTGGCCCTTGCTAAAATGTCTGCTCTGGCTTCGGTTAATTCTATCTTTGTCTTTGCCACTTCTGCTAAAATGTTAGTGTACTCTCCTGTTGTTTTTATTCTGGGGTCTAGGTTAGCAGCTTGTCTAATCCTAGATTCTATTATAAGAACATTCTCCTCTTGTTGGTTTAACATCGCTAATCCTTTTTGAGGGGTTATTCCCTCAGCATCAACAACCCCGCGAATAGCAGAAAAGGTCTCGCCTAACTTTCCCATAGAACTCTCTAGTTCATTTGCCTTTTCTCTATTTGTCAAAGCATCTATGAAATTTTCAACAGACAGACCAAATACATTTATATCTCCAAAAACTCTAGTAAATAATCTCTCAAAATTATTCTCAAGTCTCTTAGCTATTGAGTTTTGTGTTCCTGTTCTTACCACTTGTTGAGGATTCATGCCTAATAGAGCTGCTTCTTCTTCTGGGCTTGTAAAAGGTAAATCAGCTGGGCGGCCAACTATAGCAGGTATGAAAGGAAGGCGTTTAGTGGCTATGTCTAAAGCTCCTCTTAAAACATTACTTGTCAATCCGCCTCTTAAACCAACTCCGCCTTCTTCTTCTAATCTCCTTCTTCTAAATATTTCCTCTTGTTGTAAACTTGGTGTACCAAGAGCTGCTTCTTCTCTTGAAACTTGTTGAAGAAATGCGGCTGCTGCTGATTGTTGGGCAAGTCTTTGGCTAGTTGTATCTTCCTCTCTAATAACATCCTTGAATTGAGGTAACTGCTTTTCTTCCAAAGACCTTATAGATTCCCCTGTAGCTCCTAGAAATGTCTTGCCTTCTGGGGTTACTACACCTGTAGGTCTCCCTGATCTGGGGTCTGTTAATGTAGATAACTCTGTAGGCCTTGCACTTCTCTCTGCTCGTGCTGCTGCTTCTTCCTCGGGAATCTCCCTTAAATTTGGCTTTTCTTCTTCTTTTTTTTTCTTTACTGTCACCATAGATTACGCTTTCTCCCATAATATTTAACAAATTCTAAGATTATACCGAAGGTAATAGCTGGGTAGCCCCGCCATCCCCCTGCTGTAATGTTGATTATTCCAAATGATGTGAAAGCAATAGCTATAGAATTTATAACTGTCTCAATTACAGGTCTATGTATGACTTCTGTTTTCTTGGTCATTTTTTCTTTTTCTTACCCCCTTTTTTCTTTTTTCCACATGGCATTATTCTGTCCTCGTTATATCCACTCTTTTTTCATTAGGTTGAAATCCTGTTTGTCCTGTATTCTTCTGTTCTTCCTCTTTCATTATCCCACCTAATGATGGCGGCCTCTTAAATTTAATTCTTAACCCTAATTGGGCCCATACATCTTGCTCTAGCTGCGTTTGTTCCCAAGTATAGATAGGCTCAAAGGTCAGATAACCAACCTTAGACCCTGCCTCTGTAAAATCCTGCGAGGTAGCTATAACCCTCGGTATTCCTACAGCTTGATAAAAGAAATTCTCCAGATATTGAATCCATTGTATAGGGTCTTGTATTGTTATTCCTGTATCTTTAATTTCTACAGTTCCTTTTGGTATAACAAGAACTTCTCCTTTGTTAATTGCTTCTTCATATTCAGCAATAAGGGCATTTCTCTTAGTTGTATTATCAGTATCAACTTCTATAATTCTTACTGGCACTCTGTTTCTATGTATGACAGTTCTATGATCTCTCATGGCCTCGTTTCTAGCTTCAATCACCCATTTAACAGCCTCTATAACACTTGTTCCGTGCATTTCATTAGCTACTCTGTCATTAGAAATATGAAATATCTCATATGGATTGAATTTTTGGGGTTTTCCCTTGCCTGTCCTTGTTCTTTGCTCATACCTTTTAATTAATCCTTTAGAATCAACAACCACCCTCATATCCCCTGTAAATAATGGCTTTAAATTAATCAAGTCTCCTTTTTCATTGTTAATAATCTCTGCAAAACTATCTCCTAAAGCCTTTTTTTGAGTTAATAGATTCCAGAGAATTGATAAAAAAGTATCTTCTCCCCATCCATTTATATTTTCTAACAAAACTTGTGTCCTATAATCTGTTTCTAAACCTTTTCCAACTGTCCAGATAGCTAGGGCATCTATTGCCTTTTTTAATTCTGGGATTGTCTTGTAATATCCTAAATACTCTGTAGCTTTAGGAAAATCCCAATAATTCTCCTTCTGCTGTTCTCCTGGGCTGTCTGGGCTTTCTGCATCCACTTCAAAATCACTAACCTTTCCCGTCAGATCGGTTGTGGTTGTCTTACTTATATCAAATTCTGCCATTTTACCTGTCTATCCTCAAGGGTAGATTTACTATTAATTGTGATGTTTCTATTTCATCTCCGTTCGCATCTGTATTACTTCTGCCTGTTCTTCCTTTGGGGTCGTGAAATACCCGCACTTCTGGGCTGCCTGTTGCTCCTGCAATCTTTGCACCCCATATCTCTACTGTCACTCTTAATGTATCCCCAATCTTATATAATGTTAATGGTACGTCAATCTCTACATTTACAATTCTTGATCTCTGCCTTGTATTTGCGACATCTACATAATGATTAGTAGGTTCGTGTCTAACTGTTCTGGAAGTTCCACTTCCTATGTCAGATTCAACACCATCTCTTACCTGTCTTAGCTTAACAATGGCATAGGCCTTATTACCTGCCCCTACCGCCCCTATACCTTCTATGCCGCAATTTACCAGCATCTTTCCCTTTAATCTAAACGGCAGATTAACAGTATAATCAAAATCCAAGTCTATTTCTTTGGTATAGGTTGGCTCTGTTGATGTAAAAGCTGCATTTGTATATTCCAGATCGCAATAAGTATTAGTATTCCTTGTAAGGTTTGCCCCGCTTTGATTTAATGCTCCATAAAGTGTGACAATTCCAGAGCCATCTGCCAATTCAAGCAAATCAACATTTACTAAAGTTTGTTCTCCTGTTTCTAAAAAGTTATGGGGTACTTTTCTGGCCATTTAAACCTCTTGAATATAGTCACTTGCATATTTCTCTTTAAGTTCTGCTATTGCATCGGTTACCCTGGTGTAGTTTACATCCAGCATTGTCTGAGCTTCTGAACGGGATGTAAATCCAGACATATCATAATTAATAACTCCCATGGCTGCATGACTACTTGCTGCATCTTCCAAAATTAAGGCAACAGCCCCGCTTAACGTTGTGTATATGTCATTCCAGTTAATTCTAGTCTTTGTGTTAATG
>Ga0209536_100013361_pt1 | contig 11847 bp, 8 predicted proteins | sample DeeMarSeWOR28_12_FD_187461 | JGI IMG/M metagenome (GOLD analysis project Ga0209536, IMG submission 187461) | Marine sediment microbial communities from White Oak River estuary, North Carolina - WOR-2-8_12 (SPAdes) (version 2) | ecosystem: Environmental > Aquatic > Marine > Intertidal zone >...
AAATGAAAGAGAGCGGGGTGATCAGTAAGACTGCTATGGTTTTTGGCCAAATGAATGAGCCGCCTGGAGCTCGGCAAAGAGTGGGATTAACCGGACTTACCATTGCTGAATATTTCCGGGATGTTGAAGGAAAAGATACACTGCTGTTTATTGATAATATATTCCGCTTCACGCAGGCCGGTTCTGAAGTTTCAGCATTACTGGGACGTATGCCTTCAGCTGTAGGATACCAACCCACCCTGGCTACTGAAATGGGGGAATTACAGGAACGGATTACCAGTACAAAAAAGGGTTCGATTACTTCCGTACAGGCTATCTATGTTCCTGCAGACGATTTAACGGACCCGGCTCCCGCAACGGCATTTGGTCATTTGGATGCGACTACGGTGCTTTCCCGTCATATTGCTGAAATGAGTATTTATCCGGCTGTTGATCCACTGGAATCAACCTCCCGGATTTTAGATCCGCGAGTGGTGGGTGATGAGCACTATGGGGTGGCAAAAACTGTTCAGGAAATATTGCAAAAGTATAAAGACTTGCAGGACATCATTGCCATCCTGGGTATGGATGAATTGTCCGATGAGGATAAGATGACCGTAGCCAGAGCCCGACGCATTCAGCGTTTTCTGTCTCAACCCTTTTTCGTGGCAGAACAGTTTACCGGTTTCGAGGGCAAATACGTCCCATTGGAGGAAACAATCCGTGGTTTTAAAGAGATCACGGAAGGAAAGCACGACGAATTACCCGAGCAGGCATTCTGGATGGTTGGAAGCATCGATGAGGCAGTCGAAAAAGCGAAAAAAATGGGTTAATACATCCATAAGGATTGGGAATTTATGTCAAGGGGATAGGCAGTATTTTTATCCCCTTTTTTCTTTTCGCACGAATTGAATTTTTACTAAAGTAACTAGGGTATCAAACGATAATAGGTTTATTATTATGGATGAAAATAGGTTATCAGTAACCATTACGACTCCCCAAAAAAAGTGGGTTTTAGATGATATCGTCAGCGTCACAGCACCCGGAGTCATGGGAAGTTTTCAGGTTTTAAGTCAGCACGCTCCTTTGATGACTCAACTCGAAATTGGTGAGATTAAGGTCGAGAAAGAGGGGGGTACGGAACTTTTTGCCACAGCGGGGGGATTTTTGGAGGTATTGAAAAATAACGTGTCTCTTTTATTGGAAAGCTGTGAAGTAGCCGCAGAAATAGATTCTGCCCGAGCAGAAAACTCTGCGGAGCGTGCCCGGGATCGGTTAAAAAATCATTCCGAGGAAATTGATATCCCTCGGGCGGAGATGGCTTTGGCACGTGCTTTAAACCGGATTAGAATCGCAAATAAAGTTAAATGAACATCTTAATAACATTTGATTTATAAAAAAATTTTTGTATATTGCCCAAAATTAAAAATGGTTGCTTAATGATGAAACTTCTTACTCTCATTTTTATCTTCATAATAAGCATCCTTATCCTTCCTGACTCGATTTTGTCTCAAGAAACATCAGATTCCGGTAGTGATGACGGATCGCTTCGATTCTATTCTGAAGAAGCCTATCAGGTGGCTTTGACAGGATATGTCACCAATATGCTGAACAGATACTATATTGAAAGTCTCCCGCAGGAAAGGTATCTCATTGCCCTGATGCGTCTGGTCAATAATGAAATGAATAATCGAATCAAGAATCGCCGTGAAGCTATTGAAAAATACTTCAGCGATTTAAAAATGCAAATTGATGAACTCCAGCAATTGAAGGAGAGACTTCACGATTCGGACATTTATGAATTGGATGATTTTATTGACGAGCTTGATACGCGGATGAGAATGGCAGTGCGGTCTGGGGAGATTAATTATAAGCAAAAAAAGGTTTTCGAGGATGCGTTACAACTGCTTTACATAGCTGAGGAAATGATCAAACTTGACCAGCTTAGTGATCCGGGCAGTCTGAACCGCCGCATCAGTAAGAGTAAGGACCGCTTATTAAATGCTTTCGGTGAAGTGGGTGATTTGGAGATGATTCCACTGGATATGGCACCGACCATTTTCAATTTATTCGGTGAATGGAAGAAAACCGACTCTTACAAGTTCAGTGCTCGGGTGATCGATGTCAAAATTGCACGATCAAAATTGATTAAATCAGGAACTATTGAGCAGGTCGATCGCATGTTCAACTCCCAATTGCGCTACGCCTATGCCAGTTTCAACTACCTGGAATACGATCTTGCTGAGAGGTTATTGGAAGATTTGATTGATACCTATCAGGATGCAGGTGTTCGTGACTTCGAGGATGTTTACTTTTACTGGGGAGAAAGTAATTTTGCGTTGAATCGATTTTTGAAAGCCAGGGGTATTTTCAACCAACTTTTACAAAAATATCCTGGATCTGCCTATCTCTCTCGGGCATATGGTAGGTTGATACAGCTCTCTTATAAAGTAGGTGAATATGATGAGGCGATTCACTATTACGCCTCATTTCAAGACGTTACCTCCCCCACCCAGGAAGAATATTATGATGTGCTGTTTGTGGTGGCCCTCTCTTATTATGAAAATGTTGATTTTAACCGCGCAGTGGAAATATTACAGTCCTTTCCCCAGAACAGCGAATACTACTTTTTTGCCCAATATCTTGTAGGTACAATCTATACTGCGGGTCAAAATTATGATCTCGCTTATGATGTTTTTGAGTCTATGGCCATGTCCAAAAAAACTCCGCCCGAATTCCATGACCGGGCCCTCCTTAAATTATCTCAAATCACTTATGAGCGTGGGGACTATCTAACCTCAATCGACTATGCGACTGAGATTCCCAGGAGTTTCATTCGATATGACCGAGTACTCAATATTTTATTATGGTCCCATTTTATGCTCGAAAAAACTAGACAACCGGATCCCCTGCAGCGAGACTACACCCAGGCTAAGAGTTATGCATTTAAATTGCTGGAGGAATATTATAGTTCCGAGTATCGGATGGAAGCTGAAAGTTTATTGGGCTATATGTACCAATCTGAGAATGAATTACCCCTTGCCCGTGATTTTTATACTGATGTGTATAAATCAAAAATGGAACGAACCAATTTGAGCGAAAGTCTGGCATTTACAGACAGCTTGAGCGAAATTTACCAGAGCGCCGTATCCGAGGAAGAAGACGCCTTGCGCCAGGATAATCGCGATGCCTACATACAGGCTGCTGGAATTTCTGAGGAATTCCGCCAAAAGATTTGGGATGAAAAAATTGCTGACAAAAGTAACATTGGTGCTCAGGTCTCCGGAGAAATCACAGACATGATGAATCAACTCTCAGAGTTAAATCACCTGAGGGAGTTGGCGGTTGAACAGGAAAATAAATATGCTATTGAGAAGATTGATGTCCTGATGGATGATATCAAATCCTCACTGGACTTATATTCAAAGGCGGACATTCAAAAAGCCCTCCTAATAAATTCCTATCCGGTGGCAAAAAAAGTGGCGTTGGCAGATTTTCAGCAACAAAAAGATGAAGAATTACGCCAGGATATCAGAGATGAAATGACCCAGATTGATGCCCAACTTCAGGAGTTGAGTATTGAAATCGAACGTGCAAAATTGTTGGGTAGTTATGACAGAGTGGTGGTTCTCGAACAAAACCAACGGCATCTGGTTGAAATTGGAAAAAAATATGATCAGCTTTACGCCTATGCCATGGGACTCGAACCCGCAGAAACCTATGCCGAGTTTGATCGGTGGGGAGAATTTGGCGCCGTGGGGATAATCGATGTCAATTTTGGACAGAGAGACCGTCTGCAGGATCAAATGTCTCAGGTTTCTTCGGTCTACAATTCGATTATGGATAAAATTACCCAAAGACGCCAGGTCGTAGAAGATCAACTCAAAAAGATAGAAGCTGAAATTCGATTTATGACAATGAAAGCGCGTTTGGAAGAACGTCAAAGACTGAGAGCGGAGAGAGAGCAATCCTTCCGAGAAACTTATTTTGATACGCGAACCAGTGAATTTGAGGAGAAATAAATGGTCATAACTTCTACAACAAAGAGACTTTTCCCTCAAATAGGTATAATTTTTACGGTTATAACCGTTATTCTTTTTTCCCCTTTAGCCTATAAGACAAGCTATGCCCAGGAAGACGAGGTTGCCCCAATTGATACGGTCCTGCTGAACTATAATATTGAAGAGCTTCTCAAAATTAAGGAATATCTGGAAAATTATCGTGAAAAACTAATTCAAGAGCAGGCTCTGGAACAGCAAAAGGGTATTGAAGTAAGCAAGGATTTTCTGCAAAAGACCAGAATTGATATCGAGAATCAGGATCAGATCTTGATCCGTATCGCTGAATATTATATCGAAGAAGAATCCGAACTCTATGGGCTCCGTGTGGAAGAGTACAATCGGAAATATGATGAATATGAAAAACAGTTACAGGATTTCCAAGACGGTAAATTGAAGGTTGAACCTCTCGCACCCACATTTCCGCGCAGGAATTATGAGAAAGCGATTACGATATACGATATTATCCTTAGCAGTTTTCCGGAATCTGATCTCATAGACGATGCATTATACAACAAAGCATATTTACTGGGTGAAATGGATGAAGAAATTGCTTCGCAGGAAGTCTACCAGGAATTGATCGATAAATATCCGGAAAGTAAGTATGTTCCCGAAGCGTTTATGCATCTTGCAGAGTATTATTTTCAGCCCAAATTAGGACAGGATCGGGAAGAAACGATTCGAAATCTGAATAAAGCAGCGCAGTTGTATAAAAATGTTTTGAAGTTTAAGGATTCAGATCGTTATACGGATGCCCTCTATAAACTCGGTTGGAGTTATTACCGGTTGGCAGGTTCGGATCCTAAATTCTACAGTGATGCGATTTTATACTTTACCCTGGTTGTACAGGATATTGAAAAATTCCAGGAGCTTGATCCCGAAGGTAAATATGTTAAAGCCAGTATAAAGCCTGAAGCTCTGCAATACATTGCCGCCTGCTTCGTTGATACATCTTACACGGATGATGGTGTCAAAAAAGCCAGTAATTATATTGAAAATCTTGGGAAACCGCAATTTGGAATAAAAATTCTGGAAAGCATGGGAGATTTATATGCCCGAATTGTCCAATATGATAATGGAATTCGGGCCTATAATACCTTGTTGATCATGTACCCGGATTATGCCTATGCTCCGCTCATACAGAAAAAGATATCGGACGTTTATCTGGAAGACCAGGAGTTTGAAGCCGCCTACACTTCCCGTGAGAAACTTTACAATGAATATAATCCTAAGACTACCTGGTATGCTAATATTGAATTATCGGAGATGGATAACCGTATTCTCATCCTGGATGAGGCCACAAAGTATTCAGAGGAAGCGCTGAGATCAAATTTAATTTATCAGCTCAACAGACCCAAGCAGGCTGCTTTAACTCGCGAAGACTCATTGAATGCCTACCGGGAATTTGCACGCCTGGCGAACCAATATCTTGAAACTTATCCGACCCATGAAAACGCCTATGAAATCAATTGGTCCCTGGCCTATATTCTGGACACTGAATTAGGGGATTATCCCAATGCATTTGAAGAGTATATCCGGGTAAGTAATGACTATCTGGAAGAAATTCATCGAAAAGATGCTGCGAATAATGCGATTGTAGTTGCCCAGACTTTAACTAATCAGCAAAAAACTGAGGGGGATACGGTTCAGATCGGGGGAATCGACATCGCACAAATTCCTCCGGAACAATTGACGGAAAATGAAAAACTTTTAGCTGAAGCGTATGATAATTATATCAAATTATTCCCGGATGATGAACGGACTGCCGGTTATCTATCCAGTGCCGGGGCGTTGTATTACCAGCATCGTCAATATGATTTAGCTCGCAAATACTATAAGACCATGGTGACTAAATTTCCAGAATCTCAACAGCGAAGCGTTGGTCTGTTGTCCCTGATGAATAGTTATTTTTTCCTGGGTAAATATTCCGATGCAGAATTTGTCGCCAAGAAAATTGTCGAAGTTCCGGATGTATCTCCAGACCAGCTGGAAGTCGCACGTCGACGTATTGGGGAGTCGATCTACAAGAATGCCGAAAAACTTGAGCAGGAAGAACAAAATTTAGAAGCAGCCCGGGAATTTTTCAGAGTTTACCAGGAAGCTGATTATTACAAAGAAATAGTTGATTTAGCTTTATTCAACAGTGCAAAAAATTATGAATTGAGTAATGAGTGGAAACAAGCGATTAATGTTTATGATACACTTGTAACAAATTATGAAGAATCCCAATATCGTCTGATTGCACTGGGTAAAATCGCAGATGCCTATAAGCAAATGGAAGATTATGAAGGTGTCGGTGCTTCCTATGAGCGGATTTATAATCTTTATCCCGAACATCAGGATGCAGAAGCTGCCCTGTATAATTCCAGTCTTTTTTATGCACGTGCGAGCTCGTGGTCTAATGCAATCCGGGTTAACAATAAATATATTAACCGTTATCCAGACAATCCCGACTCAAAAGATCTGCTATTTGAAAATGCCAGGTACTACTTGAAACTGGATGATCTTAGCAGCGCTAATAAGATTTACGATGAATTTGCCATGCGCTATCCGGATGATCCGCGTACTATTGAAGCCTTTTTCCGGCGCGGCGAATATTATTTTGAAAGTCAACAATACAGTCTTGCTAAGCAAGAATTCCGGAAGGCAATCTCACGCAGTGAACAATTTGCTCGTACCGGGCGGGATCCAAATTTACTTTATGCTTCTGAATCCTATTTTCTGCTGGGTGAAATTGAATACATAGAGTTTAAACAGATTACTCTCTCGTATCCTGAATCTAATCTGCGGGCACAACTGCAGCAAAAGCAGGCCAAACTTAGGTCGGTGATAGATGCCTTCACAACCGTCATTAAAATGGGCTCGATTAAAGGATTTGAAGCCATGTATAAGGTTGCGGAAGCCTATGAAGAACTAGCTAACTCTATTGCCGAACAAACTTTGTCTCCAAATTTAACTCCGGAAAGAAGACTGGTGGAGCGTGATAGGGTCTTTAAAGCTTCTGTGCCGGCTTATGATAAGGCGGTCGAAGAATATAGAAATGTGATAACTAATATTCCAGTGTATGCAGAAAAACTTGATATTTCTCTGTTTGATACCACCACCGTAGAGCCTGAGACCTCGACCTCCCTGGAAGATTCTAGCGAGATTATTAGAAAAGTAGCCTTTGAGGATAGTACACGGGATATTGCCCTGAAATGGTATAGTCAATCTCAAATGAAGGTATCATCTATTCTATATACGGTAGCGGAACGATCCTCTGAATTTATTGATGCATATCTGCGTCAGGAAAATCCCGCCAGGGGGCTGGTATTGCTTTCCTGGAAAAAGTTGCTGCTAGAAAGAGCAGTCGCTCCTGCGGTTAATGTCACGTTAACATCACATCTTAAGAATATAAATATTTCGAGGGAAATGGGATTAAACAATAAATATGTGACTGAATCTGAACGCAAAATTCTGTTAACCAGCAATGTTTTAGCAGATGAATATGGAAACTTGTTCAATAGCGCTGTCGATGTTTATAATGCCCAATTGCCGACTCTTTATGAGTTGGTAGAAGGCGGGGAACAGGCTACCACACCGGATCGTCTGAATTCCCTGGATTACAATGATCAATTGATGAGCATTATCGACTATATGAATGAGTTTATTTCTGTTGCGCTAAATCAATATAACAATACGCTCCAATTTGCACTCGATAATAATATCAATAATGACGCAGTGCTTACGACTCAGGATCGACTCTTTAATCTGGGCTATGAATCAGGTTCCACGATGCTACAACTTTCTAATAAGGTTGCTGCAAAACGTGAAGATTTTGAAGCGAAGGCGGATAACACCGGTGATCCGAAGTATCAGTTAGGGATCGTTTATCTTTACGATCAGGAGTCTATATTAAATCAATATGCTCAGGCAGAATTGGAACAGGCGTATCAGAGCAGTAAACAATTTGAAATTAAAAATGTGTGGACCAATCTGATTCTGGCTCTTCTGGTGGAACTGAACCCTGCCGATTATTTAGGGGATTTCCCCAAGGAAGTTAGGGTCATTCAATCAGAGGTCACATGGAAAGGATCAGGGACCTATAATTTAGAATGGATCAATGCTGATTTCTCAATTTCGGATTGGAAAGATGTTACGGTAACCACATTGCCTCTCACAATGATTTTTCCGGGTTTTGACTCTCTTGAAGCACAACCTGCATCCATTTGGTTGTATTCAGCAGGAGTCCCAGCGGATTCACTCATGATTAATCCGCTGCAAGAGACAAATTTGGCTCCCGTCCAGGATACCACTCAAACTGACTCCGCTGCGCGTCCCAGATCATTAGATTTGGAGGAAAAGGAAATTCCGGATGATCTGCTGGCGGAACCCGGCGGCATGATGACACAAGGTGGATTTACCCCGAGTCGCGTTGTTGAACCGGACACTGTAACTGCCTACTTCAGGAAAACTTTTAGTCTTTCTGACCGCGTTATCAATGGCTGGGCATTAATTACCGCTGATAATCAGTATCATTTTTATTTGAATGGTGATTATATTAAGGGCGATGATACAAAAATATTTGAAACAGTTGATCGGGTTGATTATATTGAGATAGCGGATTTCATAAAAACCGGAGAAAATGTAATTGCCATCGATGTAACAGATTTTAATGGTGTTCCCCATCATGGTTTACGATTTTATATGCACCTCGAAATGCTTCCGGTTGAAATTACAGCTGCTGCAGACCGGATCAGACGAAAAGCGGCGGAGAACGTTGATGAGAACCGTTTAAAAACAATTGTTATTCTCAATAAAAATAGAATACTAGGGCAATAAAATTAAGAGAGTGATGTAATGAAAATCATCTCATATATTCTGATGATGTGTATACTCCTGTCATTTTCATTATTTTCTCAGGAAGAGACCGGTCAGCCTGCAGAAAATCAGGACCAACCAACGGTCATTGATTTAACTCAGATGGGCAAGACCTATACATTTTCAGCTCGAATGGAATTACCCCAGGTGAGAATGTTTGACAAGCGACTTAATCCGGATTTCAAACAATTGTCTGCCGAGAAATCATTTTCAACCGAATTATCTCCTCAAGCAGAAGGGATCAAATACGAACCGATCACCAGCGGGAAAGTAAAACAGATTGAGAATATTGAATCATTGTTAAAAAAGAAACGATTTTGAATTTAGAAAGCTAATTTTATTAAAATGTAAATTTAAGGAGGATTTTTATTATGGGTTCCTCAATCTCTTTCTGGAAGAGTTTTTTTGAAGGTTTCAGTACGGCTTCTTCTGGGTTTATTTTTATGTGGATTATCCTGATCATGCTCATTATCGCCTTAGCTATTGCTATCGAAAGAACCTACTACATCTTGGTGCGATCAAATGTGAATGCGGATAAATTTATGCTCGAAATTCGAAAATTGGTTACCAGTGGAAATATTAAGCGTGCCATTAGTCTGGCAGAACAGGGCAGACAGAAGGCGCTGCCCTACGTGGTTTTGGCTGGCTTGAAGAAAGTTGCTGAAAGTGAAACGCTGGATTTTCGCTCCATTCAGAATGCAGTGGACGAGGGGACACTGGAGGTTATTCCCCGTCTTCAAAAACGGACCAACTACCTGTCTATGTTAGCCAACGTGGCGACACTTACCGGTCTGATGGGAACGATCTATGGTCTGATTATCGCTTTTGAGGCTGTGGGAGGAACTGAAATTCCCGAGGCTGATAAACCCCGTCTGCTGGCACAGGGAATCTCTGTAGCAATGAACACCACCATCTTTGGTCTGGCTGTGGCAGTGCCAACCCTGATTATCTATAATGTCCTTCAAAACAAGACATCTCAGATCATTGATGAAATGGATGAGCACCTGGTAAAATTAATCAATATGATTACGGGTAATCGATAATATCAAAAAGAGGTTTTAAAACATGGCTTATAAACCATCTTTACGCAGGACAAGAAAACTTGAAGAGATGAAGCTTGATATTCGCCCTGTGATGAATCTGATGGTTGTATTAATTCCTATGCTTCTCGCCGGATCGGTGTGGACCAAGTTGGCGATTAAACAGCTGAATCTTCCGCCTAAATCCGCAGGTGCGGGGAGTGGAGAAATGGATAAACCGATGGAGATTGAGAAACGGTTAGGACTGAATATTATCGTATCTCGGCAGGGATTCTACATCGGGTCTTCCCGGGGATTCCTGGAGGAAGAGAGACAACAGGGTGATGAGAATGCCCCGCCCACCATTCCGCTGAATGAACAAGGTGGGTTGAATTATGAAGCACTGCAGACTAAACTAATTGAAATTAAGGAAAAAGTAGATAAAACCGATTTTAGTGATAAAAATTCCATCATACTGACTGCTGAAGCTGATATTCCATATAAATTTATCATTAAGACAATGGACAATGTGACCTCCTATTTTGACAGTGAGGGGAATTTACAGGAACTTTTTCCACAAATTATTATTGGACAAGTTGTACTTTAAGGTGATAGAAAGGAATTTATCATGGCTTTCGTTCCCTCTCGTAGGAAGAAACATCTTAGCCTTGGTAAGGATGAGCTCAATCTAAACTCTATGATGGACATGATGACCATCATATTATTGTTTTTATTAAAGACCTATTCTACAACCGGGCAGATTCTTACGCCATCAGAAGATTTGAAACTTCCTTTCTCAGCCAGTACTGAACAGCCTAAAAAAGAGCTCAGTGTGTCAGTAACCCGTCATGCCATAATAGTGGGTGCTGATGTACTCATGGATTTAAAAGATTTACCTCAGGATGAGAATCTGATTCGTCCGCTCTTTGCCAGACTTTCCCAACTTGCGAAAGAAGCCCAGGAAGATGAAGTGCGTTATGGGAAACCCTTTAACCACGAGGTTATTGTTGAAGCAGATGAGAATACGCAATTCCAGGTTCTGGTAAAAATCCTATACACCTGTGGACAGTCAGAGTTTAATAAGCTCAGATTATTGACCTATCAGGAAAATCTGTAGGGATAGGTTTTTGACTTTTTAGGAGAAAAGGACATTAATCATGGCAGACATTTCAAAAAATCCAAAAGCTTTCCCGCAGGGAGGCAGTCCCCAGGGTTTTAGATTAGCAGGATTTCCCAAGGAATTTGAAAAGGGATTGTGGGATTTATTTGATAAAAGATTTTATACCATTCTTTTGATTACCTGGGTAGTCCTGTACGCCTTTACTTTTTATATGAGTAACCGGGACTGGCAATTATCCGCGCAAGCCAGAGAGAGGATGAAGCAGAATTTTCTCCAGAACCTGTATACGGAAATCATAACACCCGAAGAGGTACCTGAGGAAGGCGAGGGCGAGGGTTTTGCTGGTACTGCTGAAGAAGCAGGGGGTGGTGGAGAAGAAGATATCAGTGAACAGGCCCAACGCCTGGTTGGGGAATCTTCTGCTGACCGGGTGCAGCGTCAAAGAGCGGGAGTGGGTGCCCGCCGGGCACAGCGCAGCCAGATGGAACAGGAGGCTGCGGGATATGGTGTGCTCGCAGCTTTAACAGCGTCCGGTGCCGGAGGTTCGGGCTCAATCGGATATGCGGATATATTGGGAGACGCTGGCGGTGTGGGTTCGGGTCTGGCAAATGCCGGTGAGCTGGTGGCAGGAACGGCGGCTTTGCAGGCGGCCACCGGTCGTGGTCAGCGGAGTCGTATCGCTAAAGGCGGTGGTTTTGGTGGGGAAGTTGGCCATTCTTTGCTCTCCATTGAGTCAGTCTGAGGCCTTGGTCGGGGGTTTTTGCGGGTCCGCAGATCCCCGTGGCCCATATCTCCTAAGTATGGCCATTAT
>Ga0209536_100013363_pt1 | contig 11845 bp, 6 predicted proteins | sample DeeMarSeWOR28_12_FD_187461 | JGI IMG/M metagenome (GOLD analysis project Ga0209536, IMG submission 187461) | Marine sediment microbial communities from White Oak River estuary, North Carolina - WOR-2-8_12 (SPAdes) (version 2) | ecosystem: Environmental > Aquatic > Marine > Intertidal zone >...
ACACGAGCAGCCGCGTGAGCACTGACGGGTACGTCGCTCCCCCGAAGCCACGCGCGAGCAGGTACATGGGTATGGCGCACAACACCATCCCGGCCGCAACGGCTCGCCACCCGCCGGGCAGAAGCGGACGTAAGATCGCGCCCACGACGAGCCACGACCCGCCCAGCCACAGTGCCACAAAGGCGAGCACCGGTCCGAGCCGGATGGCCTCCGGTGCGTTGTTGCTCATCACCGTGTGACCTGGAATCGCGTCGAGTGCATCATGCCGGCTGGGATGTGAGATGTTGCATCGTCGGCTAAGATAGACGGGGGTAGGCCATGAGGCGAGCAGGCCACCGGAGGCAATCTGACAGGAGGGGACGATGACGAGGCTCGATCTGAGACGAGGCCGCCTGGCCGTACTCCTGGGCGTCTGCGCGCTCGCCTGCGCAACGGCGACAGTCCCAGCCTCCACCACCGCGGGGGGCGCTCCATGGTTCCAGTACCCGTTCCAGAACCCCGATCTGCCCGAGGAGGAACGCGTCGACGACCTCATCGGCCGCATGACGCTTGAAGAGAAGATTGCCGCGCTGGGCTGGCGCGCGGCGGTGCCGCGGCTCGGCGTGCAAGGGTCGCCCCACATCGAGGGCTACCACGGTGTAGCTCAGGGTGGGCCCAGCAACTGGGGCCGACGCAACCCGACCGCGACGACACAGTTCCCGCAGGCCTACGGGCTCGGGTCTACCTGGGACCCGGAGTTGATCCGCCGTGTTGCGGCGCAGGAGGCCCGCGAGGCCCGCTACTTGTTTCAGAGCGCGAAGTACGATCGCTCCGGGATCATCATTCGCGCCCCGAACGCCGACCTGGCGCGGGACCCCCGCTGGGGTCGTACCGAAGAGGTGTATGGCGAGGATCCATTCCATGTTGGCACGCTCGCCACGGCCTTCACGCGTGGTCTCCAGGGCGATCACCCCCGCTACTGGATGGCGGCGTCGCTCCTGAAGCACTTCCTTGCCAACAGCAACGAGGATGACCGGTCCAGCTCCTCGTCCGATTTCGACGAGCGGCTATGGCGCGAGTACTACGCGAAGCCGTTCGAGATGGCGGTGCGGGACGGCGGGTCGCGCGCGATGATGGCGGCCTATAACGCGGTGAACGGCACACCCGCCCACGTCCACCCGATGTTGCGCGACATCGTCATGGGCGAGTGGGGGCTCGACGGCATCATCTGCACGGACGGCGGTGGGCTTGGTCTGTTGGTGAGTGCGCACGAGGCATTCCCGGATCTCGCCACGGCGTCGGCTGCCTGCATCGAGGCCGGCATCAACAACTTCTTGGATCGGTACCAGGAGCCCGTCGCCGAGGCGCTCGAACGGGGTCTGCTCGCCGAGGCCGATCTCGACGGGGCGCTGCGCGGGCTGTTCCGGGTGTCGATCCGCCTGGGACTCCTCGATCCCCCCGAACTGGTGCCCTACGCTGCAATCGGTGCGCCGGACGATCCCGAGCCGTGGGATCTGCCCGAGACGAGAGCCTTCGTGCGGGAGGTCACGCAGAAGTCGATCGTGCTCCTGAAGAACTCGGCGGGTCTCCTCCCGTTGGACCGCGACCGGGTGAAGTCCATCGGGGTCATCGGCCCCCTGTCGAACCAGGTTCTGCTCGATTGGTATTCGGGGACACCGCCCTATGCGGTCGTTCCGTGGTTGGGTATCGAGAACGTGGCAAGCGCTGCTCCGTTTGGGAGCCGGCCCGGAGTGAGCTGGGTCGGCGACATGAGCGAGGCCGCGATCGAGATGGCACGCGAGCTCGACGTGGCGGTCGTGTGTGTGGGCAACCACCCTGAGGGCAACGCAGGGTGGGAGGTGGTCACGTCGCCGAGCGAGGGCAAGGAGGCGGTCGATCGCCAGTCGATCACGCTGCCTCCCGGGCAGGAGGACTTCATCCGTCGTGTGATCGAGGCGAACCCGAACACGGTCGTCGTCCTGATCACCAACTTCCCGGTTGCCATCCCCTGGGCGGCGGAGCACGCGACGACCATTCTGCACATGACACACGCAAGCCAGGAGCTCGGGAACGCGCTCGGGGACGTGCTCTTCGGCGTGGTCGATCCCGGTGGCCGTCTGGCGCAGACGTGGCCACGTTCCCTCGAGCAGCTTCCGCCGATGATGGACTACGACATCCGCCACGGGCGCACCTACATGTACTTCGAGGGTGAGCCCCAATTCCACTTCGGCCACGGTTTGAGCTACACGGCCTTCGCCCTCGCCAACCTCGAGACGAGTGCTGCCACGTTGGAGCGGGACGGCGCGGTCGATGTGAGCGTGGACGTGACGAACACCGGCACACGCGCCGGAGACGAGGTCGTCCAGCTCTACGTGCGCTATCCCGAGTCGAGGGTCTCGAGGCCAAACAGGCAGCTGCGAGGCTTTCGGCGGGTCAGCCTAGCGCCGGGTGAAACCCAGTCCGTCAGCTTTCGGCTCACCGCCGCCGATCTCAGCTACTGGGACCCGTCGCAGCAAGAGTGGGTCGTGGAGCCTGGACCGGTCGAGCTGCTGGTCGGCCGATCGTCGGCGGATGCCGACCTCACGCTACGGCAACGGATCACCGTGGAACGATAGGGACGGCGTCTCAGCGGTACACGTCGGGCAACTCGTCCAGCAGCAGGACGAACGGGTCTTTGGCGAACTGAATGAAGTCGGGCGCGCTGGGATGACCGGCGTACGGGCCGAAGTGATGTCCGGGCATGTCCGCCTCATTTGCGTTCCGCCACACGAGGACGTACGAGATACGCCGGCTCAACGAGTCCGACGTGATGGCCTCGAGGAGTCGCCCCGTCCACCACGTCGGAACGGCGACGCCTTCAAGGCCCGTCTCCGTGAGCGCCGGAACCTTGCCGAACTCCTCGGCCATCGCGACCAGCTTCCGCAATCGCTCCGTCATGAGCGGGATACCTTCGTGCATGCGCAGTGCCTGGTAGTCATCGTACCCGAGGATGTCGACGTACTCGTTGCCCGGGTAGTGTTCCAGGTAGTGCGCCTCGTCCGTGAAGACGTCCGTCGAATAGGCGTACAGGAGATTGTGGAGCTGCTTCTCGTGGCGCAGATACTCCACCGTGAAACGCCAGAGCTGCACGTACTCTTCGGCCGTGACGTTTGCGCCGCCCCACCAGAACCAGCTACCGGTGTGCTCGTGGAACGGCCGAAAGATGATCGGAATCGGCCGATCAGTCGCGTCCCTCAAGTCCTCGACGAACTCGGCGAACGCGTCGAGCCACGTCTTGTAGCGTTCGTGCTTCTCGTTTCCCGGGAGGATGGCAAAGACCGCTCGGGTTCGGTCCCACGCGTTCCCGCTGCTCACCGGGTTGTTCATATGCCAACTGATGGTGATGACACCGCCCTCGTCGTATCCCTGTCTGATCCACCGCTTCATGTTCTCGAAGTTCACGCCGTCGAGGTTCTCAGCCGTCCCGAGCTCCAGATCGCCCAACTCCCATCCGAAGACCGCAGGGTGTGACTCGGCGACGTCTCGTACATCCGAACGGCCCTCCTCAACTTTCCATTGCACACCATAGGCGAGCGCGTCCTGATGGCCGAACAAGACGTAATCCGGGGCGAGGCGCTTGAGGCTGGCATACAGAGCCTTTGTTTCCCGCGTCGCTTCGACGTCGCTGGGAACGGTTGTCTCGGAAATCGGAGCACTACGACCGGCGCAGCCGACGACCGACAGGAGACAGACGATGGCGGCCGTTCGACTCGCGGTGGCGGGGATCTTCGCGAACGGGTGAGCGCGAGCGCGCAATCGTGTTACTGGGGATGGATGTCGCATGTCAGACTCACGTTCTCGTGTCGGGGTGGCGAACGATACTCACGTGTGCTCCTGCTCCAGACGAGTCGCGCGTTCGATCACCTCGAAGCAGGCCCTGACTCCGTGGTACGGGCACTTCCACATGCCCACCTTATCGTCCTCCGGGTACGGTCGGCCGTCCCGAGACACGCGGAAGTGCCACTCGCCGAACTCCTCATCGACTAGGTGGCACCGAGCATAATCCCAAGTCGCCACGGCCGCCTCGAGGAAATCGGCGGACCGCGTTTCCTGATAGGCGTTGACGCATCCGACGATGGTTTCGAACTGAGCCCACCAATACTTGTCCCCGTCGGTTACGCCGTTGGGCGTTCCCTCGTTTACGACTCCTCCGCCGGTGTCAATCCCTTCCAGGAGCGTAGCCCGGGCAAGGGCGATCGCCACCTCGCGGACCCTGGACCGGGTCACGGAGTCGCCGAGCACATCAGCCGCCTCCAGAAGCAGCCAACTAGCCTCGATGTCGTGTCCGAAGGAGATCATGCCGGTCACGGGTGACCAGTCCCTCTCGAAGAACGTAGACAGATGGTGTGTCTCCGCATCGATGATCTTTTCCACGAACAAGGCGACGAGTGAAGCCAGCCGCTCAGACAGAGGCGCATCGGGCCACACGCGAACGAGATTCGTGTAGGCCTCCAGGACGTGGAGGTGTGTGTTCATGCTCTTGGGCGCATTGAGATCCCTCTCGCTCAGCCGGACGTCTTCGATCCGTTCCCACGACCGGCCGAGGGCTTCGAGATACCCGCCATGCTGTGGGTCTGCGCTGTGCGTCTCGATCAGCTGGGCCATGTGAATGGCCTCCGAGAGCGCGCCCGGGTCACCCGTGGCCCGATGGTATTCGGAGAATCCGTACAGCGCGAAGGCCTGGGCGTAAGTCTGTTTACGCGTCTCCTGGGGGTGACCACGGCTGTCCACCGTCCAGAAGACCCCCGCGTGGACCGGATCCCAGAAGTGGTCCATGAGATACGCGTGCGCCCGCTCCGCGAGTTCCCGATAGCGATCGCGCTGGAAAAAACGGTAAGCTGCGGCAAACGTCCAGAGGATCCTGGTGTTGAGCACCGATCCTTTGGGGGCATCGTGAACCCGTTCACCGTTCTGCCGGATTCGGCCCACGAAGCCCCCGTTGTCCTCGTCGATCGTATGCTCGACCCAGTACGGCAACATGTGACGCTGCACCTCGTCGAGCAGGTCACTCTTGAGTCGCGAGATCAGAGCGGTGCCCCCCGGCATCTCACTCACCCCGCAACAGCTCGACGTTTCGCTCGATCAGCTCGACCCGCTGCCTCACGCAGGCTGCGGACCGCTCTGCGTCCGGCGGTGTGTGCAACACGAACGCCAGCAGCCGCTCGACGGAGGACCGCGCGACGTGAACACGAGTGTCCGAGGATGCGTAGTAGATGTAAACGGTGCCGTCCGGGTCGGCGATCCACCCGTTGCAGAAGAGGACGTTCGAGACGTCGCCCACGCGTTCCTGGCCCCTGGGTGCCAACAAGTAGCCGCCCGGAGCGTGTGTGACGCGCCACGGCTCGGCTGGATCCGTCAGAAACAGGTAGAGCACGTACCGCAGACCGGCGGCCGTGTTGCGTACGCCGTGCGCGAGGTGCAGCCAACCATGCCCCGTCTTCAGCGGTGGCGGCCCCGGCCCGTTCTTGACTTCCTTGACGGTATGATAGATCCGGGGATCGACAATCCGCTCGTGGCTCACGGAAGCTCGTGTGATGTCGTCGCAGAGCCCCCACCCGATGCCGCCTCCACTCCCGGCGTCCACGAAGCCCTCCTGAGGACGCGTGTAGAAGGCATATTTCCCGTCGACAAACTCCGGATGCAGCACCACGTTCCGTTGTTGGGGTGACGCGGTCACGAGATCGGGCAATCGCTCCCACACCATCAGGTCCTTCGTGCGCGCGATCCCCGCCTGCGCCACGGCCGCTGATGCATCGCCGAAGGGAGCCGCTGGATCCTTTCGCTCCGTGCAGAAGATGCCGTAGATCCACCCGTCCTCATGCTCGGTCAACCGCATGTCATACACGTTCACGTCCGGATTGTCCGTTTCCGGCAGAGCGATCGGGTAGTCCCAGAAGCGAAACCGATCCACACCGTTGGCACTCTCGGCGACGGCGAAGAACGACTTCCGGTCCGTCGCTTCGACTCGGGCAACCAACAGATACCGTTCGTCCAGCTTGATCGCCCCCGGGTTGAAGACCGCGTTAATCCCAAGTCGCTCGATCAAAAGCGGATTCGTCGTGCGGTCGAGATCGTACCGCCAGAAATAGGGTACGTGATCGGCAGTGAGGATTGGGTACCGGTATCGTACGAAGATCCCGTTCTGCTCATCGACAGGTTGGTTGGGCCGCTCGACCACAGCCTCGTAGGCTTCCCGGAGCGCCGACAGCCGCTCGTCAAATTCCTTTGCCGAGTCGAACCCCGTGCCGCATGCTGGCATGTTGAAGATCCTTGGGATGGTCTTCCATCTTATCGTACCAGTTGAACTTGAGGACTGCGGATGTGACGGCGATCACCGCGACACATCCAAACAGGTACGTCCATTCCTCGATCACGAGGAAGATGCCGGTCGCCGTCAGCGCGGTGTGCCAGACGATGCCGACGACGACGTTGAGCATGTCGCGCCTGAAGTGCTCATTTGCTGCAAGATGGGGGTCCTCGAGCAGCACCTTCTCGTGAATCGGCTTCCAGAAGCCCCACGGGCGTACCTTGCGATAGAACTTCTTCAGGACCTCCTCGTCGTCCGGCTGTGTCAGCAGGCACCCTGCGATGCAGCCGATCAGTGAGAGGGCGAGAATGATCGGAAAGCCATACACCGGCCTCGCTTCGCCGAAGGCACCTTCGCCGAAGACGAGTGTCATGGCCGCCGGGACGATGCCGGCTGCGACAATGCCTGCCGCCATGCCCCAGAAGTAGCCGTAGCTATTGAAGCGCCACCAGTACCACTTCAGGAGATTGGCTGCCGTGTAGCCGCCGTAGAGGGCGCCCACGATCCACAGCACGACGGTGTTGAGATCGGGAACGAAGAACCCGAAGGCCGTACCCACCACGACGACCGCGAGCGACGTCGCATAGCTCATCCAGACGTACCGCTTCTCCGAGGCATTGGGGTTGAGGTAGCGCTTGTAGATGTCGTTGACGATGTACGCCGGTGCCGCGTTGACCGTGGCCGCATACGTGCTCATGAACGCTGCGAGGAGTGCGGCGATGAGAAGACCTAGCAGGCCTACGGGCACGAACTCCCGCATGGCGAAAGGCAGGACCATCTCGAAATCGACCGCCTCACCCATGGAGTTGAGTTCGCCGCTGAAGAAGACCAGCGCCAGCACCGTGAGGCCCGTGATCAGCATGTACCGCGGAATGAGCAGCACCAGACTCACGAGCCCGCTCATCTTCGCCGCTTCCTTGGGTGTCCGCGCGGAGAGGACACGTTGCATGTCGTAGTTTGGCGCTGGCCCGGCCATGCTCTGAAGACAGCCCTTGAAGAGCATCAGCATGAAGAAGATGGAGAAGAGCTCCCAACCGTCCTGCTGGATCTTCCCGGCGGCTGCGTCGAGGATGCCCGTCCAGTCCAGATCCAGCCGCCAGCCGAAGAACAGATTGCGCCATCCTTCCGGGACGACCATGTCCAGCATTGCCGGCGACACCTGATGCATCGCGATCAGCCCGACCCAGATGCAGGCGATCGTCATGATGACGAACTGCAGCACCTCCGTGAAGACGACACTGAACATCCCGCCCTTCACCACGTACAGGGTCGTGATGGCCGTGATGATCAGCCCGTACAGGTTGACGTTGGTCGTCGGATTTGCAGACAGCTCCCACGGAAGGAACGTCGACGCGAACTTACCGATGCCAATGAACCCGTAGGCGAGGAACCCAATGACGTTGAGGATGGCGAACAGGACCACGATGACGTGAGCGAGATTGGCTCCCCGACTTGTGCCGAACCGGAACGTGATCCACTCAGCGCCGGTCATCACGCCCGACCGGCGCAGCCAGATCGACAGGTAGATCATCAGGAAGATCTGGTTGAAGACCGGCCAGAGCCACGGGATCCAGACGCTCTTGAGCCCGTAGAGGAACAGCAGGTACACCATCCACATGGTCCCGCTGATGTCGAACATGCCGGAGGCGTTGGAGAGTCCCAGCATGTACCAGGGAATGGTGTGGCCGCCGAGGAAGTAGTTCTCGATGCTGCGGGACGCGCGCTTCGCGATCCAGAATCCGATGGCGATGGTCGCCACGATGTAGGTGGCGATGATCAACAGGTCGATCAGATGGAGCGTCATGGGTCCCTGTCGTACGAACGGGGGAATCTACCACGCCGCTTCCCAGTGAGCATCGTTCCGAACCTGAGGCACTGTCTAGACACCTCTCATTCGGGGAATCATACTTGCCGCGGGATAGGGGACGCTCCCATCCCGCGCCGCTGCAGGCCGCACAAGGCACACACCCGGAACACGAGGCGCTGCGATGAAGTACGGTCATTTTGACGACGTGGCGAGAGAATACGTCATCACGAATCCACGAACGCCCCACCCATGGCTCAATTATCTGGGCAATGAAGACTTCTTCGGCCTGATATCCAATACGGCCGGTGGGTACGCGTTCTACAAGGACGCCAGGTTCCGCCGTCTGACGCGATACCGCTACAACAACGTGCCGTGGGATGACGGCGGCAGGTACTTCTACATCCAGGACGGCGACTGTGTGTGGTCACCCGGCTGGAAGCCTGTGAAGGTCGCGCTCGATGACTATCGCTGCCGCCACGGCATGAGCTACACGATCATCAAGGGCGCAAAGAACGGTATCGAAGCCGAGGTATTGTTCTTCGTCCCGCTTGGCACCTGGGCCGAGGTGCACAAGCTCACGCTGACGAACACGTCGAGCTCGGTGAGAGCCTTCAGGCTATTCTCCTCGGTCGAGTGGTGCCTGTGGAATGCCGACGATGACATGAACAATCTCCAGCGCAACTTCTCGACCGGTGAGGTGGAGATCGACGGTTCGACGATCTATCACAAGACGGAGTACCGAGAGCGGCGTAATCACTACGCGTTCTATACCGTCAATGCCCCGTTGGCAGGGTTCGACACCGATCGTGACACCTTTCTCGGCCCCTACAACGGGTTTGACCGTCCGGATGCCGTCTTCGAGGGCAGCCCGCGGAATTCCGAAGCGCATGGATGGTCACCGATGGCATCCCACTGCGTGGAGATTCGTTTGGAGCCCGGCGAAGCCCGGACGCTGGTGTTCGTCCTCGGATGCGTGGAGAATGCCGCTGGTGAGAAGTGGGAGCGCGACGGCGTCATCAACACGATCGGCGCCCGGACACTCATCGAACGCTTTGTCACGGCTCAGAACGTCGACAGGGCGTTCGAGGAGCTCAAATCCTTCTGGGACGGGCTGTTGTCAGGTTACGTGCTACAAAGCGGCGATGCAAAGCTCGACCGGATGGTCAACGTTTGGAATCAGTACCAGTGTATGGTGACCTTCAACCTGTCGCGCAGTGCATCGTACTTCGAGACCGGGATCGGGCGCGGCATCGGCTTCCGGGATTCGAACCAGGATCTGATCGGCTTCGTCCACCAGGTACCCGAGCGGGCGCGGCAACGGATTCTCGATCTTGCCGCCACCCAGCTCGCAGACGGATCAGCCTATCACCAGTTCCAGCCGCTCACCAAGCGTGGCAATAGCGCCATCGGAGGAAACTTCAATGACGACCCCCTATGGCTGATTCTGTCGACGACCGCTTACATCAAGGAGACGGGCGACTTCTCGATTCTGGATGCGCAGGTGCCGTTTGACAACGATGCAAACACGGCACAGTCGCATTTCGAGCACCTGAAGCGTTCGTTCTACCACACCGTCAACAATCTCGGGCCTCACGGCTTGCCACTCATTGGCCGTGCCGACTGGAACGACTGCCTGAACCTCAACTGCTTCTCGCACGATCCGGATGAGTCGTTTCAGACCACGAGCAACAAGGAAGGCCGGACGGCGGAGTCGTTGATGATCGCCGGCCAGTTCGTTCTCTATGGCCGTGAATTCGTGGAATTGTGCAGGCACATTGGGAAAGAGCAGGAGGCCGTTGAGGCGCAAGCGCACATCAACAAGATGATTGGAGCAGTGCTCGAACACGGCTGGGACGGCGAGTGGTTCCTGCGCGCCTACGACTTCTTCGGCAACAAGGTCGGCAGCAAAGAGAACGAAGAAGGCAAGATCTTCATCGAGTCACAGGGCTTCTGCGCGATGGCAGGGATCGGCCTCGCGGACGGCAAGCTGAAGACGGCGCTGGATTCAGTGAGACAGCGGCTCGATTGCGAGTTCGGCCTGATACTCAATCAGCCGGCCTTCACCCGCTACCGGATCGAATACGGTGAGATCTCGACCTATCCCCCGGGCTACAAGGAGAACGCGGGCATCTTCTGCCACAACAACCCGTGGATCATGATCGGCGAAACGGTCTTGGGCAGGGGTGACCGAGCGTTCGAGTACTATCGCAAGATCGCGCCGGCCTATCTCGAAGAGATGAGTGATCTCCACAAGGTGGAACCGTATGTCTACGCGCAGATGATCGCCGGCCGGGACGCATACCGCCCCGGCGAAGCCAAGAACTCGTGGCTCACGGGCACCGCAGCCTGGAACTACTACGCGATCACCCAGTTCATCTTGGGTATCAAACCCGGATATGACACGCTGGACGTCAACCCCTGTATCCCAGCGGATTGGGATGGATTCAGCGTGAGGCGTGTCTTCCGGGGTACGACATACAACATTGACGTCAGAAACCCCGAGCACGTCTGTAGAGGGATCAAGCAGGTATCGGTCGACGGCAAGATCCTGCCCGGTGGTGCGATTCCCCTCTCGGGTGCCGGTACACAACACCAGGTGATCGTCGAAATGGGCTGAGTGACGCATGTCGAGGGACCTGCGGTACTCCATTGTGCGTTCGGGGAGGCGTGGACAACCGAAAGAGGTCTAGCGTGACCGCCATCGAACACAAGCTCCACATGCGGGAGAAGATCGGATATTCCCTGGGTGATGCTGCCGCCAATCTCGTGTGGCGCGGCGCCCTGGCGTTCCTGGCGGTCTTCTACACCGACACCTTCGGGATCCCGGCGCTGGCAGTCGGGGTGCTGCTCCTCGTCGTCAGGCTGTCGGACGGCGTGACCGACATCATCATGGGCATGATCGCCGATCGCACGACCAGTCGGTGGGGGAAGTTCCGCCCATGGGTGCTCTTCTCTGCACCTGTGCTGGGTCTCTTCATGGTGCTGACGTTCACTACGCCGGACATCGGCCCCACGGCCAAGCTGATCTGGGCCTACGTCACCTATATCGGCCTGACGCTCGCGTATACGGTCAACAACGTACCGTACTCGGCACTGATGGGTGTGATGACCCCCAGCACGGTGGAGCGCACCAATCTCTCTGCCTGGCGCTTTGCCGGTGCGTTCTTCGGCGGCTTCCTGGTCATGGTCGGCACGCCACTCCTGGTGGCGCGGCTTGGCGGTGGCGACGATGCGACTGGCTACCAGTACACCATGTACCTGTTCGCGGTACTCCTGGTGATCCTGCTCACGACCACCTTTGCCACGACCAAGGAACGGGTCGTGCCGACACAGGATCACGCCGGAGGCCTCAGAGAAGGTCTCGGGGACCTGGCCAAGAACATCCCGTATCTGCTGATACCACTGGTGGCGATTTCCCTGTTCTTCTACTACCGGAACGTGTGGAGCGGCATCGTCTTCGTCGTGGTCATTGCCACCGCGGCGTTCCTCGTCCGCAAGCTGATCCGCACACCCGAATCAGAGACTAGTGACACGCAGAAGGACGTGGTCGATCTCCTCACGAACGTACCCTGGATCATACTGCTCAGCATCGGCTTCCTCTTCATGATGTTCAACGGCATCAAGATTGGCGCGACGGCGTACTACTTCACGCACTACGTCGGTGATTCGGCGGCGGCGGCCGACTACTTCGGCTGGTTGCCCGACTGGCTAGC
>Ga0209536_100013366_pt1 | contig 11843 bp, 10 predicted proteins | sample DeeMarSeWOR28_12_FD_187461 | JGI IMG/M metagenome (GOLD analysis project Ga0209536, IMG submission 187461) | Marine sediment microbial communities from White Oak River estuary, North Carolina - WOR-2-8_12 (SPAdes) (version 2) | ecosystem: Environmental > Aquatic > Marine > Intertidal zone >...
TAAACAGGCTACAAACCTTGTTGGTCGTTGATCTCAGTCCAGCAGAATTGTACTGCCAGGTTCTTGAGCACAAATGGTACCTCTCCGAGATTGCACAGCATGATGTTGGTCATCAAACAGCTACCGAAGAATACATCAAATTATTTTCGCAAGAGAGTTGATAGTTTGAACATCATGAGTCTAGGTTAATGAAAAGGAGACAGAGATTTGTGGGTGTTTCGGGCGGCTATGCCGCCCGAAACACCCACAAACTTCTCTTGCCCCAAACTGAGGTTGATTAAGTACTCATCGGAAAGTATCTGAAATTCGTGTCACTGCAAATAAAGCGTGGAAGTCTCCTGATCCAGGGAGATTGATTCACCCCCTGGGCTTTGCAATCACTGCATATAGAGAGACCCTCCTATAATACTATAGGGAAGACATATAAATTTATTCTTCAAAGAAAATCAATAACTCCCATTCAGCGGTAGGAATGGGAGTTATTCAATTGATTGAGATTGGACTGCTATCTATTAGATACCTTCAACAACAGGTAATTGCTCCATGGCTGATTTTATAGCTTCTTCGGGGTAGGCATAATCTGTCAACTCACCTGCAAAATAGGATTGGTAAGCAGCCATGTCAAAGTTTCCATGTCCCGAAAGGTTAAAAACGATTACCCGTTTTTCACCTTTTTCCTTCGCATCAAGCGCTTCATCGATCGCGGCTCGAATGGCATGTGCAGTCTCGGGAGCAGGAATGATTCCCTCGCTGCGTGAAAATTGCACCGCTGCTTCGAATGTCGCCAGTTGTGGTACAGCCACGGCTTCAATATAACCAGCCTCATACAAAGCACACAGGCTCGGTGCCATACCATGGTAACGTAATCCACCTGCGTGAATGGGGGGTGGTACAAAGTCATGCCCTAGAGTGTGCATTTTCACAATAGGTGCCATTTTTGCAGAATCACCATAGTCAAATGTATAGGAACCTCTGGTTAGCGAAGGTGTTGCCGTTGGCTCTACAGCGACAAACCTCGTCTTACGCCCATTCAGGATCTTTTCCCTAAGAAATGGATAGGCAAGTCCTGCAAAATTAGAGCCACCACCAATACAGCCAATGACTACATCGGGATATTCACCTGCTATATCCATCTGCTTGAGGGCTTCTTCTCCGATCACAGTTTGGTGCAGGAGAACATGGGGCATAACCGATCCTAAGCTATATTTTTTAGCACCACCCGAAGTTGCAGCTACTTCGACAGCTTCGGAAATTGCTATTCCTAAAGATCCTGGATTTTCTGGGGTTTCAGCCAATAGCGATCTACCAAATTCTGTCCTATCAGAGGGGCTGGCAAAGACTTGAGCACCATAAGTTTCCATCATAACGCGACGGTAGGGCTTCTGTTGATATGAAACCTTAACCATATACACTTCAAGGTCAAGATCAAAGAAGTTACATGCCAGGGATAAGGCCGAACCCCACTGGCCTGCCCCCGTCTCGGTTGTCAGGGATTTGGTTCCACTGACCTTACTATAATATGCCTGTGGAATCGCAGTATTTGGTTTATGACTTCCAGGAGGCGATACACCCTCATTTTTGTAGTAGATATGAGCTGGTGTGTCAAGAGCTTTTTCTAATCGACGAGCACGAATTAATGGAGTCGGTCTATAGAGTTTATAAATCTCCCGAACTTCTTCTGGTATTTCTATAAACTGATCAGTACTTATCATTTGTAAAATCAATTCCATCTCAAACAACACATTCATGAATTCGGGCGTAACCGGTTCTAGTGTCTGAGGGTTTAGCACTGGAGTTGGCGGGACTGGCATATCGGCGTTAATGTTATACCAAAAGCGTGGTAGATCAGATTCATTGAGTAGATAGCGAGTTTGATTTGACATAGTAGATCTCCTTTTAAATTGGGATAATAAAACACTCAACTTCTTACATCATAAAACAGTATATTTTCACATTCTATTGAAGGAACCCGGCCTATATAATTTCCAAGACCATGACCACCTCCTTGTTTATAAGTACCAATTTACTGGGTACATCGATCCCGTTTAAAAAACAAAAAGTGCTCGTCCAACTCGGGGACGAACACTAAGGTCCGCGGTGCCACCCCTGTTAGGCTGCTATCCTAATAAAAAAACCGTCGGTGTTGCGACGGGATTATAGCCAGCCTCACTCTATTCGGTACGACATCGCTTGAGTGTTCATAACAGGTCGTCGTGGCAAAGTCACTGTTATTTCCGGCACACACAATCTAAGTTTATACCATTTACCCTGATAACGGTGGCGTCTCCGGCACAGGCTACTGATCTAATGAAGTTCACCTTGCAACTCTGAGGTCCATTCAACTTCGTTGTACAGGCGGGGTTCACACCAACTACCCGCTCTCTGAACTGCCATTTCGAAGTTTACTAGTCCTCTTCGAGGTTTTTTATTTATTAAGTTGGGGGGATTATACGCTAAAGGTGATTTTTGTCAAGACGTATTGCGGTCTTTAACCAAATCCACGAAACTCATCGGATATTCATTCTTGTCATTGGCATCCATAAAGGAGGTTTCATCCTCGATCCAGTCATCATGGTCAAATTCAGGAAAAAATACATCAGCATCTACATTGGAATGTACTAGGGTTAGATATATTCGTTCAGCGAGCGGCAATGCTTCAGTAAAAATCTCCGCGCCTCCCACGATAAATACTTCACTTTCGTTACTTTTTTCGGCAATTTCTAAGGCCATTGGCAGTGAATTAGCCACCAAAGCGCCTGCCACATCATATTCAGGATTACGTGTGACTATGACCATTGTCCTTCCCGGTAACAATCTTGCGATAGACTCATAGGTTTTTCTTCCCATGATTATATGGTGCCCCATAGTCAAAGCTTTAAACCTCTTCAAGTCATCCGATAAACTCCAGGGCAGTTGGTTATTTTTACCAATGCCTCTTTTCTCATCCATTGCAACGATTAATGAAATTATCACACCGATATCTCCGCTTTGATATGGGGATGTGCTACGTACCCTTCCAGCTCGAAATCCTCGTAGCTAAACTCATATATCGAGTTGATCTCTGGATTTATTTTCATCAGTGGGAGGTTATAAGGTTCTCGTGACAGTTGCAGTTTTGCCTGTTCTAGGTGGTTAAGGTAAAGGTGAGCATCACCAAAAGTATGTACAAAATCACCAGGACGTAACCCACACACCTGGGCAACCATCATCGTTAATAATGCATAAGAAGCTATATTGAAGGGTACTCCTAGAAAAACATCAGCTGACCGTTGGTATAGCTGGCAAGATAGCTTTCCATTAACAACGTAAAAATGAAATAGCGTATGGCATGGAGGTAGTGCCATTTTTTCAATTTCTCCCACATTCCACGCGCTGACTATTAACCTCCTGGAATCCGGATTTGTTTTAATTTGTTCGATAACTTGGGAAATTTGGTCAATTGTTTTCCCATCCTCTGTTTTCCATGAGCGCCATTGTCCTCCATAAACAGGTCCCAAATCCCCATTCTCATCCGCCCATTCGTTCCAGATACGTACACCTTGTTTCTGAAGATAGTGTATGTTAGTATCCCCACGAAGAAACCAGAGCAACTCATAAATAATCGATTTGAGATGCATCTTTTTAGTGGTAAGCAAAGGAAAACCTTCACGTAGGCTAAAACGCATTTGATATCCAAAAATTGACAAAGTTCCAGTACCCGTTCGATCCCCCTTCTGGGCACCATAGTCAAGTATGTGTTGCATCATATCTAAATACTGTCTCATACACGCTATCCATTCCCGCGATAAATTTAATCAAATTATACCCTCTTACTATGAATTGGACCAAATCTGGTTGTACGAATCTTGCTTTCCGTCACATTGATTTATTTTTTGAGGTTAATTATTCCAGGAAAAAGTGATAGGTTATCAACCCAATATTTCCCTGGATGATGTGATATCCCTTTGGATTTGTTGGATTAGTGCATCAACATCCTTAAAACGCTGCTCAGCCCGTATATATGAAAGAAAATCCAGATATATTGTCTCACCATAGATATCTTTATCAAAATCTAAAATATGCGTTTCCACTCGCTGGGATGCCAATCTATTTTCGAAGGTCGGACGCACACCAATATTAGTAACTGCCCTCCAGTTAATACCATTTACTTGGGCCTTACACGCATATACCCCCGCTTTTGGTATGGCCCTTTTTGACCACAAAGATAGATTGGCTGTAGGAATACCGATTGTCTTACCACGTCCATCACCAGGCACTACCTCACCCTTTACACGGTATGGACGCCCAAGCAATTTATTGGCTTGTTTGACATCTCCAGCTAGCAAGGAAGCCCGGATTTTACTGGAAGAAACAACTTCACCAGTAATTTCTAATGGTGGAATCACCTCCACTTGATAATCAAACTCCTCACCCAACTGCGATAAAAATGTTACATCCCCTTCCCGGTTGTGACCTAAAGCAAAATCGTGCCCAACATATAAGTACCGTAATCCAAATTGGGATTTCAAATTAGTAATAAAGTCTTTTGCACTCATACTTGCTAAATCATGAGTGAAAGGGTGAGTAACCACAAAATCTACACCCAACTCCCCTAACAATGTCGCTCTCTCTTCAGGTGTAGTTAGATAATATGGTTCTGGGCGCTTACCCAATACCACAGCAGGAGATGGATCAAATGTTAAGATAAGCGCAGGAGACCCCTGGGCGTGTGCTCCGGCGACCAATTTATGGATGATCTTTTGATGCCCTAGATGAACTCCATCAAAAGATCCAATTGTTATCCAAGCATCTTTAAGCTGGACACTATCCAGGGACCAATAATGCTGCATACATTAATTTTGTTATGATTGGAAAAAAACCTTTCTTGGCTGCCATTCATTGGTGTTAACATCATACTCAACCAAAGCAACCAAGTCACCCTGTTGGCTTATAGCACGCGCCCATCCCGTAGCATCAGGATCGGCTGGTACTCGATGTCCGTGTCGAACCAATTCAACTTCATCCGCATTTAGTTCTACCATTGGCCAATCTGCTAAAGCTTCGGCTGCTGGAATTAGATTACGATACCAATCACCAGCATCGAAAGATTCCTGAAGCCTACGCAATGGAACTGCATCACGCAAGGTAAAACGTCCACTCTTGGTACGACGAAGCCCAATCAGGTGAGCACCGCATCCTAATTCATTACCCAAATCATTCGCCAGCGATCGCACATAGGTACCCGATGAGCAGTACACATCAACTACCACTTCAGGAGGTGCCCACTCTAAAACTTCTAAACTATATACATTAATGGTGCGTGGTGAAAGCTCAACATTTTCCCCTTTACGGGCCATCTCGTAAGCTTTCTTACCTTTAACTTTCACAGCTGAGTAAGGGGGTGGAACCTGTTGAATCTCACCCACATATTGCTGAAGAATCTCATCGAAGCGTTCCTCAGTGATATCTTCAATTGATGTAGAAGAATCGGTAATGATACCCTCAGCATCATATGTATCTGTTGAGCTCCCTAATCGAATTGTTGCTTGATATCTTTTGTCAGAAGCTGACACATATTCACTTAAGCGCACCGCAGGGCCGATCAGAACCACCAATACTCCGGATGCACGAGGGTCAAGGGTGCCGGTATGACCAGCCCGCCTGATACCTGTTCCCCTGCGAATAATCTGCACCACATCATGAGATGTTAATCCTATTGGCTTATCTACAACCAATACCCCTGACACAACATTCTTAATTTGATCACTGTTCATTTTCTTTTTCCCATCCATTTAGATATGAAGTGGAGTGTGGATTTCTAATAGTTTATATGTTTCCTCTAACACTTTATTTCGCACACTCTCCAAAGAACCATCTAACTCGGCGCCCGCAGCTGCTGGGTGACCACCACCACCAAATTGTAGTGCAATTTGAGATATATCTACTCCTTGCTGAGCTCGCCAACTTACTTTGACAGAATGATTTGGTTGTTCCACAAATATTATCGATATCAATGCACCATCTATTGACGATAACACATTAATGAGATCGGCATCATCCCGTCCTGAGTAACCCGCGGCAAGTCGGTCCACAAGTGACAATGATGTCCACACCAATGGTCCATTTCGTTCCAAGTTACTAAGCCCCGAACCCCATAATCTCATTGCCTCATATGATTTATTTTTTAATGCAAGATTATACAGGTCAGATAAATTTGCCCCCATTTCCATAAGGCTTGCTGCTATTCGCAATGCTGATGGAGTCACGTTTGATGTCCGGAAGCCCAATGTGTCTGTAATCATACCTGTCAATAAAACATCTGCAATAGCATGCGTTATCGTCATACCCCACTGGGGCAGGTATTCTGCCAACATTTCCGCAGTTGCTACAGCAGAGGGATCTACCAGATTCATTTTCGCATAATACAGATTTGTCACATGATGGTCAATATTCAGATCAGGCTGAGCGTATCCCTTTAGCGCTTTTCCTGTCCTGCTTAAATCAGAACAATCGACTACCACTATAAGGTCGTATTCACCTTCTGGGCGCTTTACTACAAGCTCATGGTCAGGCAGATGTTTATAACATGCCGGCGTTCCATCTTCAGAAACCATTGTCACATCTTTCCCGATATCCATAAGAGCCAGCCCTAGACCCAACAGAGAGCCTATCGCGTCACCATCAGGGCGAATATGTGATATCACTAATACTCGCTGAGCATCCAATATTCTCCCCTTGACCATCAACAATTCATGGCTATTCATCAATTACCGACTCATTACCTTTCATACTATCTTCATTTTCATGCAGAGAGGCAATTAGCTTGTCTATGTGTTCGGCACGTTCAAAGGTTGGATCCCAATGAAACCGCAACTGGGGAAATGCTCGTAAATCTATTCGATGAGCGAGTTGCCTGCGCAGGTAATTACGTGCGTGTTCTAACCCGTCAATTATCTCTTCCGATCTCCGGCTCCCCTCTAAAGCCGATACATAGATATCTGCATAAGCTAACTCTCGGTCTACAGTGACATCTGTAACAGAAACACCTACTAAACGGGGGTCAGAAACCTCATAATAGAGGATTTCAGAGAGTTCATCTTTAATGCGGTTAGCAATTCGTTCAGCTCGGGTTTTCGATACCATACTTTGCCTTTTTTATCATTTCCCCTGAGAACATTACCCCTTACCGTTATGATTATACTGGGACTTTCTCAACGGTAAAACACTCGAGAACATCACCTTCTTCAAAAGAATCGAATCTTTTTAAGGCTATTCCACACTCAAATCCCTGGCGGATTTCTTTTACATCATCTTGCAGATGTTTAAGCGATGATAATGGTCCTTCATGGACAGATTCCCCATCACGAAGAACACGAATTTGCGCATTACGCCATATTTCACCATCTATAACACGGCAACCTGCAATTTTACCAACCTTCGATATCCTAAATATAGCTCTTACTTCGGCATGTCCAATGATGGTTTCTTTCTCTTCAGGTTCCAACATACCCTTGAGCGCCTTTTCGATATCTTCGGTAAGACGGTATATTATGTCATACTCTCGAATAGATACACCTTCTGTATCTGCCATACGATGCGCTGCCGCATCTGCTGTAACATTAAATCCAATTACAATTGCCTGGGAGGCGGCTGCCAGCATGATGTCATTTTCACCGATATTCCCAGTCTCAGCGTGTAGAATGTTTACAGCTATTTCTCCATCGCTTATTTCGTTCAGCGATGAAATGATGGGTTCGAGTGAGCCCTGCACATCAGCTTTTATAATAAGACGCAATTCTCTTACATCACCAGCCTTATAGCTATTAAATAATTGCTCGAGTGTAACAGATCCCTTTGCTTTTGCGTCAGCAACTTCCTTGGCTCTCTGGCGCTCATCGACTATAGCTCTAGCATGTTTCTCAGATTCAACAACCCGGAATAAGTCACCCGCCTGTGGGACATTGTTCAAACCCATCACGGAGACCGGAATGGACGGTCCTGCATTTTGAACCCGGCGTCCATAATAATCAAACATTGCTCTCAGCCGCCCATAAGCCTGACCTACAACAACTACATCACCCAAATTGAGCGTGCCGTTTTGAATGAGGAGAGTAGCTAATACACCTTTAGATTTGTCAACTTCAGCCTCAATAACAGTCCCAATGACCCGCCCTTCTGGGTTTGCTCTGATGTCCATATTCTCCGAAACGAGAATGATTGCTTCCAATAAATCATCCAAACCTGTTTGTTGTTTTGCTGATATTGGGACAACAATCGTACTACCGTCCCACTCATCTGGTACAAGACCTACTTCAGCTAGCTGTTGTTTTACACGCTCCGGATCGGCGTTAGGTCTATCAATCTTGTTTAGCGCTACCAGAATAGGTACCTGAGCGGCTTTTGCATGGGCAATTGCTTCACGAGTTTGTGGCATAACTCCATCATCCGCTGCAATAACCAGAATAACGATATCCGCTCCCTGAGCACCACGTGCACGCATTGCTGTAAATGCAGCGTGACCTGGTGTATCAAGGAATGTAATTTGATGCCCATTATGCTCAGCTTGATAAGCACCGATGTGCTGTGTAATACCTCCTGCCTCATCTTCGACCACATTGGTATGACGTATTGCATCTAGAAGAGTCGTTTTACCATGATCGACATGCCCCAATATCGTTACCACAGGTGGGCGATTCATCAACACACTTTCGTCTTCGTCCGCGATTACTTGACGCCACAGAGGAATCTCACCAATATCTTCATCTTCCTTTTCCTCTGGAACTTCTAACGTTGCTTCATACCCCATTTCAGAAGCGACAATTGCAGCTGTATCAAAGTCAACCAATTGGTTAATATTTGCCATCACCCCATTTGCCATTAGCGTTTTAATTACTTCAATAGGGCTCGCTTCAATTGCCTGGGCAAGATCTCTAACAGTTATGTCTGAGGGTAATTCAATCGTCTTAGTATTATTCCCGTTCTCGCTCATTTGGTACCTCCAAATCAAATCCGAACAGCACACCCAACATAATCCGCACCCCAATGAGCGGATCAGGTAAACCTGTTACTACTCTATACGGAATGTTCGTTCATCATAGGTTTTACTCTCGAAATTATTTCTACTTATTCAGTTGCCGCTACATTTTCATTCATTAATGGCCTAGCGGAGACCAGCTAAATTTCTTCCTCATGTAAAGTCTTGGCAAATTCTGTTAATCGCCTTAATTCATCATCGGTTATCTCAGTCTTCAAGGCATGAGCCAATGCCCCGTTTAATCCGATTTCCCAACATACAGTACGGTCGTGCAGATATGCTCCACGTCCTGCCAACTTACCCGTGGGATCAACCTGAATTCCTTGTTGGCTCCGAACTATGCGAATGAGCGAACGCTTGGGCAAGACCTCGCGGCATCCGACACATGTTCGTTGGGGGACATGTTTACGTCGTTTTACTTTTTTCGTCACCCAATAACCTTGTCAATTGTCAATGGAAAGGGAGGATGATAAATCAAATTTCCCAGTCATCACTCCAATCTTCTGACCCGGATCGTTTACGTTTCTTCTTTACGACGACAACGTCTTTGTCTGGATCATATTCCATTTCAATATACTTCTTTTTCTTTTTCTTTTTCTTGCTGCGCACTTCCTCTACATCATCATCTTCATCATACTCTAAAGATTCATCCATTTCAAATGCGCTTGGTTCTATGGCAAACAACTCATCAAAGGATGATGGTTCCTCTTCTGTTTTGTCTGACTCTTCAAGTTCTTCTTTAACCATTTCGGCTTCTGGTGCTGTTGCTTCAATAGATTCTTCGCTGACAATTTCTGCAACCTCAATTTCCGCCTCAATGATAACTGGCTCTTCAATAACCTCTACTTCTGCAAGATCACCTTCTACAGGTTCAATCACTTCTTTCGGTTCTTCCTCTACCAATTCCGGTTCTGGTTCAACCTCAGGCTCTGGGAATGAAATTGTGGATAAGACTTCCTCAACCTCTTCAATCGCCTTAGGACCGATGCCTTCTAAAGCTAAAATTACATCCTTGTTTAACTCCATCTGAAGCATTAAGTCCCCAACTGTAGTGTAGCCTGCCCCTCCAAGGATATTGCAGAAGCGCAAGGAAATGCCCGTTTCCTCAATAGGAATATCATAAGCAGCCTCAGGGATATTGGCTTGAATAATCCGTCTTTCTTCCTCCTCAGCTTCTCGTTCTTTGCTGAGCTTTATCATCAAGCCCTGTTCAACCCTATCAACAAATTTGCTTAGTTCTTTATATTCCTCGGGTGTAACTGGACGTCTCTCCGTTTTCTTGGCAAGGATCAGTTCAATTTGTGGAATAACCTCTTCTTCTTGTTGGGCAAGTTGCGCAAACTCTGGATCATTTTGTAATTTATAGATCGCATCCACGGCTGCTTCTGGTAGACTCTTAATATCTATCCGCCATGAGGTCAGTTTCGCGGCCAATCTTGCATTCTGACCATCCCGACCAATTGCCAGGCTAAGTTGATCTTCAGGTACAACAACCGTAGCAGTTTTTGTACCTTTGGTGTAATCATCCAAATACACACCCGTGACGCGAGCTGGACTTAACGCTTTTGCGATATATACAACTGGATCATTACTCCATTCGATAACATCGATTTTCTCATCACTCAACTCGCGAACAATAGCTTGAATGCGTACCCCACGAATGCCGACACACGCACCAACTGGATCAACACCAGGTTGTAATGCTGCCACTGCTACTTTTGATCTCTGACCTGGTTCTCGAGCGATTGATCGAATTTCAACCAAGCCATGGTATATCTCTGGCACCTCATTTTCCAACAAACGTCTAAGGAAATTTCTGTGAGCTCTCGACAATATTATCTGAGGTCCGCGGGTAGATGATTTCACTTCCAACAATAACGCCCTAATCCGATCATGGACGCGAAAACGCTCTCTTGGGATTTGCTGGTTCCTCGGCATAATCCCCTCGGCTTTCATATCTAAACCAAGAGTGACTGCTTGGGAACTAACTGCCTGAACCACACCACTTACGATCTCACCTAGTTGTTGGCTAAAATGGTTTACCTGGGCATCTCTTTCAGCTTCTCTAATCCGTTGTTGTATCACTTGACGTGCGGTTTGGGCTGCAACACGTCCAAAATTCTCTGGTGTCGTCTCAACAATCACCATTTCTCCTGGGCTGGTGTTGGCATCTACTTCAAGAGCCTCAGCCAACAAAACCTCCGTGCGGTCATCTTGAACATTCTCGACTACCTCTTTCTCAGCATAAATGGAAACATGTCCGGTCTCAAGGTCAATAGAGGCCTCAACATGTTGCGCGTTTGATGCATTAACTGCACGTCTATAAGCAGAGACCATTGCAGCTTCAAGAGCTTCCAATACTACGTCTTTTGGAAGTTGCCTATCTTCTAACACCTCATTGAAGGCTAATTCAAATTCGTTTTTCATCCTAACATTCTCTCATCATTGAGCAGTTTTTACTTCCTGCCCCTAATAAACATACAGTACTCGTCTATCAATTTTTTTATTGGTAAGCCTGAATATATGCAGAAAAGTGGGGGTCTCCCACTTTTCGTAGTACCAATATCATTAACGCGTACCTGACCTTAGGAAATTCTAACATGAAAAACTATCCATTGCAAGGTATTATTCTCGATAACAGATTTGATCTAAGGAATTTTTAACATAAATTCGTACCTGCTTATCATGTGTTATTGTTAATCATACCCTTTATCATCTTATTTAATAGAACCTCTTCTTCGTCTTCTGTAGTGATTTCACCATCTAGCCATGCAGTTTGCAGTGTCTCCAATATAGTACGATATACCGGACCCGGCGGCAAACCTAAAGC
>Ga0209536_100013367_pt1 | contig 11843 bp, 11 predicted proteins | sample DeeMarSeWOR28_12_FD_187461 | JGI IMG/M metagenome (GOLD analysis project Ga0209536, IMG submission 187461) | Marine sediment microbial communities from White Oak River estuary, North Carolina - WOR-2-8_12 (SPAdes) (version 2) | ecosystem: Environmental > Aquatic > Marine > Intertidal zone >...
GCCTGGTCATGAGCGGCAGCCGGGTGGTCCAGGAATTCGACAGCCTGCGGCACCCCGACGAGAGGTTATGAGTGCCGCGTCCAGATTACCCGGAGGGTTTCTGTCACGAAGCACGAAAACTGGCTCATTGCACTTCGCGCCCCCCGGCTGGGGGGCGCGCGGCTCGCGGAACTGCTGGATGACTTCGGCGGTGTAGACCACCTGGTCCAGGCCCCTGCGGACGACCTCCGCCGCGCGGGGCTGGCAGAGGAAACCGTGGCGGCGCTGCGCCAGCACGACAAATCCCGGCTGCAGGCCGATCTCCAGTGGCTTTCGAAGCCCGGGCACCACCTCATCACCCGGGACGATGCGCGTTTCCCGCCCCTTTTGCGAGACGTCCCGTCGCCGCCGGCAGCGCTGTGGCTGGCCGGCGATCCCGAGGTCCTGTGGCAGCCTCAGCTGGCCGTGATTGGCAGCCGCAACCCAACCGCCGGCGGCAGGGATAACGCCCGGAGTTTTGCCGGAGAGCTCGCCCACCGGGGATTGACGATCACCAGCGGCATGGCGTCCGGGATCGATTCGGTGGCCCATGAGGCCGCCCTCGAGGCCGACGGGTTAACCATCGCGGTCATGGGCACGGGCCTCGACGTGGTCTATCCGGCCAGCGGTCGGGCGTTGGCGGCGCGCATCCGGGAACGCGGCGCCCTGGTTTCCGAGTTTGTACCGGGCACGCCGCCGCAGCGTTCCCATTTTCCCTCACGCAACCGGATCATTTCCGGGCTCAGCCTTGGCGTGCTGGTCATCGAGGCCGGTCTGCGCAGCGGCACCCTGATCACGGCGCGGCTGGCGGCCAACCAGGGTCGGGACGTATTTGCCCTGCCCGGCTCGATCCACAATCCACTTTCCAAGGGCTGCCATCGTCTGATTCGCGAGGGTGCCCGCCTGGTCGAAAGTGTGGACGACATTCTGCAGGAGCTGACGCCGCTGGCCGGTCAGCTGGCCCACCGGCTGCGGAGTGAGCTGGCTGAGTCCGGGGAAGTATCCGGCCAGGCTTCCCTTGAGTTGGCTGCCGCCGACCCCCAACTCGAGCTGGATTCCGAATATCGCAGGCTCTGGTCGTGCCTGGGCCACGATCCCCTGCCCGCCGACTCGATCATCGAGCAGAGCGGATTGACGGCACGCGCCGTGTCGGCCATGCTGCTCATGCTTGAGCTGAGAGGAATGGTTGAGGCCCACCCCGGTGGTACCTACAGCCGCACGACAAGAGGTCAATAATGAAAGAGAACGTACTCGACGTCCTGATGTACCTGTTCGAGAATTATTTTTACGATGAGCCCGACGAACAGCCGGATCGCGAGTCCATGGAGGAAAACCTCCATGAGGCCGGCTTCAGCAATGGCGAGATCGACAAGGCTTTCGAGTGGCTTGACGGCCTGGCCGAGCAGCGCTACCAGCCCGAGTTCAAAATGCAGTCGACCGAGCCCATTCGCGTATTTATCGACTCTGAGATCAATCGGCTGGACACCACCTGTCGGGATTTTCTGATGTACCTGTCCAACACGGGGATTCTCGACGCGCAGCGCCGGGAGCTGGTGCTCGATCGTCTGATGGCGCTGGAGAGCGATGAGATCAACCTGGAGGATGTCAAATGGGTAGTGCTGATGGTGTTGTTCAATCAGCCCGGTCAGGAAGCCAACTATGCCTGGATGGAAGACATGATGTTTGACACCGAGCAGGACTACCGCCATTAATAAATAAGAATAAGAACCCGAGGAACACCGCATTAAACTTCTGATCGTAGAGTCACCGGCCAAAGCGGCCACCATCAACCGGTATCTTGGTCCTGACTTCAAGGTACTGGCGTCCTATGGTCATGTCCGCGACCTTCCGTCGCGGGACGGCGCGGTCGATCCGGACAACGATTTCGCAATGACCTACGAGCTGAACGAAGGCAGCGAGAAACACGTTCGGGAAATTATCAAGGTGGCGCGCCAGGCCGAGGCGGTCTACCTGGCGACAGACCTCGATCGTGAAGGCGAGGCCATTTCCTGGCACATTTACGAAATTCTGCGCGAGGAAGGCCTGACCGGGAAAATACCGTTCTTCCGCGTGGAGTTTTCGGAGATCACGGAAAAAGCCATCAAGGATGCCGTGGCCAATCCGCGTGAACTGTCGATGGATCTCGTGAATGCCCAGCAGGCGCGGCGGGCGCTGGACCACCTGGTTGGCTTCAATCTGTCGCCGCTGCTGTGGAAGAAGATCCAGACCGGCCTGTCTGCAGGGCGCGTGCAGAGCCCGGCATTGAGGATGATCGTCGAACGCGAGCGTGAGATCGAGGCTTTTGAGGCCCAGGAATACTGGAGCATCGAGGCCGACATGCAGCACGCAGGTGCGGATTTTCAGTCTCGACTTGTGCGTCTGCAGAACGAGCGGCTCAAACAGTTCGACCTGACAAATGCCGAGCAGGCGCAGGCGGTCAGGGATCGTCTGACCGCCGCGGCGGCTGGCCGTTTGCGGGTCGACCGGGTCAACCGCAGTCAGCGCAAGCGACGGCCCGCGCCACCATTCATTACTTCGACGCTGCAGCAGGATGCCTCCAGGAAGCTGCGCTTTTCAGCGCAGCGCACCATGCGCACGGCGCAGTCGTTGTACGAAGGGGTGAAGCTGAACGGCGCAAGCCAGGGCCTCATTACCTATATGCGCACGGATTCGGTCCACCTTTCGAACGATGCCCTGGCCGACCTTCGAGCGGAGATAAAGAGCGAGTATGGCGCGGAGTATCTCCCGGGCAAGCCAAACGCCTACAAGACCAAGTCAAAGAACGCGCAGGAAGCCCATGAGGCGATTCGTCCGACCTCGGCGGCGCTGCATCCGGCGCAGCTCAAGTCGAAGCTGTCGGACGACCAGTTCCGGCTGTACGAACTGATCTGGCGGCGTGCGATGGCCAGCCAGATGAAGCCGGCGCTGGTTGATACGGTGGCGGTTGAATTCGATTGTGACGGCGATGCGACGTTTCGTGCGAACGGATCCGTCATTGCGTTCCCGGGTTATCTGCGCGCCTATGAAGAGTCGCAGCCGCAGGGCAAGGAAGAAAAGGAAAACCGTCTGCCCGATATGAAGGAAGGCGACATCGTTCGCTTGCTGGACATCCGGGCCGAGCAGCATTTCACTGAGCCGCCTCCGCGTTACTCCGAGGCCAGCCTGGTCAAGGCCCTCGAGGACTTCGGAATCGGCCGGCCATCGACCTACGCGAGCATCATCCAGACGCTGGTTCGTCGCCGCTACGTGGAAATGGACCGGCGCCGCTTCATCCCGACCGATACCGGCCGGGTCGTAGCCCGTTTTCTCGAAGAGCATTTCGAACCCTACGTGGACTACGAGTTCACCGCGCGGATGGAGGACACGCTGGACGAGATCTCCCGTGGGGAGATGCACTGGATCCCCCCGCTGATGCAATTCTGGAAGCCGTTCATTCGACGGGTCCGCGAGAAAGAGGAAACCGTCAGCCGGGCGGACGCCAAGCTGACCCGGGTCCTGGGAACCGATCCCAAGACCGGCAAAGAGGTCTCGGTGCGCCTGGGCCGTTTTGGCCCGCATGCGCAGATCGGCACGGTCGAAGATGAGGAGAAGCCACGCTTTGCGGGCCTGCGCCCTGGGCAAAGCCTGGAAACCATCTCGCTGGAAGAGGCTCTGGAGTTATTCAAGCTGCCGCGTGACCTGGGCTTCACGCCGGATGGGGAAGAAGTCTCTGCGGGCATCGGCCGCTTTGGCCCCTTCATTCGCTACGGCAGCAAGTTTGTCTCACTGAAAGATGCGGATCCGCACACGGTCACCCTGTCGGAGGCGCTCGAAGTCGTAGCGGCCAAGAAGCAGGCGGACCTGGACCGCATTCTGCGCACTTTTGAGGGCACCGAGGTGCAAATTCTGAAGGGGCGCTGGGGACCTTTCATCAGCGACGGCAACAAGAACGCCCGCATGCCCAAAGAGCGGGAGCCCGAGTCGATGAGCCTGGAGGAGTGCCTCGCCGCACTGGAAGCGGCGCCGGACAAACGGAGCCGCAAGAAAGCGGCCAAGAAAGTCGCCAAGAAGGTGGCCAAGAAAAAGAAGGCAAAGAAAAAGACCGCCGGAAAAAAGACCACCCGGAAAAAGACGGCGAAGAAGACTGCTCGAAAGAAAGTGTCTGCCAAAGCTGGCAGCGACTGAAACGGCTGTGCCTGCGGGGAAAGTTCTCTCGATCGGCGAGGCGGCGCAATGCCTGCGCGCCGGCGAGCTTATTGCCTATCCGACCGAGGCGGTATACGGCCTCGGCTGTGACCCGACCAATGAAGCAGCGGTTCTTCACCTGCTCGAGCTAAAAAATCGCCCGGTGGCTGCCGGGCTGATACTCATCGCCGATCGCTTCGAGCGCTGTGAACCCTTTATCGGCCCGTTGGGACCAGGCCAGCTGGACCGCGCCCTGTCCACCTGGCCCGGACCGGTTACCTGGTTGTTTCCCCGCGGGCGAGGCGTGCCCGACTGGCTGGCCGGCGCTCATCAGACCATCGCACTGCGCGTGACTGCGCATCCCGTTTGCCGCAGCCTGTGCACGGAGTTCGGCGCGGCGATCGTTTCTACCAGTGCCAATCCGACTGAGGCCGAGCCGGCGCGCACACCGGAGCGCGTTGAGGAATACTTCGGGGAAGCGCTCTGCGGCATCGTGGCGGGCGAACTGGGAGACAGTCAGCGGCCCAGCGAAATTCGTGATCTGATCAGCGGCCGGATCATTCGGGAGGGCTGAATTGAGCAGCACAGAGCGAATGAACACGGGGGCCGTCAAGGCCTACCTGATGGCACTGCAGGATCGCATTTGTGCCGAGCTGGAAAAAGAAGACGCCGGCGCCGTGTTCCGGGAAGACGCATGGTCGCGGGAGGAAGACGAGACGCGCGCAGGCGAACCCGCGACCCACAGCCCCGGTCTGGGTGGCGGTGGGCGTACCCGTGTATTGCGGGACGGGCGTGTGTTCGAACAGGCCGGGGTGAACTTTTCCCACGTGACCGGCGACCGCCTGCCGCCTGCCGCCACCGCGGCCCGGCCCGAATTGGCCGGTCGTCGATTCGAAGCGTTGGGGGTTTCGCTGGTCATGCATCCGGAGAACCCCCATGTACCCACCAGTCACGCCAATGTGCGCTTTTTCGTGGCGGAGAAGGACGGTGAAGATCCCGTGTGGTGGTTCGGTGGTGGTTACGACCTTACGCCTTACTATCCGGTGCGCGAAGACATTATCGGCTGGCACCGCACCGCTCAGGCGGCTTGCGCGCCTTTTGGAGACGAGGTGTACGCCCGCTACAAAGCATGGTGCGACCGTTACTTTCACCTGAAGCATCGCGGTGAGGCAAGAGGGGTTGGAGGCCTGTTCTTCGACGACCTGAACGAATGGGGTTTCGAACGCAGCTTCGAGTTCATGCGCGCCGTAGGCGACAGCTATCTCGATGCCTATCTGCCCATTGTGAGGAAGCGAAGGGATCGGACCTGGACCCGGCGTCAGCGCGAATTCCAACTCTATCGGCGGGGCCGTTACGTCGAGTTCAACCTCGTCTACGACCGGGGAACCCTGTTCGGCCTGCAGTCCGGTGGTCGCACCGAATCCATCCTGATGTCCCTGCCGCCGCTGGTCGCGTGGCGCTATGCCTGGCAACCGGAACCCGGCTCCGAAGAAGCGCTGCTTTACGACTACCTCGAACCCCGAGACTGGCTGGCGGAATAATCCCCGGGCAGAGCGCTTGCTCGCCCAAGGAACATCCAATCGTGAGCAAGAGCTGGCCCCGGAGTCTTACCAGAGGTAGGGTGTAAATTCTTCAGGGATCGGGTTCTCCCGGCTCTCGTTATCCCACATCACGCTCGCGATCCACCAGCGCTCTTCGTGAAACACCAGCTGGATGCTGTTGATGCCGCGGGCAATGGGCGGACCGTCCTTGCTGTCGCGGGCTTCATAGGTGCTGAACGCCTGGATCATGTTGCCGAAACGGTCAGAGTGCCGCACGACCTCCATTTCCCAGAAGTCGTTTTCCGCGAAGAAAGGCGTGACTTGCTCGATCCACTCCTCGAGGGTCATGACGTGCAGGCTACCGTCCCCGTGGATGCGCTTGCCGATCGGGATCAGGCGGGCGCCGGGCAGGTACAGGCTGCGTTCCCGCTGCCAGTTGCGCTTACCGGCCGGACCAGAGATGGTTTCGTACATGGCCTTGATGATGGCGTCAGGCGAGGCGACGTCCTCGGCCCGCGGCTTGAATTCGCTTTTTGAGCTGTCGGGGTTGCTCATGTGTTGGTACTCCCTGTTTGCAGGACAGCCAGTTCCCTGGCCCATAGGGTGCAGGATTCCGCGGAAGGATGGAAGCCATCCTCGCAGAAACCGTGCTGCCGGGGATCGATGCGCGTAGGAACGTGCAGGGCAACGGAACAGCTGGAAACCACCTCTCGCGCGATTTGATCCAGGGTCGCGGCCCGGAGTCCGAGCGACCAGCGCAACGGTTGCGGGGGCAGGGGAAAATTCGCCATCGGCGGCAGGCCGGCAAACAGGATGCGCGCGCTGGGCCAGCGCTTGTGGATCTTTTGCAGCAAGGCAGTCAGATTACGCCGCCAGAGGCGCGTGCCGCTCAATCCAGTGACATCGTTGACGCCGATAGAAACGAGCACCAGGTCAACCGGGGCATGGTCCGGTAGCCCATCCACCCTTTCGAGCAGGTCGCGGACCGCGTGCCCGCTGGCGCCATCGACTCGCCAGTGCACGCGCCGGCCGATCGACTCCGCCAGCGCGGTCGCAAACTGAACCGGCAAGGAGGCTTCGATGGATCCGGCACCGACGCCGTCGATGATGGAATCACCGATGGCCAGGAAGTGAAAATCACGGCCCTGGCCGGTCACGCCCTGGCGTGCCCCGGTAGCGCCGGGCAGACGCAGTGCATGGCGTTTCAGCCACAGCCCCTGGAGGGCCGTGACTGGCAGCAGGACCCAGAAGATCAATCGGGAAAGCATAGAGGTCAATGAGCGGTATCCCAGTTGGGGCCGTGACCCGTGTCCACGATCAGCGGCACGTCCAGTTCCGCCGCGCCCGCCATGCGCTCGACCACAGCCTTCTCCAGGGACCCCAGTTGGTCTTCGCGAACTTCGAACACGAGTTCGTCGTGTACCTGCATGACCAAATTCGCGGCGGGCCTGGTGCGCTGCAACCAGGCATCGACCTCGATCATCGCACGCTTGATGATATCGGCCGCCGTTCCCTGCATGGGTGCATTGATCGCGGCTCGCTCAGCCGCCTGGCGCCGCTGCATGTTGCTGGCCTTGATTTCCGGCAGGTAAAGCCGGCGCCCGAACAGTGTTTCCACGTAGCCCAGCTCTCGCGCCTTTTCGCGTGTCTGCTCCATGAACTGTTGCACGCCCGGGTAGCGCAGGAAATAGGTGTCCATGTAGGCCTGGGCTTCCACCCGTCCGATATTGAGCTGCCGTGACAGTCCGAACGCGGACATTCCATACATCAGTCCGAAATTAATGGCCTTGGCGGCGCGGCGCTGACTGCCGTCGACCTCGTCATAAGGCACGTCGAACACTTCACTGGCCGTGGCCTGATGCACATCCACCTTGTCCCGGAATGCCTGCAACAGGCCCGGGTCACCGGACAGGTGAGCCATGATGCGAAGTTCTATCTGGGAGTAGTCGCAGGCCAGGATCAGCCAGCCTTCCGGAGCAATGAAGGCCTGGCGGATGCGACGTCCCAGCGGGGTGCGGACCGGGATGTTCTGCAGATTGGGGTCCGAGGAAGAAAGGCGCCCGGTCGCCGCCACGGCCTGGTGGTAGGACGTATGAACCCGTCCCGTGCGGGCATTGATCTGTTCAGGCAAGCGGTCGGTATAGGTGGACTTGAGCTTTGAAAGCGAGCGGTATTCCAGGATCAGGCTGGGCAGTTCGTAGTCCACGGCCAGTTCCTGCAGCACATCTTCCGCCGTCGAGGGCTGCCCGGTCGGAGTCTTCCGGATCACCGGCAGAGCCAGCTTGTCGAACAGGACTTCCTGCAGCTGTTTCGGCGAGCCCAGATTGAAGGGCTGGCCAGCGGCGTCGTGGGATTCCTTTTCGAGCTTATGGATCTGTTCCGCCATTTCCTTGCTCTGGCGCTTCAGCAGATCTCCGTCTATCAGTACGCCCCGCTGTTCCATACGCGCCAGAACCGGGATCAGCGGTACCTCGATGTCCCGTAGCACCGAGGCCAGGCTGGGTAATTCTTCGAGACGAGGCCACAGGTGCTCGTGCAGTCGCAAGGTGATGTCGGCATCTTCGGCGGCATAATGGCTGGCCTCCTCGACACGGACCTGGTTGAATGTGATCTGCTTGGCGCCCTTGCCCGCGATGTCCACGTAGTGCGTGGTCCGGCGTCCGAGATATTTCAGGGCCAGCGAGTCCATGTCGTGCCGGCTACCCGTGCTGTTGAAGACGTAGGATTCGAGCATCGTGTCGAAAGCGACGCCGCGCAGCTGAATGCCGTAAAGCGACAGGACGTTCATGTCATACTTGATGTGTTGTCCGACTTTCTGCAGGCCGTCGTTCTCCAGCAGCGGCTGCAACCTGCTCAATACGGTATCGCGATCCAGCTGAGTCGGAGCGCCCGGGTAATCATGGCCGACCGGCAGGTAGAAAGCCCGGCCCGCCCGGACGCTGAAACTCAGTCCGACCAAAGTTGCCTGCATGGCGTCCAGGCTGGTGGTTTCAGTGTCGAACGCGATGAGTTCGGCTGCTTGCAGAAGCTCCAGCAAGGCATCCAGTTGCGCTTCGGTGGTTACGGTGCGGTAATCGGTCTCGGCCTCGTCCCTGGCGGGCTTGTCGTTGGCCAGCTCCTGCAGCCAGCTATTGAATTCATAGCGTTTCAGCGAGTCGATCAGTGCCGATTTGTCCATTTCCCCGCGTTGCAGCTCGGCGGGACCGCAGCCCAGCTCGAGGTCGCGCCGTATCGTGGCCAACTCTCGCGACAGTGGCAGCTGTTCCAGCGCCGCCCGCAGGTTTTCACCGATCTTGCCCCCGATTTCATCGGCATGGGCGATGATTTCATCGAGGCTGCCCCATTCCTGCAGCCATTTCACGGCGGTCTTGGGGCCGCATTTGTCTACGCCGGGGATGTTGTCCGACTTGTCCCCGGTCAGCGCCAGGAAGTCCACGAACTGCTCGGGCGTGACATCGAATTTCTTCTTCACACCCGCTTTGTCGAGGTCCTCGCCGGTCATGGTGTTGGTCAGCGTCGTGCGGTCCGTGACCAGCTGTGCCATGTCCTTGTCGCCGGTGGAGATCACGCAGTCCATGCCCGCCTTCTCGGCGGCTTGCGCCAGGGTACCGATAACATCGTCCGCTTCCACGCCTTCGACCTGGAGCAACGGCAGTCCGAGCAGTCGCGTGAATTCCAGTATCGCCTCGACCTGGTTGCGCAGCTCGCCAGGCATGGGGGGGCGATTGGCCTTGTACTCGGGAAACAGTTCGTGACGAAAAGTGGGGCCCTTGGCGTCGAAGACCACGGCGATATGTTCAGGCTCCTTCTCGTTCAGCAAGCGTCTCAGCATGTTGGCCACGCCGAGCAGGGCGCCGGTGGGCTCGCCGCGGCTGTTGCTCAGATTGGGTAATGCGTGAAAGGCGCGGTACAGGTAGGATGAGCCATCCACGAGGTACAGCGTTTTTTTCTTGCTCATGGCGTGCCTGGGATCATCTGGGGTTTCCTGGAGTCTGATATTATGAAGAAAAGGAAAACCGAAGTGGCCGGACTGCAATTTGGACTGACCCCAGTCTAACCCAGAGGGAGCTCGCAGCGATGAGAAACCTGTTAATCCGATCACGCTTCCCCGCATTTGTGCATGCCATGGTCGCGGCACTGTTTCTGGCCGTCGGCGGGTTGTGCGCCGGTTCGCTGGCAGCCCAGGAGGACCTGGAAAAACCACCGCCGATTCCGCCGGAAAACAGCGCCGATGTACCCATCCCGCCCAAGATCCCGGGTGAGCAAATCGAACCCACCGTGACCATCCGCGAGGAAGAAGAGCGGCTGATCGAAGAGTACCGGTTCAACGGCCAGGTCTACATGGTCAAGATTACGCCAAAGGGCGGGATTCCCTATTATTACATCGATACCGACGGTGACGGCAGGCTCGAGCTCGACATGGATAAGCAGGCCCTGAACCCGGTACAGCCGGTCTATTGGAAGATCAAGGAATGGGATTGAGCGCGGCGCCGGGGGCCAATGTGGACCTGGCCGCCCGGATCATCCGTTGGCTCGGGCGGACGGTGGCTTGGCTGACGCTTGTCATGACCCTGTTGACTTTTGGCGTCGTGGTGCTTCGTTATGGCTTCAACCTGGGCTGGATCTGGTTGCAGGAAAGCGTGACTTACCTGCACGCGCTGATTTTCATGGCGGCGGCGGCCTGGGCTTTCCAGACCGACGACCACGTGCGGGTAGACATTTTTTACCGTGCGCGCAGCGACCGTTACCGGAATGCGGTAAACCTTGCCGGCACCCTGCTGTTCGTGCTCCCGTTCAGTATTTTTCTGTTGATCATCGGTTGGAACTACGTGGCTGCTTCGTGGGCTACCCATGAAGCCTCACGCGAGGCCGGCGGTCTGCCTCTGGTCTGGCTGCTCAAGAGCTTGATCCTGCTGCTGCCGGCGCTGCTCTTGTTGCAGTCCTGGAGCACGGCGAAGTCGTGCATCAGGGCCCTGCGCGACGGGCCCGATCCCGGGGCGGCATGACCGAAAAGCGCCGCCAGAGGATCGATACCGTGCTGGCGAACAGGCAGCCTGACTTGACGGTCCTGGCCGAACGCCTGCACAAGCCCCGAAACTTCTCTGCCATCGTCAGGACCTGCGACGCCGTGGGCATCAACGAAGTGCATGCCGTACCCGGAGATACAGGCCTGTCAATCCACTGGAAGACTTCCCAGGGCGCCGAGAAGTGGGTGCGGGTGCGGCCGCACGGCAGCATGCCGGCCGCCTGTTCCTACCTGAGGGACCGGGGTTTTCAGCTGGTGGCGGCGCACCTGGACGAACGCGCCGCGGATTATCGTGAAGTGGACTACACGGTGCCGACGGCACTGCTCTTCGGCACTGAATTGTTCGGCGTCAGCGCGGCCGGCCTGGAACAGTCAGACCGGCAAGTCTGCATCCCGATGAAGGGTATGACGCAGTCGCTCAATGTGTCCGTGGCTTGCGCCATCGTGCTGTATGAAGCCATGCGTCAACGCGATGCAGCCGGCCTTTACGGCCGTCGCCGATTGGACGACGAACAGCTTGCTGCGCAACGATTCGAGTGGCTGCATCCAGCGTTGACCCGGTTCTGCCGTGAACGCGGGCTCGGCTATCCGGAGCTGGATGCCGAAGGCAACGTGATCGGCGATTTCCCGCGCGGTCGCGGCTAACCCCGCAAAACCTCGAGGACCGACTTCACCTCGGGTTGCCTCCCTGTCCAAAGCTCGAAGGACAAGGCCGCCTGCGAGACCAGCATGCCCAGCCCGTCCGCATAGCGCAGGCCTGCTCCCGTGCATGCCTGCCTGAACGGCATCGCCGCAGCGCCATAGTTCAGGTCGTAGCACAGCCCCCCTGGCGCAAGACAATCGGCAGGCAGCCTGGGCGCGGTTCCGTGGTGACCTTGTGAAGTGGCGTTGATGACCAGGTCGAAGGGGGCCTGCTTGCCAACGTCCGTGAGTGCGCAGATTTCCAGGCGGCCGAGGTCGGCATGGCGGCGGGCGAGTTCATGTGCCCGGTCCGGTGTCCGGTTGGCGATGACGATGAGCTCCGGTTGCTCCCGCAGCAGGGCGGCCAGAATGCCGGCGGCTGCGCCGCCTGCTCCCAACAGGCAGATCCTGGC
>Ga0209536_100013368_pt1 | contig 11842 bp, 12 predicted proteins | sample DeeMarSeWOR28_12_FD_187461 | JGI IMG/M metagenome (GOLD analysis project Ga0209536, IMG submission 187461) | Marine sediment microbial communities from White Oak River estuary, North Carolina - WOR-2-8_12 (SPAdes) (version 2) | ecosystem: Environmental > Aquatic > Marine > Intertidal zone >...
CGGTGCAGTCCGTGCTGCGGCCGGGTCTTCTGGAGCAAGCCGCAGAGGCCGGCCTGCGCAGTCTGTTCGTCGGGTTCGAGACGCTTGACGCGGAGGGGTTGCGCTCCCAGCACAAGCATCCCAACCTCGGAAGAGACTACGACCGCGCGGTTCGTCGTCTTCACGACCTCGGCGTGATGATCAACGCCAGCTCCGTCTTCGGCATGGACGAAGACGATGACTCGGTCTTCGATCGTACGGTGGAGTGGGCCATCGACCACGGCATCGAGACCTCGACCTTCCACATCCTGACGCCCTATCCCGGGACGGCGCTGTTCCGGAGAATGGAATCGCAGGGCCGCATCCTCCACCGCAACTGGGATCTGTACGACACGTGACACGCGGTGTTCCGCGCCCGCGGCATGAGCACCGATACGCTCGAGGCCGGCTACTGGCGGGCATACCGCGAGTGCTATCGCTGGGGCTCGATCCTGCGTGGTGCTTCGCGAAAGTCCGGCCTGGTGGGGCGGGCGCGACACGTCGCCTACGCCGGGGGATGGAAGAAGCTCGAGCCGCTGTGGGACCTGATCATCCGGGGCCGGCGCCTGTGTCGGATGCTCCCCGTGCTGGAAACCGTGCTGTCGGAGTTCGGCCGCAGCCGCCCCGCGAACCCGGGCCTCGACCGCTCCGGAATCGCCGCGATGTGCAGCGCTCCGGGCGCCGGCCTGCAGGGTTCGGAAAGAGGATCTCACCGGTTCGGAGCGGGGTAGAAACCCCCAGGCGTCCGAGCTAGAATCCTCCCCTAAGCGCCTTCCGATCATCGGGAAGAGCGTGCTGGGCCGCAATCCGCGGTCCGGTGCGGCGATCATGCGCTCGGGCGCGATGTGGAGATGTGTGGATTCCCACCATCTCGCGCATCCGGCACATTCGCGATAGAGCGACCCATGAATGAGCGCATCAAGATCTTCGTAGGGCACTTCGGGAGCGGCAAGAGCGAAGTTGCCATCAACGAGGTCATCGCGGCCTCGAACCTGGACCTCCGGCCCACCCTGGTCGATCTGGATGTCATCAAGCCATACTTCCGGTGCCGGCTCGTTCGGGAGACGCTCGCGGACAGGGGCGTGCAGCTCATCGCCCCCGAGGGCGACCGGTTCTGGGCGGACCTCCCCATCATCCTGCCGGAGATCAAGGGCGCCATCAAGGATCCCACCCGACTCGTGTGCCTCGATTCGGGCGGCGACGACACCGGCGCGAGGGTCTTGGGCTCGTTCTCCGAGGTCCTGAACGAGAGCGGCTACGAGATGGACCTGGTGGTGAACATGAGGCGGCCCTTCACCGACAGCCTCGGCTCGATGACGGCGATGGTCGACCGGATCCGTGGGGCCGCGAGGCTCACGATCACCGGCATCATCTCCAACACCCATCTCATGGACGACACCACACCCGAGGTCATCGCACAGGGCTACCTCGAGGCACAGAAGCTGTCCGCGAGACTTTGCATTCCCCTCCGCTACGTTGTTGCGGAAAAGCACATGGTGGAGGCTCTCGACCCTGGCGCTTTCGCCTGCCCCATTCGCGCAATCGAGCGCTACATCCTGCCGCCGTTTGCCAGGACTCCCGCCGGAAGGCGGCCGATCCGGGGCGTGATCTGATCGAGGAGAAGCCGGATGCCGAGGATCCACGTCGAAAAGGACCGTTGCAAGGGATGTGAGCTGTGCGTTCACGCCTGCCCACAGAACATCCTGGCGATGACCAAAGAGCTCAACGCCAAGGGGTACTTCTTCGTCTCCGTGGCCGAGCAGTCCCGCTGCATCGGATGCAGGCTGTGCTGCATCATCTGCCCTGACGTTGCCCTTGAGATGAGGGTCAACGGCACCATGTACCACTACTTCGCTTACTGAGGGGGCACTCGAGCCATGGCCAAGAAGCTCATGAAAGGCGCCGAGGCGATCGGCGAGGCTGCGGTTCAAGCGGGGTGCCGCCTGTTCTTCGGCTACCCGATCACACCTCAGAACGAGATACCGGAGTATCTTTCGCAGCGCCTTCCCGAGATAGGCGGAACGTTCGTCCAGGCCGAGAGCGAGGTCGCCGCCTCCAACATGCTGTACGGCGCGGCGGGCGCGGGAGAACGCTGCTTCACCTCCTCGTCCTCGCCGGGAATCAGCCTCATGGCCGAGGCCATCTCGTACATGGCGGGCGCCGAGCTACCCGTGGTCCTGGTGAACATCGTGCGGTGCGGCCCGGGCCTGGGCGGCATCCTGCCCGCCCAGAGCGATTACCTGCAGGCCACCAAGGGCGGCGGCCACGGCGACTACCGGCTCCTGGTGCTGGCGCCGTGGTCGGTCCAGGAGGCGGCGGATCTGGTCGTGGACGCCTTTGATCTGGCCGACTACTACCGCAACCCGGTCATGGTCATGGGGGACGGTCTGATCGGGCAGATGATGGAGCCGGTGGAGTTCGCCACACGGGATGAGCCGCTCCGGCCCCTGACCCCGAAGGATTGGGCCACCAACGGGTGCAAGGGCAGACCGCCGAACATCGTCAACTCGCTGTACCTCAATCCCAACGCGCTCGAGCAGATGAACGAAAGGCTGCAGGCCAAGTATCGAGAGATGACCGAGAAGGAGATCCGGTTCGCGGAGTACGGTACCGACGAAGACTACGATCTCCTCCTGTGCGCGTACGGGACGGTGGCACGGGTCTGCCTGACCGCGCTGGAAGAGCTCGAGGAGCGTGGGACTCACGTCGGCCTCTTCCGTCCCGTCTCTCTCTACCCGTTCCCCTACGCGGAGCTCCGCGAGCGAGCGCTGCGGGCGAAGCACGTTCTGGTCACCGAGCTGTCGGCAGGGCAGATGATCGAGGACGTCAAGCTCGCGCTTCACGACAAGGTCCCGATCCATTTCCACGGGCGCACGGGAGGCAATCTCATCTCTCCCGAAGACGTGATGAAGGTCGCCGAGGAGATCCTCGGCAAAGGGGACGGAGCATGAGCGAGGCCGTATTCACCAAACCCGAGTCTCTGACCGAGGCCCATACCCACTACTGCCCGGGTTGCACCCACGGCATCATCCACCGCCTCGTCGCCGAGGCATTGGACGAGCTCGATCTGCGTGAGAGGACCGTGGGGGTCTGCCCCGTCGGCTGCGCCGTCCTGGCCTACAACTACTTCAACTGCGACATGCAGGAGGCCTCGCACGGACGGGCCCCGGCCGTGGCCACCGGCGTCAAGCGCGGCCGCCCCGACCTCATCGTCTTCACCTATCAGGGCGACGGGGACCTGGCCTCCATCGGCACCGCCGAGATCATCCACGCCGCCAATCGAGGAGAGAAGTTCACGACGATCTTCGTCAACAACGCGATCTACGGCATGACGGGCGGACAGATGGCGCCGACGACCCTGCCCGGCCAGCGCGCCACCACGTGTCCCTTCGGCAGAGACACGGCGCTTGCCGGATACCCGATCCGGGTGGCAGAAATGCTCGCTACCCTGCGAACCCCCGGCTTCATCACCCGTCAGACCGTTCACGATCCACTGGCCATCATCCGGACCAAGCACGCCATCAAGAAGGCATTCCGGTATCAGGTCGAAGGGAAATGCTACTCGCTGGTGGAGGTGCTCTCGACCTGCTGCACCAACTGGGGACTTTCCGCCACGGAATCCTGCACGTGGCTGAAAAAGGAAATGATCCCGTACTACCCGATCGGGGTCTTCAAGGAGCCGGAGCAGGCCGCAGAGGAACGATGACATGCAGAACGACGTCGTCTGCGCGGGCTTCGGCGGACAGGGCGTGTTGCTCATCGGCAAGGTTCTGGCCTACGCCGGCATGAAGGCGGGCAAGGAGGTTTCCTGGTTCCCCTCCTACGGCCCGGAGATGAGAGGTGGGACCGCCAACTGCACGGTCGTGATCTCGGACAAGCCGATCGGGAGCCCCGTGATCCAGCACCCACGCTCTCTGATCGCGATGAATCTCCCTTCGCTGGACAAGTTCGAGCCGATGCTTCGACCGGATGCCTTCCTGCTGATCAACACCTCGCTCGTGAACCGGGAGCCGTCCCGCGACGATCTCAAGGTGTTGAAAATCCCGGCCAACACCATCGCGATCGAGGAGGGAAACCCGCGCGCCGCGAACATGGTGGCCCTCGGGGCCTACGTCGGTGGGACCGGCATCGTCGATCCCGAAGTCGTCGAGGGAATCCTCGAGCAGGAATTCGGGCGGAAGCCGCAGGTTCTGGAGATCAACCTCAAGGCCTTCAGACGCGGGTACGAGTTGGGATTGGGGGCTCGTGATGCAAACTGACGTGAGCGCAATGCAGCCACGCGCGGTCGATATCGATCCGGGAAAGCTGGAAGAGATCCTCGGTCTCCACGCGTCCGATCCGTCGAGCCTGATCATGGTCCTGCAGGACATCCAGAAGGAGTACAGCTTCCTGCCTTCGGAAGCCCTCCAGCGGGTCAGCGGCGCCCTGGGTGTTCCCATGGCCAAGATCCACGCCGTGACGACGTTCTACAAGGCCTTCTCCCTGGTTCCCAAAGGGAAGCACACCCTGCGAGTGTGTCTCGGAACCGCCTGTCATATTCGCGGGGCCAAACAACTCGTCGACGAGGTGGATCGGCTGGTCCGAATCAAGCCCGGGGAGACGTCGGAGGACATGAAATTCTCCCTCGAGACCGTCAACTGCGTCGGTGCGTGCGCCATGGCGCCGGTGTTCATCGTCGACGAGACCTACCACGGCAAGGCCAGGACCGCCCGGCTCGCGAGGATCCTGAAGCGGGTCGCCGCAGGAGGACAGGACAGTGCGGATTGAGTCCATCGAGCAGTTCGGGAAGGTCCAGCGCTCCCTCGCCTCCAAGGCCAAGAAGACCAAGAGCCTCGCCCTGGTGTGCTGCGGGCCCGGCTGCCTGGCCAACGGCGCGGCGGAGATCCTGAAGGCGTTCCGGAAAGAGCTCGACGGGGCCCGCGGCGACGTCAAGGTGAAACCGCTGCTCAAGGGCGCGGGCTGCCACGGGCTGTGCTCGGCCGGGCCGCTGGTGATCCTCGAGCCCCAGGGGCTGTTCTACACGAAGGTCACCGCGAACCGCGTCCCGCGGATCGTCGCGGAGAGCGTTTTCGGCAACGAGGTCATCGAAGATCTTCTCTACAAGGAACCCGGCAACGGCAAGACCTACAAGAGCCACGAAGAGATCCCGTTCTACAAGAACCAGGTTCGGGTCTCCATGCGGAACCTCGGTAAGATCGACCCCGAGGACTTCGAAGACGCCGTCGCCCACGGAGCCTACGGCGGACTGGTCAAGGCCCTCCGCACCATGAGCCCGGACGACGTCCTGACGGCGGTGGAGGAATCAGGGCTGCGCGGCAGGGGCGGGGCCGGGTTCGGTACCGGCCGGAAGTGGCGCTCCTGCAAGCGCGCGGCAGGAGACCGCAAGTTCGTCGTGTGCAACGGCGACGAGGGCGACCCGGGTGCGTTCAAGGACCGGGCGATCATGGAGGGCGATCCCCACAGCGTCCTGGAGGGGATGGCCATCGGTGCGTACGCCATCGGCTCGTCGGAGGGCTATATCTACGTCCGCGAGGAATACCCTCTCGCCGTGGTGCGCCTCACCCAGGCGATTGCCGATGCCCGCGAGCGCGGCCTCCTGGGCAAGAACATCCTCGGCACCGGATTCGACTTCGACATCAAGATCAGCCGCGGGGCGGGCGCCTTCGTGTGCGGTGAGTCCTCGGCCCTGATGCTCTCGATCGCGGGCCACGTCGGGGAACCCCGGGCCAAGTACATCCACTCCACCGATCGGGGCCTGTTCGATCTGCCCACGGTCCTGAACAACGTCGAGACGTGGGCCGACGTCGGCGCGATCGTCGACAAGGGTGCCGGGTGGTTCGCCGGCATGGGCACGGAGAAGAGCAAGGGCACCAAGTGCTTCTCCATCGTCGGCAAGGTGCACAACACCGGCCTCATCGAGCTCCCCATGGGGACGTCTCTGAGAGACGTCGTCTTCGGGATCGGCGGCGGAATCCCGGACGGAGGGAAGTTCAAGGCCGTGCAGACCGGCGGACCCTCGGGAGGGTGCGTCCCCGAAAGCCTCCTGGATCTGCCGGTCGACTACGAGAAGCTCACCGAGGCGGGCTCGATGATGGGCTCCGGCGGCATGATCGTCATGGACGAGCGCACCTGCATGGTGGACGTTGCGCGGTACTTCCTGATGTTTCTGCTCGAGGAGTCCTGCGGGAAGTGCGTGCCGTGCAGGGAGGGGCTCCGTCAGCTCCTCACGATCTACGACAGGATCCTCGACGGCAAAGGGGAATCGCAAGACCTCGCCACGATCGAGCGGCTCAGCCACGGGATGCAGGTGGCCTCGCTGTGCGAGCTCGGAAAATCGGCCCCCAACCCGGTGCTGTCCACGATCCGGTACTTCCGTGAAGAGTACGAAGCGCACATCGAGGGGGATCGTTGCCCCGCGGGGGTGTGCCCGACCCTCACCCGGTTCTTCATCGACGAGGATGCCTGCAACGGGTGTCACGCCTGCTTTGCCGTCTGTCCCACCGATGCGATCAGCGGCGAGGCGAACCACGTGCACACGCTCCATCTGGACAGGTGCACGAGCTGTGGCGCCTGCTTCGACGTCTGCCCGGAGGATGCCGTGGGGTACACAGGGAGGAGCGCCTAGCCATGCCTTTGATCACCATCGACGACAAGGCCGTCGAAGCGCCGGAGGGTTCCTACATCCTGAAGGCGGCAAGCGAGGCTGGCGTTTCGATCCCGACGCTGTGCCAGCACGAAGCCCTCGAGCCGTGGGGCGGATGCCGCCTGTGTCTGGTGGAGATCACCAAGGAGGCCTGGGAGGGCTGGAGCCGGCTGGTCACCGCCTGCAACTTTCCGGTCGAGGCGGACTTGATCGTGAAGACCGCGTCGGACAAGGTGATCGAGGCCAGGCGAGTCGTGCTGGACCTGCTCCTTGCCCGGTGCCCCGACACGCCCCTGATCAAGAAGCTCGCGTCCGAGAACGGCATTCGCGAGACGAGCTACACGCGCAACCCCGATCCCACCGACTGCATCCTGTGCGGGATCTGCACCCGGGTGTGCGACCACATCGGCGTCTCCGCGATCTCGTCCGCGGGCCGCGGCGCCGGCCGCGAGATCGCCCCCCCGTTCGGCCAGCCGCCCCCGGACTGCATCGGCTGCCTGGCCTGCGCCGTGACCTGCCCGACGGATTGCATTCCCTTCCGGGAAGACGGGTTGAAGCGGTCGATCTGGAACCGGGAGTTCGAGATGCTGCGGTGCAGCCGGTGCGGCACGGCGCACATCACCCGGGACGAGGCCGCGTACTTCGCCCAGCGGCAGGGCGTGCCCGAGTCCTACTTCGAGACCTGCGATCGCTGCAAGCGAGCGGATCACGCCGAGCTCTTCCGGAAGCTCGACCCGATGGCGGGAGACCAGCCCGTGACAGGGAGCCGATGACATGGACCGGATCTTCACGGTAACCATTAACGATTGCATCTGTTGCGGCAAGTGCGAGCTCGCGTGCGCCTTTTCCCACGCCCGCAACGGCGTACCGGCGGAAACCCGGATCGACATCATCCGGAGAGGCGTCGAGGCAGGCACCCCCGTCGTCTGTTTCCAGTGCGACGATGCGGCCTGCGTCACGGTCTGCCCCTCGGGCGCCCTGGCACGCAACGAGACCACCGGCGCCATCGACGTCGACTACGCACGGTGCATCGGCTGCCGGATGTGCGTACCGGCGTGTCCGTTCGGAAACATGCAATTCGACGCGAGGTTCCAGATCGTCCAGAAGTGCGATCTGTGCGGCGGCAATCCCGCGTGCGTTCCGTTCTGTCCCACCAAGGCCATCGACTACAAACCGGTGCGGGAAGTCCTCGGGCGTTCCTTGAAACGCACCGGCTGAACGAGAGGAGACACCGACGATGACGATCGACGAGAAAAAGCGGGTTACCGATGGGCTCAAGCAGGCCATCCAGGCCGAGATCGACGGCTTCCACTTCTACATGATGGCCGCCCGAAGCACCGACGACGCCAAGGGCAGGGAGGTCTTCGAGAGTCTCGCCCAGGACGAGAAAGAGCACGTTCGTTTTCTCAGCCTGCAGTACGACGCCTTCATGGAGAAAGGGGCTCCCGATCCCACCGTCACGCTGGGCAAGCGGGCCGAGCTGCAGGGCACGAGCCCCATTTTCTCGGACCAGTTCCGCCAGCGCATCAGCGGTGCGCACTTCGAGATGAGCGCTCTTTCCATCGGCATCGGTCTCGAGCTCTCGGCCGTCAACTTCTACAAGGACCAGGCCACGCAATCGAACGACGAGATCGTCCAGAAGTTCTACACCGAGCTGGCCGACTGGGAGTCCGGTCACTATCGGGCGCTGCTCCAGCAACAGGACTCGTTGAAGGACGACTACTGGGCCGGCGGCGGGTTCTCGCCCTTCTGATCCGTCGAAAGTCCCTCGCCCCATTTCAGTGGACGGATTCCGTCCTCTTTGGATCTGTACGCTTCTTGCCCGATCCGGGCTCACGGGCTACAGATGCCAGTGAGAATCGGCCCGGGCCGGCAGTCTGAAGAGGAGCCGCAATGCTCGAGTTCCGCTTCCACGGACGCGGCGGCCAGGGGGTCGTCATCCTCGGAAAGCTCGCCGCCCGGCTTTACTTCCAGGCCGGCAAGCACGTCAAGGAGTTCCCGAAGTTCGGCGTCGAGCGCCGCGGCGCCCCGGTCGAGGGATACGTCCGGGTCGACGACGAGCCGATCGACCTCGCCTGCCAGATCTACAAACCGGACGTCGCGGTGGTCATGGCCGAGTCGCTCCTCGATCAGGTCAACGTCACCGCCGGAATGAAGCCCGGATCCCTCATCCTCGTCAACAGCGGCCGCCCGTCCCCGGCTCTCGCGAATCACCTGGCCGGCTTCAACGTCGCGACCGTCGATGCCTCCGCGATCGCGCTCCGGCACGGCCTCGGCACGCCGCTGGCGCCGATCGCCAACACGACGCTTTTCGGCGCGTTCGCCAGGCTGATGGGATTGGACGTCGCCCGGGTCGAGGAAGCGATCGCGGCGGAGCTCAAGAAGCCCGCCAGCAACGTCGATTCCGCCAGGGAGGCCTACGACCAGGTCGGCGAGCCCGAGCTTCTGCCGGGACCCCCCGTCGTGAGGGCCGCACCCCCGGCCAGGTTCGAGACGATGGACGACCTGCCGGAGTTCGCGCACTCGCTGACCGACGCCCACGGGAACAAGACGGGAAGCTGGCGCTCCCAGCGGCCTGTCCACATGTTCAGGACGGCCCCGTGCAACGCCCGCTGCCCCGCCGGCAACGACGTTCGCGGTTTCCTCGAGGCTCTCGCCGACGAGAATCCGAAGCGAGCCCTGGAGATCCTTCTCGAGACCTCGCCCTTCCCGGGAGTGTGCGGCCGGGTCTGTCCCCACCCGTGCGAGGACGAGTGCAACCGGGCCGACATCGACGGCGCGGTCGCCGTGATGGCGTCCGAGCGATACGCCGAGGCGCACGGCGACGAGGTCGAGATCGAGGCCGACCCGCCCAACGGCAAGAGCGTGGGGATCATCGGTTCGGGACCCGCGGGTCTCTCCGCCGCGTGGCACCTGGGACGCAAGGGCTACGAGGTCGTCGTCTACGACGCCGCGCCCCATCCGGGCGGCATGCTCCTGCTGGGCATTCCGGCCTTCAGGCTCCCGCGGGAGGTCCTGCGCCGCGAGATCGCCCGCATCGCGAAGATCGGAGTGGAGATCCGCTGCGACACCGCGGTCGGCAAGGACGTTGCCCTCGAGGATCTGCGAGAGGACCACGACGCGGTCATCATTGCCGTGGGTCAGCAGCTGGATTGGAATCTGGGGATTCCCGGCGAGGACCTGCCCGGCTCCGTGCACGGCCTGGCGTTCCTGCGGCTGCACAATCTGGGCGGGGAGGTCGAGGTCGGGGACAAGGTCGTCGTGATCGGTGGAGGCAACACCGCCATCGACGTAGCCGGGGTGTGCCTGAGAAAGTCGCGCACGAAGGACGTCACGATCGTCTACCGCAGGACCCGCGCCGAGATGCCCGCGATCAAGGAAGAGATCGGGCACGTCCTCGACGAGGGCGTCAAGCTGGTCGAGCTGATCGGACCGGTGGAAGTCCAGGCCGGGCCCGACGGTCGCGTCTGCGGTCTCGAGTGCGACAGGATGGAGCTTCGAGAGGCGGACGGCAGCGGACGACCGCGGCCCGTTCCGATCGAGGGCTCGCGCCACACCCTCGAGTGCGATCAGGTGTTCTTCGCCACCGGACAGAAGACCGACGCCTCGTTCGCGAGCGGATTCAAGGTCAACGACGACGGGGTCACCACCGCCGATGCGAAGATCTTCGCGGCTGGCGACGCCGCCGCCGCGGACGGGACGGTCACGGCTGCGATCGGCTCCGGCCGCCGGGCCGCGCTCGCCGTCCGGGTCTCTCTCGAAGGCATCGCGGTGCCGTCCGAACCGCCCCGGAAAATCACCTGGGCGCCACTGGCGGATGAGGTCCTCCGCTTCGACCGGGTCAACCCGGCTTATTTCGGACACCGGGACCGAAGCGAGCCGCCCCGTCTTGCTCTGGAGGATCGGCTCCGGACCAGCCGCGAGGTGGTCGGCGAGATCGACGACGGTTGCGTGGAAGCCGGGCGCTGCATCAGCTGCGGAACCTGCACCGGTTGCGACAACTGCTTCGTCTACTGCCCGGAGCCCGCGGTGAAGCGATCCGACGGCGTGTACGCCTTCGACCTCGACTACTGCAAGGGCTGCGGCGTTTGCCTCGAGGAATGTCCCCGAGGGGCGATCGACATGGTGGAGGAAGGCTGATGAAGGCCGCACCCGGCCGGGGTACGCGGGAGCTCCTGACGGGGAACCACTCGGTGTCTTACGGCGCCACGCTGGCGGGCAACGCCAACAACGGCATCGTGATCTCCGCCTACCCGATCACCCCCCAGACCGACATCGTCAAGCGCCTCAGCGACCTGGTGGGCGACGGGACGCTGGCGAACTCGAAGTTCATCCCCGTCGAGAGCGAGCACTCCGCCATGGCGGTGTGCATTGCCGCGTCGATGACCGGAGCCCGCTCCTTCACCGCGACCAGCTCCCAGGGCCTGTTGCTGATGGGCGAGCTGATCTGGTGGGCCGCGGGCTCGCGGGCTCCCGTCGTTCTCGCCAACGTCAATCGCGCGCTGGCGCCCGGCTGGTCGATCTTCACCGACCAGCAGGACTCGCTGTCGATGCGCGACACCGGATGGATCCAGTACTACTGCGCGGACAACCAGGAGGTTCTCGACTCGGTGCTGTTCGCGTTCCGGATCGGCGAGGCCCTCAGCGTCCCGGCCATGGTGGTGCTCGATGCCTTCGTGCTCAGCCACACCTCGGAGGAGGTGTGGGTTCCTCCGCTCGAGGTCGTGAGAGAGTTCATCCCGCCGTACGAGCCGGACGTCGTGCTGGACCCGAGCAACCCGACCTCCTTCCACGGCCTGACCCTTCCCGCGCTCTACCCCAGCTTCAGGCGGAAGATCGATCGCGCCCTCGCCAGGCTTCCCGAGCTGGAGGCGAAGGCCGAGGACGAGTTCGAGCGGCTCTTCGGACGGCGCTACCACGCCGTGACCGGCTACCGCACGGAGGACGCCGACGTGGTGATCGTCACCAGCGCCACGGTGGCCCGGACGGCGCGCGTGGTCGTGGACCGCTTCCGGAAGGAGGGCACGAAGCTCGGGGTCGTCCGGATCCGTCGATTTCGTCCATTTCCTGCGGAAACCCTCCGGCAGGTGCTCCGCAGCGTGAAGAAGGTGGCCATGGTCGATCGCAACGTCTCGCTCGGCGGGTCGGGGATCTTCGGCACCGAGCTGAGGTCCGCGCTCT